>Ga0209717_1001430_pt1 | contig 25812 bp, 23 predicted proteins | sample AD_UKC048_MetaG_FD_184418 | JGI IMG/M metagenome (GOLD analysis project Ga0209717, IMG submission 184418) | Active sludge microbial communities of municipal wastewater-treating anaerobic digesters from USA - AD_UKC048_MetaG (SPAdes) (version 2) | ecosystem: Engineered > Bioreactor > Anaerobic >... | reverse complement strand
TTGATCTTGCACAAGATCAAGCCGAGGATAATGCTGGATAAAAGGTAAGAACCCAAGCTTCAGCAAAGGCGACCTCCGTGGCCTCTCCGCACCGCAGGTGCCCCTAAAAAAACTCCGCGAAACTCCGCGTGTCCTCCTTTACTCCGCGGTAAAAAAGATGACTCAACAGTCATGTCAACCCTTTTTTCAAAAATACGGACAAATCCAGCGACTCACAACCCATTCCGCGAAATCACCTCCCCATACCAATTCGCCGAATCCTTCGGAATCCGCCGCAAGGTTTCTTCCTCCACGTACGTAATGCCAAACTTCTTGGAATACCCCGAAGCCCACTCAAAATTGTCCAGCAAAGACCAAATGAAGTAACCCTGCAAGTTCACGCCACTGCTGATGGCCTCGTGAATAGCGCCGAGGTAGCCCTCAAAAAAGGCGATGCGTTCAAGATCAGCTACCTTTCCATCAACGAGTTGATCATCAAATGCACAACCATTTTCGGTGATGTAAATGGGGGGATTGTCGTAACGCGCTGCGATCCATTGCAGGAGTTTGCGGCAACCCCAGGGCACTATGGCCCATTGCATGGCAGTTTGTGGCCAGTCGGGCGCAACACTCAAGTTCACATCCTGATCTTCACTCAGGCCGCCATTGCCGTACACGCTGCCCGCTTCGCTGCTTTGGGTGGCATCCGAGGCGTACATTGTGGTGTAATGGTTGAGGCCAAAAAAATCGGAAGAACCCTGGATCAATTTCTTTTCGGCAGCGCTAAAGCTGGGCAGTCGTTCGCCGAGTCGCTCGCGCATACAAGCCGGGTAATCACCTTTATAAATCGGATCGGCAAACCAGGCCAGGAAAAACTCCAGGGCACGTTCGGCTGCTGCATGATCTGCTGGACTTTCGGTCAGTGGTTCGCGCCAGTCGCAATTGTTGGTGATGCCAATTTTGCCCTTTTGCTGGCTTTGGTATTTTTTGCGGTACACATCTACCGCTTTGGCGTGTGCTTTGAGGAGGTTGTGCCCGGCGAGATAAGGCAGGTCTTTTGATTGAATGCCCGGCGCAAAAACGCCGTGGCCGTAACCCAGAATGGCCACTACCCAGGCCTCGTTGATGGTGATCCAGTTTTTGACCCGGTCACCAAAATGTTGGAAACACAAATCGGCGTACGCTGCAAAAGCATCACTGATGCCTTCACCCAACCAGCCGTGCAATTCAAACTCTAAGGCCGCTGGCAAGTCCCAGTGATAAAGGGTTACCCAAGGCTCAATGCCTGCCAGGAGCAATTCATCAATGAGCGCGTTGTAAAAATCAAGCCCCGCTTGGTTGACCGCGCCACGCCCGGCGGGCAACACCCGGGGCCAAGAGATGGAAAAACGGTAGGCTTTGAGGCCCAACTGTTTCATTAAGGCCACGTCCTCGCGGAAACGGTGGTAGTGGTCGCAGGCGATGTTGCCATGATCCTGGTTGTATACCTTGCCCGGAATCATGCAAAAAACATCCCAAATGGAGGGGCCTTTGCCGTCGCTGAGGTATCCGCCCTCAATTTGATAGGACGAGGTGGCACTGCCCCAGAGGAAATCCACGGGGAATGGTTTGTCTATAGTCATGTACCAAAAAATTTAAAACAGTTTCCGAGAGCAAGTTATTTTTTTTTCGTTCCTTAGATTCACATTCAATGTGCTTTTAGCTTAAGTTTTTTATCACAACAACAAAAAAGTCTTCTTCATGCTCTCTACATTAGATCTGCTGATCATCGGCGCGTATTTTGCGTTGATGATTGCGCTGGGTTGGTACATGCGCAACCAGGCCAAAAAAAGCAAGGACGCTTACCTCATGGGTGGAAAAACGCTCCCCTGGTATATGCTTGGTCTCAGCGACGCCAGCGATATGTTCGACATCAGTGGAACCATGCTCCTGGTCAGTATGGCCTTTTTGTACGGCTTCAAAAGTGTGTTCATTCCCTGGATGTGGCCGGTTTTTAACCAAATCTTTTTGATGGTCTTTTTGAGTCGTTGGCTGCGGCGCAGCAATGCTACCACCGGAGCGGAGTGGTTAAGTACCCGGTTTGGGCTCAACGACAAGGGGGTTCGACAGAGTCACCTGGTTGTGGTGGCTTTTGCACTCATCCTCTGCGTGGGGTATATGGCTTATGCTTTTGTGGGGGTAGGGGAGTTTTTGCAGATCTTTTTGCCGTACGAAAGGGTGAAGGACATGCTGCCTTTTTTGAGTCATGGCGAAGCAGCTTACGCCGTAGGCAGCCCCGATTACCAGGCCGCACTACAACTTTCCAAACACAATACCGCCCAGTTTTATGGCATCGCCATCTGTCTGGTGGCTACTTTTTACAGCATCATTGGGGGCATGCACGGGATCGTACTGGCCGATGTGATCAAGTACATGGTCATGATCATCTGCTCTTTGTTTGTGGGTGTGATTGCCATGAGCCATTTGGCCAATTCGGGTGAAAACCTGCTCAGCAAAGTACCACTGGGCTGGGATACGCCTTTTTTTGGCCTCCAACTAGGTCTGGATTGGGGACCATTACTCAAAGATGCCACCATCAAACTGCAACAAGATGGCTATCAACTTTTTTCGGCGGTAGTGGGCATGATGCTGATCAGCGGGATCATGAAAAGTTTGGCGGGACCAGCGCCCAATTACGATTGCCAAAAAATCCTGAGTACCCGCAGTCCGGAAGAGGCCGCCAAGATGAGTGGCTTCATCTCGGTCATCTTGATGCCGATCCGGTATTTCATGACCATGGGATTCTGCGTCCTGGGTATTCTCTATTTCAGCAATCTCGATTTGACTTTGGGCACCGACGGCGTCATCAATTTTGAAAACATCATGCCAGCGGTGATCAGTAAATACCTACCAGTTGGTTTGATTGGACTGGTTTTGGCAGGTTTTCTGGGGGCTTTTATGAGCAACTTTAGTGGCACCCTCAACGCGGGGCAAGCCTATTTGGTGAATGACATTTACCTGAAGTTCATCAATCCCCAGGCTGAGCGCAAAAGCATCATCAGTATGAGCTACCTGAGTGGGGTGGTGATGGTAATTTTTGGGATTGGATTGGGCCTGTTGATCAAGGATGTCAATATGATTTTTAATATCATTACGGCGGGTTTGTATGGCGGTTTTGTCTGCGCCAACGTATTGAAATGGTACTGGTGGCGCTTCAATGCCACAGGCTATTTTTACGGGATGTTGGCCGGAATTGTGGCGAGTGCCATTCCTCCGGCCTTATCAGTAAGTGGCATTACCACTTATTTTGATGGCACGCGGATGTTGTACTTTTTCCCGGTGTTCATCGTGATTCAGCTGATTGCTTGTATCATTGGGACTTATGCGGCACCGCCGACCAATCAGGATACTTTGTTGAATTTTTATAAAACGGTGCGTCCCTGGGGTTTGTGGCAACCCATACACGAACTGGCCATGGCGGAAGATCCAAATTTTGAACGGAATAAAAACTTCGGGAACAACATGCTCAATTTGTTTTTGGGCATCGTCGGACAGTTGTTGCTGATGTTGCTGCCGATGTATTTGATCCTGAGCAAATGGATGGGGCTGGGTGTGGTACTCGCTTTGCTGGTGGTGGTTTTTGTGGTGATGAAGCGGACCTGGTGGGATAGATTGACGGCCTGGTAGGAAACTCCCCAGCGGCATAATTGCAACCTCACTACTTATTTTTTCACCACAACGACTTAAAGACTCGGCTACGCCAAATCGTTTTTTAACACGACGACGCGACGGAACGACGACACGACGGCAGCTACCGCTACAACATGACGCATGGCGTCGTGTCCATTGAGCGCGAAGCGCGCAAAATCGTCGTGTCGTCGTTACGTCGCGTCGTCGTGTTAAAAAAACAAGCAGCGAAGCTGCGTTAAAAAAATGTTCAAGGAATCTTGATCTCCTTCACCTTCCTCGGCAACCACACCAACATCTGGTTCGAACCCCGGTTGCACCAGGAAAAATAAGGCACAGCGCTGATCTTTTGTTTGATGGTCTGCGCGCCGATGCCGTCTTTGGTGGGCACAATGGCCATTCCTGTTCCCGTGAGTGTCATCACTCCACCCAACAAATCAGGCCGCCACTGTGGGGTGAAAGTCACTTGATCCGGTACAATCAAATTCCAGGCCGAGCCATTGTGATCGACCCCTTCCACGCAATACACCAGCGGACCGCGTTGCAGGGCCATCCGATTTTCATTGTCTTTTACTTCATCCCGAGCCACCACCCGGCGAATCGGCATGGCGAGGTTGAGTTCTACCACATCTCCCTTGTTCCAACTGCGCTCCAGAATCAGGTAACCATTGTCTAGCTTCAGGTTTTGGGCTTGCCCGTTGACTTTGAGGGTAGCAAAATTGGCGGGCCCTTCATCCAGGAATTTGTACAAAGCACCAGCACCAGGGTTGCCTTTGGCCCAACCGGGCAAACGGATTTTCAGGGCAAAGGACTGCGGCTGTTCAGGATTTACCGTGAGTTTGATCATCCCTTTCCAGGGGTATTCGGTTTCCTGGCGGATTTCCACTTTGCCTTTGGCCAAATCAATGCTGGTATTGCTGCCCACAAACAAATTCACGTAAATGCTTTGGGGGTCGGACGCATAAATATAATCGCCCAGTGAAGCAATCAAACGGGCGATATTGGAAGGACAGCAAGCCGTGCCAAACCATTCCCGACGGAAATGCGTACCACTGGAAGCCAAGGGGTTGCCATAAAAAAAACGATCCCCCGCCAGCGACAAACCATCGAGCGCACCGTTGTACAGACTTTTTTCCAACACATCGATGAACTTGGTTTGCCCCGTGAGCCGATTCATACGCTGGTTCCAAAAAACCATCCCGACTGAGGCACAGGTTTCGCAATAGGCCCGTTCGTTGGGCAAATCGTAATCTTTCGAAAAACCTTCGTTGGAACCTGAAGAACCGATCCCGCCAGTGATGTACATGTTGCGCTCGACGACATCATCCCAAACGGTGTTCATGGCTTTGAGGTAGCCCTCGTCCCCCGTGTAAGCAGCCACGTCAGCCGCACCCGTGTACAAGTACATGGCGCGTACGGCGTGTCCGGTGATTTGAGTCGTCAGACTAACGGGCTTGATGTCCTGGGCGTAAGCAGTGTCTTTCCAATCCGTCCAGGTATAACCGTGGGCGTAACCGTGGCCCCGTTCTTCCAGCAGCCAATGTGAAAAATCGAGGAAACGTTTGTCTTTGCTGACCTGGTACAGCTTTACCAAGGCCAGTTCCAGTTCCTGATGGCCCGTAACCCAATGCCTTTTACCGGGGCCAAAGAGGCTCATCATGTGTTCCACCATGCGAATGCCCACGTCGAGGAGTTTGCGCTTCCCGGTAGCATTGTAGTAGGCCACTGCGGCTTCCAACAGGTGGCCGGTGTTGTAGTCCTCGTGCATGGACATATCCGTCCAGCGTTTGTCCAGGCCAGTCAAGGTGTAATAGGTGTTGATGTACCCGTCTTTTTGTTGGGCGGCAGCAATTTTGTCGATCCACTCGTCGCACTTGGCTTCCAGTTTGGGATCGGGTTTGGTTTTGAGGGTATAAGCCATGGCTTCCAGGGCTTTGAATACGTCGGAGTCGTCGTAAAAAATGCCCTCAAATTTGCCATCTCGGGTGCCCGCCACCCGTTCAAAATTGCGGATGCGGCCCGTTTTGACCTCGGTTTGTTCAATACAAACTGGGACGGTTACACTGGCCACTTTGTCCATGCGAGGCTTCCAAAATGCATCGGTAATTTGTACAGTTGAAAACTTGACGGGAGCAAGATTGGCGAATTTATTTTGACCTCCAAGGCTGAGTGCGCTACAGCAGCAGAAAATCAATAAGCGGTATCCAATTTGGTTTTTCATAGGTTGCTGCGATTTGAAGTGGTTAAATTTGGTTTGACAAATAAACAAATTAAAGCGGGTCGTACAATATTTTGACCTGAATTATCTACCCCATGTGACAACTCTATTATCTTTGGCGGGAAATCCCTGCACCCTATGGCTCAGATTGCTGTGTTTCCTGGATCTTTTGATCCCATTACCGTCGGTCATGTTGACTTGGTGCGTCGCGCCCTCCCCCTTTTTGACAAGGTCATCGTGGCTGTTGGGGTCAATACCCAAAAGCAATCATTGTTCACATTGGATCAACGCCTGGATTGGATCAACGCCGTTTTTGCAGAGGAGCCCCGGGTTGAAGTGGGGTACTTTGAAAACCTCACCGCAGATTTTTGCCGAAAAATTGATGCCAAATACTTGTTACGGGGCTTGCGAAATGCCTCTGATTTTGATTATGAAAAAACAATTTCACAACTTAACTTCATCATTGGGGATGAGTTGGAAACCATTTTCCTGATCAGTCAACCGGCTTTTTCCCATATCAGCTCGACGATTGTGCGGGAAATCATCAAGGGTGGGGGAGATGCTTCGCCGTTTGTGCCACCACAGGTTAATATTTAAAATGTAGTTCACCACAGCTTTACACAGCTTTACACAGATTTTTTTGTTTTCAATCTGTGTAAAGCTGTGTAAAGCTGTGGTGAATTAAATTAATTCGTAGCCAAACCAAATTACCACATATGTCTGACGCATTTTTTCAACTACCCAAAGCGAAAAACGAACCGGTACTGAGTTATGCACCCGGCTCGCCAGAAAAAGCAGCGCTCAAGGCCAAAATGGCCGAAATGAAGGGTCAAACGATTGAAATTCCACAAACCATTGGTGGGAAAAAAATAATGGAAGGGCAAAAGATCGCCATTCGTCCTCCCCACGAGCACAAACACATTCTGGGCTACTACTACAAAGGTGGTTCGCAACACGTACAAATGGCGATTGATGCGGCAGCAGCAGCCAAACCCGCCTGGGAAGCCATGCCCTGGGAAGAACGCGCCGCCATTTTCCTCAAAGCTGCCGACTTATTGGCGGGGCCCTATCGCGCCAAGATGAATGCGGCAACGATGCTGGGGCAATCCAAAAATGCCTACCAGGCCGAGATCGATAGTGTGGCAGAGCTCTGTGATTTTTTTCGCTTCAACGCGGAATACATGATCCAGATTTACAGCGAGCAACCCCAAAGTCCGGCGTTGACCTGGAACCGCATGGAATACCGCGCACTCGAAGGTTTTGTATTTGCCATTACCCCGTTCAACTTTACATCGATAGCGGGCAATTTACCCGCCGCACCCGCCTTGATGGGCAATACCGTAATTTGGAAACCTGCGGAAACCCAGATTTATTCCGCTGCGGTGATCATGGAGATTTTTGAAGCGGCAGGCCTACCAGCGGGTGTAATCAACCTTCTGTTGGTGGATGGCCCGATTGCGGGTGACTTGATTTTTGGCCACCCCGATTTTGCCGGGCTGCACTTTACGGGCAGCACCAAGGTGTTCCAGGGCATGTGGACTACCATTGGAAAAAACATCGCCAAATACAAATCCTATCCACGCATTGTGGGCGAAACAGGCGGGAAAGACTTTATCCTGGCGCACCCTTCCGCCAATCCCACGGCGCTGGCGGTAGCGATGGTACGTGGCGCTTTTGAATACCAGGGCCAAAAATGTTCGGCGGCTTCGCGGGCTTACGTACCCAGCAGCATTTGGCCAGCCGTAAAAGAAAAAGCAGTAGCACTGGTGAAAGACATGAAAATGGGTTCACCAGAGGATTTTCGCAATTTTATCAATGCCGTGATTGATGAACGGGCTTTTGATAAAATCACCAATTACATCGTGTTAGCGCGGGATGCGAAAGACGCTGAAATCATAGCGGGCGGTAAATACGACAAAACCAAAGGCTATTTTATCGAACCAACCCTGGTGGTGGTTACGGATCCCAAACACCGCTTGTTGCAAGAGGAAATCTTTGGGCCAGTGCTGACCATCTATGTATACGAAGACGCACAATTTGACGAAATGCCCGCCTTGGTCAATTCTACTTCACCTTATGCTTTGACTGGAGCTATTTTTGCTCAGGATCGGGGAGTGATTCATGCCTTGTCAAATGCCTTGCGCCATGCGGCGGGCAACTTCTACATCAATGACAAACCGACTGGAGCAGTTGTAGGCCAACAGCCTTTTGGCGGAGCACGGGCTTCGGGTACCAACGACAAAGCGGGTTCGGTCTGGAATTTGTTGCGTTGGGTGTCACCGCGTGCGATGAAAGAAAATTTTGATCCGCCCGTGGATTATACGTATCCGTTTATGGGTGAGGAATAGTTGAGAATGTTGAGAAGTTGAGGAGGTTGAGGCTACCGCGAGCGACACCCACACCTTCACGCGCAAACCGCACACTCAAACCTATTCTTGCGGTAGCCTCAACTTCTCAACCTCCTCAACTTCTCAACCTTATTTTAGCAATGAAAGATAATCTAACCGAACTGATCCTCGAAACCCCACGCATGTGGTTGGTCGCCTGTTCCATTCCGCTGTATGAAGCGATTCTGCGGCACGACAATCAAATCGCAGAATACCTGGGGATTGAGGTAAAAGCAGGTTGGACCGAATTTGGCGATGAACCCAGCGTGTACTCCATGGAAAGGGTTCGGGTCAATCCCGCCGAAGAACCCTGGTGGCAATACCTGGCGGTGCATAAAGCCGACAATCTGCTGATTGGCGCGGGTGGCTACAAAGGCGGCCCGAATCGTTTCGGCGTAGTGGAAATTGGCTACGAGATCATGCTCGATTACCGCAATCAGGGTTATGCAACGGAGTTTGCCCAGCACTTGATCAATTTTGCTTTTTCCAATGCAGACATCAAAGTGGTACAGGCGCATACGCTGGCAGAACCAAATGCTTCTACCCATGTTTTAAAGAGATGCGGGATGGACTTTGTGCAAGAGATGTTCGATACTGATGACGGAACCATCTGGCAATGGAAAGTACATCGCCCAATGAGCATAATCCATCTTGGCGAATAAATCTGCCCTTACAATTAAAAATTGAAATGCCACTCGTCCCCCATTCTTCATACCCTGGCCCTCCCCGTTACCAATGGAATGGCCATTTTCAGACCATTTTGCCTGCTTTGACCCGCAAAATCAACGAAGTGCATTATGAGCGGGAGCGCCTGGAATTGTCCGATGGCGATTTTGTCGATCTGGATTGGCTGGATGCTAAAAGCCAAACCCTGGTCATTTTATCCCATGGTTTGGAAGGCAGCACCGACCGCGTGTACATGAAGGCGGCAGCCAAATATTTTCACGAACACGGTTGGGATGTCCTGGGTTGGAACTGTCGCTCGTGCAGTGGGGAGATGAACCGTTTGCTGCGGCTCTACAACCACGGTGAAATTGGGGATTTTGGGCAAGTGATTGAGCATGCCTTGCAGCGCAAAAACTACACCAAAATCCACCTGATTGGTTACAGCATGGGTGGTAGCATTTTACTCAAATACCTCGGAGTACGGGGGGAAAACATTCCGGAACCCATTAAAACCGGGATTGCGTTTTCTTCACCTTGCGATTTGCGGGACAGCATTCAAACCCTGGAATTGCCGGGCAATTGGTTCTATCGCCGCAAATTTTTTAACAGCCTGCGTAAAAAAATCATCGCCAAAGCCGCGCAGTTTCCGGGACAAATCGATTTATCCAAATTTGAACAAATCAAATCCTGGCGTGATTTTGACGAGTTTTATTCAGCGCCGATCAATGGCTACAAAAATGCCGAGGATTTTTATTGGCAAGCTTCGGCCGTGAACTTTGTAGCGGGGATTCAAATTCCAGCGTTGCTTTGTAACGCCCAAAATGATCCGATCCTCACTCCGGCCTGTTCGCCGAAAGAGTTGGCCAAAAATCATTCTTATTTTCACGTGGAAACCCCCAAAAAAGGCGGGCATGTTGGTTTTGCCATCAAAAAGCATCCAGGGCCTTATTATTGGTTGGAACACCGGGCGATGGAGTTCATCAAGGGGCAGCATTGATACGGATCTTTGAACCCAGTTCAACGGAGTTGTACAACAAATCGCCGAAACCTTTTTGCACGCCGCCAAAAAGCTGCCATTTGTAGCTCAAGTCGATTTGCCCATTCAAACGCAGTGCCAGAGGGCGATCGCCGTTGTTGAGGTAACCCGTGTACCCGCGGAAGACAGGCGACAAAGCCCATTTTTTCCCTTCCAGATTCAATCCTAGTCCAAAAAGCGGTGCATCGTTCTGGTTTTGGGCATTCTGATTGATTTGCCACACAAAGATGCCACCCATTCCATTGAGGCTTAATTTCAAAGACCCATCAATCAGCTTTTTTCCAAAAGATACGTCCAGATAGTACCCCGCAGCGTCGGTAAAACGAGCCATCCCCACCATGGTGGAGGAAGGAAAACGGTAGCCGATCCGCAAGGCCAAATCCAGGGGATGTTTTTCGGCTTTTAAGATTTGGATCAAAGTATGCAGGTAAACATCTCCACTGGCCCAGCGACGATTGTAAAAAACGTGGAAGGTCTTGCGCTCGGTCTTAATGTCGTGCGACAAGGTAAAGTGCTCGACGGGTACCCAATATAGCTCAAAACTGATGACATCGGGGACCAGGTTGTAGGTGCCGGTCAAGGCAAGGTTGTGTGTAAGGTCTCCTGTGGCAAAATGGCTGTTGCCTGAAAACGCAAAGGAACGTTCATTGGGTATCCTTCCATTGCCCAATCGGGGAATGGGCAAGGCATTAGGCCCCAGGAAGCGTGGAGCACGAATGATGTAATCACCCCAAAAACGCTGGCCATCCCAGCCTACGTTATTGGCCCACCAATAGTGATCCTGAGCGAAGCCTAAAAAAGGAAGTGTAAAAGAAAAGAAACCGGATAGCAGAAATGCTTTCCAATTGAGTTGATCAGACTTCCAGGCCATCAATCTTTTTTCAAAACATAAATAATCGAACTGGCTTTTTCAGGGCGGTTCAAGCTGCTTAAAAAAGAGCGCAAACCATTCCAGGCACCCAGGGGCAATGCCAGAATTCCACGGCCCCGGTATTTTTCACTCAGGAGCGAAACATAGAATGGATCCAGGGGCATGCCTTTTTTACCGACCACTTGAAAACCCATTTCTTTGGCCAGATTGGTCAACGTGCGAGGCGAGAAATGCCAGAGGTGGCGGGGTACATCGTAAGCGGCCCAGTGCGCGGCATATTTTTGCCCGTCTTTAGATGTATAATTGGGTACCGCAATCATCAAAACCCCATCGGCTTCCAACAACTCGTGCAAACGTCGCAGATACAACTTGGGGTCATACACGTGCTCAAGGACATGCCACATGCTGATGACGCCAAACTTGCCGGGGAGCGTGCCTGCTTCCAATTCTGCGGGTGGCCGCACGTCTAAACCAAATTGCTGGATGCCAAAATTGCGGGCACCCTCATCAACTTCCACGCCCAATACTTCATAGCCCTGGCCGCGCATGTGGTTCATGAAATAGCCAGTGCCGCAACCCACGTCTAGCAAGCGATGTTGTTTGCTCAGGCTTTGCACTAATTTTTGTTTGTTGCGCAGCATGTAATCCCTCGCAGCATGGTACAAGCGATTGATCAGGCCTTTTTTGGTATCGCTGTGCGAAATGTAGTTTTCGCTCTGGTAATAGCGACCAATTTGCTCAGGAGCGGGCACATTTTGGGTAAAACGCAGACCACAACCGTGGCAATCGCACAGGTCAAAGGCTTCGCCGGAAATGGAATGATCGCGGGTAGCCAGGGCTTTTTCAATGTCGTGGCTGCCACAAAGCGGGCATTGTTGGTAATGGATTGTACTCATGGTTAAAATAAAAAAAGACATCAGTTCGCAATGTAACTGATGCCTGCAAGCTTAAGATCACAACAAAAAAAGTATTCTAAATACTTGGGGTAAAGTTAAAGAGAAATTTGGGGAAAAACAAACATTTAGGGTTCGAGGGTTCGAAGTTCGGGGGTTGGGTTGAACCCTCGAACTTCAAACCTTCGAACCCCCGAACCCTGAAACCCTCTTAGATCCTAATCTGCCGCAACTGATCAACCACCACAGGCCGTAACCTTCGGGCGGCGTCCAAAATCAAAAACGTATCATCAGGGAAATTACTGGGGCGATTGCCAATGCGGCTACGGGTTTCCTTACTTAGGGCGCGTTCATCCCCTCTGAACGTGGCGGCATAATTTTCCCAAAATGCCTCTGCGCCAAGGGGACGAGAATCGATCACTGAACCGGAGTGTAAGTCGAATAGTTCCAATTGACCAGCCAAACGAGCCCCTTTTTGTTGGTACACTTCGGTGACCATGGCCCTAAGGGTTACTTTGTTGGGGTACTTGATGTCGTTGCCAGCGGTGTCTTTTTTCACGTTGCCACGGGTGTCGTACTCGTACACCCAGCCATCCTGGATCTGGTTTTGCTCCTCATACTGGCGTTCGCGCATCGTGCCGGGGCTGACTTGTACGTCGCGCAGCATCAGCGTTGCTTTGACGTCGTATTCAACTCCGGATTGGCGGTTGTTGTGAAACACCCTCCAGCGGTCGTTGAGGCCGTTGAAACTGATGTCGGTCAGTTCGCGGTCAAAACCGATGGGTAAAATAACTGGGGCGCGGTTTTCGATGTCTACCAAAATGAAAGTTGTACCGAGGTTCAGGGCTTCGCGTTGCAGTGCATCGCGATCGCGGTAAGAAGTGGAATAGTATGCTTTGATGCGGCCAAGCTCGTCGTAGGCACGGCGGGCCGGGGTTTTATCTTTGCTGCGCCGGGCTTGTGCCAGCAGGTCTGTGGCGTAATTGTAGTGGTACTCTGCCGCTTTTTCGCGGGCTTCAGCCAAGAGGCCATCTACCCTCACGAAGCGGAAAGAAGCTTTGTAGCCCCGGCGATCTACCAGTGGAACCAGTGGCTCTACCAATTGCTGACGACGCAAAATGCGTTGGTAAATGTCAAAAACCCGGGGCCAGGATTCGGCACGCAGATCGGTTTTCAGGCGTTCGGCTTCGTCCATATCACGGGTAGTAGCTTTTTCAAAAGCAAACTCCACGGTACGTACCAGTTCTTCGTTTTTGCGTTCTTTGCCAGCCAGGCGGTTTACACTGCGTTCGAGGGCCTGGTCGTAGTCACCTACTTCGGCCAATTTAACGGGAGAAGCGCAAGAGATGACCATAATGGCCAATGCGGTTGTCGTAGTGATGCTGGAAATAATGTGCTTCGGTGTCATGGCAGTGTATTTGAGCTTGTGATACCTCAAAGTTACTACGGCCATGAACACCAATGCACTATGGAGAAGTTAAGATGTATTTGTTAAAAAGTTAAATTGTGGGGGGAGGTGTTAAGGTGTGTTAAGGGGAGCCTATTTTGCTAAGCATTTATCCATAACTGATGTAAATTTTCAGTAGAAATCCCTTTGGTATAAGCTCGTTGCTCCATGCCTTCCAATAGTCGTTTGTCTCCTGTCCAAAGCTTGGCTTCCATGTAGTCAGTCAATGCAACAAAAGCAATATCATCCATATCAATGTCTCGTACAATAGGTATTGCGTTGTGCCAAAATTCGTAGGGAATTTGTTCTTCTGATATGAACGTTAAGCATTCAAATAGCTCGTCACGCAATTGATCAAATTCATCCTCTGAAAGTTTAGACATGGCCAACAGCTTTGCTTTATGTTTTTTGATCTCAGATTTCAAAAAATTGGGTGCATGAAATTCAAAATACCTCCGCCCAAAAATCAGCAACTGACCAATCTTGCTGTTTTTGTTTAAGATGGCACTCACAATTACATTTGAGTCTACTACAATAATCATGGTTTTAGAAAACGATGTTGATTTTCGGCCCACCAGTTTTTATTCATCTCTGAGGCAAAGCGATCAATATCCTCTTGAGTAGCCTCACTCTTGGATACGATTTCGCGATAGCGTATGTACTTGAGTATTGATTCAAGATCACCCCAATCAATTCCATTGGGGAGCCGTATAACTATTTCTTTATCCGTACGCTCTAAAACCATGTTGGACATTTTTAATCAATTTAAGGGTTTAAAAGATAACGTCAAAATGTTTTGTGTAAAAACTTACAGTTGATGCAATAGACTTCTGCTGGCCAACTCCTAAAAACACCTCTCTTCTTTAGCCCCAATCAATTTCCTTGCACCCTCCAATCCTCATGCTCCTCCCCATCTCCAATATCATCAATAGCCGTATTTTTATGCTCCTCCATAAATTTGGCCATGTAAGCGTCCTTTTCGGCTTGGATCTCTTGCAAAATGGCCAAAGACTGCGGACTGGCTGAAGCATAATCTTTTAACTCGTCGATCAGGAACATTTTGCCAGCTTCCTCGTCTTCTGACCAACAGCAATTGAGCCCCGTTTCACACCAGGGGCGTTGCATGCAATCCGGACAATAACCGCTACAGCCATCAAAAAACCAACCCCCCCCACCCGGACTGCTCAGCTCAAATTCTTCACCAATCCATTCCATGACCGCTTTGTAAACCAGTCGGGCAGGGATTCCTTCATTGAGACTAATCCCATATCCGGCTTGCTCAACGGCATCCAACAGTTTTTCCAATTCAGCTTCTATCTCTGCTTCGGGGATTTCAGCTGGATTTTTGATTTTGAAAGTTTTGGGCAATTGCTCGCTAATGGTTTTGCGGATCGGTTCTCCTTGGAGCCATAATTCAAAGCGGTACCAGTCACTTTCTGGCGAGATACCGGGCGAAATCGGAGGAAAACAATAATCACCCTCTTCCAATTCCATTACTTCCTGGCTGCCGTATTGCTGGTACTTTTTTACAAAAGTCAGCAGGTTTTCGAGCCGCCGATTTTCCAGGTCCAAATCCATTGGCGTGAAGGTGAATACCTCGGCCAGATTTAAGCCCAAATCTTTGAATGCTTGCTTGAAGCGCAAGTTCTGCTGGTAAGGTACAAGCTCTGGGTTTGACATGATGTTTTGCTTTTAAAAAGTAAAGAATACAGGGTGATTAGCAAAACATTCACTTGTGACAAAAGTAATTAATTGTTTTTTTGTTTCAAAATAAAATTTAAACCAAATTTCAAAACAATAGACTTGTTGCGAAGGGAGAGCGCTTGAGATCAAAAATAAGGGATTTTTTTCCTGATTGAGTCTTATTTTAGAGTGCGTAGCAGCGCTACGGACGAAAAAATAAACGAAAAGCAGGGAGAAAAGACCATTTTTGAGCCAAGCAGTCTCCCTTCGCAACAGGTCTAATATTCACTCCGCCCAAATCATCGCCAAATGGACAATCGTCTCCACCGCTTTTTCCATATCCTGCACCGAGACCCATTCCTGTTTGGAATGAAAAGCGTGTTCTCCGGCGAAAATATTCGGACAAGGCAAACCCATGTACGAAAGTCGGGAACCATCCGTTCCACCCCGTACACTCGAAGGAATGGGCTCAATCCCTGCCCGCCTGATAGCCTCCAAGGCAAATTCACTCACCTGAGGATGTTGATCCAGTACCTTTTTCATGTTGCGGTACTGTTCGTGAAATTGGAGCTCAAAACGGGAGTTCGGATAGTTTTGCATTACCTCTTCTACCACCTGGTGCAAAAAGGCTTCGTGTGCAGCAAGTCCTTCGTCTGTAAAATCGCGGATGATGAAATGGATGACCAATTTTTCGGCAATGCCCTCCATACTCACCGGATGAATGAACCCATCGCGACCCGCTACGGCCTCCGGGGTGAGGCGATCTTTGGGCAAACGCGCCAAAACATCACCGGCAATTTTGAGCGCACTTTCCATTTTTCCCTTGGCAAAGCCGGGATGTGCACTTACACCGTGCAGGGTCAGGGTGGCCGCATCGGCGCTAAAGGTTTCGTCTTCGAAGGCACCTAGATTTTCTCCATCGATGGTGTAGCCAAAATCAGCACCGAGTTTTTGGAGGTCTACTTTTTCTACACCGCGTCCAACTTCCTCATCGGGCGTGAACAAAATCCGAATCTTGCCGTGGGGAATTTCAGGGTGTTGCAACAAATATTGGGCAGCATCCATGATTTCGGCGACACCGGCTTTGTTGTCGGCCCCCAGGAGGGTTAGTCCGCTGGCCGTGACAATATCATTGCCCATTTGTTCCGCCAGGTTGGGGTGGTCTTTGAGGCGAATCACCACGGTGGGGTCATCGGGCAGGACCAAATCCCGCCCATCGTAATTGGAGTGTATGATGGGTTTGACGTGGGTGCCACTGCTGTCGGGCGAGGTGTCCATGTGCGAGCAAAAACAGATGACAGGCACTGGCTTGTCCACCGTAGCAGGAATGGTGGCGTATACGTAGCCATGCTCATCCAAATGGGCATCGCTTGCCCCTATTGCTTGTAATTCCTGCGCCAATACACGGCCGAGGTCTTTTTGTTTTTCGGTACTGGGAAAGGTTTTGGAATGGGGATCTGATTGGGTGTCGATCTGGACATAGCGCAAAAAGCGCTCCAAGACGCTGTGTTGAATGGGTGGCAGCATGTTTTTTTGACAAATTTAGGATTTATGTTGAATTGCTTGGGGAAGCTTTAAAAATAACTGATCTTTGGATTAGCGCTTAATCTTTACCAAATACTTTATTAGCTCATTTTTCCCGCCACCCGTCGAAAAACTGCATCCTGCCCTCGACTTTTGTGGTCAGAGGATACATCATTGTTGTAACCACCAAAACCTGAAAAGAGTCATGAGAAATCAATCCCTATTGCTGTTGGCCGTTGTGGCCCTGATGAGTTGGAGTTGTGGCACCAGTTCTACCTTGCTGGAAGTACTCCAACCTTCCCAAATTGTACTCCCTGAAGACATCAAAGTAGTCGCCCTGATCGACCGAAGTAAACCGGAAAAAGGTTTTGCCAACTTCATGGAAGGAGCCTTTTCTGGTGAAGATTTTGGCCAGGATCGTGAAGGTCGTCGCCTGGCGCTGCAAAACCTCACCACCACCCTTACCCGTACTCCAACCCTCCAGATCAAAGGAACCGGGGTGGAATATACGGGGAGTAAAAATGGCAAATCAATGCTGCCACCGCTCAACTGGGATGAGGTGAAGTCAATCTGTAGCAAATATGGCGCGGATGCAGTCATTGCACTGGAATCATTTGACTCCTCCTCAGACATTTCTTACAGCCAGTCCAGCTACAAGTCCAAACAAAAAGATGGCACCGAAATCATCAAATACACCCATACGGCTCGGCGTAATGTACGCCTTTACATGGGATGGCGGGTGTACGATCCAAAATTGCGGGTAGTGGTGGATGAAAATACCACCAATGAATCGGACGAAGATACCGCGACAGGTGATACCCAGGACAGAGCACGCAACAACCTGCGTTCTCAGCTCACTGCAGTACGCGAACTCGCCGCTAAAGCGGGCGATAGTTATGGCAAACGGATTGCTCCTGTTTGGGTCAACGTGAGTCGGACCTATTACACGACCGCCAAGGGTGCAGATAAAGACGCCATGGAGCAAGCCCACCGCCTCACCCAGGCTGGAAAATGGGAAGAAGCCGCCGAAGTTTGGAATGATTTGCTCAACACGGCTCGTGATCCTAAAACCAAAGGCAAAGCCGCCCATAACCTCGCCCTCGCTTTTGAACGCAACGGCAACCTCAGCAAGGCCGAAGATTGGGCGAGCAAAGCCTACACTCAATACGGGAATAAAACCTCTCAAAACTACGTGTACGTTATTCAGCAGCGCATCTCTGATCAAGCCAGATTGGATTACCAACTCAAAAAAGTAAAACCGTAGCGAATAGCGAAAAGCGAAAAGTGAATAGCGAAAAGCGAATAGTGAATACAGTATTCGTCATTTAGACATTGGCTTCGTCCCTTTTTTCCTGGGATTCGTCCCAAATTGTGTCGTGCGTGCTTGAAATGCCTGTTCTTTGGGGTTCCAGACTTATTGCGACGAGAGCGCTTGAGATGAAAAATAAGGGATTTTTTCCCTGATTGAGGCTTATTTTAGAGTGCATAGCAGCGCTATGGACGAAAAAATAAACGAAAAGCAGGGAAAAAAGACCATTTTTCAGCCAAGCAGTCTCTCGTTGCAATAAGTCTAATATCCGACTGTTCATGAAGGGACTACTATTCGACTTTTTTGTATGGAGTGCAGGTTCGGACCGGGAAATCCTGGACCGAACTGGCCGCTCCGAGCACATCAAGCACGCCGGCTACGGCGGCCTGGTATTGGTACCTGCGGTACTGGGACTGTTCTCCATGATGTACGCGGTATCTACTTTGACCTCCAAACCCTTTGTGTTTATTGGGGCGGGGATCATCTGGGCCGCCATCGTGTTTACCTTTGACCGCTTTATCGTTTCCACTTTCCGCAAATCCGACAGCCCGCGCAAGGATTTGTTTTCCTTCCTCTTCTTAAGCCGTTTGTTGTTTTCCATTGGCATTGGCGTGCTGGTATCGCACCCGATTGTGCTGCTGGTGTTTGACGACAGCCTGGAGCAGGAGCTTTTTGCCATGAAAGAAGAGGGCGAAAAAGCGATCTACGACCAGTACGAAAGTACCGTAGACGTGGTGCGCTCCCGTGATTCACTGTTAAAAGGGGAAGTAGAAATCAAACTGGCTGAACGCGCCTGCAAAGAAAAACTCCTGCTCTTTGAAATGAGTGGCAAGGACACCACCATGAATTGTGGTACCACCTCGGGCATGAAGCAATACGGCCCTCGCGCCAAGGAAATCAAAGAGGAGATCGTTTACCTCAACGAGGAAATTGCTGCCTTGCGTAGTAAAAACGACACCAAAATTGGTGACAATACCCAGGAAATCACGAAACTCCAGGCTGACCGCGCAGCAAAACTCAAAAGCTTCAACGATCAGTTCAGTTACAATTACCTGGCCAGAGAGGTGGCTTTAGAGCGCCTGGAAGCCAAGCCTGTAGGCGGAACTTCGGTGAAATGGACCAAGTGGTTTTTGATCGTCTTCTTTGTGTTGGTCGACATCCTGCCCGTCTTTTTTAAAGCCTCTACCAGACCCGGTGAATATGACCGACTGCTGGACAAGGAGCGGGAAAGCACCGCGAACTCCTTTCCCGCGTACGAACGTGCCCAGGAAGATCGGGTGCGCAAGGCTTACGTGGATCAAATGGCGCAACACCGCGTGGATGAAGTCAACCGCACGTTTCAGGAAAAAAAAAGCTCCTTTCCTGAATTGAAAGCCGAACTCAGTCAATACCTCAATGTCAATACCCCTTTTGAATATGGCAAGGAAGACACCAAGCCCGATCCAGTTGGTCAGTTGTGGAGCCGCAGTGGGCTGGATTGGTTGCGCTACGGCTTTTATTCCATCGGCCAATCTGGCTTTCTCGTGGCGTTTACCCGGGATTGGGCTTACCTCACCGGAGGTGTGTGGGTTTTCTTTTTGCTCAATCTCTTGATTGGGTATGTGGTCAAACGTACGGTTTAATTAAGCAGCTAAAAAAACGACTATGTCCGATAATCAGCCAAATCAGGCCTATACTTTTGCCAAACAGTTTTTGATCTTTTTGGTGGTCCTCAACCTTGGCGTGCTTTTTGCGATGGGCACAATCTACCTCAAAGTAGACAAACAACGGCTTGCCCTGGAAGAACGGGAAACCAAGATGATCCGCGATTCGATCATTTACCGGGATTCTCTTCGTCGGGATACCAATTTTTTGAAAACCTTGCGGGTGGCGCCAATGGCGAGGGTGAGTCAGGATACGACGCCTTAAGTTGGAGTGTAATTACCTCCTCAACACCCTCCGCTCCTTCAAATCAAAGCGCTGTCCTTTCCCCAAAAAATAAAATGGCCCGGAGCTTGCCGCTTCGTCTGTAGTTTTTGGTGCATCGGCGCTGAAATTTTTGGCATCATAAATCGCAACAAACGAATTGCCGATCACCTCAAAAATGTCTTTTTGCACCACGATCGCCGTGCTTTCATCGATGCCGATTCCGAGTAATTCGGGGCGCTGGCGAATCACTTCTACCAAATCAAACTGGCGGTTGCGGGTCAACAAGTGTTGGTCAATGGTCACGTTGTGGATGAAATCCAGCCCTTCTATGTGATCGCCGATCATGAGGGTATTGCCTTTGGTGTCACCCCGTACCATAAAGGAGCCCTGGATGGTCGCACCTGCTGAGGTGCCAGCAATCACTCCTCCACGCGCCAGCAAAGCTTTAAATTCGCGATGTGCCAGTGTATTCAGATAAGAGTCCGCCAGTCGCCAGTGCCGCCCACCGGTGAACCAGATGCCGGTGGCTTTGCGTAACGCTGCCACAAAGCCTGGATCATCGGCTTGTTTGCGGTCGCGGGTGTGCAAGATGGTCACATTGTCTACGCCGAGGCGTTGCAGCAGGTCTTTTTCCACAGAAACGCCGGTGGCAATACTGGCATCCTCGTTGGCAGTGGGAATCACCACAATGTTGGCACCTTCACCTCCCGCCAATTCAATGAAGCGTGCCCAGATGTCGGGGCCTACTTTGCCTCCACCTACAATGATGAGCGCACCTTGTGTCGGGCCGACTGTGAGGGTGTTGTCTTGTGCCCGGGTAAGGGTGGCGCAGAGCAATACATTCAGTAGCAAAAATAGGCTACATTGTTTTTTTAAAAACATACCTCAATGATTTTGGGCTCCGTCTATACCGCTGAGCCTCATTTATACAAATTTTCCACTCCGCTCGGAGCCTTCGGCTCTCTCACAGGCGGCCGAATAGGAGCGCGGATGACGCGAATTAAGCGGATTTAAACGGATTTCATCCGCGAAAATCCGCTTAATCCGCGTCATCCGCGCTCCCATTCTTGTCGCTTATTGTGCTTAAAGTAGCGTTGGATTATTCATTTTCTGGCAACTCATTTTTTCGGCGCTACCGCCCCATCCTTCATTTCCAGCACCCCGTTCACCACATACCAATCTTGCCAGCTCCCGCCACTTCCTTTTTTCCAGTTGGTCAGTTGAAAACTGTGGCTTCCATCGGGTGTGCCCGGTACTCTGTACACTTTGAGCGCGCTACGGTTTTCCTCCCAATGCAAACTTTGCCCAGGCATGCAGCGTCCAGGAGCTTTAGGTCGTCGTTTGGCTGGCCGTATGAAATAGGCAAAATCACCTCGACTTGGATCGCCGTAGACCCGAGCCAGCCCATTGGCCTCGATGCAGACCGCGGTGTATTCCTCTGCCGCGATGCCATAAGCAGGCTCACCGTAATCCTGGATAATGCGGGCTATAAACACCACATGCCGACCTTGGCGTTCGCGGGCATCGTAATGGGTATCGGTGATCACACCTTTCAACCAACGTTGGCGGATGAAATCGTCTTTCAACAGGGTAACTGCGCTGTCATAAGGATTGGTCAGCGCTTTAGGCGACTGGATGCCGCCATTTTCGGCACTGTACACAATACTGCCCAGAATGGCCATACCCGCCGAGGTGCCGCCCACCGGGATGCGTTTCACGTTGATGACGTATTGAATGGCCGAATCCAGCAGGGTATTGTTCCAGTACCTGACGTAATTGGCCTGGTTGCCCCCGGCAAACCAGAGCGCTTCGGCATTGAGGACCTGGCGGATGATGTAGGGATCGTAACCCGAAGAATCGTTGTGGCAGAGGATTGACTCTACAGAATTGACTTTTTGCCCCAATTCTGTGTACAAATACTTGTTGTACCCATCGCTGCCGCTAGCACGTAGCACGACCACATCGCCTCCACCCGAATGTTGTAAAAACCAAATCATGGCATTGCGGTCTTCTGTGGCACCGCCCATCAAAACCGTTACTCCGGTGCTGGGTGTTTTTACATCGCTGGTGTCGCCGGTAAAATAACTTGTGTATACTTTGGCACACAAATCGGTAGGATGGAAAAAAGCAATCCAGCCCAGCAGGCTGATGGAAAGGGTGAAACTGAACTTCATAAGGTTATTTGTACACTTTTCGTTTTTTTTTAATCTGGAGCCAGGTGCCCCACATCTTGTTGTAGGCGTGAACCTTGTCGGTCGGGTGGCCTTCCAGATTGACCAATGCCTGCTTGCAATTGACCCACTCGAAAATCCCGCCGTACAAGTTGGCTGCTTGTGGATACCCAGCGGCGATCAGCTTTTCGGCGATTTTTTCGCTGCGGTAACCTACTGAACAATAAACCACGATCGGGACGTTTTTTTGCACCTTTTCCAGACGGGAAAAATCAAAGTCTTTGTAGCCCACCCAAATTGCCCCTTTGACGTGGCTAACCGCGTATTCGTTCCACTCGCGGGCATCGATAAAAACGGGATAATGGGCGAGGTTTTGCGCAACGGATGCTACACTCAATTCCGGGACGGTATGTTTGAGCAATTTGCGCAGTACAAATTGATAAGAACGGCTTTGCACCTGCGCGTTTAGCCCCGTAAATAGGCCCAAAAACATCAGAAATGCAAATCCGATCTTGCCTTGAAGACGAGTGAAATTGGGTGATTTTATGCTCATGTTAGAGACTTTACCACAAAATACTCCTTTTTTGGGTGTTTTGGATTGATTTGGATAAAAAACAATGCATTGCGTACGGGCTTAAAATTGCTTCAAAAAAGTAAGTTTAAAAACGCCCTGCTGAGTGTGAATCCGATTAGTGATCCCACTTTCTGGATCGATCACATTTTGCTGGTTATCATTGTACACCAAATAAATGTAAGACAATGGCTGGTACTCCCAAACCAGTCTGCTGTTCAAAGCCGACCTTTTGGCAACCGTATTGTACTGATAAAAATTGACCACTTGGATTCTCGGATTCAAGGCCAGACGTAGCTCTATACCGACCAAACGAGTGGCCAGAGATTCTTGCTTTACGCCTAAGTTTTTTATTTCATTCCATTCATAGTCAGCGGTAATGGTAATGTGGGGTAGCGGAGCAAAACGCAGCGATGTAGAAAGGGTATTCAGGTCACCATTAAAGTATCGTCCAAATCGATAGGCGGCATTCAGGCCGATTTTTTTAGAAAAATCTCCCTTGTAGCTTAGTTTGTGACTTAGGTATCGATAATCTCCTTTGGCGATCTCAACATTGATTGGAGCAAAAGACGTTCGTAGCGATTGCCAATCTGTTTGAAAAGAGTAGCTCAATTCACTGCCATCCTGTAGGTCGATGCTGAAAGGGCGGTAAGTAATAAAGCCTTCCCGAAAGGAGAGGTCATCCAGGTAATTGTAAAAATAAGTGGTGACGCCAGGGGTGAATTGACGAATGCCTTTGGGGAGCCACTTAGGGCGAAGGCGAAGTGAAAAGGCTGGGCTAGTGACCAGGTAATTCGTCGCATCAATAAATCCAACGCGGGGATTGTACTGCGAAGTGATAAAACTTTGAACGTGCCCCAGATAAATCCAGTTGTTGGAATAATAAGCCCACATGGCCCCAGCCAAACCTTCATCCACGATACGGCCACTTGTTTTTGAACCGGACAACATCCAAAAAGCATTGATTTGTTGGGTAGGGCGGAAAAAGCCATCCACAGTCAAGGTGGTATTGGTGATAGATGGTCCCTGGGCATCGGCTTCATCCATGCGGAAAGTGGCCATACCTCCAATCCGATTTTGAGTGGATAAGTTGCGGGAATAACGTGCTACCGCAAAATTACTTGCTCCCTGGGTGCCTTGAGCAGCTTGCCGAATGGCCAGTGCACCAATATTTTGATTGGGACTGCGATTGGTAAAACGTACTCCTGCTTCAATCGGGACTGGGCTGCCCGCTGCGTCCAGGCCGATGCTGCGGCTAAAAAAGGGTTGCAAGTTGTCATAAGCCCCCATGTAGTAAATTTCATTGCCCTCCAGGAAAAATTGTCGCCGTTCGGGGAAAAGTATCGAAAAGCGGGTGAGGTTGACAACTTGTCGATCAACATCCGCTTGTGCAAAGTCGGTATTAAACGTCAAGTCCAGCACCGAATTTGATCCGGTGGCCCATTTTACCTCTCCGCCAGGCTTAAAATTTGTTTTCTCGGCTTGTAATACCCCGTCTTTTTTTTCATTGGAAAAACTGAACAAAGCATAGGGGTTCACTTGAATGTTGACGGAAGGTGGCGGCGGGTTAATGCCTGTCAATACGGCTTCGTAGGGCATGCGATACACATTGAATGCGCGGGGAACGGCCGGAAACGTAGTGTACTCATTTCGGGCGCGAATGTTGCGGGTTAGGATAATTCCGATTTGCTGGCAACCAACTGGATAGCGCAGCGTTTTCCAGGGGATTGCCAGCTCGGCTGTCCAGGCAGAATCGGTGATTTCAGTACGCACCTTCCACAAGCCCGACCATTCCCGGTTAAAAATCTCATCGTCCATCACCAAGATTTCCCGCTGGGCACCGTAAGGATTGGTTTGAAACGCTACACAATTCCGCTTATCCAAAAAACCATCAATCGAAATCCCAAACAGGTCATTTTGATAATAGTCAAAATCGCGTTGGAGGTTTTGAACCCGAATATCCTTGCGGCCTCCGGGCACCCTGCAATGGGCGCCCACGTAAAGGTTTTCCTGGTCGAACATGATTTTGACTTCAGTAGGCATACTGGCAATGTTGCCTTGAACCGGGTCTTTTTGCACAAAAGCATCGATGCGCTCCGCCATAGACCAGTCGGCCTCATCCAGGATGCCATCGATGCTCATTGTAGACTGGGTATTTCTCGCTTTTACTTGTGGTGAATTTATTGGTGGAGCAAAGGTTTCTTGGGCTTTTAGATTATGACATAGCAATATCAGGATTCCAAGCGTCAGGCTATTTTTCATTTTCGGGTTAAATTGTTTTTGAAACGATGTTGCAAAAATAAAACTCTTTCTATATTTGCATCATTGTTGCATAAAAAAACAAAAAATGAAAAACTTCATCACCTCACTGGTATTGGTATTATTGGCAAGTGGAGTATGGGCTCAAAAACTTCATTTTGGCGTAAAAGCCGGGGTAAATGTGTCTAATGTTTCTACGGATTTTGCTTTAGTCAGCGATGGCCAAAAAAGCGTTACCCGGCTCAATGCGGGTGTTTTTTTGGACGCAGACCTCGGTACTCATTTTTCCCTACAGCCCCAGCTGATTTATAATGGCAAGGGTTTGTTTTTTGACACCCCAGACCATTCGCACACGATTGCCATTAACTCCATAGATCTCCCTATTTATGGCATTTATAAGTTTGGCAAAGGTTTGTTCATTGGTGCAGGTCCCAATTTCGGCTACAACATTAACGGGAAAAACACGGCTAACTTTCCGGGTAAAGAAGAATCCACCGAGTATAAATTCAAAGGAGACCCCTACGATTATTACCGCTTTGACTTTGGAGCAAGCTTAATCGCAGGCTATGAACATGCCTCAGGCCTCATGCTCAGTGTGAATTACCTGAAAGGGCTCAAAAATGTAGGGGCTATTCCCGATTACAACTGGAAAAGCAACGTGCTGGCCTTTTCATTGGGCTATAAGTTGAATCAGTAGGCATTATAAAGTGATGGATTGGTGCCTGCATTTGGCAGGCACTAACTTTAATTGACTCCCAATGAAAACGATGCTTAAAAAATTCATCCTATTTATCTTCTGGACGCTCTGTACAGCACTGGGCTGGGCGCAAAAGCAAAGTATAGTACTGCGGGATAGTTTTTATTCTCCTGCCGTTGGCTTGCAGTTGAAGTACACAGCCATTTTACCAGCGACTTATCACCAGCAAACAAATGCTAGATTCCCGGTTGTGTACTTGTTGCACGGGCACACCGGCAACTACACTTCCTGGTTGACTTATGCCCAACTTCCTCCCCAACTGGCTACGCAATACCATTGCATCATCATTTTACCCGACGCTGGCAACAGTTGGTATGTCAACTGGACGGGACAGAGTGATGGAAAAGCGCATCGCTGGGAAGATATGTTGATCAAGGATTTGCTGCCAGTAGTTGCAAAACGGTACCGCAGCAAAACCGACCGACAGCACCGTGCGCTTGGCGGCTTAAGTATGGGTGGCTTTGGCG
>Ga0209717_1001426_pt1 | contig 25869 bp, 13 predicted proteins | sample AD_UKC048_MetaG_FD_184418 | JGI IMG/M metagenome (GOLD analysis project Ga0209717, IMG submission 184418) | Active sludge microbial communities of municipal wastewater-treating anaerobic digesters from USA - AD_UKC048_MetaG (SPAdes) (version 2) | ecosystem: Engineered > Bioreactor > Anaerobic >... | reverse complement strand
CGAATAACGATGGGTAAATATACCAGCCAAACATTGAAAATGGGTTTGAACGGCTACAAGAACCGTCCAAACCCATTTTAATATTCAAACAGAAATAAATCAATACCGCCTATTCAATCACGTTACCCAAGGGTATCAACCCTGATAACCAATAACTGATAACCGATAACGAACATCACTTCAGCAACGTCACATCCCCTTTTTTGACATAAGTGGCTCCATTTCCGCAGGTCACTTCCAGGTACCAGGCGTACGAATCCGGTGTGGATTCTTTGCCACGATAGGTACCGTCCCAGCCCAGGGCCGTGATATCGTTGGTTTCATATACTTTTTCACCCCAGCGGTCCCACACGATGAAGTGCAGTTCCTTGATATTGGCGCCGCGCACGATGAACCGGTCGTTGTTGTCATCGCCATTCGGTGTGAATGCTTTCGGAACAAAAATGTACGGCTCGGCACATTCGGTCGACATAAAATATACGGTAACGGAAGCGGAAGCGGGGCACTGCCCGTCGCCCAATACCGTTACGATATAGTCGGTCGTTTCGGTTGGTTCCGCAACCGGATCGGGGATGCGGCTGTCATTCAAGGTAGAGGCCGGTACCCATTCGTAGGTGTAAACCGATGCGTTGCCGGAAGCCGTGGCCAGGAGCGTGGTGGTCTGACCGGTGCAGATGGTATCCGGTCCGGTCACTTCAGCCGTTACTGCCACTTCCGTTACGTTCACGTTGAACGTCAGTGTGTCTTTACAGCCGTATTGATTGGCAATTTTCACCTCGTACGTGGCGTCGCTTTCCGGGATCACCATCGGATTCGGGATCGGATCCAGGTTCGGCGTCCATTGGTACGTGAGTTGCTGCGTGGGGATCATATTCACCAGCGTCAGTTCCGTAGCGAAACCTTTGCAGATATCGCGGTCGAGCGATTTAGCCAGCACATTTATTTCAGCGTTATTGACCAGAATTGAATCCAGCGCCTTACAACCCGCTTCATTGGTGCCTTCTACGAAGTACATACCGCTTGGAACAGGAACGATTACCGCCGTCGGGCCGGTGGTCAGAACCGGCGACAGCGTGGGCGAAGTCGACCATTTGATCGAGGTAGCGTTGGTGCTTTGTACCGAAATCGTCACCGGTGCGTCGGAGCAAACGATTTGATCGGCCGGCAATTCCAGCGTAGCAGCTTCGCGGGGCGTTACCAGCGCATTGTAAGATACGGAGCAAAGACCGTTGACGATATTCACGGAATACATCGTCGGACCAGCCGGCGATACCGACGGATTCGGGTTATTGGCCTGCAGGTTCGGGTCGGCGGGTGTAGCCGTCCAGGTGTAGGTGTAGGTCTGGTTGAAGTCCGGGTTGAGTGCTACGGCGTTCGGCGCACAGAAATTAAAGGCTTCCGAAACCGATTCGTTGACGATATCCACCTGCGCCTGCACGGAAGCCGTATCTGCACAGCCGTTGGTAGCCGTTACAATCAGGGTAGCGCTAACGGGTCCCGCCTGCGTTACCACCAGCGATGGCGCCGGCAGATTGGAAGTTGTACCGTTCGAGAACGTCCATTGCAGCGTCGCAACATTTTGATTTCCTGCTACTTGCGAAGTAAATAGCACATTAGCGCTGTCCACGCAACTGGCAAGCGTACTGGCGGCCGTCACCTGTAAAGCGTCCGAAATAACCTGTATTTCCGTCTGGAAAGGTGCTACGCAGGCCAGGTTGGAAACAAACGAAACCGGATACGTTCCAGCCGCTGCATACGTGTGGGTCGGATCGTTTTCGGTGCTGGGTGTCGAACCGTCTCCGAAATTCCAGGTGCCGGGAATATTGCTCGTGTTTTCAAAAGCAACCAGCAGGCCGTTACAGATATCAGCGGAAAGGTCGCCTTCGAGCGATTCGCCCGGGGTGAGGGTTACCTGCGTGGTGAATGTTTCCTGGCAACCGGATTGGCTGGAAACAACTACCGTTACTATGTAAACACCTGCCGGACCGTTCACAATAACCTGTGCGGTGTTGGAAGGCGTAATGGTAAGAGCCGGGTTATTGGACGACCACAGATACGTAAGCGTATCGGCGGGGTTCAGGTTTACGACCTGCAAAGTGAGCGGCGTATTTTCACAACCGCTTACCGGCTGGCTGATAGCCGCGTCTACGTTGATCGTGCCACCTGTTACGGTGACGAATGCGGTGTCACGGCACCCGAGGCTGTTGAAAGCAATAACAGTGTATGTAACCGGCTGTGTAGTGGTGGCTACCGTAATGGAATCACCCGTTCCGACCGTCGTGGTACCATTCAGCCATGTGATCGTCGCGCCATCCGTAGCGGTAGCAGTCAGAAGAACCGTGCTGTCGCAGGAAGTGATAAAGTCAGCAGCCACGGAAACAACCGGCGGGTCGGTGCGGATCACCGGAACGGGAATGGTATCCGAGCAACCGCCGTTACTTACAACCAGTTGATAAACAGTAGATTGTGGCGGAAACGCGATCACATGCTGTGCATCGGGATTGAACGTAATGCTCGAATCCGGAATCCATTGATAGGTAAAATCCGAACTACCCAGAATGTTAATGGTCGTAGGCAGGTACTGGCAGTTTATGCCATGATCGGTATCCGTTTGAATGCCCTGAATAGACGGCCTGATCACGCTGAACGGCGCAGTGATCGTGTCGGCACATCCGCCCGGACCCGTAACGATCAGTTGAACAGTACCCGTGGTGCTATCAGGGAAATTAATGGTCGGATTTTGAAAAAACGAGGTCTGCACAATGGAGTTTCCATATATGATCGTCCATGCCCAGGAAGTGTAGCCCGGTGTAGAGGTATTCGTAAATTGAACATTCAGGTTGTCCGGCGTACAGCTCAATACCTCCACTTCAAAACCGGCAGTCAGATTACCACCCGATTCGATTTCAGCGACACCAATGGCAGTACAACCTTTTACGTCCGTAACCGTGACGAAATAATCGCCCGGCGCGAGGCCCGTGATACTTGGCGCGTTTACCTGCGTGCTGTTCGGATAAGTCCAGGTGTAATCGTAGGGTTCGGTGCCATTCGTCGCGACTGCCGTAGCGGTACCGGTCGGCAAACCGCAGGCGCCATCCGTATCCGTCACAGCCACTTCTACCTGGTTGTGCGTTCCGATTACGCCACTGGCGATACCCTGGCAACCCGTTGCAACATCAGTTACCGTAACAGAAACGGCCGTATTGGCAGGAATTCCGTTCAACTGGGATGTTTGCGGGCTACCCTGAATGTTCCAGGAGTAAGTATAGTTGCCGCCGGGCGGATTGACGATGGCCGTTGCCGTACCGTTGTCCACACCCGGGCATTCCGCTTTGGTCAGGTTGAGTGTTACGTCGAGGCCCGGGGCTTCCGGAATGATGATCCAAAGATCCAGTTGACAGTGGTTCGCGTCGAAAGTGCAGACGTAGTACTGGCCGGGCGCGAGGTTGGTGGCCGTCAGTCCCGTTTGCCCGTTGCCCCACATGTGCATGTATGGCGGCGTTCCGCCGGAGGCTGTGATGGTGGCGCTACCGTTGGCACCGCCGCAGGCCGGCGTGATACTTACCACCGAAGCCTCCAATGGCGGCGGCTGGGTAACAGTGCCTGCATCGCTTGCCGTGCAGCCTTTCGAATCGGTGACCGTCACGGTATAAGTGCCCTGCGGGATATTTTGCAAACCCGATGATACGCTGCCCGTATTCCAGAGGAATGTATATGGATTCACGCCACCTGCAACACCGGCATTCACAGCGCCGCCGTTCGGCAACGTAGCACAGGGAATATTGGTAGGAAATACTTCCACAACAAGCGGCGGCGGTGCGTTCAGCGTAGCGGTTGCCACTTTCGTGCATCCGTTTACGTCGGTCGCTGTAATGCTGTAATTTCCACCGGCAATATTGGCAAGTGTCGCACCGGTGGTGCCGTTTTCCCAAACCCAGGTGTAAGGAGCCGCATTTCCGAAAATATTAACCGTAATGGAGCCGTCTGAAGTATTGGCGCATTTGGGCGCTTCGAGCGTCAGGAACTGAATGACAATTTCCGCAGCCGGTTTTACAAAATAATTGGCCAGTGCGGAACAGCCGTTGGCGTCCGTTGCAGTTACATAATACAAGCCTTGCTGCGTAACAGGAAGCGAAGGACCCGTTGTGCCGTTTTCCCAGGCGTAGGTATACGGAGAAGTGCCGCCGGTAGAACTGGCGACCAGTTCTCCTTCCGTGTCGGTGCAACCGAGCCCTTGCGGCGCGATGGAAACCAGCACCGGAGCCGGCGCCGAAACGGTCACCTCACCGGTAATGGTGAGATTGGCAGCATCGGTGACGGTAACGGAATAAGTACCCGAGCCGATGCCGAGGGTCGTCTGACCGCTTTGTCCGTTACTCCAGTTATAGGCATACGGTTCCGTTCCGCCCGTCGGCAATGCCGTTGCGGTGCCGTTGGTGAAACCGTTACAAGTGGGTGAAACGGTCGAAAACGACAGTTGCAACTGTGCGAATGCAATATTCGACATCAATAGGAAGAAGGCCGAAAGTAGGCTGTATTTCATGCAGTATTGCGTTTTGCTATCTTTATTCTTCATGTTTCCTGGTTCGCTTTGAATGATTTGGCAATTGGGTAGTTTTTTGGGTTTATAAGGTTTATAAGGTTGATGAGGTTGATATTCATCGGCTCGAATAAGGAGAAATTCCTGCACTATAGAGTGGCTGAATATCAACCTTATAAACCTTATAAACCTCATAAACCCTACTTCCGCAGCGCATCTAGTTTTTCATCCCTGTTCACCTGGACCCCGATAATTTCCAGCCTTCGTTCGCGGGAGGCGGGCACACTGTAAATGGATTCGCGTTCTTTTGAGATCACGTCGCTGATACCGCGCGGCGCTTTCGATTCGCCGTTGGGTTCCTGCACGATGGTGATCTGGCCGTTCTGCACGAATTTTTTGTAAATACCACCGTCGAAAATCATAAAGTGATTCAAAACGGACGATACCCGGCGGGCAGTCAGGTTGAGGTTGTAATTGGTAGCGGCACGCGGAGAGGCAAAACCTTTCAGCGTCAGTACGATGGTATCGCCGCGGGACATCATGTCGTACAGCACCTCGGAAAATGCCATCAAACCTTCCCAGCCGGCACGCACGTCTTTTTCAAAGAAGTAATCGAGCGTGTCGGTGGCAACCTGTAGTTCCCGGCCCGTCAGACCGGCCGTATATTTTTCTATAAATTCCTCTTTCCGGCGGTAGTAATCCACATACGTCGGGCGGTAGTCGCGGGGCGTAGTGGTAGCCATCGTTCTCGGATCGGGGTAGTCGTTGTCGAAATACAGGCGAATCGGGAGGTAGGCCTCCAGGATCAGCGGTTTCAGACGCAGTTCACGAACGATTTTCTGAAAATCAACGCGTGGCAAATCGACTGTCGAAAATTCCACCGAGTCGCGCGAGAACCCGTCTTTGGTCGCCTTGATCATGTAACGGCGCTCGTAATTGACCGTCGTTTCGTAGTTTTTACCCAGCGGGCTGAGGTATTGATCATTGCGGTTGTCGCCGCCGATTTCCACCAGTTCGTAACGCACGCCGTACAGGGTGTCGCGGTTTTGCATATTGATCGTGAAGGCTTCGAAAGCCAGACCGCGGGTGATGTACAGTTTTTTCTCGATGGTAGTATTGCCGTCGAGACCTTCCGTAGAAATGGTGCCCGTGGAATCGATCGTGTAACCCGGCTTGGAAACTTCCACTTTATAGCGGTGGTCGAACTGTAGCGGGTAATCGAAACGGTTGTCGTTCTGGTGCGTTTGCGTTTGCAAGGCCAGCGGTGCGCCGCCTTTGCCTGTGGCGAAAGTTCCGCCCGGCAGCAATACACCGATATCGGCAAATCGCGCCGTAACGCCCGGAATCGGTTCTTTCGTTTCGCTGTCGTATACCGTTGCCACCAGGTTGACCTTGTGCGGCTGGAGGTACAATTTTTTGATCAATACGTCTTTCCAGATATGTTTCGGCGCTTCGAACACCAGCGTATCCGGCGTAAAATGCGGTTTGTCGGCGATCAGCATGTATTTTTTGCCGGGTTGCAGCGGGAACGCGAAACTCGGTCCGGTCACTTTCACCTTGATCTCATTGCCCGGGCCTTCCGCCGTCATTTCAATCAGGCGCATGGTAGTGCCCGAGAGTGAGTCGCCGGTTTCCTTGTTGAAGGTGATGGCCAGCATTTGCGGTTTCACCAGATCGGCGCGGAAAATATCGTAGCAGCAGGCTTCTTCAGAACTGTTGTGATCGCCGCGGCGGTTGGAAGCCAGGAAGGCCGTGTGGCTGTTGGGCGTGAGGCTGAAATAGGCGTCGTTGTAACTGGTATTCAGTGGTGAACCCATGTTCATCGGCTCGCTCCATTGCGTACCGAAACCCTGTGTTTTGTAAATATCGAAACCGCCCAGCGTTTGCAGGCCGTCGGTGCTGAAGTACAGCGTTCCGGTATTGGAATGGTAGAACGGTGTCACGTCGTTGCCGGCAGTATTGACCGACAGGTTTTGCGGCATACCGAAACCATCCGGATCGATGGTGCTGTACCAGATATCGCGTTTTCCTTTGCCGCCCGGGCGGTCGCTGACGAAATAGAGCACTTCCTTGTCTTCGCCCGGTATTTTGCCCACACTGGCGCCGGTAGAAGTATACCCTTCCATATTAATACTTTCGGGCAGTTTCACGGCAGGTCCCCAGGAGTTGCCCTGGCGTTTGCGCATGTAGAGTTCGCAGCGGATATCGGCGTCGTTGATAAAATCGCAAAGCGAATAGAACATCAGGTCGCCGGACTGATTGAAAGTCACGTGTGCCGTATGGCGGGTATCTTCATTAAAAGCGGACGGTTCGGCAGCCAGTATGTCATTTTGCACGGTGGCGCTGAGCACTTTTACGAGGTAACGCTCCGGGTTGTGGCGGTCTTTTTTAAACGGAAAACGATAGGAGGAGAACCACAGGGTATCGCCTACCATCAGAGGTGAATATTCGGAGTACTTGGTGGTGTTCACAGCCAGGGTGTCCAACGGCGTCACGGGTGTTTCCAGATCGGTATTGTGTGCAATGGAAAGTGCCCAGTCGCTGTTTTCGAGGCCCGTTTGGGCGGCTTCGATCATTTGAGCCGTGGCAGATGCGGGCTCGTCGTGCAGGAACTGGCGGTACAAGTCTTTGGCTGCAGCGTAGTTACCCTGCAAAAACTGCACTTCACCCAGCGCGATCAGCACGGAACCGTCGGGGCTCATATTGTGGTCGAGCATGTACTGGTACGAAGCCTGCGCAATGGGCAGCGCGTTGACCTGTACAGCCGATTCGGCTTTACCTTTCCAGGCAGTCGCAATGCTGCTGTCGGCCTGGATTACGCGGTCATAATACTTCATGGCCGTATAGTAATCGCCATGGGTATAGGCTTTGGCTGCGGCCTGCTCCAGTTTCGGAATAGAGGGCGCACGGTCGAGTTCCTCGTTGATACGATCGGAAACACCGTTTTGCGCACGCAGTATCCCGAAGGAGAAGGTGAGCAACATTAAAACGAAAATGCAATTGGCGTGCCTCATGCTGATAGGATTTCTTTAAAAGTACTGCCGCAAAGCGTGTATACGACAGAAATGGTTTTTAAAATTGGTGTTAGATAATCGGGCAGGATTTGAAGAGCGGCAACGGCTTGATTTTATACAAGCGATAAATCAGCGACACTTCGGGACCACCGCGGCGGTTGGTTACGAGGTTGACGTCCGACCAGAAATTGAAATCGTAGGTCACACCCAGCATCCAGGTTTTGTACAATACTTCCACGTGGGGGATCAGCGCGTCCTGGTAGCGGCTCCGGTAGTCGGCGCCTACTTGGAGCGACAGCTCTCGGTACGGTTTTTGGTTGAGGTGGAAACGCAGGCCGCCGCCATATACGATCTCTTCGTATCCGCCCTGTTTCTGGTAAACGGCCTGGAACATCAGATCGAAATTGGTTTTCACCTGAACGAGTCCTAATGCATAGACGCTCAATTTGTTATACAAACGCACATTTCCCGGGTCGTTCAGTGTCGAGGACCAGAAATCGTGGTATGGCCGGTTGATGTGGTGCATAGCGCCGCCGAGATCGAGGCGGTTGCGCTTGGTGATGCCTTGCAGACGCAAATTCGCACCTGCGTTGAAATCGAAATATTTCAGGCTGGTATTTTGCAGCGCGAGGTCTTCGTTCGGGTTGATGCCCGGATCGAACAGGCAGCCGTCCCACTGGTTGCCGAAATTGATCTTCGACTGATTGAAAGCCCGCTGCCCGAAAGCCGGGGTAGCGCCCAGGGTGAGGAATTTATTTCTTGCAAGCGGCATGGTTAGTGCAATAGGGATACCTATTTGCATGGACGTGAGGTGCAGGCTGCCCTGCCGGTCGTAATTCAGGATGAGCGAGCCGGTCAGGAAGCGGTCGTATTTGCCTTTGGTCAGGTAAATTTTGTTTTCCACGCTACCCGAGAAGGTAGTGTAAGGTACCGGCACGCTCCGCCACTGACTGCGGTAATTGCCAACGAAGCGTATGTCGCCGCCAAAAACGCCGGCCAGGCCGGGATTCAGGTTCAGCGGCGAATTGCCAACCTGCGAAAAATGGATATCCTGCCCCCACATTAATGAGGATTGCAAGAGGGCAAAAACGATAAGAAAAAAACGCAGAAATGTCGATGTTTCCTTCACAAGTGCTTCTTTAATTTTTGGAAAAATGAGATTAAACAAAGATAAACGGTACGTACAGTACCTGACAATCAAAGGATTGTCGTACGTACGGCAAATAATGTACCATAGTTACGAATCAGCGTGTAAAAGACAATAATCCGGACGGGGGTCGGTGGAGAGATGATGGTCCGCTGGAAATCATTGCAGATGGAGCACAATGAGCGGTATAAACTTTTCAGTGATAATGAAACCGGTGTAAAGGTAATGTTTTCCCTTACGCTGAAAAACTTTGTACCCTTTTTTATGAAATGGAGGCGATTTGACATGTAGCGGTAATTTTTCACAGGCAACGGATTGTTTGCTATAACGTACGTTGAAATATGAAATCTTAGACTTTTGCTTTATGTGAAAGTCACCCTGTTGTTTTTGGTTATTGGTTATTCGTTATTGGTTATTGGTGTGGATACGCTTGGCTTTGCCGTTTCCAGGGCCAAGCGTATCCACACCAATAACCAATAACCAATAACAACTACCTTTCCGCCATGAAAATCCTAATAGCGGGGCAAGGCATTGCGGGCACTATGCTGGCCGACGTATTACTACGGCGCGGTGCGCAGGTGCGTATTCTGGACGGCAGCCTCCCGGGAAGTTCGACGCTTCCGGCAGCAGGCATTATAAATCCGGTGACCGGCAAACGTTTCGTAAAATCCTGGCGGCTGGATGAGTTCTTTTCCGTTGCACATGAATGCTATCAAACCCTGGAACGTGAACTCGGCGTGCCCATCTGGGTCCCCTACCCTATCCTGCGTATACTCGGCACGCCCGAAGAAACCAACGACTGGGCAGCGCGTTGCGCCTTGCCGGAGTATGTGGAATACCTGGGAGAAAGCCGCGATGCCGGCGAATGGCAGCCTTTTATCAAACAGGGCGCGGGTTATGGCGTCATCCGGCAGGCTGCGCGGGCGCATTTTCCCAACCTGATCACACATTTCCGTAAAAAAATGGCGGCAGAAGGTGTTTTTGAAGCACGCACCGTCGCTTATGAAGAAGTACCGGCCCTTTCCCGCGACTACGATGCCATCGTTTTTTGTGAAGGGTTCCGGGCGGCCGAAAACCCCTTTTTCCCCGACCTGGCCTGGCAGGTAGCCAAGGGGGAGGCCCTGCTGCTGCGGATCCCCGGAGCAGACCACGTGGCCGGTATGCTCAAAAAAGCGATGACGGTAGTGCCCCTGGGCGACGGAATTTTCTGGGCCGGCGGCTCCTATCAATGGCATTATGACGACTTCCTGCCGACTGCCGGCGAACGGGATTTTATCCTGAACAAACTGAACGAAATGCTCGGTGTGCCTTATGAAATTACCGGCCACGTGGCAGGCGTCCGGCCCACCGTGAAGGACCGCAGGCCTTTTCTGGGTGCAAGCAGCATTCAGTCTAACGTATTTATATTCAACGGATTAGGCACAAAGGGTGCTTTACTGGCCCCTTATTGGGCTAATCACATGGCGGATCATTTGCTGCAGGGAACTTCCCTGGATCCGGCAGTAGACATCCGGCGTTTCGCTAAACAGGTGTGATACGCGCTCCCCTGCGACTTTACACTTTGCACTGCCCGTTTCATACTCCACCCTTGTTAATTTTTTCCAAAAAAAATTGAATTTCAATAATTTAGAAAAACACCCTTATCTTTGTGCCCGGCAAAATGCCACATCACTTTTTTTCTTTTCTTTACAATGAATACCGGTACAGTAAAATTTTTCAACGAATCCAAAGGTTTTGGCTTCATCGTTGACAACACAACCAAAGAAGAAATCTTTGTTCACGCAACGGGTCTGATCGACAATATCCGCGAAGGAGATGTCGTAACTTATTCCACTGCGCGTGGTAAAAAAGGCATGAATGCAGTAGATGTTAAAATCGCGTAAGCGATTTCCAACATTGGTTTCATATTATGCAAAACCGCCGGCGGCTTCCACCACCGGCGGTTTTTTTTGTGAGAGATGTGAGAGAGTGAGAGATGTGAGAGGGTGAGAGGGTGAGAGAGTGAGAGAGTGAGAGATGTGAGAGAGTGAGAGAGTGAGAGATGTGAGAGAGTGAGAGCCACCTCGATTCCACCCCTTCGCTCCACATGTACAGATTATTGAGCGAAGGGGTGGAATCGAAGTCGGCTCTCACTCTCTCACATCTCTCACCCTCTCACATCTCTCACCCTCTCACTTCTCTATTTGAAGGCATACACCAGATTAACCTCCCCCCCCGCCCCGAAAGTCGTTGCCAGCGATTGTGTCACCGGCAGATCGAAACCAAAACCCACCTTCAACTGGCTGTTCAGCATTTGCACCTGTTCGCCGAAGAACAGGCCGGCCTCGAAATGGAGGGCCGCACTGAACTGATCGCCCAGTCCCGCATTCAGGCCCGTCCCTGCCCATAATAATTCGTTGATCTGGCAGCGCAGGTTGGCGTCTACGTTCAGCGGACTGTTCGGCGCATATTTGATCCAGACTGACGGTTCGATGAAAGATGTTTCGTTGCCCAGCCAGGGCGCACTCCAGTAGCCGCCCGCGACCGCATACACGTGCGGGATGCGGCGAATGGTAAAATCTTCCTTGCCCGCATCGAAATCCGTGTTCAGACCAAATGTCTGCGGAACCGACAAACCGGCATAATAGCGATTGGAATACTGGTAAAAAATGCCCACTCCGATGTCGGGCCGGATCGCACGGTCGTCGCCCAGCGGCTGCGTCGACGGGTCGGGAAAACGGATCTCGCTCAAACGGGCGCGGTATTGCACGGCGCCGGCCGACAGTCCGATGGTGAATGACTGCACCACCCTTTTACCCGATTTGATGCGATAGGCAAAACGCCCGTACACGCCCGTCTGGCCGATTTTGCCCGTCTGGTCGTTGAGTACGTGCGCGCCGAACACGCTGTTTTTTTCATCGGCCACATATTCCCAGTTGAGCAATTGGGTGCGAGGCGACTCCGGCAGGCCCCACCATTGGGTATGCCAGGTGCCGCTCAGGGTCATGCTGCGGTTGTTCAACAGAAAATTATTGGAAATGGCCGCCGGGTTCAGGATGCTCCACTGATCGCGGTACACGGAGAACAATGGCGTTTGCTGCGCCTGCAGAAGTTGGACGGCGCAGAAGCAGAAGAGAAAGATTGTTTTTTTCATACGGCTGTTTTTTTGGGTGTTTCGTGTGTGGTGTTTTGTGTTTGGGGCGCATTGCCCTCGGCATTAGTATAAAAAGCCAAGAGCAACGCGCCCCAAACACAAAACACCACACACGAAACACGAAATACTATTCCTGGGAGAAGAGGTGTATCACGCCGGTCTGGGCGCCGCCGACCAGCGTATTGCCCTCCCATGCTTTTAAAGAGTAATAATAAGCGCCCTGCGGCAGGGCTTTTCCGTTGAAATGACCAAGCCAGGGTGTGTCGTTGCGGTAGTCGTTTTCCTGAAAAACCAGGCTGCCCCAACGGTTGAAAACAGCTATTTCCACCCGGCTGTAACCGCTGATGCCTTTGATGATCAGGCGGCCGTTCAGTCCCGGGTCGTCGACCACCAGGCCTTCCGGCACGGACGGCAGGTTTTGTACGTCGATGGTCACGAGCGCGGTATCGCAGGGCAAATTGCAGGTGGAAGCGGGGCTGCACACGACGTACTGAAACTGAACGGTCCCCCGAAAATCTTCTTCTACAAAGTACCGGAATCGTTTTCCCTCTTCCAGGTATTCCAGTGTGCCGACGGACGGCGCACCCAATTGCGTCACCACCGTATCCGGCAAGCCGGCCAGGGCGTCGTTGAGCAAAACTTCCATCACGGCGATATCCTGGGCATGTTGCAGGGTGAACCGGTCGTCGTTGAGCAGCGGCCTTTTTTCGAGAAAATACACCACCGTATCGGAAGCGGCGGCCGTGCAATTTCCCAGGCTCACCTGCCACACAAATGCATTCCCACCGGTTTGAAGGTTGCGGGCGGCAGTCATAACGCTGGCAGGATTGTCAATGGTCGCGCTGCCCAGCGACACCCAGGAGCCTGTGCCCTGCGGCGGCGGGATGGCTTTCAGCACCACTACTCCGGCGGCACACAACAACGTATCCGTACCCGCAAAAACCTGGGCAGGATCGAGGCTCAATACCGTAACCGGCGCTCCACCCACCGCAATAGAACGGCAACCGGCCGAATCGCGTACCACAAAATATTCACCCGAAAAATTGGTGGACGTGACCAGCAGATCGAGCATGGGCAACAGCGTTTCGGTAGAATCGCCATTCGGGAAATACCATACGTAACGAACGGAAGGATTGGGGAACAGATCGTCCACTTCCAGCGACAAAACGCTGTTGCCGCACACTTGCGACGGACCAAGCACGGCGTACACCGGCAAGGCTGAACACGGGCCTCCACCCGGGCCTGCGGCGATGGTTGCAGTAGCCGTTTTGGCACAAAGGTTTGAATCTGTGATAGTTACGGCATACGTCCCGGGCAGGAGGCCGTTGATGAAAGCGCTCGTTCCGCCATTGCTCCATAGATAAGTGTAGCCGGGTGTGCCGCCAATCCCAGTGGCCGTTGCCGTTCCGTCATGTGCCCCTGCGGCGCTTTCATTCGTGGCACTCGCACTGGCAACCAGCAGGACCGGTTGGGTCAGTTGAGTATTCCGGACGATGGTACAGGCTCTGGCATCCGTAATCGTTACCGTATAAATGCCCGCTGTCAGGGTGCTGATGGAAGCCCCCATTCCGGTATTGCTCCACAAGTAGGTAAATGGCGCGGTTCCTCCGGCAGGCACAGCCGTCAGCGCCCCGTCGTTTCCACCGAAACACTTTACGTTTTGAGCCGTGAATGTATTGGAGAGCATCGCAGGTTCAACGATATTCACCGTTTCCGTTGCGGTACATCCTGCTGCATCGGTGACCGTAACGATGAATATTCCGGGTACCAGGTTGCTGATGGTTGGAGTAGTCTCACCATTGCTCCATACAAACGTGGGAGCGGCAGCAGGGGAAAATCCGGTAGCCGAGGCAGTGGCAGATCCGTTGTCCGCGTCGAAACAGGTTATGTCCGTTTTATTGATGATGGCATCCAGTGCGGAACAGTCGGCCACGATAAAGCAGCCCGTAAATTTGGAGGTGTTATTCCCGTTAACGGTACTGGTAGCAACAATTTCATCGCCGGGTGACAATACGCCCGGTGCAACATTGAGTTGCCACATGCCTGTTGCGGAAGCCGTTGTGCTTCCGACAAACGTTTTACCCTGGCAAAGCGGCACGGAAGGGCAGGTGCTGCGGTCGTTTATAAAAACCTCTACAACGGAATTGGCCGTGGCCGTTCCTTTTACCTGCTGGGTGTTGGCAACAATATTGTTCGGAATAGCGGGGCCGGAACCGCGCGTTATACCTTCCAGCGTATTACAAAAAATGCTGTTCTGGGTAATGAGCACCGTCGAAGGTGTGCCGATTACGGAAATACCGGTTCGATTGTTATTCAGCGTATTACCCGTAATGTTCACGTTTACAGCGTTTTCCACCCGAATGCCCTGTCCTTGAACCGTTGAGGTAAAGTTTTGAAAGGTCAGGCCCTGAATCGTAACACCGTCGCCGGTCACGAGGATTCCCTGCGGCGAAGGACCTGCGGCAGCGCCGCCATCGATGATGATGCCGATCTGCGAATTGCCGTCAACCAGTACGTCGTTGTTGGTAATGGTCAGTTGTGAGGTGGGAACCGCCGTAGGCTGTATGATCGTAGGGCCGCTGATGTTGAACGCAATGGTTTTGATGTTCGTCCCCGACACATTGACGCATTGACACGCCCGGGCAAATGAGCCGTCTACATTGTTGCCGGAATTGTTCGTCACCGTATAGGTGAGTACGCCGGTGGGACATTGGGCGCCTGCGGATAAACAGGCCAGGAGGCAACAAAGGATGAGTTGATTTCTTTTCTGGAACATGAAGAGGGAGTTGGGTGTATGGTGTTTCGTGTGTGGTGTTTGGGGCGCGTTGCCCTTGGTATTTTGTTAAATAAACTCCTGAATATCAACGAGTAAGAACCAAGGGCAACGCGCCCCAAACACCACACACGAAACACCATACACTATTTTCATTTTTGGCCGATAAAATACAGCGGCAGGTTCTTGTCCAACTGGCTTTCGGGCATAAAAGGGGTCTGGCTGGTCGGCGCGTTGGGAACGCCTGATTTTACGAGTTCGGGCACCCGGCGGCGCAGGAAATCATACAATTCGCCAAGCCGAACGATGTGATCGCCGTCGGTGTCGGCCACGAAAGCGCCGCCGCTGTCGGTGCAGGATTTGCCGGAGAATGCGTCGAGCAGGGCTTCCGTGAACGCGCCGTTGCCCCAGGTTTTGTCTTCGTACGATTTTTCGGTGCTGCCGCAGGAAGTCAGGGTACTGAAACCCGGTTGCGCTTTGGCCAGGTCGACCACGGCTTTACTCACGCCGCCGAACCCTTCCTTGGCGCCGCCGCTGTGGCAGGCATCGAGGAACACCAGTTTTTTGCAATTGACGTTGTTCAGCACTTCCAGAATGTCGGTTTTATAATCGACAGCCAGGCGCTCGTATTTGGGATTGTAGCCCGTTTGCAGGATCTTGAAGCGGTTGTCGGCAATTTTTCCGTGGGAGGAAATGAACACGATCACCATGTCGCTTTGCTTGATCTGCTTGTCGTCCCACTGGTAAGCCAGGTCGTACATGGCTTGTTTGATGCCCGTCAGGTCGGTTTTGTCGGGCGCGGTCAGTTCCGTCACAAACACCTCGTTGAAGAGTTTGCCTTCGCCGCCCTGGTTTTTAAATGCTTCCGCAAAATCGATGGCATCGCGGGTAGTGTATTGCAGGTCTTCGTGCGTGGGACCGATGCTGACCACGTACAGGTTGGCGCGTTCGGGCGCAAATTCCACTTCCAGCGCGTCGGAAGTCACGTCGTCTACGACAACTTCCATATGGTTATTCCCCTGCTGGAGCGGAATCTTGTTTTTGTAGGTGTAAATGTATTTCGTGTCTTCCTGGCGTGGCAGCGAGAGTTCTTCCTCGTTGAATTTGGAGCCGTCCATTTCCACGCCGTTCACTTTCACCTTGATGTTTTTGGTATTGACGGGTTTGGGCGACACGACGGTCATTTTCACTTCGATGTGGTCGTCGGTTTTCCGCACTTTATTGGTGCCGGTTTCATGCGGCGCCGGGTCGCTCCAGATGAGGATGGGGCCGTTGGACACCAGCGAGGTTTTGCCCGAGCCGGCCTGCCATTCCAGCGTTTTGCGCACTTTTTCGCGGCCCGCTTCTTTCACGACGCATACGATACGGGCGGTGGCGCCTGTGAACTGTGCCGTTTTTACAAATACCAGGCGCGCATCGCGGCGACTGTGCGCAGCGATCAGGCCCATCGGCGCATTGCCCGAACCCTGCACGGTAATACCTGCCGGGCAAATAAAATTCACCTCGGCAGCCCGGGAGGTAGAGTCGCCGCTGTTTTCGATTTGTACTTTCAACGTCACTTCGTCGGAGCGGCCGCTGGCGGAAAACTGGTGGTCGGCAATAAGCAACGTAGCCGATTTTGGTTTCCGCAGGGTGATGGTTTTGTCAAATGTCTGCAGCGATTTGGCGCCGGAAGAAACGGTGACCGAAAGCGACTGCTCGCCGGGCGTCAGGTCGGCAGCGCCTTTCACCGGAATACGGATTTCTGCATTTCCAGACTTTGAAATAGCGCCGTAATAATTTGTATTCCAATAGGTTATATCACTTCCACCGTCGCGATTATCGACCGTTACGCGCACGTCGGAAAGGTCGACGTCCGTCGTATTGGTAATTTTAAACGACAAAAAGGATTGTTCGCCCGGCGTGAGCGTGCCGTCGGCCGTGTGCAGCGCTGCCTCGGATACTTTTACCGCCACAGCGTCCCGTACGCCGGCGAGCGCATTTCTCGTATTGTACGGATCGGAGCAGCGCAGCAGCCAGGCCGTGTTTTCATTGTGCAAGCCTGCCAGCGAAATGCTGCCATCATGCAGGGGAATGGCATGGGTAAATACATCGTCTTTGTCGCCGCCCAGCATTTGCTCCCATTCGAGGTCGCCGCCGGGGGTTGTTTGCAAAATCCAGGCATCAGAAGAGCGGGCGCCGCTGCGTTGCGACTGCGTGGAACCGGCGAGCAGGAAACCGCCGTCGGCTGTCTGCACAAGCGCGTTGGCGAGGTCGGGATTTTTACCGCCGAATGATTTGTCCCACTGCCGCGTGCCGTCGCGGTTGGCCTTGAGCAGCCACGCGTCGGGGTCGCCGGCGCCTTTGGGGTTGTTGAGCCCGGCGATGGCGAAACCACCGTCGCGGGTAGTGATCAGTCCCAGCGCTTCTTCCCAGCCTTTTTCACCGAAAAATTTCTTCCAGGCGACGTTGCCTTTCGCATCGGCTTTGGCGAGGTAAATGTTTCCGTCGCCGTTTTCGGCTTTTTTGCCTGTATTTCCGCAAAAAACGAAGCCGCCGTCGGAAGTGGCCACAAAGCCGCTCATGGTTTCAAATTCGGAATTGCCCAGGTTTTTTTCCCAGCGCAGGCTGTCGTTTTGCATTTTGGAAAGCCAGACGTCGCCGGAACCGCCGTCGTTGCTGCGGCCGGCCAATATAACGGAGCCATCCGGTTGAAGCAGCACCATCCGGTATTCATCGCGGCCGGGTGTGCCTTGTACCGTTTCATGGAGTAGTTCGCCGCGGTCGCTGACGAGCAGCAGCCAACCGTCGGATTTTCCTTTTCCCAACGATGATGTAGCGCCGGCCAGCAGGAAATTGCCTTCAAATGTTTGTACTACGCTGTACAATACGTCGTCTTTTTTGCCGCCGAATCGTTTTTCAAAAAGGATCTGGCCGGTGCTGTGGTCGGTGATCAGCAGCCAGCCGTCGGAGCCGCCCTGGGTGGATGCGCTCGTTTGGCCCACGGCCACGAGGTAGCCGTTGGTGGCTTCGATCACCTGGTGAACGACATTGTCGCCACCGTGGCCGAACATTTTCTGCCAGTCGGTTTGCATATTTTGTGCAAAACAAACGGCCGGAAATAACAGGATGAAAAGCAGGAAACGCATGATATGTGATTGAAAGAGTGGAATTAGTCCGAAGTGCGAAGTCGTCAGTGCGAAGTCGTTTTAGTGTGAAGTGCGAAGTCGTCAGTGCGAAGTCGAAACACGAAACACAAAAAACCAAACACCCTTTTTAGCGGGCCTGCACTTCCAGGATAAGCGGTACGATAAACCCTTCGCTTCGGGTGGCGGCGCTGAACGCGATTTTGTCGGGCGCATAGGTGATATCCGACGGTGGAACAGCGTGTTTCCCAAGGGTTTGGAGCAGATTCTGAGCGAAATCTCCTTCCTTTTTCGTTGCAATAATAGCCAGTTTTTGGATGGTTTCGATCTTGCGTTTGGAAAAAAGCAGCACAAGCCGGTCGGTTCCCGGCGCGGCGAGTTTCAACACTTTGTTTACGCCCGGAATGGCAATTTCGGCTCCGCCGGCCAGGAGCAGGCCACTTTCGTTGGAGCCATCGAATTTTTCGTTGAGCCCGGCTTGCCGCGGCCAGTGAAAGTGGATTTGTTTGTTGGCATCGACGCTGAACACGTACAGGTATTCGTCTTCTTTCAGGGTGGCGGCGAGCAACTGGAATGTTTGACCGACTTCCCAGTCTTTCTTTTGCAACTGATAAACAGGGGATTTGTACGTGGCCTCCGCATTTTCAAACATCGGCTGAGCGCCTGAAGCCTGCCAGCCGGTGAAAGCACGGAACTGAAAATTGCCGGCGAGTTCGAGCAGCGGCTTTTCGGGAGCGGCGGTGGTGTCGGCAGCGGTGGTTTCCATTTTGGCGGGCGCAACGAAATACATCACGTAGGCGTACTTGCAGAAATTGCCGAAGTCGCTGTATTTCACCCAGATGTAGCCGCCGTCACCCCAGTTTTTTCCCCAGGAATTCATGAGTCGAAAGGCTTCTTTGCGGTCGTCGTAACCAACGATTACCATGGCGTGGCCACCGGCGGGTGTGGTGTTTCCGATTTCGGGGTGCCAGTAGAGGGCGTTTTTCAGGTCGTAAAAATTGCGCAGGACGTTCATACCCACCACCACGGGTTTGTTGCGGGCGAGCACACGTTTCACGCGCAGCACTTTCACGTCGGCGGTTTCCTGCACGCCGAACAGGGTGATAAAATCCTGAATGGCATAGCGGCTGGCCTGCCGGGCCACGAGGCTGTCGGGCTGTTGCGCGCAGTTATTTACGTCGAAATCGAACTGTCGGGCCAGGCAGTCGCCTTTTTCGGTGAGGAATTGCAGGGCTTCGGAAATGCGCGAGCCCTTGTTGCAGTCTTCTTTTTTGATCTGATTGTAGAGAAAAAGCGCCGAATGCGCGTTGCGGGTAATGACGGCTTTGTCGGTGCACTTGTTCATCACCGCCCGCTGGATCGACATAGCGCCGTAGCCGGTGGCCCAGCCCACGCAGGAATAGATGTAGCCCTGGTGGCGAACTTCCGGGCAATATGGCGTGAGGTCGATTTGCGCCGGCAGATCCGCTTTGCTGCCGTCTTCGGGGCTCTGGCGTGGCAGGGATTCGTAGGTTTCGTCTTCGAAGATCAGACCTGCGGAAAAATCCTGGCTATAGATGGACGCACTGCAAAGCAGCAGCGCGAGGAGGAGGAGCACTTTCATCGGATCGTTTTTGGAGATGTGTTCCGATTTGGAAAAATGTGCCCGGATTTTTTTATTTATTTAACCACAAGGGACACAAAGGGCTTTCACAAGGAGCACAAAAGATTGATTGTGAACCACTTGATCAACTCTAACTCCATAGAGTCTTTATTAACCACGGAGTCACGGAGGACACAACGCGTTGTGTCCTCCGTGACTCCGTGGTTAATAAAATTATGAAGTAAGAGTTGAACCCCTGCTTTTTTTCCAACTTGTGGTAAAAACAATCAGTCGCAATTACCCTCCGGCGTACAAACCGCTCCCTGCTCCACCTCCAGTGTCGTCACGGGATTCACTTCCCGCCACTCACCGAACGACTTTTCCAGCGCCTGCAAAAACGCAGCGGGCGGCTGTGCGCCTGAAATAGCGTATTTGCGGTCGAACACGAAGAACGGGACGCCGTTGACGCCCAGGCTTTGCGCTTCCTGAATGTCGCGTTTTACGGCGGCAGCATAGGTATCATTGGCAAGCGCTTCGTGCACGTCGGCTTCTGTGAGGCCGATTTCCTTGCCCAGTTCTACCAGCACTTCCGGGCTACCGAAGTTTTTGCCTTCGGTGAAATAGGCGGAGAACAGGCGCTCTTCGGCAGCGTCGCCCAATCCTTTGGTTTTGGCCAACTGGATCATGCGGTGCGCATTGAAGGAATTGGCGACAACGGCTTTATCGAAATTGTAGGTCAGTCCGGCGTTTTTGGCGGTGCGGACGACATTTTCGTGCATTTGTACGGATTGTTCGTAAGAAAATCCTTTGCGCTGAGCCAGGTACTGGTACACGTTTTCCGGGCCATCCATTTTTTCGGGAATGGACGGATCGAGTTGGAAACTTTTCCAGACGATCTCGACGTCGTTGTGGCCGGAGAACTGCTGTAAGGCGGATTCGTAATTACGTTTTCCGATATAGCAGAAGGGGCACATGATGTCGCTCCAGACTTCTACTTTCATTTTGTTGGACATAGTGGAATGTGGTTTGAACAGGATTGGAAGGATTTATAAGGATTAGAAGGATGAAATTTACAGGATTTGTAAAAATCGGCTCTTTTCAATTTTCTTAAACCTGGTCCTTTCATTCTTTAAAAAACCTTTCAATCCTGCTTCTTATTTTTTGCTAGAACAGCCTCCAATCAATTTAGTTTTTACCCTGCTGCTAACCAAAATGTAACTACTCAGGCAGGGGCAGCACTCCGGATCCAAGTGGCAGGGTTGTTTTGAGCCTTGTTCCGGTTGTTTTGAGCATTGTTCAAGTTGCGCACCTAAATGACGGAGTTGTTTTGAGCGTCGTTTGGGTTCGAGACCTAAATTGTGGGCAAATGTGAACAAGCATGGCTGAAGCGAAGCGGTGGAATCGAAGTCGGCTCTCACCGTCTCACTTTCTCACCTCTCACTTCTCTAAAAAAGAGCGGCCACCCCTCACAGGGCAGCCGCAGTTCCATTTGGTAAAAAAACGATCAGAAAAGATATGGGCAAATATGGGCAGGCAAGGATCCAATGGAGCGAAGCGGCGACATCTCCGGTCTCTCACGCTCTCACTTCTCACCCTCTCACCTCTCTAAAAGAGATTGTGTGCCGGCCAGTCACTAATTGCCCCGCGGATATCCCACATGAGTTTGTCCAATTTGCCGGCGTACTGGTCGTCGGAGGGGCGGGTATTGATCAGGATGCTCCAGCAGAAACCGTCGTTGGTACGTACCATAAGGCCGATGGTTCCGGGCAAAGCGCCATTGTGCCAGTAGTTGTGGCTGGCGTTCACGCTCCAGCCTTTGGCATAACCGTTGTTCGACTGTGAAGTAGCGTCGGTCATGACGTCGATAGAGGCATTGGACAGGATATCGGGCACGGTATTAAAACGGTCGACACGGTTGAGGAAGCGTACGAGATCGATGGGGGTTGCGATCCAGCCGCCGTGGGCGTCCATACGTGTCACGTTCATGCCGTACGGGTTGCCGGGTGCGTAGTATTTTACTTCGCTGGACTTGCGTTCGGCCAGGGTGTTGCCGCCGATTTCCATGCGGGTTACGTCGCAAGGCGCGAGGATGTTCTGTTGCACGTAATCTTCGTAGGTTTTACCGGTTTTCTTTTCAATGATGCGGCCGAGCAGGCAGTATCCGAAGTTGGAGTAATCGTAATTGGAACCCGGCTCGTTCACCAGCGGCATATTGTCGAGCGTTTTGCTGATGAGCGTGCTCATACTCCATGTTTTGTCCTGAAACATCGGGTCGTTGCTGGAATTTCCCCAACCGCCGCAGGTGTGGGTGAGCAGGTGTTCGAGCGTGATTTTTTTCACTTTATCGCTGTAAGGCTGGGAACCGTAGGTGGTACCGAGCAGGGCGCCGGAGCCGAATACTTTATCCGTCAGGTGCAGTTTACCTTCCTGAATCAGGCGCATGATCGTGGCCGAAGTAATGGGTTTGGACACGCTGGCGATGCGGAAACGGTGGCGCGGCGCTACTTTTTCGTTACCCTCCTGGTCGGCCATGCCGTAGGTTTTGGCGAGTACGAGTTTACCATTGCGCGATATAGCGAAGGAAACGCCGGGCACATCATTCGATTGCATGTAGGCTTTCACGAGGTTGTCGACAGCCTGCATATCGGCGGCTTTAAACGGATCGGCGGAAGTAAAAATGCAGGCGTATTGATCGCCATTGTTCACCGTGGAACCGTTGACCCACACCGGGCGGTAACCCTGGTAGTACAGGCGGTCGAATTCGTCCTGGTAATTCTGGGAACCTGCGATGCCGTGGCGGGCCTGAAATGCCGGGCCGCTTGTTTTCTGCCAGATAGCAGCGTAGCGCGCCGAGTTGCCGCTGGAATAACCCGACACTTTAAACAGGCGGTAGCCCTGGTCGTTCATCTGTTCGAACTCGGTCTGGTACTGCGCGGCGGTCATGCCGTGGCGGGCTTTCCACTGCGGTGCGCCGGCCTTCTTTTCAAAAATAGCGGCGTAGTAATCGGTGCCGCCCACGGTATACCCGCTGATGTCGGCAAGGTAGTAGCCCTGCCCTGTGCGGAGGTTGAATTCCGTCTGGTATTGGGCGCTGGTCATGCCGTGACGGGCGGTCCATTGCGGGGCGTTGTTTTCCTTGACAAAAATGGCGGCGTATTTGGCCTGGTTGCCGGAAGGAAAGCCGCTTACCAGAACCGGGCGGTAACCCTGCGCGGTGAGGGTGTTGAATTCGGTTTGGTACTGTGCGCCGGTGAGGCCGTGTTTGGCGGTCCAGGTAGGACCGGCTTCTTTTTCAAAAATGGCCGCGTAGCGATCCTGACCGTTGTCGCTGTAGCCGCTCACCTGGGAAAGGCGGTAGCCCTGGCCGGTCCATTTGTTAAATTCTGTTTGGTACTGTGCGCTGCTGAGGTTGTGGCGCGCTACCCAGGGTTGTGCCCATGAAATGTTGGCCGTTAATAGCAGGAGCAGGAGCGAGAGGACTTTGAATGTGTTTTTCATTGTTATTTAATTTTTGGAAAGTTAAAATCAGTGCGAAGTCACGCAAGTGCGAAGTCGTCAGTGCGAAGTCGTCAGTCGGAAGTCAGTAGAGATCCCGAATGACTTCGGACTGACGACTTCGCACTTCGCACTTGCATGACTTCGCACTTCGTACTTAAAAGAGATCGTGGTTCGGCCACTTGGTAATGGTACTTTTAATATCGCCCAGCAACTGGCCCATGCCGACGCCGTTTTTGTCCTTGCCTTCGCCGGGGCGGGTATTCATCAGGATGGCAAAAGCGAAGCCGTCGGTGGTGCGTTTCATTTCGGAAAGTGTGCTGGGCAGAGCGCCGTTGTGCCACATGGAATTCGAACTGGTTTTCATCCAGCCTTTGCAGTAGGAATTATTAGTGGCGCTTGGGGTGTCCATGAGGGTTTGGGTCGACAGGCTGAGAATATCGGGGACAGTCAGCGAGTGATCCACGTGTACCAGGAAGCGAACCAGGTCAATGGAACTGGCGATCCAGCCGCCGTGCGCATCCATCCGTGGGATGTTGTACGTGTAGGCATTGCCGCCGTAGTATTTTACTTCGTTCGGTTTGCGTTGGGCGAGGGTGCTGCCGCCGATCTGCATGCCGGTGATACCGCAGGGTTCGAGTACATTGTCCTGAACGTACTGTTCGTAGGTCTGACCGGTTTTCTTTTCAATCACGCGGCCCAGCAGGGCATAGCCGAAGTTGGAGTAGTCGTACACGTCGCCGGGGGCGTTGTCGAGTGGGTAGTTGTTCAGGGTGGTATTGATGTAGGTGGTCATATTCCAGTCCTGGTTCTGGCTGATCGGGTCGCCATCCTGATCCCAGCCGCCGGCGTGGTGTGTGAGCAGGTGGTCGACGGTAATTTTTTTCAGGTTGGCGGTATAGGCGCCTGCACCGCCGTACGTGTTGCCGAGGATGCTGCCCGGTCCGAAGATCTTGTCGCCGAGTTCAATTTTATTGCCCTGCTGGAGTTTCATGATGGCCGTGGCGGTAAAGGGTTTGGACACGCTGGCGATACGGAATTTGTGGCGCGGGGCTACTTTTTCGCCGGCTTCCTGATCGGCCATGCCGTAGGTTTTTACCAGTACCAGTTTGCCATTGCGGGCGATGGCGATGGAAATGCCGGGCACGCCGTTCTGCTGCATGTACGTTTGTACGAGGTTGTCGACGGCCGCCAGTTCGTTGGCTTTAAAAGGGTCGGCGCAGGTGAAAATGCCGGCGTAAACGTCCTGGTTGTTCACAGTATAGCCGTTGACCCATACCGGGCGGTAACCCTGGTAGTACAGACGGTCGAATTCGTCCTGGTAGTTTTGTGCGCCGACCAAAGCGTGGCGGGCAGCAAGCGCCGGGCCGCTGGTTTTTACCCAAATGGCGGCGAAACGCGCCGAATTGCCGATGGAATAACCGGAAACTTTGGTGAGGCGGTATCCCTGCGAGGCTTTTTCATTGACTTCGTCCTGGTATTCGCTGCTCGTCATACGGTGGCGGGCAAAAACCTGGGGTGCGCCGGCCTTTTTCTCCCAGATGGCGGCGTAGTAATCGGTGCCGCCGACGGTGTAACCGCTCACATCGGAGAGGTAGTAGCCCTGGCCGACGTATTCGTTGAACTCCTCCTGGTACTGTGCGGAGGTCATGTTGTGGCGGGCGTGCCATTGCGGGCCGTTGTTTTCCTTGATGAAAATGGCGGCGAATTTGGCCTGGTTGCCGGAAGGGAAACCGCTGACCTGAATTGGGCGGTAACCTTGTCCGGTGAGGCTGTTGAACTGGGCCTGGTACTGGGCGCTGGTGAGGTCGTGTTTGGCGGTCCAGGAAGGGCCGCTTTCCTGTTCAAAAATGGCTGCGTAACGATCCTGGCCGTTGTCGCTGTAACCGCTCACCTGAGTGATCCGGTAGCCCTGGTTAACCCATTTATTCACTTCGGTTTGGTATTGGGCGCTGCTCAGGTTGTGGCGCGCGATCCAGTTTTGAGAAAATAACGCGCTGCTCAGGAGCAGAAATAAGAAGAGGGGCAGTGCAAAAATTGACTTTTTCATTGTTCGAAAAGATGACAGGGAATGAGTGATGTTGAGTGCGTGAATGGTTTTGTTTCGGTGGTTTGAATGAATGTGTTTCGAGGTGGGGAGGTGTACCCAGGCAGCGGGTGATTTTTTTTATTTTTTGGAAAATTTGTTTGTTTTCCTCCTGCGGCCTTCGGCCACCGTGAGATTAATCCATAAATCTGGATGTGATAATTTCATCCTTGGGGTTTGTTCGGCTACGCCCCTTGTAGAGTCAATGGAACCGCGGACGACGCGGACGACGCGGATTAAAGCGGATTTTTGATGGCCTGACGGCCACCATTTTTAGACTCGATGAGGTTTGGGGATGGTTTCTTAATGTGATGTGTATGACGGCTCTGCTTGTTCCTTATATTAATCATGACTATCATATGAATCTTGTTAAGTCATAGTCAAAAACCCAATGAAGGTGGCCGTCAGGCCACCAAAATCCGCTTTAATCCGCGTCGTCCGCGTCGTCCGCGGTTCCATTGACTCTACGAGCGGCGTAGCCGAACTTAAACGGCCGAAGGCCGGAGATCAAGCCTATTGCTTCACTTTCGCAGGCACTTGCTTGTTGGGCGCAGGCTTGGTTTGAGCCGGTTGGGTAGCCGGTTTGGCCGTATTCGGTTTACTCGAAGCCGGATGGGCGTTGATGTTCCGGTGGCTGGTGCTGTCCGATACCGTCGGGGCAGTAGGCGACCAGTCTTCGTACTGGAAAGAAGTATCGGCGGGGGCCGGCTCGTCGGGAGGCAGGTTGAACTGATCGTATCCGTAGGGGTCGGTGTTTTTGGTGGGGATCGACTGAATTGTGGTGTTCATTTTCTCCAACTGACGATCGAAGGCATCCTGCATACGCGTGTCGTTGAGGTCGGCGCCTGAACTCTTTTCGTATTTCTCGTAGGGTGAAGCGCTGCCCGACAGTTCTTCCCAGTAGCGCCAGCGGTAGGGCTGCACCAGGTTTTCGAGCAGGTATTTTTCGGTGTACTGCTTGGATTCACGTTTGA
>Ga0209717_1001422_pt1 | contig 25904 bp, 23 predicted proteins | sample AD_UKC048_MetaG_FD_184418 | JGI IMG/M metagenome (GOLD analysis project Ga0209717, IMG submission 184418) | Active sludge microbial communities of municipal wastewater-treating anaerobic digesters from USA - AD_UKC048_MetaG (SPAdes) (version 2) | ecosystem: Engineered > Bioreactor > Anaerobic >... | reverse complement strand
GCGCGCCTGCTGGCCGTCGCGGAAGGTGGTGTCGGTCATCCAGATCTCCGCGGCCGGCCGGGCGTCGACCGTAATGCCGTCGAATACCGTGCGCGGGATCTGATCGTAGGGAAAGACATCGCGCATAAGATTGGGCTCTTCGACATCGATCAGGGGATGCCGGGGGGACTTGGCCATCGTCTGCCATGGGGCTTTTAGGGTCGACATAGAAACCTCCGTCTGCGCTGGTAAAGGGTTCAGTCTGCTCGCTTTCCGGTTGGATGGAACAGGCCGTGCAAAGGATTCGCTCCCTTGACGGAAGATTCTGTGCGATCAAGCATAATACGGCAGCGGCGGTCCGGTGCCTTGGCCGTCCTCCTCATCAGGGCTCCTGGACCTCGGTGAGGTGTTCCAGGGCGTCGCGCAGGAGACGGTTGTCCGGATGGATTGCGAGCCCCTCCTGATAGGCGGCGATGGCCTCGCGGGTGCGATTGAGCCGGAAATAGACGTTGCCGAGGTAGAGCATGACGTGGGGGTCGCGATGGCCGGCCATGGCCAGACGCTGCAGATGCTCGAGGGCGCATTCATAGGCCTGGTCCGCCATGCAGGCGAGGGCGGCATGATAGTGGCCGATGACCGATTCACGGTTGCTCTCGAGCAGGGTCTCGAAGGCGGTGCGGGCCTTGAAATAGAGCCCCTTGTGGTAATAGGCCATCCCCAGCCAGTAGTGGGCCATGATCATGGTCGGGGAGGAGGCGATCGACTGCTCGAGGGCCGCGATGGCTTCATCGAGCTGCATCGCGCGGTAGTAGGAGACCCCCAAATAGTAATAGGCATAGGGGAGGCGCGGGTTGACGCTCACCGCCTTCTGGAAGGTCTGGATGGCGGCGCCGATCTTTCCGCGCAGGTAGTAGCCGTTCCCGAGCATGAGCAGGGAACGGAGATCGGTGGGGTCCTCGACGATATGTTTCTCCAGATCGCGGGTCAGGTCATCGAGCTGGTCCGCCTCGAGAAGCTCCATGTCATCCATCAATCCTGACGATGTATCGCTCATCTTGATCTCCTTATGATGCTGCCAGGGGTAGTAGGTATTATAAGCTCTTTGTTCCTGATAGTCAAGGGATATTTTCGTTGATTTTGTGCGCTATTATTGATAAATTCCGCGTACATTGAATAACGCGACAACTTCTGCGAGAATTCCATGAAAAAATGTTGGTATGGCCTGCTTTTTATCGTCATCGTGCTCGCCGGCGGAGCCGTCTCCGCCCAGGAGCGCACCTCCACGCCGCCCGCCGCCCCGCTGCCGGCCGCGGCCGCCCCTGATTCCGCCCTGGCGCAGGAGGAGGAGTGGGATGCCGCCGGACTGGGCTCCTTCCTCTCGGATTTCACCACCAGCCGCGGCGAGGCGATCAGCGGCGGCGAGCTGCTCAGCCGGATCAAGAGCAAGGCCGAGGTTGACAGCAGCCGCATGGTCGAGGGTTTCCGCGTCCAGCTCATGGCCACCCGGGACGAGAGCGAGGCCCGGCGCGCCCGCGACGACGCCCGCACCTATTTCCCTGAAAACAGCTACCTGCTCTTCGACAACCCCTACTACAAGCTTCGTCTCGGCGACTGCCTGACGCGCACTTCCGCCGATTCCCTGCAACAGCGCGCCGTCAACAAGGGCTTCAACGGGGCCTGGATCGTCCGCTCCCTCGTGCACGAATTCACCCTCCAGTTGAACATCTTTTATCTCCCCCCGCCGGATTCCGGCAGTGCAGACTGGGAAAACCCTTAAAATATTTATTGATTTTAAGCCATTTTTTTATTATATTTAACGCCATTTTAATCCCGTTTGAACGTCATCTGCTGCGGATACTGATCGCATGAAATAACCGCCGGTTCAAGGTATTGCCCGTTATCCCATGAGGGGGTGGCGGGTTTATTTTTAGGAGGCATTATGTCAGGCCACTCCAAGTGGGCAACCATCAAACGCAAGAAGGAAAAGACGGACGCCGCTCGCGGGCGCGCGTTCACCCGGTTGATCAAGGAAATAACCATCGCGGCGCGCCACGGCGGCGGCGATGAGACCTCCAATCCACGTCTCCGCACCGCGGTGCTGGCTGCCAAGGCCGCCAACATGCCGGCCGCCAACATCGACCGCGCCGTCAAGCGCGGCACCGGCGAACTGCCGGGGGTCAACTATGAAGAGATCACCTACGAAGGCTACGGACCCGGCGGCGTCGCGGTCTATATGGAGGTGCTCACCGACAACAAGAACCGCACCGTAGCCGAGATCCGCCACCTCCTTTCCAAGTACAACGGCGCCCTCGGCGAATCAGGCAGCGTGGCCTGGATGTTCTCCAAAAAAGGCGTTATCATGGTCCCGAGCAAGAATACCACCGAGGACGATCTCATGATGGCCACCCTCGACGCCGGCGCCGATGACATCGCCGCCGAGGAGGAGTATTTCCGCGTCACCACCGAGGTGAACAAGCTCGAGGCGGTCAAGAAGGCCCTTGAGGCGGCCAAGATCGGCTACGAATCGGCCGAAATCACCATGGAACCGGCCAACCAGGTCAAGGTCGAGGGCAAGGCTGCCGAATCGGTGATCAAGCTGATGGATGCCCTTGAGGAACACGAAGATATCCAGAACGTCTATGCCAACTTTGACATCGACGAAAAAACCCTGGAAGAGATGGAAGATTAGGCCGAGATGGTGGTGATGGGGATCGACCCGGGCAGCCAGATCACCGGCTATGGAATCGTCGCCATCTCTGCCGGCGAGGCGCCCCGTCATGTCGCCTGCGGGGCCATCCGCACCCGCAGCTGCGACGACTTCAGCGCGCGGCTCAAACTGATCTACGATGAGGTCGCGCAGCTCATCGCCCTGCACCGGCCGGACCAGGTTGCACTCGAGGATATCTTTTACGCCCGTAACGCCCGATCCTCGCTGCTGCTGGGGCAGGCGCGCGCCGCCGCCGTCCTGGCAGCCTTGAATGGGGGGGTGCCTGTCTCCGCCTATTCACCCTCGGAAGTGAAAATGGCCGTCACCGGCCGAGGCAGCGCGGCCAAGGAACAGGTGCGTTATATGGTTATGCAGCTGCTCGGGATCACCCTCAGCGGTGAATCCCTCGATGTCTCCGATGCCCTGGCCATCGCCCTCTGCCACGCCCTGCGCGGGCAGAGCAGCATGCGCAGGACCCGATCCTGAGAGGCGGTGCTCCGGTTATGATCTCATTCGTCCGCGCCATATTGACCGACAAGCAGCCGACCCATGTCGTCGTCGACCGCGAGGGGCTGGGGCTCGAAATCCTCATCCCCCTCTCCACCTATGCCGCCCTGCCCGGGGTGGGCGAGAGCGTCCTCCTCCACACCTATCTCCACGTCCGCGAGGATGCCCTCATCCTGATCGGCTTCGCCACCCCCGCCGAGAAGGAGCTCTTCCAGCTCCTGCTCTCGGTCTCGGGCATCGGGGTGCGCTCGGCCCTGGCCATTCTCTCCGGCTGCCGGGCCGAGGAGCTCTACAGCTGGATCGCCCGCGGCGACGAAGCCGCCCTCACCCGCATCCCCGGCCTCGGAAAAAAGACCGCCCAGCGCATGATCCTCGACCTCAAGGAAAAGGCGGCCCAGCAGCTGCAAAAGGGCGGTATCACGGCCGCCCCGGCTCCCGCTCTGGCCTCCGGGCTCTCCGAACAGGCTCTTCAGGCCTTGACCGGGCTCGGTTTCAGCAGGCTCGAGGCGCAAAAGGCCCTGGAAAAAGCCGCGGCCCGGCTGGGAGAGGGTGCGGAACTGGAAGAGTTGCTGCGTTCAGCCCTGCAGGGCTGAGCTGAAGGAGCATGGTGAATCAAAGCGACCGCCCCACATATCCGGAAGCCCTGAACGGCGAACGGGAATTCGACGCGACCCTGCGCCCGGAGCGGTTCGGCGAATTCATCGGCCAGGACAAGCTCAAGGAGAACCTCCATATCTTCATTCAGGCGGCCCGGGCGCGCCAGGAGGCCCTCGACCACGTCCTCTTTTACGGCCCGCCCGGCCTCGGCAAGACCACCCTGGCCCATATCATCGCCAGGGAGATGGGCAGCCAGATCCGCCTGACCTCCGGCCCGACCCTCGAGCGCGCCGGCGACCTCGCCGGCCTGCTCACCAATCTCGGGGAGCACGACGTCCTCTTCATCGACGAAATCCACCGCCTCAACCGCGTCGTCGAGGAGTATCTCTACCCGGCGATGGAGGATTTCAAGCTCGATATTATCCTCGACAAGGGGGCCAACGCCCGCTCGATCCAGCTCAAACTGCCCCATTTCACCCTTGTCGGGGCCACCACCCGCGCCGGCCTGCTCACCTCACCCCTGCGCGCCCGCTTCGGGGTCTCGTTTCGCCTCGATTTCTATGAGCCCGAACGGCTCTGCGAGATCGTCCTGCGCTCGGCCAGGATCCTCGGCAAAAAGATCGATCCGGCCGCCGCGCTCGAAATCGCCCGGCGCTCCCGCGGCACCCCGCGCGTGGCCAACCGCCTGCTGCGCCGCATCCGCGACTTTGCGCAAATCCTCGGCGAGGAGGAGATCACCCTTGAACGCGCCGCCTCGGCTCTGCAGCGCCTCGACGTCGACGAGAGCGGCCTGGATGAGATGGACAAACGCATCCTCCTGACCGTGATCGATAAATTCAGCGGCGGGCCGGTCGGACTCAACACCCTGGCCGTCGCCATCGGGGAAGAGCCCGATACCATCGAGGAGCTCTACGAACCTTATCTGATCCAGTCCGGCTTTCTCAACCGGACGCCGCGCGGACGCACCGCCACCGACGCGGCCTATACCCATTTCCACCGCCGTCACGGCGGCGCCCGTCAGCAGCAGCTGTTCGACTAGCAGCCGCAGCCCCTGCGGGCTTTTTCTTGAAATGAGCCTTTGCTCTATCTTCGAGGAATCCGGTGCGATCCGGATTCTGCACTCTACAGAGGAGGAATCGCCGCGATGAAATTGTCCGATTTCAAGTATAATCTGCCCGACAAACTGATCGCCCAGTACCCCAGCGACGAGCGTGACCAGTGCCGCCTGATGATCCTCAACCGCGAGAGCGGCACCATGGAGGAGGGCATTTTCGCCGATGTCATCGATTACATGGAGAAGGGCGACAGCCTGGTCCTCAACCAGACCAAGGTCTTCCCCGCCCGCCTCGAAGGGAGCAAGGACAAGACCGACGCCCGCGTCGAGGTCTTTCTCTTGCGCGAGCTCGAACAGGGGCTCTGGGAGGTGCTGGTCAAACCGGCGCGCAAGGTGCGCGTCGGCAATCGCCTCACCATCGGCAACGAACTCGCCTGCGACGTCATCGACAACACCGTCTCGGGCGGGCGCGTGGTCCGCTTCAATTACAGCGGCGACTTTTACGAGATCGTCGACCGCATCGGCAAGTCGCCCCTGCCGCCCTATATTCGCCGCGAGCCGGAACCGAGCGACAAGCTGCGCTATCAGACCGTCTACGCCAGGGAACGCGGTGCGGTCGCCGCGCCGACCGCCGGCCTCCACTTCACCGAGCCCCTGCTTAAAAAGATCAAGGCCAAGGGGATCAAGATCGTGCCCCTCACCCTCCACCTCGGGTTGGGCAGCTTCCGCGCCGTGGTGGTGGAGGATCTCAGCCGCCACAAGATGGATTCCGAATTCTTCGAAATCTCGGAGGAGGCGGCCGAGGCGATCAATGAGACCATGCGCAGCAAGCACAAGGTCGTCGCGGTCGGTACCAGTGTGGTACGCGCCCTTGAGGCCAACGTCACCTCCGAAGGCTGGGCCAAGGCCGGGCACGGCTGGACCGACAAGTTCATCTATCCGCCCTATGAATTCAGGATCGTGGACCGGATGATCACCAATTTCCACCTGCCCCAGTCCACCCTGCTCATGCTGGTCTCCGCCTTCGCCGGCCGCGACCTCGTTTTCAAGGCCTATCGCAAGGCGATCCGCGACAAGTTCATGTTCTTCAGCTACGGCGACAGCATGCTCATCCTCTAGCCAGCCGGCGCTGTCGCGATGGAAAAGAGAACAAAACGGGTGGCCCTCATCGTCGCCGCCGGACAGGGCAAACGCTTCGGCGGCGCGGTGAGCAAGCAGTTCGTCGAGGTGGGCGGCCGGCCGCTGCTCTGGTACACCCTGACCGCTTTTGAGCGCTGCCCCGAGATCGACGAGATCCTGGTGATCCTCCCGGCCGGCGAGCTGGGCGGGCGCACCGCGGAGATCGCCGCCTGGGGCCTGACCAAATTCTGTGCCGCCGTGGCAGGGGGGAAGGAGCGCCACGATTCGGTTTTTAACGGCCTGCAGGCCCTCAGCTCGCAGGCCGGGCTGGTCGCCATCCATGACGGCGTCCGCCCCCTGATCAGCCCGGCGCTCATCTCCGCCTGCCTGCGTGCAGCGGAGGAGTGCGGCGCCGCTTTCGCCGGGGTCGCACCCAAGGACACCATCAAGGAGGTGGAGGGGGGGCTGGTCACCGCCACCCTCGACCGCCGCCGCCTGGTGCTGGTGCAGACGCCACAGGTCTTCCGGGTCGATCTTGTCCGCCAAGCCTATGATTTGGCCTTTGAGCGCGGCGCCTTCAGCACCGACGACGCCGCCCTGGTCGAGGCCCTTGGCCATCCGGTGCGGGTCGTGCCCGGGGATTACCGCAACCTCAAGGTCACCTCGCCCGAAGATCTGCTCTTCGTCAAGGCCTGCCTGGAGATCTAGTCCATCAGGGAGAAGTTCATGCGCATCGGCCATGGTTTTGATGTCCACCGCCTCGTCTCCGGCCGCAAGCTCATCCTCGGCGGGGTCGAGATCCCCTTCGAGCTGGGACTGCTCGGCCACTCCGACGCCGACGTGCTCTGCCACGCCGTCAGCGACGCCCTGCTCGGGGCCCTGGCCCTGGGGGATATCGGCGTCCACTTTCCCGACAGCGACCCGCGCTGGCAGGACGCCGACAGTCTGCTACTGCTCGGACAGGTGGCCGCCCTGGTGCGCGAGAGGGGATACCAGGTGGCCAACCTCGATGCCACACTGATTCTGCAGCGGCCCAAAGTGGCGCCCTATGTGGCGCGGATGCGGGAGAATATCGCGCGCGGCCTGGGGGTGGCAGCCGAGGCGGTCTCGGTCAAGGCCACCACCAGCGAGGGGATGGGCTTCGAGGGCAGGGGGGAGGGCGCCTCCTGTCATGCCGTGGTGCTGCTGGCGCCAACTGGAAAGGAAAAAGATGCCGTTAACGGTCTATAACAGCCTCAGTCGCAAGAAAGAGCTCTTCGAGCCGCTCACCCCCGGCCGGGTGACCATGTATGTCTGCGGCCCCACGGTCTACGACAATCCCCACATCGGCCACGTCAAGAGCTATGTCTCCTTCGATGTGGTCGTCCGCTATCTGCGCTTCCTCGGCTACAAGGTGCGCTATGTGCAGAACATCACCGATGTCGGCCACCTGCTCGACAGCGGCGAGGACCGCATCCTGCGCGGCGCCGAGCGCGAGCAGGTGCAGCCGATGGAGCTGGTCGAGCGTTATACCCGCGCCTATTTCGCCGCCATGGATGCCCTCAATGTGCTGCGGCCGGACATCTCGCCGCGCGCCAGCGGCCATGTGCCCGAACAGATCGAGCTGGTGCAAAAATTGCTCGAGAAGGGGATGGCCTATGAGGTCAATGGCTCGGTCTATTTCGACGTCGGCAAATTCCCGGAGTACGGCAAGCTCTCCGGGCGCAAGGTGGAGGAGCAGCTGGCGGGGGCGCGCCTCGGGGTGATCGAGGAGAAGCGCCACCCGGCCGATTTCGCCCTGTGGAAAAAAGCGGATCCCTCACACATCATGCAGTGGAACAGTCCCTGGGGACGCGGCTTTCCGGGCTGGCACATCGAGTGTTCGGCGATGTCGATGAAGTATCTCGGCGAGAGCATCGACATCCACGGCGGCGGCATGGAGAACCAGTTTCCGCACCACGAATGCGAGATCGCCCAGAGCGAGGCGGCCACGGGGGTATCCTTTGTCAAGTACTGGCTGCACAATAACATGGTGCTGGTCGACGGGGTCAAGATGTCCAAGTCCCTCGGCAATTTCACCACGGTCGAAAAAGCGCTCGGCAAGTTCAGCGGCGAGCAGGTGCGCTTTTTCATCCTGCAGAGCCACTACCGCAGTCCGGTTGATTTCAGCGATGCGGCGATCAGTGCGGCGGCGCAGGGGCTGGAGCGGCTGCAGACCACCCTGGCGACGGTACGGCGGCTCTCGGGCGGTGCGCCCGCCAGCGCGACGCCATCGGCTGCGGCACTGGCCCTGAGCGAGACCTATGGCAGCCGTTTCATCGCCGAGATGGACGACGATTTCAACACCCCGGCGGCGATCGGCCAGCTCTTCGATTTCTGCCGCGAGATCAACAAGCACCTTGATGCCGGCGGCACAGCGGATGATGCGCTCCTCTTTGAGAACAAGCTCTCGGCCTTTCTCGGCGATGTCCTCGGACTGCGCCTGGAAAGCGGCGGAGGGGCGGTCGCCGCGGAGCCCTTCATCGAGCTGCTGCTCAAACTGCGGGCGACGCTGCGCCAGAAGAAGGAGTATCAGCTGGCGGACGAGGTGCGGATCGATCTGCAGGCGTTGGGTGTGGCGATCGAGGACGGCAAGGAGGGGACGCGCTGGAAGGTGCTTTGAGTCTCGTTTCCACCGCAGCCCTGAATCCCGTCGCACCCGAAAGCCCGGAATCCTGTGCCAATCCGGAAGCCCGGAATCTCGTTCCGACCCGGAAGGAGCTGCCCGGCCGCGTCTTCGGGTGAGTGCCCGTTTCTTTTTCTCGTCCCCACCCTGTTTTGCAAATATTTTGTGTATGATGCTGATTTTTTTCTTGCATATTTCCAGGAAATTGCTAACTTATACGGCTAACTTGGTTATGGTGCGAAACCGCGCCACCATAGCTCAGTAGGTAGAGCACCTCACTTGTAATGAGGACGTCGCGGGTTCGATTCCTGCTGGTGGCTCTTTGATATAAAGTCTGGATATGGAGAGGTACCCGAGTGGCCAAAGGGAACAGACTGTAAATCTGTCAGCTGACGCTTTCGGAGGTTCGAATCCTCCCCTCTCCACAACCATTTGTCCGGTTCCTGCAGGCAGGGCCGGGCTGTACGACTCGAAAGCGTGTGAGTGCATCACAACCTGTGTCTTCAGATCAACCCGGAAGACAAGCCAGGCGAGGAGGGTTAGCAGTCATCTCTCCGTATGGTCTGTCCGGTCGGTCTCGGTTGGCGCTGTTTTAATCGATGCCGGCTTTTTTTATCTTCATCTCTCCTGCAGGCGGGAGTAACTCAGTTGGCTAGAGTCACAGCCTTCCAAGCTGTTGGTCGCGGGTTCGAGTCCCGTCTCCCGCTCCAAATGAAGAAGACAGGTTTCCGCACTCCACGCTTCCACATCCCCTCGCCCGAGTAGCTCAGTCGGTAGAGCGCATCCTTGGTAAGGATGAGGTCACCAGTTCAATCCTGGTCTCGGGCTCCATTCACCACAAGAGCACAAGTAACAAATTGCAAACAAGATTATTGTCCGGAGGATGTAAAAATGGCAAAGCAAAAGTTCGAGCGGACCAAGCCGCATGTGAACATCGGCACGATTGGTCACGTGGACCATGGCAAGACGACGTTGACGGCAGCGATCACGCAGGTACTGGCGCTGCGCGGCCTGGCCAAGGCGCGTGCCTACGATGAGATCGACAACGCCCCGGAAGAGAAGGCGCGTGGTGTCACCATCAACGTCCATCATGCCGAGTACGAGACGGCCAAGCGTCATTATGCGCACGTGGACTGCCCGGGCCATGCCGACTATATCAAGAACATGGTGACCGGAGCTGCGCAGATGGACGGTGCGATCCTGGTGGTTTCTGCTGCCGATGGTCCGATGCCGCAGACGCGTGAGCATGTGCTTTTGGCTCGTCAGGTGAACGTTCCTGCGATGGTGGTTTATCTGAACAAGGCCGACCTGGTGGACGATCCGGAGCTTCTGGAGCTGGTGGAGCTTGAGGTTCGCGAGCTGTTGACCAAGTACAACTATCCGGGCGACGAGATTCCCGTGATCACGGGTTCGGCGATGCTGGCGCTGGAGAATCCGACCGACGAGAAGCACATCAAGTCGATTCTGGATCTGATGGAGGCGGTGGACAATTACATTCCGCAGCCTGCACGCGAGATTGACAAGCCGTTCCTGATGCCGGTCGAGGATGTGTTCTCGATCACGGGGCGCGGTACGGTGGGGACGGGCCGCATCGAGCGCGGGCACGTCAAGGTCGGCGAAGAGGTTGAGATCGTCGGACTGGGCCTGAAGAAAAAGTCGGTGTGCACGGGCGTGGAGATGTTCCGTAAGCTTTTGGACGAGGGTCAGGCGGGCGACAACGTCGGTCTGCTGCTGCGCGGAGTGGAGAAGGACGAGCTGGCGCGCGGTCAGGTGATCGTCAAGCCGGGATCGATTGCGCCGCACACCAAGTTTGAGGGCGAGGTTTACGTGTTGAGCAAGGAAGAGGGCGGCCGCCACACGCCGTTTTTCGACGGTTATCGTCCGCAGTTCTACTTCCGCACCACCGACGTGACCGGTTCGATGAATCTTCCCGAAGGGGTTGAGATGGTCATGCCGGGCGACAACATCAAGATCAACGCCGAGCTGATCACCGAGATCGCGATGGAAGAGGGTCTTCGTTTCGCCATCCGCGAGGGCGGCCGCACCGTCGGCGCCGGCGTGGTGACCAAGATCATCAAGTAGCTGGATTTCAACCTTAATAGCTAACAGGTTCAATCATGAGAGATCTCGTTATTCTGGAATGTTCCGAATGCAAGCGCCGAAACTACTCCACGGACAAGAACAAGCGCAAGCAGCCGGGACGTATCGAGTATAAAAAATATTGCAGGTGGTGTAAAAAGCGTACGGCTCATAAAGAGACCCGTTAGCTTGGCTTAGGTCTGTAGCTCAATATGGTAGAGCACCGGACTCCAAATCCGACGGTTGGGGGTTCGAGTCCCTCCAGACCTGCAATAGAGGATAAAAAAAACCAGGGAGCGCCCGGCCGGGCGCTCCCTGAAGTAGCACTGGCAACCTAAACAGAGCCGAGGCCATGTTCAAAAAGCTAGCCAATTTTGTCCGCGAAGTCAAAACCGAGATGGCCAAGGTCAGCTGGCCCAGCAAGGGTCAGCTGAAAGGGCAGACCCTGGTGGTCATCCTGGTCTCGCTCTTCTTTGCGGTTTTTATCTTTGCGATCGATCATCTGCTCTCGCGGCTGTTGAGTCTGCTCTACTAGCCCATACCGGCACGGGCCGGAGCGGGCGGGTGGTGGACTGCGCTTCCCCTTTACGGGCATAAAGGATTGAACAAGTGGAACAAGTGGAACAAGAAGAATTAAGATGGTATGCGATTCACGTCCTCTCGGGCCATGAGAACAAGATCAAGGCCTATCTGGAGAACGAGATCAAGCATTCCAACCTCTATGAAAAGATCGACAAGATTCTTGTTCCGTCCGAAGAGGTCACCGAGATGCGCGAGGGGAAGAAGAAGGTGCGCACCAAGATCATCTTCCCCGGCTACATGCTGGTGCACATGATCATCGACAAGGAGACCCGCCATCTCATCCTCAACACCCCCGGGGTGACCAATTTCGTCGGCAGCAAGAACGAGCCCACACCCCTGCAGGATGACGAGGCGGACCGCATTCTCGGCCGCAGCGAGGGGGCGGTCAAGGATCGTTCGCGCATCCCCTTCCATCTTGGCGATCCGATCAAGGTGGTCGACGGCCCCTTCACCGATTTCACCGGCTTTGTCGAAGAGGTCAATGAAGAGAAAAACAAGGTCAAGGTGATGGTGAGCATCTTCGGGCGCGCCACACCGGTTGAACTGGATTTCCTCCAAATCGAATTAGAACAATAAGGTAATCTCATGGCAAAAAAAGTAGTTGGCAGCATCAAACTGCAGATTCCTGCCGGCGCGGCCAATCCATCGCCCCCGGTGGGCCCTGCGCTGGGTCAGCACAGCGTCAACATCATGGAGTTTTGCAAGCAGTTCAATGCCCGCACCCAGGAAAAAGCGGGCCTGATCATCCCGGTGATCATCACGGTCTACGCCGACCGCTCCTTCTCCTTTATCACCAAGACCCCCCCGGCGGCCATCCTGCTCAAAAAGGCGGCAGGCCTGGACAAGGGCTCCGGTGAACCCAACCGCACCAAGGTGGGCCAGGTGACCAGGGACCAGGTGCGCGAAATCGCCGAACTCAAGATGCAGGATCTCAACGCCAGCACGGTCGAGACCGCCATGAGCATGGTCGAAGGGACTGCTCGCAGCATGGGCATCACCGTCGTTTGAGCCAAGTCCGCGAACAATTAATGATTCGAAGTGTTTTGGAGCAATAATGAAACATAGCAAGCGTTATAGCGAGGCGTTGCAGCAGCTGGACCGCCGGAACTCCTACCCCCTGACCGAAGCGGTGGTCAAGGTGAAAGAGCTCGCCACGGCCCGGTTCGATGAATCGATCGAGCTGAGTGTCCGCCTTGGCGTCGATCCGCGCAAGGCGGATCAGATGGTGCGCGGCACCGTGATTCTGCCCCACGGCACTGGCAAAAAGGTGCGCGTTTGCGTGCTGACCAAAGGCGCGAAGGAGAAAGAGGCCCAGGAGGCCGGCGCCGATGTCGTCGGATCCGACGAGCTCATCACCCGCATCCAGGGCGGCTGGCTCGAGTTCGACGTGGTCATCGCCACCCCCGATATCATGAGTCAGGTCGGCAAGCTCGGCAAGATCCTCGGCACCCGCGGCCTGATGCCCAATCCCAAGAGCGGCACGGTCACCTTCGAGGTCGGCCAAGCGGTCAGGGATGCCAAGGCCGGCAAGATCGCCTTCCGCGTCGACAAGTACGGCATCGTCAACGCGGCGGTCGGCAAAAAGTCCTTCGAACCCGGCCAGCTCAAGGAGAACGTCCAGGCCTTCATGGAGATGATCAACCGTCTCAAACCCACCTCTGCCAAGGGCGTCTACATCAAGAGCGTGACCCTTTCGAGCACCATGAGCCCGGGCATCCGCCTGGACAAAAGCCAGATCATGGACGCGGTCTGAGCCCGATAAACGTTATCTCGAAGTAAAGGATATCCTCCATGCCACAAGCCAACAAAATTGCCAAACTGGAAGAGATCAACGCCAGCCTCGAAAAGGCCAAGAGCGTTTTTCTCACCGATTTTTCCGGCTTGACCGTCGAAGAGGTCACCCGCCTGCGCAAGGAGTTCCGCAAGGCGAACGTGAAATATCTGGTCGTGAAAAACACCCTCGCGCGCATCTCGGCCAAGGAGAACGGCTATGAGGCCCTGGTCCCCTTCCTGCAGGGGCCGACCGGCATGGCCATCGCCATGGATGACCCGGTCGCGCCGGTGCGCATCATCTTCGATTTCAAGAAGGACAAGGAAAAACCCTCGATCAAGGCCGCCTTCCTCGAGGGCGAACTGCTCGACCAGAAATCGGCCGAAGAGGTGCGCAACATCCCGACCCGCGAGGTGCTGCTGGCCCAGGTCGCCTCGGCCTTCGCCGCCCCGCTCTCCGGTTTCGTCGGCGGCCTCAAGGCGGTCATCTCCAATTTCGCCAACGTGTTAAATCAGGTCCAAGAGAAAAAAGAAGCTTAATCCACCTATATAGTACTCTAACGGGAGGTAGAAATGCCCGAAAAAGCAGATGTCGCAGTTGCTCAGGATGCCAAGGTTGAAGAAATCCTCACGGCCATCGAGCAGATGAGTGTCCTCCAGCTCTCCAAGCTGGTCAAAGCCGTCGAAGAGCGTTTCGGCGTCACCGCCGCCGCCCCGATGGCCATGCCTGCCGGCATGATGATGGGTGGTGCCGCCGCCGCCGCTCCGGTTGTCGAGGAGAAGACCGAGTTTGATGTCGTCCTCAAGGCCGCCGGCGCCAACAAGATCAATGTCATCAAGGTCATCCGCACCATCACCAACCTCGGCCTGAAAGAGGCGAAGGACCTGGTCGACGGCGCTCCGAGCAAGGTCAAGGAAGCCGTGACCAAGGACGAAGCCAACGACATCAAGGCCAAGCTGGAAGAAGCCGGCGCGGAAGTGGAACTCAAGTAGTTCAAGCTGAAAACCGGGCCCGTTGCGCCCGGTTTTTCTTGCCCGATCTTACCCGTCACCCATCAAAAGGAGTTCTCCTTTGGCAGTTGGCTTAAAAAGAGAACGACACTCCTTCTCGAAGATCAAGTCCATCGCCGATATCCCCGATCTGCTGGACATCCAGCTCAAGTCATTCAGGGATTTTCTCCAGGCCGATGTACCGCCCGATCAGCGGCGGGATGTCGGCCTGCAGTCGGTTTTCAAGAGCGTCTTTCCGATCATCGACAGCCGGGAAAATTTCGTCCTCGACTTTATCGAGTACTACATCGACCCTCCCAAGTACAGCGTTGAGGAGTGTCAGGAGCGGGGGATGTCCTACTCGGTGGCTCTCAAGGCCAAACTCCGCCTGGCTATCAAGGACGAGTACAACCCCAATGACCCCCTGGCCAATTCCAAGGAACAGGTGGTCTATCTCGGGTTCATCCCCTACATGACCAATCGCGGGACCTTCATCATCAACGGCGCCGAGCGCATCATCGTCAGCCAGCTCCACCGCTCGCCCGGGGTCTTTTTCGACGAGATCGCCCACCCCAACGGGACCAGGCTCTACTCGGCGCGTATCATTCCCCTGCGCGGCTCCTGGGTGGAATTCTCCACCGATATCAACGAAATGATGATCGTCTATATCGACCGCCGTAAAAAGTTCCTGGTCACCACCCTGCTGCGCGCCATCCTCGAGCCCGCCTCCGGATCGGAGGAGATCTCCAACCGCCAGATCCTCGATCTTTTCCATCTGGTGGAGGAGCACGAACTCACCGAGGCGAACCAGGAGAGCTTTATTAACGCGCGCGTCGTGGGCGACATCATCGACCACAACACCGGCGAAGTGATCGTCGACGACCTCGACGAACTCACCGATGTCAAGATCTCCGCCCTGCTTGCGGCCGGCATCAACATGCTCAACGTCATCCCCGCCGACAAGATCTACGGCACCGAGATCATCAGCAACACCCTCAAGAAGGACAATACCAAGGGACGGAACGAGGCCCTGGAGTTCATCTACCAGAACCTGCGCTCCGGCGAGGCCCCCGACCTCGATACCGCCCGCCAACTCATCGAGCGCCTCTTCTTCAATCCCAAGCGCTACGATCTCGGCGAGGTCGGCCGCCACCGCCTCAACAAGAAGCTCGGACTGAGTGTCGCCCCCGATAACACCGCCCTGACGCGGGAGGATATCGTCGGCATCATCCAGCACCTGCTCGACCTCCGCAAGGGCAAACGCACCCCGGATGACATCGATCATCTCGGCAACCGCCGCGTTCGCACCGTCGATGAGCAGCTGGCCTCCCAGATGAGCGTCGGACTGGCGCGCATGGCTCGCACCATCAAGGAGCGCATGAACCTGCGTGAGAGCGAAAACCCGACTCCACAGGATCTGGTCAACGCCCGCACCATCCTTTCGGTCATCAATACCTTTTTCGGCACCAGCCAGCTCTCGCAGTTCATGGACCAGACCAACCCCCTCTCGGAGCTCACCCACAAGCGCCGGCTCTCGGCCCTCGGCCCGGGCGGTCTGACCCGCGAACGCGCCGGCTTTGAGGTGCGCGACGTCCACTATACCCATTATGGCCGTCTCTGCCCCATCGAAACCCCGGAAGGCCCGAACATCGGTCTGATCTCCTCGCTGACCACCTACGCCCGCATCAACGAGTTCGGCTTTATCGAGACCCCTTACCGCAAGGTCGTCAAGGGCTCCGCCACCGAACAGGTTGACTTTATGGCCGCCGACGACGAGGAGGAACTCACCGTCGCCCAGGCGAACGAGCCCCTCGACAACAAGGGGCGCTTCGTCAACGAACGGGTCAAGTCGCGCGTGCGCGGCGAGTTCCCGATCGAGGAGCCGACCAAGGTCGATTATATGGATGTCTCGCCGACGCAGATCGTCTCCGCTGCCGCCGCCCTGATCCCCTTCCTCGAGCATGACGACGCCAACCGCGCCCTCATGGGCTCGAACATGCAGCGCCAGGCTGTGCCCCTGCTCAGCCCGGCCGCGCCCTTTGTCGGCACCGGCATGGAAGGCAAGATCGCCCGCGACTCGCGCGCGGTGGTGGTTTCGGACTATGACGGCGTGGTCGAAAGGGTCGACGCCCGCAGCATCGTCATCCGCCGCAAAGAGAACGCCTCCAAGAAGGAGGCCCTCGAGAAACTCGGCGATTTCAATGACACCGGGCTGATCACCTATGTCCTCACCAAGTTCATGCGCACCAACCAGGACACCTGCATCAACCAGAAGCCGATCGTCTCCGAAGGAGATGTCATCAAGGCCGGGCAGGTGATCGCCGACGGGGCCGGCACCGAGACCGGTGAACTGGCCCTCGGACGCAATGTCCTCGTCGCCTTTATGCCCTGGCGCGGCTATAACTTTGAAGACGCCATCGTCATCTCCGAACGCGTCGTCCGCGACGACATCTTCACCTCGGTCCATATCGAGGAGTTCGAGCTGCAGGTGCGCGACACCAAGCGGGGTGAGGAAGAGCTGACCCGCGAAATCCCCAATGTCTCCGAGGAGACCACCAAGGATCTGGACGAAAACGGTATCGTCCGTGTCGGCGCCGAGGTCCTGGCCGGCGACATCCTCGTCGGCAAGGTGACTCCCAAGGGGGAGAGTGATCCCACCCCCGAGGAGAAGCTGCTCAAGGCCATCTTCGGCGAGAAGGCCGGCGATGTCAAGGATGCCTCGCTCAAGGCCACACCCGGCCTCAAGGGCGTCGTCATCGACACCCGCCTTTTCTCGCGCAAGAAGAAGGATCCCTCCACCCGCCGCAAGGAGAAAAAGAGCCTCGACGAGCTCGAACTCTGGCTCGAACAGGAAAAGGGCCGCATCCGCACCCTGCGTGCGGAAAAAATGATCATGATTCTCAACGGTCAGACCTGCGCCGGCATGCGCGAAAAGCTCACCGGCAAGGTGATCATCAAAGCCAAGACCGTGCTCAAGGCCGCCAATCTCGGCAAACTCGACTTTGACCAGATCGATTACAGCTCCCCGATCACCGACGACGAGGAGACCAATCGCAAGGTCTCCCTGATCAACGCCCGCTACTACAACCGGATGACGGGGATCGAGGATGAGTACGAACTGGCCAAGTTCAAGATCACTGTCGGCGATGAGCTGCCCCCCGGCATCGTCCAGCTCGCCAAGGTCTACGTCGCCAAGAAGCGCAAGCTGATGGTGGGCGACAAGATGGCCGGACGCCACGGCAACAAGGGTGTGGTCTCCAAGATCGTCCCGATCGAGGATATGCCCTATATGCCCGACGGCACCCCGGTCGATATCGTCCTCAACCCCCTCGGTGTGCCTTCGCGCATGAACCTCGGCCAGATCCTCGAGACCAACCTCGGCTGGGCCGCGGCCATGCTGAATCGCTATTACGCCACCCCGGTCTTCGACGGTGCTACTCTCGACGAGATCCGGGCGGAGATGCAAAAGGCCGGCATCCCCGAAAGCGGCAAGTCGCCGCTCTACGACGGACGCACCGGCGATCTGATCAATGAAGAGGTGACCGTCGGCTGGATCTACATGATGAAGCTCAGCCATCTGGTTGAGGACAAGATCCACGCCCGCTCCATCGGCCCCTATTCGCTGATCACCCAGCAGCCCCTGGGCGGCAAGGCGCAGTTCGGCGGCCAGCGCTTCGGTGAAATGGAAGTCTGGGCGCTCGAAGCCTACGGCGCAGCCTATACCCTGCAGGAGATCCTCACCGTCAAGAGCGATGACGTGCGCGGCCGTTCCAAGGCCTACGAAGCCATCGTCAAGGGCGAGAGCATCCCCGATCCGGGCCTGCCGGAATCCTTCAACGTCTTGATTCGTGAACTGATGGGCCTCGGCCTGGATGTGGAACTGATCAGCAGACCAGCGAAGAAATAACCAGCCCGGATGGGTTGTCCCCTCAAGATATCAGAGGTGCGGCGGATGCAAGGGCAACCGGTCATCCGCCCCGCCTCTTTATGTGTTTTCCTTAACCAGGCTCGTGCACAGAGTTTGGAGGTGACCATTTGAATTACATGTTCGCTCAGGAACATCCCACACAGGATGCCAATTTTCAGGCCATCTACATCGGTCTCGCTTCGCCGGACAAGATCCTCGAACGCTCCCATGGCGAGGTGACCAAACCGGAGACCATCAATTATCGCTCCTTCAAGCCCGAGAAGGACGGCCTCTTTTGTGAAAAGATTTTCGGCCCGGTGCGAGACTGGGAATGCCACTGCGGCAAATACAAGCGCATCCGCTACAAGGGCATCGTCTGCGACCGCTGCGGCGTCGAGGTGACGATGAAGAGCGTCCGCCGCGAGCGCATGGGCCACATCACCCTGGCCGTGCCCGTGGTGCATATCTGGTACTGGAAATCCCTCCCCTCCAAGATCGGCTACATCCTCGGCATGAGCATCAAGGAGCTGGAGAAGGTGATCTATTACGAGTCCTATGTGGTGGTGCGCCCGGGCAAGAGCGGACTCTCCGCCAAGGAACTGATCACCGAGGATGACTATCTCGACCTGGTCGAGCGCATGCGCCAGGAGGAGACCGACCTGCCCGAGGAGCAGCGTTTTTACGCTGAAATCGGCGGCACGGCCATCCATGCCCTCCTCCGCCATGTCCATATCGACGCCCTCTCCCACGAGCTTCGCTATATGGCGCGCAACGAAACCTCGATCCAGCGCAAGGCCGAAGCCCTCAAACGCCTCAAGGTGGTGGAGGCCTTCCGCCGCTCCAACCGCGACCGCGAAAACCGCCCGGACTGGATGGTGATGTCGGTCATTCCGGTGGTGCCGCCCGAACTGCGCCCCCTGGTCCCCCTCGAGGGCGGACGCTTCGCCACCTCGGACCTCAATGATCTCTACCGCCGCGTCATCATCCGCAACAACCGCCTCAAGAAGCTGCTTGAGATCAAGGCTCCCGAGGTGATCCTGCGCAACGAAAAGCGCATGCTCCAGGAGGCGGTCGACTCCCTCTTCGACAACGGCCGCAAGTCCTCGGCCGTGCGCAGCGACGGCAACCGCGCCCTCAAGAGCCTCTCCGACATGCTGCGCGGCAAGCAGGGTCGTTTCCGCCAGAACCTGCTCGGCAAGCGCATCGACTATTCCGGCCGCTCGGTCATCGTCGTCGGCCCCGAACTCCACCTCCATGAATGCGGCCTGCCCAAGGAGATGGCCCTCGAGCTCTTCAAGCCCTTCGTCATCCGCAAGCTGGTTGAACGCGGCCTGGTCAAGACCGTCAAGAGCGCCAAGAAATATGTCGAGCGCCGCGGCTCCGAGGTCTGGGATATCCTCGAGGAGATCATCGACGATCATCCCGTCATGCTCAACCGCGCCCCGACCCTCCATCGCCTCGGCATCCAGGCCTTCCAGCCAGTGCTCATCGAGGGCAAGGCGATCCAGATTCATCCCCTGGTCTGCGCCGCCTTCAACGCCGACTTTGACGGCGACCAGATGGCCGTGCATGTGCCGCTCTCGTTCTATGCCCAGATCGAGACCAAGATCCTCATGCTCTCGAGCCACAACATCCTCTCCCCGGCCCACGGCCGGCCGCTGGCCATCCCCAGCCAGGATATCGTGCTCGGCATCTATTACCTCACCAAGCGCCGCACCGGCGTTCAGGGTGAGGGGATGACCTTCGCTTCGACCGATGAAGTGCTGATCGCCTACAACGACCAGCGCATCGCCCTGCACGCCCCGATCAAGGTGCGCTTCAACGGCGAGATGATCGAGACTACCGTCGGCCGCGTCATCTTCAACGACATCCTCCCCGAGGATTTAAAGTTCGTCAATGTCCTTCTCACCAAAAAGGCGATCGAGGACCTGGTGGCGCGCGCCTACAACAAGCTCGGCAACCACCTCACCGCCCAGCTCCTCGACAACCTCAAGGACATCGGCTTCCAGTTCGCCATGAGGTCGGGCACCACCGTCGGCCTCGATGACGTGCTGGTACCGCCCGAAAAGGAAGAGCTGCTCGGGCAGGCCTTCAAGAACGTCGAGGCCATCCTCAAGCGCTACGAGCGCGGCATCATCACCGACGGCGAGCGCTACAACCAGATCATCGACATCTGGACCCACACCACCAGCGCCGTGGCCGAAAAGATGTTCGAGCGCCTGCGCCAGGATCGCCAGGGCTTCAATCCCATCTTCATGATGGCCGATTCGGGCGCGCGCGGCTCCAAGGAGCAGATTCGCCAGCTCGCCGGCATGCGCGGCCTGATGGCCAAGCCCCAGAAGAAAATGACCGGCTCCATGGGCGAAATCATCGAGAATCCGATCACGGCCAACTTCCGCGAAGGCCTCTCGGTGCTCGAGTACTTCATCTCCACCCACGGCGCCCGCAAGGGTCTGGCCGATACCGCCCTCAAGACCGCTGACGCCGGCTACCTCACCCGCCGTCTGGTCGATGTCGCCCAGGACGTCATCATCACCCAGGAGGACTGCGGCACCATCCTCGGCCTGCGCGTCGCCGACATCAAGGAAGGCGAAGAGGTGATCGAGTCGATGCAGGACCGCATCATCGGACGCGTCGCCGCCGAGGATATTTTTGATCCCGAGTCAGGCGACGTCATCGTCGAGGCCGGCGCCCTCATCAACGAAGAGATCGCCAAAAAGATCAGCGACGCCGGCCCCGAGTCGGTGATGATCCGCTCGGTCCTCACCTGCGAAGCCCCGCGCGGGGTTTGCGCCCAGTGCTACGGCCGCAACCTGGCTACGGGCAAGATGGTTTGCATCGGCGAGGCCGTGGGTGTGATGGCGGCCCAGTCGATCGGCGAACCGGGCACCCAGCTCACCCTCCGCACCTTTCACATCGGTGGAACCGCCTCGCGCATCGCCGCCCAGTCCCAGGTCGCGGTCAAGCATGAGGGCATCGTTGCCTGGGATAACCTCAAGACCGTCGAACGCGAGGACGGCGAGGTGGTCTGCATCGGGCGCAACGGCCGCATCAATGTGCAGGATGACGACAACCGCAACATGGAGCGGCTCACCGTCCCCTACGGCGCGACTGTCATCGTCGCTCAGGGCGACCGCGTGGCCAAGGGCACGGTCATCTTCAAATGGGATCCCTACACCGCCAGCATCCTCAGCACCACCTCGGGCAAGGTCGAGTTCCGCGACCTGCTCGAGAACGTCACCTACCGCGAAGAGATGGACGAGACTACGGGCATGCGCCAGCGGGTGGTCATCGAGACCCGCACCCGCAACCTCAGCCCCACCATCAACATCCTGGATGAAAAGGGCAAGGTCACCAGCGCCTATGTCATCCCGACCCGGGCCAACCTGGTGGTGCGCGACGGCGACATGATCAATGCCGGCAACGCCCTGGTCAAGATCCCGCGCGAGATCGCCAAGACCCGCGACATCACCGGTGGTCTGCCCCGCGTCGCCGAGCTCTTCGAGGCCCGGCGGCCCAAGGAGCCGGCCGTGGTCAGCGAAATCGACGGCATTGTCGAATTCGGCGAGATGAAGCGCGGCGTGCGCAAGATCATCGTCCGCTCCGAGGACGGCCATGAGGAAAAGGTTTACATGATCGGCTACGGCAAGCACGTGCTGGTCCACGCCGGCGATTTCGTCCACGCGGGCGAAAAGCTCTCTGAAGGCTCGGTTGTCCCCCACGACATCCTCGCCATCATGGGCGCCAACAAGGTCCAGGAGTACCTGGTCAACGAAATTCAGGAGGTCTACCGCCTGCAGGGCGTGCGCATCAACGACAAGCACATCGAGGTCATCGTGCGCCAGATGCTGCAGAAAGTCAAGATCGAGGATCCGGGCGACACCTTCTACCTCGAGGGCGACCAGGTCGACCGTCTCGGCTTCCTCGCCGAGAACGAACGCATCCGCAATATGGTGATCGTCACCGAGCGCGGCGAATCCAAGTTCCAGTTCGAGGAGATGGTCGAGGCCGACGAGTTCCGCAAGGCGGTGGCCAAACTCGAAGCCGCCGAGAAAACCGTGCCGCAAGCGCGTTCGGGCCAGCCGGCCACCTTCCAGCCCCTGCTGCTCGGCATCACCAAGGCCTCGCTGACCACCGAGAGCTTCATCTCGGCCGCCTCTTTCCAGGAGACCACGCGCGTTCTCACCGACGCCTCGGTCGAGGGCAAGGTCGATGAGCTGCTCGGCCTCAAGGAGAATGTGGTCATGGGCCACCTCATCCCGGCCGGGACCGGCATCAACCTCTACAAGGAGCTCAAGGTCGAGGGCCCGGAGATCGATCTGCCGGCGCCACCGGAGCGGCCCGCTCCCCTGCCGCGCGAGGAGGAGGATGACGATGACGACGCCCTGCTCGAGCTCGATGAACTGGAAAATGAATAGAAATCGTACGATATTTAAATAAATTTCTTGAAATTTATCAAATAATACCTTATATTAAGAGGCTTAGCCAAAAACTGGAGGTAGAGTGCCAACCATCAATCAATTGGTGCGCACCGGCCGCGAGACCCTGACCAAACGTGAAAAAGCGCCGGCGCTCAACAAATCACCGCAACGTCGCGGTGTCTGCACCCGCGTCTATACCACGACTCCCAAGAAGCCCAACTCTGCGTTGCGCAAGGTGGCGCGCGTGCGCCTCAGCAACCAGATCGAGGTCACTGCCTATATACCCGGAGAGGGCCATAATCTCCAGGAGCATTCGATTGTCATGATCCGCGGCGGCCGCGTCAAGGATTTGCCGGGCGTCCGCTATCATATCGTCCGCGGCGTTTTGGATACCAGTGGTGTTCAGGACCGCAAGCAGGGCCGTTCCAAATACGGCGCCAAGCGCGGCAAGTAAGCCGCCGTCCCGATCATCCCATTATATTGAGAGCCTTTCATGTCAAGAAGAAAATCACCGCCGAAACGTACCGTACTGCCTGATCCCAAATTCAACAGCGTACTGGTCACCAAGTTCATCAATGGCCTGCTCCGCGGCGGCAAACGCAGCGTGGCGGAGACCATTTTTTACGATGCCATCGATATTATCGCCGCCAAGACCAGCGCGGATGGACTGCCGGTCTTTGAAAAGGCGATGCACAACGTCAAGCCGATGCTCGAAGTGCGCTCCCGCCGCGTCGGCGGCGCCACCTATCAGGTGCCGGTCGACATCCGCGGCGATCGCCAGCAGGCCCTGGCCATCCGCTGGATCATCGGCTATGCCAAGAATCGTTCCGAAAAGACCATGTCCGAAAAGCTCGCCTTCGAGCTGATGGCCGCGGCCAAGAACGAAGGCAATTCGATCAAGAAACGCGAAGATACCCATAAAATGGCCGAGGCCAACAGGGCCTTCGCCCATTTCCGCTGGTAAACAGGTTCTGGTTTTGGCCAGTTCTGCATTCTAACTCCGGACCAGCAAGGCTTAAAGATAGCCGGCCCGGAAAGTGGGTGCCAGAACTTGGCGTCGCACAAACAGCTCACTCTTCGATACCACTTGACCGTGAAGAGGATGCGTGGCGCGCCAACTTTCTGATGCCCACGCACCCGCGCTCCGAATCTTAATCTAGGAGGCGCCTCTTTTAAGGTAAGTGGCTTTTTTATGTCAACCCCTCCCTCTCTGGACAAGACCCGTAATATCGGCATCATGGCTCATATCGATGCCGGTAAGACCACCACCACCGAGCGGATTCTCTACTACACCGGCAAGGTGCACCGGATGGGCGAGGTTGACGACGGCGCCGCCACCATGGACTGGATGGAGCAGGAACGCGAAAGAGGAATCACCATCACCTCGGCCGCCATCACCTGCAGCTGGAAGAACCACCGCATCAATATCATCGACACACCCGGCCATGTCGATTTCACGGCCGAAGTCGAACGTTCTTTGAGAGTACTCGATGGCGCAGTCGCCATCTTCGATGCCGCCGGCGGCGTCGAGCCCCAGTCGGAGACGGTCTGGCGGCAGGCGGACAAATACCACATCCCCCGCATCGCCTACGTCAACAAGATGGACCGCATTGGCGCCGACTTTGGTATGGTCCTGGATTCGATGCGCGAACGGCTTCACACCCGGCCGGTACCGATCCAGCTTCCTCTCGGCGCCGAGGATCGCTTCACCGGCCTTATCGATCTGATCACGATGAAGGCGGTCCATTACGACGAAGCCACCCTCGGAGTCACCTGGGAGGAGCGCGAGATTCCCGCCGCCCTCGATGAACAGGCGCGCTCGATGCGCCGCGAACTGATCGAGGCCGTCGCCGACTTTGACGACGAGGTCATGGAAAAGTACCTCGGCAACGAGGAGATCACCTCCGCCGAGATCCATCGCGCCCTGCGCGCCGGCACCCTCAGGGATGCCATCGTCCCGGTCCTGTGCGGGGCCTCGGTCAAGAACCGCGGCGTCCAGCACCTGCTCGATGCAGTGGTCAGCTATCTGCCCAGCCCGCTCGATATTCCGCCGGTCGAAGGGGTCAACCCCTATACCGAACGGATCGAAAAGCGCTCCGCGGATCCCGACGAGCCCTTCACGGCGCTGGCCTTCAAGATCATGACCGACCCCTTTGTCGGCAAGCTCACCTACTTCCGGGTCTACTCGGGCCGCATCGCGGCGGGCGAGACCGCCCTCAACAGCGGCACCGAGAAGAAGGAGAGGCTGAGCAGGATCCTGCTGATGTCGTCCAACAAGCGCGACGACGTCCAGGGCGTCGCCGCGGGCGATATCGCCGCCGCGGTCGGGCTGCGCAACACCCGCACCGGCGACACCCTCTGCGACCCCAAGCATCCCCTGATGCTGGAGAGCATGAATTTTCCGATCCCGGTGATCTCGATCGCCATCGAGCCCAGGTCCAAGGCCGATCAGGAGCGCATGAGCGCCGCCCTGACCGCTCTGGCCGACGAGGATCCGACCTTTCAGTACAGCGTCGACGCCGAGACCGGGCAGATGATCATCTCGGGGATGGGCGAGCTTCACCTCGAGATCCTGGTCGACCGGCTGCTGCGCGAGTTCAAGGTCCAGGCCAATATCGGCAGGCCGCAGGTCGCCTACCGCGAGACCATCACCGAGCCGGTGACCAGCGAGATCGAGTTCGTCAAGCAGACCGGCGGCAAGGGGCAGTACGCGCATGTGGTCGTCGAGTTCGAGCCCGGCGAGCAGGGCAAGATCTTTTCTTTCACCAATCTCGCCAGCCCTCTGGAGGTGCCGAACCAGTTCGTGCGGCCGGTGGAACAGGGGATCAAGGAGGCGATGGTAAGCGGGGTCATCGCCGGTTATCCGATCATCGACATCAAGGCGACCCTGACGGGCGGTTCCTTTCACGATGTCGACTCGACCGAACTGGCTTTCAAGATCGCCGGTTCGATGGCCCTCCAGGACGCCGCCCGGCGCGGCAAGGCGATCCTGATGGAGCCGGTGATGGAGCTCGAGGTCGTCACCCCGGAAGAGTACTTTGGATCGATCCTGAGCGATCTGGCCGCGCGGCGGGCCCGGATCGCCAACCATCACAAGCGCCGCGATGCCCAGGTGATCAGCGCCCAGGCGCCTCTGGCCGAGATGTTCGGCTACGCCACCGCCCTGCGCAACACCTCCCAGGGCAGGGCGATCTTTACGATGCAGTTTTCCAGCTACCAGAAGGTCACCGAAGAGGTGGGCAAAAAGCTCCTGCAAAAAATGGGGCTGATGGTATAAAAGACTCTCTCACGGTGGCACAGAGCCACAGAGAGAGATAGAAACGAGATAAGGCGATTAGAATTCTGTGAGCACGTTTTTCTTTGTGTCTCCGTGCCTCTGTGAGAAATGGTTTTAAAAAATAGCGAAGTCAAGGAGAAGCAGAAATGGCAAAGCAAAAGTTCGAGCGGACCAAGCCGCATGTGAACATCGGCACGATTGGTCACGTGGACCATGGCAAGACGACGTTGACGGCAGCGATCACGCAGGTACTGGCGCTGCGCGGCCTGGC
>Ga0209717_1001420_pt1 | contig 25918 bp, 22 predicted proteins | sample AD_UKC048_MetaG_FD_184418 | JGI IMG/M metagenome (GOLD analysis project Ga0209717, IMG submission 184418) | Active sludge microbial communities of municipal wastewater-treating anaerobic digesters from USA - AD_UKC048_MetaG (SPAdes) (version 2) | ecosystem: Engineered > Bioreactor > Anaerobic >... | reverse complement strand
GAAGAAGACGATACTGAAACCGCAAAAGAAATTCTGGGATTTGTTCTAGAAAACACTAAGGATTTAGAGTTGCTCATTCAAGCCAATTCCTATTTGATGGAAATGAAAATTAACAAGGCACAGGAAAAAGATTTTGTAGGCATCAATACAGAATTAACTGTGTTGTTGAATCAATTTGAAATAAGTCCATTTACGCTTTCTTTGCAACTGATTCAGGCGAATTTTTTGGCTTTCAATTTGCGAAAACCAGAGGAAGGAAAAGCTATAATCAAGAAAGCACTCGAAATGCAATTGAATGATTATCAAGAGGCTCAGGCCAAAATGGAGTTGGCAGATATTTTGCTTTTCGAAGAAAAATTCAATCAGGCATTAATTTATTATTCCCAAATTGAGGAAAATTTAAAGAATGATGCCGTGGCGCACGAAGCGAGTTTGAAGGCTGCGAAAACCAGTTATTTTCAAGGAGATTTTGTTTGGGCATCTAAACAATTCAAGGAATTGAAATCGGCGAGCACGCAATTGATAGCCAATGATGCTTTGGAATATTTCCTTTTAATCAGCGACAATACCGTTGCCGATTCGACGCAAACGGCTTTGAAACAATTTGCCAAAGGTGATTATCTCTTGTATCAAAACAGGAATCAGGAAGCAACAGCGCAGTTTCAAGCAATTTTGAAAAGCTTCAAAGGACAGGAAATCGAAGCAGTGACACTATTGCGTTTGGGAAAAATTTACGAAAAACAAGCCGAGTTTAATTTGGCTTTAAGCCAATATCAAAATATTATCGACCATAATGTAGATGGAATTTACATAGACGAAGCCTTGTATTTTTCCGCAGAAATTGAGAACAAAAAATTACAACAACCCGAAAAGGCAAAATTACTGTACGAGAAAATAATTTTCAATCACCAAGATAGTATTTATTTTATCGAAGCTCGAAAGGAATATCGAAAATTGCGGGGAGACAAGAATCTTTGAAATAGCAATGGCAATGCCAAAAAGCAATAATAATTACAAAAGGAGAAGAAGGTAATTCTTTAAAAGTCTTAATACTTAATTCTCCAATCTTAATACTTTTAAAAATGATCATTTACAACGTTACCACAAACATACACGAAAGCGTTCACGACAAATGGATGATTTGGATGCAACACAAACACATTCCTGAAATGTTGGCTACCGGAAAATTCGTTTCGGCAAAAATGGCTAGAGTTTTAATCGAAGAAGAAATGGGTGGCGTCACTTATTCTGTTCAATATGTCACTGATAGTAAGGAAACTTTACTGAGATATTATATAGAAGATGCACCGGCATTGCGTGAAGAAGGAGAGAAATTATTTGGAGACAAAATGCTTTCTTTCCGAACGGAATTGGAATTGATTTCGGAGCATTAGAAAAAATTAACCTTGTAAATTTGAAAGTAAAATTAAAATTTACAAGGTTAATGTATTGTTTATTCAAATTAACCTTGTAAATTTGAAAATAATTTTCAAGAAATGATTGATAGAATCCTCAATAACGTTGTTCCTAAATTGCTCGATTTTTTTCCTTCGGTGGGATTAATTGGCTCTCGACAAGTAGGAAAAACTACGTTCGTCAAAAATTTGCAACCTTTGATAAACAAGCCCATTCTGTATTTGGATTTGGAGAATACGGATGATTTTGAGCTATTAAACACCAATGCACAATGGTTTCTATCTCAAAACACAGATAAACTAATTGTTATAGATGAAGTGCAAAGAGATTTAAAATTGTTCCCTTTGTTGCGTTCGTTGATAGATAAACAAGATAAGCCTGGACAATTTATTTTATTGGGTTCGGCATCGCCAGAATTATTATCTCAAAGTTCAGAAACATTAGCAGGAAGAATTGTTTACAAAGAATTGACTCCCATACGATATGATGAAGCAACTCAAATAAAATTAGAAACGCTTTGGTTTCGAGGTGGTTATCCAAAAGCATTGCTGGCTCCAAATGATTTTTTTTGGCAAGAATGGCAGCAGGCTTACATTAAAACCTATATCGAAACCGACTTGAGAATGCTTGGACTATCGGCATCGCCTGTTTTAATTGGGAAATTATTGCGAATGATTGCTTCAATTCAGGGCTCAATCATCAATTATTCGATGTTAGGGAACGCACTGGGAATCTCTAGTAATTCCGTAAAAAAATATATCGATTTTCTGGAACATTCGTTCATCATCCGAAGATTGGAACCGTATTTTGTAAACATTGGAAAACGAATGGTCAAGAGCCCTAAAATCTATATTCGAGATAGCGGAATTTTGCATTCGTTGCTACAAATAAACAGTTACGATGCTCTTATTTCGAACGTCATTGCTGGAAATTCCTGGGAAGGATTTGTGGTAGAACAAATTATTTCGAGTCTCAACAATCAATGTGTTCCTTTTTATTATAGAACGCAAAGTGGTTCCGAAATCGATTTGTGTATCGTAAAGGGCAATGAAATTGTGGCTACCTTTGAGATAAAATTATCCAATAATCCAAAAATTAGTCGAGGCAATACGGAATCTATCACGGATTTGAAAACTAAAAATAATTTTATAGTTACTTTTGCGGGCGGAGATTATGCCTTAAACGAAAATTGGCGTGTTTGTGATTTGAATTCGATTGAAAAACACTTAATTGAACTAGGATTAAAAGATCCTAATTTTGTGTAAAATAAACTCGACTAAAGTCCAGCCTTACAAAATGTGTCGAGCCGATGGCTCTTTGAAGTACGTATAAGTCCGCTGTGGCGGACGAATCATATTGTAGCAACGGATTTCATCCGTTGAATAGAATAAATTTATAGATTGCATTTTGTATTCAAATCAAAAAACTAGCGCCTTCGTGCCTTCGTGGCAAAATAAAACAATATGGAAAAAGTAAAAGCCAAAAAACACCTCGGACAGCATTTCTTGAAAGACGAAAGCGTGGCAAAAAACATAGCCGACACCTTGAATCTTGAAGGTTATGAAGATGTATTAGAAATTGGGCCGGGAATGGGCGTTTTGACCAAGTATTTATTGGAAAAGCCAATCAATACTTACGTTATCGAAATTGACACCGAATCGGTAGATTATTTGGATGCCAATTATCCCAAATTAAACGGAAAAATCATCTCCAAAGATTTCCTGAAATACGATGTCAACGAAGTTTTCGTTGGAAAGCAGTTTGCTATCATTGGAAATTTTCCGTATAATATTTCCACACAAATTGTTTTTCGAACCTTAGAATTACGCAACCAAATTCCGGAATTCGCAGGAATGTTTCAGAAAGAAGTAGCCGAACGCATTTGCGAGAAAAAAGGAAGCAAGACCTATGGAATACTTTCGGTTTTGGCACAAGCCTTTTATGATGCCGAATATTTATTCACGGTCGATGAGCACGTTTTTATTCCGCCGCCGAAGGTGAAATCAGGTGTTTTGCGTTTGCGTAGAAAAGAAAATTATACTTTGCCTTGTAGCGAAAAGTTGTTTTTTACCGTCGTGAAAACCGCTTTTCAACAACGTAGAAAAACCTTGAGAAATAGTTTAAAAACACTAAATTTGTCGGATAGTTTGAGGGAAGATGAGGTTTTTAATCTTCGACCTGAGCAACTTAGCGTGGAACAATTTATCGAACTGACTCAAAAAATAGAAGCCGATGGAGTTTAAAATCAGCAAAGAACTAATTCAAGAATTAGAGCAACTTATTCAAAATAAAAACGACCAACAATTGGAAGTTTTATTGAATGACTTGCACCACGCTGATATTGCCGAAATCCTCGACGAGCTTGATTTTGATGAAGCCACATACATTTTCAAGGTTTTAGATTCTGAAAAAACCGCCGAAATCCTTCTGGAATTAGAAGACGATTTGCGGGAGAAAATATTGAGCAGGCTTTCGCCAAAAGAAATCGCGGAAGAGCTCGACGAACTCGAAACTAATGACGCCGCCGATATTATTGCCGAACTTTCGCAAAGCAAAAAGCAGGAAGTAATTTCGGAACTAATTGACGTGGAACACGCCAAGGACATTGTCGATTTGTTGCGATACGACGAAGATACTGCGGGTGGAATTATGCACAAAGAGTTGGTGAAAGTCAACGAAAACTGGAATGTTTTTACGTGTATCAAACAAATGAGAATCCAGGCCGAAAATATCTCCAGAGTCCATTCTATTTATGTGGTGGACGATGAAGACCGACTTTTGGGGCGTTTGTCGCTCAAGGATTTATTAACAACTTCTTCAAAAACACCCATTAGCGAAGTTTATATCAAGAAATTAAACTCCGTAATGGTCGATACAGAAGATGTTGAGGTCGCTCGTATTATGCAAAAATACGATTTGGAAGCCATTCCTGTTACGGATGAAATGGGGCGATTGGTGGGTCGAATCACCATCGATGATATCGTGGACGTAATCAAGGACGAGGCAACCGAAGATTACCAATTGGCTGCCGGTATCTCGCAAGACGTTGAAGCCGATGACAGCATTTTGGAATTGACAAAAGCTCGTTTGCCTTGGTTGGTGTTGGCGCTTTTGGGCGGTTTTGTATCCGTAAAAGTCCTTGGATTATTTGGCGGAGCAATGGACCATCACGGAAATTTATTCTTTTTCACGCCACTAATTGCTGCGATGGCAGGAAATGTAGGTGTGCAATCTTCGGCAATTATTGTTCAGGGTTTGGCCAACGATACTTTGAGCGGTTCCTTGTTCAACCGATTGATAAAAGAAGTTTCCCTGAGTTTGTTGAATGGCTTAATTCTGGCCACGATTTTGTTTTTGGGAAGCCATTTTCTCTTGAACGTAGAATTTATAATAGGAATCATCGTGACTATTGCTTTAGTTTCAGTAATTATTATCGCATCGCTTATCGGAACATTTGTTCCTATATTATTGGATAAATTCGGAATTGATCCCGCACTTGCAACAGGGCCGTTTATCACGACCAGCAATGACATTTGCGGAATTCTTATTTATTTTTCGATAGCCAGATTGATTTTAGGATTTTAAAACACACATAAATGAAAGTACATATTATCGGAGGAGGAAATCTTGGAGTTTCCATAGCATTAGGATTAACTCGATTTTCGAAAGACAACCAAATCACCGTAACGAGAAGAAACACGACAAGCATTCTATATTTAGAAGAATTGGGTGTAACGGTTTCAAAAGATAACAAACACAACATTCAAGAAGCGGATGTTATTATTTTGACCATAAAACCATATCAGGTAAATACAGTTTTGGCTGAAATCCTACCCGTAATTTCCAATAAAGTAATCGCTTCGGGAGTAAGCGGATTGTCGATTGAAGCGCTTCAAAACAAAATAGGCGAGTCAAACAGCGCCATCCGAATTATGCCCAATATTGCAGCTCAATTTGGTGCTTCGGCGACCTGTATTGCCTTTAACGAAATACATGCGACTCAAGCTCAAAATGTAGTTTCTCTTTTCCAAGATTTAGGAACTGCGCCTATTATCGACGAAAAATTAATGGATGCGGCAACGGTTTTGGCGGCAAGCGGAACGGCTTTTGCCTTGCGTTACATTCGTGCTTCGATGCAAGCGGGAATCGAAATTGGTTTTGATTGGAAAACGGCTTTGGCCATTTCAGCCCAAACTGTTAAAGGAGCAGCCGAAATGATTTTGGAAGAAAACATCCATCCGGAACAATTAATTGACCGAGTAACAACGCCTCAAGGTTGTACCATTGCTGGACTGAACGAAATGGAAATGCACGGATTCAGTTCCTCATTGATTAGAGGAATCAAGACTTCTTTGAAACAAATTAAGGGGTAAAATTTAGAATATAAATTACAAAAAGGGAATTTAGCTAAAACTAAATTCCCTTTTTTGTGTTTGATATGAATCGAATTATTCTTTTATTTTATGTTTTGCTTTTTGAACGGGTATTTCTTTTTAAAGTAAATTTTAACCAAAAGTAGCCCATAGTTCCCGCAACAAAAGACGCAATCAAAATGGCAATTTTAGAATAAGTAATCACATCTTCTCCATCATTTTTAAAGGCAAGAAGTGTAATGAAAATGGACATCGTAAACCCAATTCCTCCTAACATTCCTGCGCCAATAATGGTTTTCCATTTTAATTCTTTGGGCAATGCACAAAGTCCTAAACTCACTCCTAAGAAAGAAAAGAGCAAAATTCCCAATGGTTTTCCAATGATAAGTCCCAATAGAATTCCAATGGAATTAGAATGGCTTAAACCATCTTGCCAGCCTGAATTTATGGCAATACAAGTATTGGCAATAGCAAACAAAGGCAGAATTATAAAGGCCACCGGTTTGTGTAGAAAATGCTGTAGAATATAAGAAGGTGATTTCTTGCTACCGTCACCAAAAGGAATAACAAAAGCGAGTAAAACTCCAGTAATAGTGGCGTGAACACCAGAATTTAGCATAAAATACCACATTGCCACTCCGCCTATCAGGTAGGGAATTAGGTTGTAAACCTTCATCCGATTCAGAATAAATAAACCGCCCATAATGCCTAAAGCTATGGCTAAATTTATAAAAGCAATTGAGGTTGTATAGAAAATGGCAATAACAATAATAGCTCCTAAATCGTCAATGACGGCTAATGCGGTCAAAAATATTTTCAAAGAAGCAGGTACACGACTTCCTAAAAGCGATAAAATTCCTATAGCAAATGCAATGTCAGTCGCCATTGGGATTCCCGCACCGTTTTGAGTTATGGTTCCAAAATTTAACAATAAAAATAATCCGGCAGGAATAAGCATTCCTCCCAAAGCTCCAAAAATAGGCAATGCCGCATTTTTGATACTGGATAATTCCCCTTGATAAATTTCGCGTTCTAACTCCAAACCAATCAAAAGAAAGAAAATCGTCATCAAGCCATCGTTAATCCAATGCGTAACCGAATGATGGCCAACTTCCGTAGACCAAATCTGAATATATTCGGTTTGAATGGGAGAATTGGCAAGGTAAAGTGACAAAATGGTTACACAAAGTAGCAGAATTCCACCCGCTTTTTCGCTTTCAAAGAAAGATTTAAAGGTTTTTGTTAATTTCATTTTAAAGCTATTTACAGTTTCAAGGGAAAATTGAATGATTCGAAAGGAAATTTAATTCATTTTCATTTAACAAATTTACATAATTGAACTACTAAATCCTTTTAACAAAACGATAAACCGCAATTTTTTTGTTATTTTGGTGAATCAAAATATAGAAACACTTTTTATGGACATCAAAATCCTTCATATCGATAGCAATCATCCACTGCTTTGGGAACAATTAGAGCAAGCTGGATTTATAAACCACGAAGATTTCACTTCTTCTAAAGCAGAAATTGAAGCAAAAATTCAAAATTATCAAGGTATTGTCATTCGTAGCCGATTCAAAATTGATAAATCATTTTTGGATAAAGCGACTAATTTGCAATTCATAGCGAGAGTTGGAGCTGGTTTGGAAAGTATTGATTGTGATTATGCTTTATCGAAAAATATTCAACTCATTGCCGCACCCGAAGGAAACCGAAATGCCGTTGCCGAGCATACTTTGGGAATGATTTTGTCGCTTTTCAACAATTTGAATCAGGCTGATAACGAAATAAAATCAGGTCATTGGAACCGGGAAAAAAACCGTGGTCACGAACTCGACGGGAAAACTGTGGGGATTATTGGTTACGGAAACATGGGAAAATCTTTTGCCAAAAAACTACGAGGTTTTGAGGTAGAAGTACTTTGTTATGATATTCTGGAAAACGTGGGCGATGAAAATGCAAGACAAGTTTCACTTTCAGCATTACAACAAAAAACCGATGTTTTGAGTCTGCATATTCCTTGGACACCCGAAACCGATAAAATGGTTGATGCCGATTTTATCAATGCTTTCGCCAAATCGTTATGGATAATCAATACTTCAAGAGGGAAAAACATTGTCACCGCTGATTTAGTCGAAGCGATGAAAACTGGAAAAGTTCTCGGAGCGGGTTTAGACGTTTTGGAATATGAAAAGTTGTCTTTCGAAACGCTGTTTCAAGACAAAGACACTCCTGAGGCTTTTCAATATTTATTGAATGCCAAAAATGTGATTCTTTCTCCACACATCGCAGGCTGGACGTTCGAAAGTCACGAACGATTGGCACAAGTGATTGTCGAAAAAATCAAGGCAAAATATTTTGGTCAAACCAAAGAAAATATAATCGAAAATCGAGTTACAGGAATTGGAGGTTTCTTCTTTAAGGCTGAAGACACAAAAAAACTTGTGGCTTGGTATGGCAAGCATTTAGGATTAAAGACCGATGAATATGGTTCTACTTTTTGGTGGAAAGACAATGCTGGAAACGATTGCTCAACACAATGGTCACCATTTACGGCGGATACGAATTATTTTGAGCCAAGCCAGAAACAATTTATGCAAAACTTTCGCGTGGCCGATTTAGAGAATTTGTTAAAAAAATTAGCTGACGAAGGTGTAACAATTATAGGTGAAATGGCGACTTATGATTATGGAAAATTTGCCTGGATTTTAGACCTTGAAGGAAATAAAATTGAACTTTGGGAGCCAATAGATAAAGTTTTTCAATAATTTTTATATTTTTACCATAACCAATTAAAAAACCAAAAAGAATGGAAAACACAATCACAGAACATTGGAACAAACCAAACAATCCGATACCCGTATTCAAAGTAGATCCTATTTTAGTATTAATCCTCGGTTTTTTAACCTGTGGATTGTATCATATTTATTGGAATATTAAAATTGCCGAAGTACTGAATGCGGTCACAGAACGTGAAGTTATATCGTCGCCAATTGCCATTTTTGCAGGATGTTGTTTTCCTATAAACGTATATTTCTTTTATTTGGCAGGCCGTGAAGGGTTGCCTGAAGTATATAAACGAATTGGTTATCCTCAAAAAGATGATTCTACGTTATTGATGGTTTTAGGGTTTTTCTTTCCAATGGCAGCAGCAATGATTGTTCAAAATGACATCAATAAATTATACAATTAATATAAAATCAAAACGTAAAATTTACGGAATTATCGGCGCATTCATTACGCTGATGGTTCCGTTTTTTTTGATACTTTTCAATCAGAATACTCATCTCGAAACGGATCAGTCGTTGTGTCCCTTGAAGATGCTTAGTGGTTTTCCTTGCCCAGGTTGCGGAATCACAAAATCACTAGTTTATTTTTATGAGGGCGATGTACAAAAAAGTTTGTATTATCATCTTTTTGGACCCTTAGTGATTGCGTTTTGTATAGTGACAATTGTAGTGCTCACAACGGAATTGATTACTCAAAAAGAATATTTTACCCAACTACTTTACAGTAAAAAACTAGCCTATGGTTTGGCTATTTTTCTGGCAAGCTATCACTTTATCAGAATTGTTTATTTTGTACAAAACAATTCAATGGATGATATTTTGCGTCAATCGATTTGGAGGTAAATCTGAAATCTGAAATCAGCAACCTGCCATCTGATTTACTCCTCTTTCTCAGCTAACTTTCTTTCCAATTCGGCTTGAAATTCTTCCATTACAGGTTTTACAGTGCTGTCAGGAATGTCAGAAATTCGGATGTACATTAATCCGTCTATAGCGTTGTTGAACATTGGATCAACGTTAAAAGCCACAACACGAGCATTTTGTTTGATATATTTTTTGATTAAAACCGGCAATCGCAATGCACCAGGTTCCAACTCGTCAATCAATTTGTCAAATTTATTCAAATCGGCTTCGGCTTCGTCAAAAATAAAATCTTTATCAGCATCTTTTAGTTTGACTTTAAATGCTTTTTTAGGATGGATATATTGAGCAATATAGGGATCATAAAAATTAGATTTCATAAATTCTATCATCAATGATTTCGAAAAATTCGAAAACTGATTGCTGATACTCACTCCGCCAAGCAAGAATTTATGTTCAGGGTGACGCAATGTAATATGGATAATCCCTTTCCAAAGCAAGAAAAGAGGCATTGGTTTTTGTTGGTATTCCTTAACAATAAATGCGCGTCCCATTTCGATGGAATGGTGGAGCATGTCGTGCAATTCTGGTTCAAATCGAAACAAATCGGTTAGGTAAAATCCTTCAATGCCATATTTTGGATAAATTTCGGATCCCAATCCCATTCTGTAAGCTCCAGCAATTTTTTTTGCTTCCCCATCCCACAAAAACAAATGGCGATAATGGGTGTCGTAGGAATCTATATCGGTAGATTCATTGGTTCCTTCACCAACTTCTCTAAAAGTAATTTCTCGCAATCGACCTATTTCGTGCAGAATATTTGGCATTTCATTGGCCTTAGCAAAAAAAACTTCATAGTTTTTGCTTTCCAATAATCGGCAGTCATTTTCGCGCAAAACGTTAATTTCAGCAATTATCTTCTCTTCACTGGTGGCGGTAGCTATTTGCTTAGGATTTTTTGGAAGTTTTAAATTGGGTTTTGGCAAAAAAGGTGTCTCCTTTTCAAAAGGATTGGCCAACATATAGGTTTTTCGTCTCAAAAACTCTGAAAATTCTTCAATTGAAGTAAGTTCGTTTTGTTCCGCAACCGAAATGGGTTTTCCGATACGAACTTTTATCACACGATTTTTTTGAGTCAACAATTCTGAGGGTAATTTTGCGGTGCGCAAAGTGTCACTAATTTTCGAAAGAAAATAAAATAAGCTACTGTTTTTGGCATGAAAATAAATAGGAACAACAGGAACTTGTGCTTTTCTAATTACTTTTATGGCCCCTTCTTCCCATTCTCTGTCCACGACAAGTTTACCATCTTTATAGGTCGAAACTTCTCCAGCCGGAAACATTCCCAGTGGTTTTCCATCTCTCAAATGGCGTAAGGTTTCCTTAATTCCGATCACGCTCGATTTTGCATCTTTGTGATTTTCAAAAGGATTTACAGGCATAATATAAGGTTTCATCGGATCGATACGATGCAAGAGAAAATTGGCAATAATTTTGAAATTGGGCTCTTTTTCCAACATCAATTTCAATAGTAAAATACCATCAATTCCTCCTAAAGGATGATTTGAAATGGTTATATAAGCACCGTCTTTGGGCAAACGTTTAAAATCTTCTTCAGGAATTTCAAATTTAATCTGAAATTCATCCAAAATAGCATTCAGAAACTCCACTTCACTCAAGTGTTTGTTTCTGTCATATATTTTGTTCATCGTCGAAATTTTCAAGACTTTCATCAACAGCCAACCCGAAAAAGTACCTAATATTCCATACTTGTCCGTGTTTATTGCTTTTGCAACTTCTTTTGCGGTTACTAAACCCATATCTAGCTTATGATTTTTTGAGCAGGTAACAAAGATAGCAAAAAACTCCATTTTCTATATTTTTTTGACATCAATCTTTATAGTTTTCATTACTTTTGAAACACTAATAAAAAACATATGAAAATCATTTCTTATAATGTCAACGGCATTCGATCCGCAATCTCAAAAGGTTTTATCGAGTGGTTACAACAAGCAAATCCCGATGTGATTTGTCTTCAGGAAATTAAAGCCACTCCAGAACAAATTCCACTTTTAGATTTTGAACTTGCCGGTTATCCTTATCATTATTGGTTTCCAGCCACCAAAAAAGGCTACAGCGGCGTGGCTATTTTGTCTAAAATAAAACCCAACAACGTAGTTTTTGGAACAGGGATTCCACACATGGATTTCGAGGGAAGAAATCTTCGTGTTGATTTTGACGAATTGTCCGTAATGAGTTTGTATTTGCCATCGGGAACTAACATCGAAAGATTAGAACACAAGTTTATGTTTATGGATGATTTTCAAAATTATATTAATGAACTTAAAAAAGAAGTTCCAAATTTGGTAATTTGTGGAGATTACAACATTTGTCACGAAGCAATCGATATTCACGATCCCATTCGAAACAAGAAAGTTTCTGGATTTTTACCCGAAGAAAGAGCTTGGTTAGACGCTTTTATGAAAAGTGGTTTCATCGACAGTTTCCGATTTTTGAACAAAGAACCAGGTAATTATACTTGGTGGACAATGCGATTTCCTTCGGCAAGATTAGAAAACAAAGGTTGGCGCATCGATTATTGTTTAGTTAGCGAACCTTTAAAACAAAAAATAAAAAGAGCCGTTATATTACCCGAAGCCAAACATTCAGACCATTGTCCAAGCTTGGTAGAAATAGAATAAATTGTCCCAAATAACATTAAATTTAATAAAATGATAAAAAGAATTTCCCTCGGATTGTTAATTGTTGCCCTTTCCACTTCTTGCGTTTCCAAGAAGATTTACAATGATTTAGAAAGCAAATATGCCGATTTAAAAAAAGAAAACAGAAGTATTTCAGACGAAAATGCGGATTTACTAAAGTCTAAAACACAACTCGAATTAGACCAAGAAGCTTTGAATAAAGAGTTGGCGAAAGTCAAATCGGAACGCGAAAAATTGCAAGCCGATTATGCCGCTTTGAACAAAAAAATGGATGTTTTGAAAGATTCCTACACTGCTTTGGAAAAAAACAGCAGTGAATCTTTGAAAGCCAATATGGCCAAAAACCGAGAATTATTAGAACAATTGGGAGCCAAAGAAAAAGCATTGGCATTGGAACAGGCAGAATTGAACAAGAAAAACCAACGTTTGCAAGAGTTGGAAGCTTTGATAGCCGCCAAAGAGGAAAGTATGCGTAAACTAAAAGAAACACTTTCGAAAGCTTTGAATAGTTTTGAAGGGAAAGGTTTGACCGTAGAACAAAAAAACGGGAAAGTGTATGTTTCTATGGAAAACAAATTGCTCTTCAAATCGGGAAGTTGGGCGGTTGGTTCCGAAGGTAAAACCGCTGTTGTCGAAGTAGGGAAAGTGCTGGGCGACAACCCCGATATTTCGGTTTTGATTGAAGGTCACACCGATGATGATCCATTTGGAGGTTCAGGACCCATTGCCGACAACTGGGATTTATCGACCAAAAGAGCCACAGCAATTGTTGCGATTTTAAGCGAAAACAAAGCAGTCAATAAACAAAATTTAACTGCTGCCGGAAGAGGTGAATTCTCACCATTAGCCAGTAACGCAACAGCCGAAGGAAAGGCAAAAAATCGTAGAATCGAAATTATCTTGACACCAAGATTAGACGAAATCGCTGAGATGTTGAAGGAGATAGATTAATCCTTAAACAACCAAATTAAAAAAGGTTCGCGTGAAAATGCAGAACCTTTTTTGATTTAATTAATTGTTAATGTTACGTCTAATTGTCAGACTAAACTTTACTTTTGCATCCTATAATTTTAGCACTTTAAATAAATGAAATACACCACTTTACCCAATACCGACATAAAAATCAGTAAAATTTGCCTTGGCACAATGACTTTTGGCGAACAAAATACAGAAGCCGATGGTCACGCACAAATGGATTATGCACTCGAAAAAGGAATCAATTTTTTTGACACTGCCGAAATGTATTCAGTTCCAGGACGCAAAGAAACTTACGGAAGCACCGAGAAAATTCTTGGTACTTGGTTCAAAAAATCAGGAAAAAGAGAAGATATTTTTTTAGCTTCAAAAATAGCGGGACCCAATCCTGGACTAGCACATATCCGAGAAAACATGGATTTTTCTCCCGAAAGTATTGCTTTGTCGATTGACAAAAGTTTGACTCGACTGCAAACCGATTATATCGATTTGTACCAATTGCATTGGCCAGAACGCAAAACCAACTTTTTTGGGCAACGTGGTTTCAAAGTGCAAGATGATGCTTGGGAAGATAATATCCAAAATGTACTTGAAACTTTGGAGAGTTTTATCAAACAAGGAAAAATCAATCATATCGGGCTTTCAAATGAAACGCCTTGGGGAATTATGCGTTTTTTGGAAGAAAGCAAATACCAAAATCTACCGAGAATCAAAACCGTTCAAAATCCATATTCTTTGTTGAACCGAACTTTCGAAATCGGTTCTGCTGAAGTTTGTATGAGAGAAAATGTAGGATTGCTGGCCTATTCGCCAATGGGTTTTGGAGTTTTATCTGGTAAATTTTTGTCTGGTGAAAGTCATCCAAATTCTAGAATCAAATTGTTTCCGCAATTTGCCAGATACAACAGCGCACAATCTGCTGAGGCTACAAGATTGTATAATGAAATTGCCAACAAAAATGGTTTAACATTGACAGAAATGGCTTTGGCATTCGTAAACCAACAAGCTTTTGTAACCAGCACGATTATTGGAGCCACGACAATGGAACAATTAAAAGAAAACATTGCCTCGATTGATGTGGTTTTATCCGAAGAAATCTTAAAGGAAATTGATGCTGTTCAGGCTGTAATTCCTGATCCAGCACCTTAATTATTTAAACACAAAGTACACTAAGAAGGCGCAAAGTCCACAAAGAGAAATCTAATTCTTTGTGGACTTTTTATTGGCTAAATATCTCTTCGTGATTTGATTTTACAAATTATCAATCATCTTGTCTTTAGGATATTTTACTCGGTAACTAATCCTAATTTTTTTGGTTTCATTGGGTTTTAAATTCAAATCCCAAGTAAGGATTCCAGTTTCTGCATTTACTTTTGCACCATCACTTTGCAACAATTCAATTTCGATTTCCTTGTCCGGACTCAGTGGATATTGGTCTTTCAGCAGCAATTTTGCGGTTTCTTTTTTGTTGTTGCGAACCGTAATATCGTAGGTGAAAGTTTGCTCTTTTTTGGAAGACAAAAATTTGGTTCCTGATTTATCCGCCACTTTTTCACGGCTTATAGAAATTTTCTTGTCTCTTCCCATACTTAAATTCAAAGTGTCTGAAGTTTGACCTGGATTGATTTGCGTTTTGCCCACATACATTCCTTCGAAAATAATATTGGCTTCACCTTTCAATAAATTGTATTTGGAATAATCGACAATTTCTGCCAATAAAAAGGCTTCTTTTTCTACTTTTGGCGCAGCATAGTATTTGAAAGTGGCTGGTATTTTTATTTCTTTCAATGCCACACTATGGGCTTTTCCATTAGATAAAATATCATACGGAATGTCAATGTCGAAAGATATGTTGAGTTGATTTTCGGTTATAGATGTATAATCGCTCATTTGTTTGGTTGTAACCAAAATCACTCCGTTTGACGCTCTTGAGCCGTATATTGAAGTGGCTGCAGCGTCTTTTAATACATTAACGGATTTGATGGATTCAGGTGATAGTTCATTCATTGCTTCTTGAGTTGAAGGAATACCGTTAATAACGACTAGCGGTTGAGAATTTTTATCTAAAGAAGCTGCACCTCTAATTCTAATACCTGAACTAGCTCCAGCCAACTCTTTCTTTTTTTGCGTTCCATAACCAGTCACAACAACTTCCTCTAACTTTGATTCACTATCATCAATAAAACCATTAAGAACTTGTGATTCCTGATACCTCAAAAACCAAGGATTTACGCTCGGTGCTTGATTATTTTGGTTCGGATTTCCACTGGATAAAGTCAGTTTTACTTTTTTCCAATCGATTCCTGTGTTTTGAACTACTTCGGCTTTGTAAATCATATTTATCGGTTCGGCAACGCTATTGGCACGCAAATCATAGAACGGTTTCCAAGTAGCCGAATTGGTCAAATAATTCATTTCGAAATCTACATTGCCTGCAATTTCGTTCATTACTTGAATTATTATTTTTCCGTCGGAGGTTTTGTCTTCTTTTTTGGTGTTGATTTCAAGTTTTGAATTCAATTGAGCCAAAAGTGCACTGAGTTTGGTGTGTTTTTCGTCTAAAGCATCGTAGTTGTTGTTTGCTTCGGTTCTTTTGAGTTTGTAATATTCTACCATTTTCATTAATTCAGCTACATTCAAACCCGAATTTACTCCTGAAATTTGTTGGTTTTTGTCCAATAATTCTATGGCTTTGGCTTCGGAATCTCGGGCGTTTTCGACTTTTTGAATTTCCTTTTTTACCAAATTGATGCTGTCACGCACTTTTTTTATAGCAGGATTGGTTTCGTCTAATTCGTATTCCGAAACATAATCGTTCGTAAATTGAACCGAAAGTACCGTAACGGTTGAAGGTGCGCCAATTTGAATGGTGTTTTCATTTAAAGCATTAGACACATTTTTAATTACGATTTCGCTGGTTCCTCTAGGAAGCACAACTGATGTGATTTGCGAAATTTCGGCAGAATTAAAATAAACAGTTGCCGCTTTTACTTTGGCAGAAACAAATATTGGTTTTTGAGCAAAGGCAAATGCCGAAATCAAGAACGCAAACAGGAAATGAACTTTTTTCATAATGTATCAATTTAAGAATATATCTCTATAGATGATAAATTACGAAAAAAGGTTGGGACGGTTTAAAAATTTTTATAAAAATGTATGAATTTTAATAAAAAAATATTTCATAAGAATTCAAATTATCTTCTAAAACTTTGTGGTTAGATTAGAACTCAAAAGGTTCTTCCACAGCCAACGAATCTACAGGAACAGAATCTTGTATTTTTATGTTCAAAAGCGAATGGGCATTTCCTGTAAGTTGTAGCGGAATAGATTCTCCAATGGTGTCTTCAGGAATTAAAAGCCCTCTTCGCAACATCAAATTGCTCAGGAATTTTTGTTGTTGTTTGGCATACGATTTCAGGTTTCCTTCGTTGTCAAATTGCCACATAAATTTCTTCGGTTTTGGAACTATAGTCGCTAGAAACAAACATTCTTTCAAAGTTAAATCGGCTGGTTTTTTCTGGAAGTAGAAATATGCGGCTTCGCCAATTCCATAGACATTTGGTCCCCATTCGATAACATTAAAATAGACTTCGAGCATTCGTTCTTTGCTGGCGATTCGATTGTTTTCAAGAATGTAAACCAACAAGATTTCTTCCAATTTTCGAGACACGGTTTTTTCGCGGGTAAGAAACACATTTTTGATTAACTGCATACTAATCGTACTCGCGCCACGAGAGAATTTCTTGGTGCGAATATTTTTGAGAATCGATTGCTTGAAGGCTTCGTTGATAAAACCACGATGCGAGAAAAACGAAGGATCTTCGGAGGTTAGAACACATTTTTGCAAATAAGGCGAAATTTGGTCTAAAGGTGTGTAATTTGGGTTTTCAGAACCTACTAAAACCGGACGTTGCAATACGTTTTGGATGATGGCACGATAGACAAATTCACCGTTGAGTTTGTTGAGATTGGCTTCGCCGTATTTGGTAATTTTCAGATTTTCTTTCTTTAACTTGCTGTCAAAAATGAGTTTGTTAGGTTTATTTTTATTGAACATAAAATCCAAATTGTATTCGAAATTACCTTCGGCTTCCATCCCTTGAAAATGGGTAAACAAACCATCGGGAAGTGAGACGATAAAATCTTGCGCTTTCATCTTCGGAATCGCCACTTTGAGTTTGTAAATCGTGTCTTCTTCGGTTTCGTAAGCCAGATAAGGATTGAATTTTATCTTGTTGAATTGCACGGTCGAACTGCTGTCAATCGAGACAAAATCAGAACCCAAGAGGAATCTAAAGTCAAATTTCGCATTTTTGATAACCACATCTTTGTTAGCAATTTTCTTGTGATTGATCATCAAATTAGCAATAGAAGCAAAACCGTCAAGATGCAATTCGCTACCCGATTTGTCTATGTTTTGAATGTTTACTCGAATGGAATCGAAACTTGATTTTAAGCCAAAACGTTCGTCTAAATAAGGTACTTTTATCGCTCCGGTGTCAATATTAAAAAATCGAATATCGGCAGTTTTGTTTCTTGGATCGGCAAATCCTTCGATTCGGATTCGTTGTGAAAAAGCTTTGGTTTGCACTTGAATGGAAGTTTCTAATTGCTTGTTGACCAATCGCAGTTTTTGGAAAGTTATGGTAGTTTTTTTGCCATTATCATCCAATTTGAACGAAAGGTTCTCTACTTTCATATCCGTTGGCACTAAGTTGAGCACTTTCGAAATGAGTCTATAGGCTACTTTGGCGTAATCTCTTTTTTCGTTTTCAGCAGTTGTGATTTCGTCTTTTTTTAGAAAAGCATCAAAATTGCGACCTTTTTTATTTTTGACCAATTGCACATAACCGTTCTCGATTTCCAATGTTCCCAATTGTACATCGCCAACCAACAGTCGCCATAAATTGACGCTGGTTTTCATTTTATGGATATTAAAAAGGGTGTCGGCATTTTTGGGAGCCAAAACAATTTCGGAAAAACTCAGTCCCGAAAGCCCAGTAAACGAAGCTTCTTTAATCGTAAAAGTACTGTTGTATTCGCTTGCCATTTTAAAAGAAACCTTGGCGATGGTTTGTTTCAAAACTTCATTTCTAAAAACAAAAAGCGCTATAATTATTGCTAAAAAAGATATAGCAACTATTTTTGCAGTTAAAATTATTTTTTGTTTTCGGGTTCTCATAAATATATTTGCCACTCGGATTTTTGGCGCATAAAGGAAAGCAAAAAAAAGAGAACGATGATTGATTTTATGATTCTCTTTGCAATTTTCTTGATTTTTGTAACACAAAAAAACCACAACAGTTTGTATTGTGGTTTTGGATGCATATCAAAGTTTAAAATTTATAGGCGATGTGCCAAATCAAGTTTTCGCAGCAACGGGTTATAAAAATCTTTAACCTGAGCTACAATTTCATTTAAAGTCATTTTGTCGGTAGTTTCTACTGCTTTAAGTTTTATCTTATCAAGTGATTTTTCATCTCGTATTTTTTGTTCCAATTTTAGTTTTGTATCAGCGGGACCAAAAATATAGAGATAATCAGCTTTCTTAATGTGGTTCATTACTGCGGCTAGATAATACTCCATTTGCTCCTTTTTTCGGTTGTCAAATTTTGTTTCGCTGTCACTTTGGTGACTTCCCGTGAAAGTTCCTTTGTTACTTTCTTCATTGTGGTAAATTCTATTTTCAATTTCAGAATCTATCTCAGTGATTTTTTCTTCTTTTTGACCTTCAAGAGCAACAATAATTGCTTTTTTAGTGTCAATCCAGATTCCTACTTGTTTTTCCATGATTTCATTTTTTTAAATTCTCTTAGTTCTAGAAAACGAACACATAAATTTACGAAGAAAAGATGAAATGCAAATGAGATTCTTCGTTTTTATTAATTAAAATAAATAAATTAACACATTGAATTTCAGACATAAAACCAAAATTAAAAAAGGCGGTATCAATCGAATGAAACCGCCTTTTCTGGAAAAATTTTCAAAAATACAGCCTCTTATTTTTTCGTATATTCTTTATCCAAAAACAAATAACGAGCATCATTTTCAGCTTTTGTGGCTTTTGATTCTATATTAATAATCATAATTTCTGGACTTTTTTCGTCTTTTGCCATTGGCCAAACCGGTAATTTTTCGCCGTTTGGATTTCCGGATTTAATAAAGTTAGCGAAGTAATTCATCATCGTTTCCGAAACTTTATAGTCCTCTTCTGTCCAATCGTAATCTTTATTCGTAGCTAAATTTCCCATCGCATATTCAATCTCAGCCGAGTGAACAGCACCTTTTGGTTTGGGTGCTTTTGGCGCATTTTTATCTTTTTTGATAACACCACCAGCAAGTCCTGCTTCTAAATCTTTGTCTCGCATTTCGGGTCTAGGTTTCGAAAAATAATAGCGATAAACGTTTTGTGAGCTATTTTTTCGATGCAAATCAAACCATTTCCAAGTGCTGTAAGCAATAAATCGGTCGCCTGCCAAATCTGTTGCCGATTGCTCAGTCACTTCAGGAGTTCCAGCTGGATATAGTTTTAAAACTTCTTCTGCTTTGTCGCCGTATAATTCCTTGATTTTTGCAGCATAACTTTCGTTGGTGAGGCTTTTTCCCATTGTTAAAGCGAGATAGGTCATTTCCTCTGAATTCCATCCTACTAATAATGGAACCATAGCTTGTTGTTTGGTTTCGAAAATTTCAGGTATAGATTTTGGCATAAAATAACCGTCAATTGTTGATTTAAAAACGCCCATACTTGTTCCGCTTGATTTTTGGTACAGCTCTAAAGTGGACATAGCTCGTAAGTCTTTCAATGATTTTACTCCAATTTTCTGTCCAAATTCAAAACCTGTTTTTTCGGCTTCGGCCAATGGAATTGGAGCTAAAGTTGGAAAGATAGATGCACCGCTTTCGCCAATAGCACCTGCAATAAGATTTTTGGATAAAGGCGAAGCCATTTGGGCACTTACGGAAATTGAGCCCGCCGATTCACCAGCGATGGTAACTCGTTTTGGGTCACCACCAAATTTTGCAATATTGGCTTGAACCCATTTCAAAGCAGCATTTTGATCCAGAAAACCATAGTTTCCTGAAGCGTGATTAGGCGATTCCTTAGTCAGTTCTGGGTGGGAGAAAAAACCAAAGATTCCCAAACGATAATTCACGGTTAGGGTCACGATTCCTTTTTTGGCCATATTTTCGCCATCATAACGGTATTCCGAACCATCGCCAGCGGCAAAACCACCTCCGTAGAAATAGACCAAAACCGGAAGTTTTTCGTCCGAAGATTTTGCCGGAGACCAAACGTTGAGATACAGGCAATCTTCACTAATACCGTCACTTCTAAAACCCATATCACCAAATATGTTGGACTGAACGGCTCTTGGGCCAAATTTTTTGGTTTGTTTTATACCTGTCCAATTCGTAACAGGTTGAGGTGCTTTCCAACGCAAATTTCCAACAGGCGGCTGCGCAAATGGAATGCCTTTGAAACTTTGAATATTGGTTTTGATGTCAAATTCACCTTCAATGATGCCATTTGCGGTGTTTACTTGAACAGGAAAAGCATTCGAATTTACCGACTGTTGCGCATTCGAAAAGAATGGAATTGCCATAAATAGCAACCCAAGAAATGAGGTTTTGAGATTCATAATTTATGTTTTTTATTTTGTGTTTTTTTATATACTAATTTACTAAAAGAATTTAACAGCTATAAAACCTAGAACAGTTCCTATTACAATAAGGAAAAATGTATTTCTACTCCATTTATCCTTAGATTGCTCTTCTTTTAAATTTGTTTTGCAAAATTTAATTAACAGCCACCAAAGAAAACCTCCTAGATCAGTAAGTAATTCATATCTCATAATTAAAACTTCTTTTAGATTATATTTTTTTAACCAAACAACTCGCTCGCTATATCTTTAATATTAGGTTTCCGAATCCCAGTCAAATAGGGAGACCTTATAAACACTAGGATTTTTAAAATTTTCCGAACTCGAGTTAAATAATAAGCGTAATTTATAAAAAACAGCTAGAAAAACCAGTTTCCGAATCCCAGTCAAATAGGGAGACCTTATAAACACTAGGATTTTTAAAATTTTCCGAACTCGAGTTAAATAAGATTTGTATTTTCATATTATGCCCAATAAGGTAAGTAAGAAATAAATTTTTTCGAATCGCTTTCAGTATCTTTAACCTTAATTCTGCCATTTTCGAGAGCTAAATTAATTAATCGTGATATTTGAGATGCTTGTTTATCATTCATTTTAAAACGTTGTCTTAAAGTTGCATTTGTCATACCGTTATTACTGTAGTATTGAATAATGCTGTGCTGATAAGCGGCTTCAATACGTTCCTGTTCGGTCATTTCGGCAAATGTTTTCGGACTGTATAAAATTACTGTAAACGAGTTTTCAGTTTCTCTGATTTTGAGCGGTGGCAAACCATACAGTTCTATTGCGGTAATTGCTTTTTCAAATCCAGAGCCACGTTCTTCGCAAATATTATAGCGTCTAAATGCCGATGCTAGTATTTCATTTCGAGATTCGGGAGAAGTCCTGATTAATCGGTCAATTTTCTTGCTGGGTAATAATTTTCCAGGATTTGATATTTCTATTCTATCGCTAAAAATTTCAATCATTGGTCCAGATCCACGAATAGAAAAATCTTGGTGTATCAAGGCATTGGCAATCAATTCTCTTAAGGCAATTTCTGGATACATAGCAATTTCTGTTCGCAAAGCATTTTTGATTATTTCGCTTCCGGGTAAAATTCCTTTTACAAATTGAATTAATCCTTCAAAACCAATAGCATAGCCTTTTGTTCCTGGAAATTCTTTGCTTTCGCCAATTTTATTTTTACCTTCATATTTAATAAGTCGAACGGTTTTACGAGCCAATCCATCAAAATCATTTAGGTTTTGTGCCGCAGCTAATGCACCAAAGTTAGTGATGTAAAACCCATCAGTATCGACTTTGATAATCATTTTTTCTTCTTCGAGCCAAGTTGTAATTTCGTTAAAACTAGTATGGATTGGTTTGTTTAATAGTTTATAGATTGTGGTATAATCTAAAGTGGTGATAATTTCGAGTCCCGTTTTTAGTTTTGAGGCGTGCAATTCTTCAAAAACTGGGGTTTTGCTGTTGAGCATCAATCCGCCGATTTCTTGACGAGATGCTTTTCTGGTAGAACTTCCGCTTCTTATATAGCTTTCTTCGATTGTTTTATGAGCAAGATGTACTGGTTTTACGGCACTTTCGTTGACATAAATAATTAAGATATTTTTTTCTTGGAATTCTTCAAAATGATGATCAATAATAACTAACGGATTGACGCCGTCTCTACACAAATTAGATAGTTTTTTAATAATGGAGTCAGCATCGGTTTTAGAAATTCCAATGACTTTTGCAGTCACATCATCTATGCCAAAAACCAGAAAACCACCACCAGGTAAATTAGCAAATGCACTTAGGTGTTTACAGAGTTTTTCATTATTTGGAGACAATGTTTCTTTCCAATCAAGTTCGTTTAACTCCTGTGGAATTGCCCCAAGACTTTGGTTTAATAGCGTCCGTGCTTTTATAATCCAATTTTTCATTTAACTACTATTTTTTTAATTGTTTCAAGACAACTTATTTCTTACCCAAACAACTCACTCGCCACGTCTTCAATCTTCGCCACCAATCTTATTTTGATTATCGTGTTTTTCAAAGCGATTTTATTGTATTTAGATACAAAAATGGTCGAGAATCCTAATTTTTCGGCTTCCTGAATGCGTTGATCCACACGATTTACAGGGCGAATTTCGCCTGACAAACCCACTTCGCCAGCAAAACAAAAATCTTTATTCACAGGAATATCTTCATTCGAGGATAAAATTGCGGCAACAACTGCTAAATCTATTGCAGGATCATCTACCGAAATTCCTCCAGTTACATTCAGGAAAACGTCTTTGGCACCAAGCCTGAAACCAGCTCTTTTTTCTAAAACAGCCAAAATCATATTCAGTCTTTTGGCGTTGTAACCTGTCGTGCTGCGTTGTGGCGTTCCATAAACCGCAGTGCTGACCAAGGATTGAATTTCAATCATCAACGGGCGCATTCCTTCGAGAGTCGAGGCGATGGCGGTTCCCGATAATTCCTCGTCTTTGTGTGAAATCAATATTTCGGAAGGATTCGAAACTTCGCGCAAACCGTTGCCCAGCATTTCATAAATTCCGATTTCGGCAGTGGAGCCGAAACGGTTTTTCAGCGAACGCAAAATACGATACACATGATTTCTATCGCCTTCAAATTGCAAAACGGTATCGACCATATGTTCCAAAATTTTGGGTCCGGCAATATTTCCATCTTTGGTAATATGACCAATTAAAATCACAGGAACATTCGATTCTTTGGCAAATTTTATCAGTTCGGCAGTGGTTTCTCTAATTTGCGAAATACTTCCCGGAGTCGATTCGATATAATCGGTATGAAGCGTTTGAATGGAATCGATAATGACGATTTCGGGTTCGATTGCTTCAATTTGTTTGAAGATATTTTGGGTTTTGGTTTCGGTAAGAATGTAGCAATTATCGCTGTTTGGCGTAATTCTTTCGGCACGCATTTTTATTTGTTTTTGGCTTTCTTCGCCGGAAACATAAAGGGTTTTGTATGGTAATTTTAAAGAAATTTGTAACAAAAGCGTACTTTTTCCAATGCCGGGTTCGCCGCCCAAAAGGATTAATGAACCAGGAACAATGCCGCCACCCAACACGCGATTGAGTTCGCCGTCCAGCGTGTTCATTCTCACTTCTTGGCTGGAATCAATTTCGTTGACTTTCAATGGTTTTGAAACCCTTTTCGAATCGGAAGTTGTGGGTTTCCAAGTTGATTTTTCTTCTTTTTGAATAATTTCCTCTACAATGGTGTTCCACTCTTTGCAGGAATTGCATTGTCCTTGCCATCTTGAATATTGTGCGCCGCAATTTTGGCAAAAAAAGGAAGTTTTAACTTTTGACATTATTTTTTGGGTGTTAAACTTTGCATTTCGTCAAATTTTTCCAGCATCATATCTTTGCTTAAATCCCCAATTTCATCAAATTGCGAAGCTTTTTGATACGCTTTTGCCGCTTTTTTGGTATCGCCATTTTTTTCATACATTAAACCTAATTCATAATCGGCCAGCATTGATTTGGGGTAATTTTTTCGAGCTAACTCAGCTAATTTATCTAATTCAGTGTAGGATTTATTTTTTAGAATAGCCGCTTCGATAGCTTTAAAATCGGAAACTCTAATGGTAACTTTCAGCCCTAAAGTATTGGTAATAGCATCGTATTTATCGGTCAAATATTTTACTTGTCCGTTAGGAAGAATGGCTATTTTTTCTGAAAATTCAGTCATCGAAATCGGTTTGTAACAATTGAAAATTTGGTTCAAAGCATTCGGAATAGAATAAAGTACGGCAGAATAATGCGAAGCTCCTTTGAATTGGTCGTATTTATAATTAATCAGTGGATTGTTGGCGGTTTTAATATTTGTATCCAGTTTTTTCACATCTTCCAAAAGGTCTTTTATGTCGCCGTCGCCAGTAGATTGATAGTAGAAAAGAGGTTGTTTTAATGCAGAAAACCGTTCTGGAATTTGGGTGTCCATTTCAGGAACCAGTTCCGGGCTTAAAGAAATATAGGCATTAAATATGGAGTAATCTTTGTACAGAAAAAAGTTCAAATATCCAGCAGTGGTGTCGTGTCCGGCAATAATTCGGAATGGGGCAACACGGTATTTTTTTTCGATATAAGGAAGCAATTCGCTGCCAATAAAACTAAAAAAAGAGGCCCCTTTTCCAGAAGGTAATCCGTTTGCATCGTCATAATTGCAGTCGTCTATTCGTTCCTCATTTATGTTTTGGCTAATGCCAACGATGATGGTTTCGGGCATATCTTCCCAGTAGGCACCATAACTCAGAGCACCATAAAAAGGGTCGAACAAATAATCTCCATCGAGTAAAACGAGTATTGGATACCTTTTATCTGGGTTTTTTTCGTAAGATTCGGGCAGGCCAATTGTGATTTCTCGACTTTCACTTAATTTGTTTGATTCGAAAAATTCAATCGTTTTTTGCGAAAAGAGGGAAGTCGAAAAAAACAAAAATAATATTATTTGCTTCATAATTTCAGGGGTTTGGAAATTAATATTCTTTCGAATTATTGGATTCGAAAAGAGTAGCAATATACTACTTTTATTTGCTTTTTTAAAAGGGAAACAAGATAAAAGTGAATGTATCTAAATAGCTCAAATCAGAAACATTACCTAAATTTTGAGGAAAGATAATAAAGGATTAAGTCAATGAATTGTCATTTTCATTTGGAAAAAGAATCCAAGGCTTGAAGGTTTTGGCTTCTTCAAAATCTAGAGTTGCATAGGAAATGATGATGATGATATCGTCTTTTTGCACTTTTCGGGCTGCGGGACCATTGAGTGTTATTTCGCCTGAATTTTTTTCTCCTATGATGACATAAGTTTCAAAACGCTCACCATTATTGATGTTTACAATCGATACTTTTTCGCCTTCGATGAGGTTTGCAGCATCCATTAAAGCTTCGTCAATAGTAATGCTACCGATATAATTTAAATCGGCGCCAGTGACTTTTACACGGTGAATTTTTGATTTTACTACTTGTATTTGCATGGTGCAAAAGTAAATTAATTTAATGAAATGGTATCAATCAATCGAATATTGTTGACAAATACGGCTATAAAAGCACGATATTTCTTGTTTTTGCTTTTTCTTATGCAAGGAAGCAACGTTT
>Ga0209717_1001418_pt1 | contig 25970 bp, 18 predicted proteins | sample AD_UKC048_MetaG_FD_184418 | JGI IMG/M metagenome (GOLD analysis project Ga0209717, IMG submission 184418) | Active sludge microbial communities of municipal wastewater-treating anaerobic digesters from USA - AD_UKC048_MetaG (SPAdes) (version 2) | ecosystem: Engineered > Bioreactor > Anaerobic >... | reverse complement strand
TCAGAAGCTGTTCCGGTTGTTCAAACCTTGCATAACTATCGTAATATCTGCGCGTCAGCGTTACTCTTAAGGGATGGTAAACCCTGCCAGGATTGCCTGTATAAGGCTGTACCCTGGCCTGGTATTTTCCACGCTTGCTATCGGAATTCATACCTGGCATCAGCTTCTGTAAGTGCGATGCTGATTAATCATAAAATTCTAAATACCTGGAAACGCCGCATTGACTGTTATATTGCGCTCACAAATTTTGCTCGTCAACTCTTTTTATCTTGCGGTTTTCCAGATGAAAAAATAGCAATCAAACCCAATTTTGTTAGTATTGATCCTGGTGTAAAAAGGTCAGCAGGATCATTTGGCTTATTCATTGGTAGACTATCCCCTGAAAAAGGAGTGCATACTCTTGCACGTGCCTGGAATAATCTTTCGATTATCCCTTTACAGATTGTGGGAGATGGTCCAGAACATGGTAAGCTAGTCAATTATATTGGTCTACACGGAATGAAGAATATTGTTCTGACAGGGCATTTAGGACGAGAAAAGGTTGTTGGCATACTTAAAAACTCACGATTCCTGATCTTGCCATCCTTATATTATGAAGGATTTCCTCTGGTACTGGCCGAATCCTTTTCCTGCGGCACCCCCGTCATCGCTTCGCGCCTGGGTGCCATGGCTGAAATCGTCGAAGACGGAAAGACTGGGTTATTGTTTACTCCCGGGGATGCCGAAGATCTGGCTGAAAAGGTTGAATGGGCCTGGAACCATCCAGCAGAAATGGCTGAAATGGGCAAGGCCGCCCGACGTGAGTACGAAGAAAAATATACCGCGGAGCGTAACTATCAGATGCTCATGGAGATCTACCAGAAAGCCATTGAAAATCATCAGCGGCGGCAGTGAGAACGGCCACCAATATCTTGTGAAAATTCTTGTTTTTCCCCTTTAATTTCTGTAAAATCTGAAAAACGGAGCTGAAATGGGCGGGATGCCGGAAAAAAGCGTAATTGAGATCATTCCATGATCTGAGTTACGCTTTTTTATTTGCCCACTCAGCGAAATAAGACCAATCCTCAGATAGATATTAATTGATAAAAGCTGCAAGGACTATTAGATTGGCAAAAAGCAAGAATCACGTCGCAATCTCGGCTTCGAGGCGGAACTCTGGCGCACAGCCGACGCCCTGCGATCCACTATGGATGCTGCCGAGTACAAGCACGTGGTGCTGGGACTCATCTTTCTCAAATATATCTCCGATGCCTTTGGGGAGCAAAGAGCCAAACTCAAGGCCGAGTGCAGTCAGGGCGCTGATCCGGAGGACCCGGACGAATACCGCGCGGTCAACATCTTTTGGGTGCCCAGGGAGGTGCGCTGGCCCTTCCTCAAGGCGAGCGCCAAGCAACCCGCCTCGCCAGGAGTCATCACGCTTGACGCAGCGGCCGTAAGGACAAGGCCGAATATCAGGATGTCCCGGGATTCTGCAAATCCGCGACGCTTGAGGAGATAAGGGAGCACGGTTATGTACTCACACCCGGCAGTTATGTCGGCGCCGCTGAGGTGGCGGAAGTGGGCGAACCCTTTGATGAAAAGATGAAACGCCTGACCGCCGAGCTGGGTAGACAGATGGAGGAGGGCACCCGGCTCGACCGGCAGATCTGGAGGAATCTGGAAGAGTTGGGATTTGGCAGATGAATTTATTTGCGCGTTGCATTCCTTGGGACGGTAAATCAGGTCACGTAGAGGATGGATATGAGCAGACTTGACAATGATGTGCAGGAACTGAAGCACAGCTTGAATGAGGGGGCGATACAGCGGGATTATCGAGGGATTCTTACCTACATATCTCATTTGTGCGGGATATAGCCAGCCAATTAGGGGAGCGATCCGTATCGGGATTGTACCAGGGCTATCTCGACATGACCTACTTTGAGTTTTTTCCGGATAAACTGAAGAAGTGCGATCTCAAGCTCGCCATTGTTTTCAATTATCAGGCCTTTCGTTTTGAGGTTTGGCTCGCTGCGCGTAATCGTCAGGTGTAGCGGCGCTATTGGGAGCTGCTTCGCGATGCCGGCTTTGACCATTATCCGCTCATCGCGCCTGCCGCCGGAACCGATGCCATTGTAGAGTAAGTACTTGCTGATGATTTTTCTCTGGAGCTCAGGAGAGCCTGACTAGCCGCATCATCGAGGGTGAAAGGATTTTCGAAAGTGATATCGCGGAGTTTTTAGGTGGGGTGCAAATTTAATAACAACGGTGCGCTCCATAGAGGAGCCGTTCTCGCTGAAGAAGCTTATTCAATAGGATCGAAAAGCATGTCCATTTAGGAGCAACCGTAACATGGCACATGATGTTTTCATCAGCTATTCCGTACGGGACAAATCTGTAGCCGATGCCCTCTGTTCCACTTTAGAGAACAATCATATCCGCTGCTGGATGGCACCCAGAGACATTTTACCTGCAATGGACTGGAGCGACGCGATTGTTGCTGCCATTGAAGCATGCACCGTTTTTGTCTTAATATTCAGTGGTGATTCAAATCTTTCCAAACATGTCAAGCGTGAAGTAGAAATCGCTGTCGATTCCGAAAAATATATTTTGCCTTTTAAAATTGAAAATGTCGACCTCTCGTCGCACATGCGTTATTTCATTAAAACACAGCATTGGCTTGATGCCATCACACCTCCTCTTGAAATTCATTTATTAGACCTGGTGAAGACAATCCATGCTATCTTAAACCGAAATCAAAGGGACTATGTTTTGGAGGAGGATTCCAGGCTTACAGACGCTTTGAAAATTCAAAAAGGTGAGTTGATGGTATTTGACAAAATTGCAGGACTCCAATTTTCGCTGATTGAGGGTGGTGATTTTAACATGGGAGATGTATTTGGTGATGCTGATTATATGGAAAAGCCTGTACACAGAGCAACTGTTTTTGATTATTATTTGAGCACATCAGTTATTACCAATGAGCAATTTGCAGTTTTCCTGGGGGACTATGGCAGCAGCACAATTAAGAGCAGAGATTATGCTGGTCAACTTATTATGAGTGGCTCTCGAGGTTTAAAAGGTGAGGAAAAATACTGGGAAGCAGTGCCAGGGTATGAGGCGCATCCCGTTGTTCAAGTGACTTGGTATGGTGCCCTCGAGTTTTGCAGGTATTATGACTTGCGCCTTCCAACAGAAGCAGAATGGGAGTTTGCAGCCAGGAGCGGGGGAAAGATGGAGAAATGGGCTGGAACAAACAACATTACCCAGCTAAAGGAATATGCCTGGTATGCCCAAAACAGTGATAGCGATAGCCATCAGGTCAATACAAAAAAGCCAAATCATTGTGGCATTTATGATATGAGTGGCAATGTCTGGGAATGGTGCAACGATTGGTATGGTATTTATAGTCACAATGATACCCGCAATTCACAAGGGCCAGCTGCAGGTTCTGGTAGAGTAATTCGCGGTGGGTCGTGGCTTGATACAGCCAAGGATACGCGCACGACTGCTAGAAAATCATCAAGTCCCTCTCAGAATTCGTGGAATGTGGGATTTCGCGTCGCATTGTCTAAATAAAATGATAAATTTATATGCGAAATGCCAATACTCCTGATTCTGGGACAAAAATAACAACCTGTCGTGGTGTTGCTAACCAACATCCGCCTCTGCTTTTCTCCATAATTATCTTGTATTTCCCCCTATTTTTATGTAAAATCTGAAAAACGGAGCTGAAATGGGCGGGGCTGCCGGCTATAAAGCGTAATCGGATCATTCTGTGGCCCGGATTACGCTTTTCCATTTGGAGCCGATCCTGAAAGAGCAGATATGGAAAACATCTTTTTCGAAAAACCGATCCTCAATTCACCCTATGAGTACCCCCGCCGCCACTGGGAGCTCGACGAACAAGGGCAGCCGACCCTGCGCATCATCGAGGGCCGCCGGCGGGCCTCCTTCATCACCCCCATCCCCAGACCGCGCAAACAGAAAACATCCAGCGATCAGATCCGGATGGACCTTCAGCAGGGTGGAGGCCGCGCGGACACAAAGCAGCAGTACGATCCCAACCCAATGATCAACCAGGTGCGCAGCCTGGTCGACCAGTGGCGCAGCTTGCCCAATCCCCGCGACTGGCAGGTGACGCCCGAAACCGCCCGTCTGCTCCAGCATTGGCGCAGCCACCGCTTCAGCAGCATACGCCCTTTTTTCTGCCAGATCGAGGCGGTCGAGACCGCCATCTGGCTCACCGAGGTGGCGCCCCGCGCGGGCAAATCCGCCGAGGCCGTGCTCGAACACCTCGCCGCCGCCAATGGCGGCCGCTCCGATGATCTCATGCGCCTGGCCCTGAAGCTGGCTACCGGAACCGGCAAGACCGCCATCATGGCCATGATCATCGCCTGGCAAACCATCAACGCCGTTCACCGCCCTGACAGCAAGCGCTTCACCCGCGGCTTTCTGGTCGTCACACCCGGAATCACCATCAAGGACCGGCTGCGCGTGCTCCAGCCCAATGACCCGGACAGCTATTACGCCAGCCGCGAACTGGTGCCCAACGAATATCTCGGCGACCTCGATCACGCCAAGATCGTTATCACCAATTTCCATGCCTTCAAGCTGCGCGAGCGCCTCGAGATCTCCCGGGGCGGCCGTTCGCTTCTGCAAGGCCGCGGTCCTGCCCTCAATACCCTCGAGACCGAGGGGCAGATGCTCCAGCGGGTTATGCCCGGGCTGATGGGACTCAAAAAAATCATGGTCCTCAATGATGAAGCGCATCATTGCTATCGGGAAAGGCCCGATGAGGAGCCTGAGGAGGCTGCTCTCGAAAGCGACCTGAAACAGGAGGCGGAAAAGAACAATGAAGCGGCCCGGCTGTGGATCTCCGGCCTCGAGATTGTCCAGCGCAAGATCGGCATCACCCGGGTCATCGACCTCTCGGCGACGCCGTTTTTCCTGCAGGGCTCGGGCTATGACGAGGGCACCCTCTTTCCCTGGACGATGAGCGATTTTTCGCTCATGGATGCCATTGAATGCGGCATCGTAAAATTACCGCGTGTGCCGGTGGCGGATAATATCCCGGGCACCGAGATGCCCAAATTCCGCAACCTCTGGATGCACATTCGCGACAAGATGCCGCGCAAGGGACGCGGCAAATCCGGCAGCCTCGATCCTCTCAGCCTGCCGGTCGAGCTGCAGACCGCCCTCGAGGCGCTGTACGGCCACTATGAAAAGACCTATCGGCTCTGGGATGCGGCTGGCATCCCGCAGCCCCCCTGTTTTATCGTGGTGTGCAACAACACGGCCGCCTCCAAGCTGGTCTATGATTATATCTCGGGATTCCAGCGCGCGAATGAAGATGGATCGGCCGGGGTTGAAAACGGCCGCCTGGCCCTCTTTCGCAATTTCGACGAGGAGGGCAGGCCCCTGGCCCGGCCGCGCACCCTGTTGATCGATAGCGAGCAGCTTGAATCCGGCGAGGCTCTCGACCCCAATTTTCGCGCTATGGCCGCTGATGAGATCGACCGTTTCCGCCGCGAGATCATCGCCCGCACCGGCGATCGCCGCCAGGCCGATAATCTCACCGACCAGGATTTGCTCCGCGAGGTGATGAACACCGTTGGCAAGGAGGGCCGCCTCGGCGAGTCGATCCGCTGTGTTGTCTCTGTGGCCATGATCACCGAGGGCTGGGATGCCAACACCGTCACCCACATCCTCGGCATCCGCGCCTTCGGTACCCAGCTCCTCTGCGAACAGGTGATCGGCCGCGCCTTGCGCCGCCAATCCTATGAGCTCAATGACGATGACCGGTTCAACGTCGAGTACGCCGACGTCCTTGGCATCCCCTTTGATTTTACCGCCAGGCCGGTGGCCGCGCCGCCGCAGCCGCCGCCCGAGACCTATGCCGTCAAGGCGATACGGCCGGAACGCGACGCCCTCGAGATCCGTTTCCCGCGCGTGCAAGGCTATCGCATCGAGCTGCCCGAGGAGAAGCTGTCGGCGGTTTTCAACGAGGATTCCATCCTGGAACTGACGCCCGAGCTGGTCGGCCCTTCGGTCACACGCAATGCCGGCATCATCGGCGAAGGGGTGGACCTCACCCTGGATCACCTCGAGAATCTGCGCCATTCCACGCTGCTCTACCACCTCACCCGGCGGCTGCTCTATACCCGGTGGCGCGACCCGGGCGAGGCGCCCAGGCTCCACCTCTTCGGTCAGCTCAAGCGCATCACCCGGCAGTGGCTCGACACCTGCCTGGTCTGCCGCGGCGGCACCTGGCCGGCTCAGCTGATGTATCAGGAGCTGGCAGAAATGGCCTGCGAGCGCATCACCGCCGGCATCACCCGCTCGATGGCCGGCGAGCGGCCGGTCGTGGCGGTGCTTGACCCCTTCAATTCGATCGGCTCGACTGCCCATGTCAATTTCATCACCTCCAAGAAGCGGCGCTGGCAGACCGATCCGCGCAAATGCCATATCAACTGGGTGGTGCTCGACAGCGATTGGGAGGCCGAGTTCTGCCGCGTCGCCGAGGCCCATCCGCGCGTGCGGGCCTATGTCAAGAATCACGGCCTCGGCTTTGAGGTGCCCTACCGCTATGGCTCGATCATGCGCACTTACTTGCCTGATTTCATCGTGCTGGTGGATGACGGCCGGGAGGAGCTCCTGCACCTGGTGGTGGAGATCAAGGGATTTCGCGGTGAGGATGCCAAGGAGAAGAAAGCGGCGATGGAGACCTGCTGGCTGCCCGGGGTGAACCATTCCGGTCTCCACGGCCGCTGGGCTTTTGCCGAGTTTACAGAGGTCTACGAGATCGAAAAGGCGTTTGGCTTGATGATCGAGAGTGCTGTATTTGAAAATAAATCAATGAAAAATGCCTGAAGCATTCTGGGAAAATAACCGGATTCTGGCAAAAGTACGTGAGTTATTTAAAAATTGTAGGGATAGACTCTGATTAAGTAAAATAGTTTGTTCTGATAGTGGTTTTTAATATCCGGTTATTTGCACGCCGGAAGAATTGATGGGAGAATAGAATATGTACAACGACCCCATTGTGGATGAGGTACGCAAGATTCGCGAACAGCAGGCGGAGGAATATGGCTACGATCTCGATAAAATTATCGAGCAGGCTGCCATCCGGCAAAAAGAATCAAACCATCCGACTGTTTCCTTTGCTCGTAAACCAAAAGCTCCTGCGGAAAAATAGTCATCGTAAAAAGGTCGCACAGATGGTCACCAGTTTCTTCTATCAAATTACCACGGACTGATTTAGTACAAGATGTTTTGCCTGTGAGTGGATCAGAGAACTATTAAGGATGGCGGGATGAACTACCGGAAGGGCAGCAAGATCGTCGATTCATTCGTGCATGAGGAAGCCTCGCGCAAGAACATACCCACCGCCGAGTACCAGGCGATCATGAAAGGGGAGGAGCAGACGCCGCTGCGCATCGCCTACGAGCGGCGCAACCGCGATCTCGATCCCCAGCTGGTCTGGCGTGGCAAGGATGAGCAGGACTGGTCGGACCTGGTGGTGCCGGCGCCGCCGCTCTATATCCAGGAGAAGGTGCACCCCAAGGTGCTGATCGACGATCTGCGCCGTCATGCCGCGGCCGGGGAGCAGCCCGGCGAGCCGCAGCTTGACCTTTTCGCCGATTTCAACGGCCTGCCGGGTCCGGAGGCCCGCACCGAGTTCTATCAGCACGACGCCAACTGGACCAACCGCATGATCCTCGGCGACAGCTTGCAGGTGATGGCCTCGCTGGCCGAGCGGGAGGGGCTGCGCGGCAAGGTGCAGTGCATATATATCGATCCGCCTTACGGTATCAAGTTCAACTCCAATTTTCAGTGGAGCACTACCAGCCGCGATGTCAAGGATGGCAACACCGATCACATCACCCGCGAGCCGGAGCAGGTCAAGGCTTTCCGCGATACCTGGCGCGACGGCATCCACTCCTATCTGACCTATCTCCGCGATCGGTTGACCGTGGCGCGGGATCTGCTCACCGATTCGGGCTCGGTCTTTGTGCAAATCGGGGATGAGAATGTCCACCGCATCCGCGCACTGATGGATGAGGTGTTTGGGCCTGATAATTTTGTATCAGTTGTTACCATAAAAAAGACAGCTGTTCAAACCGATTTAGCGATTTCGAGTGTGTCTGATTACTTGATCTGGTTTTGCAAAAATCATGAAGCAATTAAATATCGGCCATACTATTTATCAAAACAAGTAGGAGATTCAGGTTCTGAACAATATCGATGGATCAAACAAGATGGAGGTAATTTTGAACGAGTTGTATCACAAGAGGGTCATTCAATTAAAGATTTGTGCCGACCTGATAATTTAACGTCAAGCCATGAGTATGGTCGTGGTAAGGAGTCGATCAAATTCCGAGGCCAATTATTTTTGCCTGGTGGTAGATATTGGTCCACGAGTCCAGAAGCAATTGAACGGTTAGGCAAATCAGAGCGATTACATGCTGGTGGCAAAACTTTGAGTTTTGTAAGGTATTTATCAGACTTCGCGGTAATGCCTTTACTCAACATCTGGACTGATACAGGTACAGGTGGATTTGGTGATGAACGATATTATGTTGTACAAACAACAACAAAAATAATCCAGCGCTGCCTCCTCATGTCTACCGACCCCGGCGATCTCGTCCTCGACATCACCTGCGGCTCCGGCACCACCGCCTATGTCGCCGAGCAGTGGGGCCGCCGCTGGATCACCATCGACACCTCTCGCGTCGCCCTGGCCCTGGCGCGCGCCCGCATCATGGGCGCCCGCTATCCCTACTACCTCCTCGCCGACAGCCGCGAAGGCCAGCTCCGCGAGGCCGAACTCGCCGGCCGCGTCCCCTCCGACCTCCCCACCCGCGGCGACATCCGTCAGGGCTTTGTCTATGAGCGCGTCCCCCACATCACCCTCAAATCGATCGCCAACAACGCCGAGATCGACGTCATCTGGGAGAAATTTCAGGAGCAACTCGAGCCCCTGCGCGAAGAGCTGAACGCCGCCCTGAAAACGGCCTGGCAGGAGTGGGAGATCCCGCGCGAGGCCGATCCCCGCTGGCCGGAGGCGGCGCAAAAGCTGCACACCGAGTGGTGGCAGCAGCGCATCGCCCGCCAAAAAGAGATCGACGCCTCCATCGCCGCCAAGGCCGAGTACGAGTATCTCTTCGACAAGCCCTGCGAGGACAACAAAAAAGTGCGCGTCGCCGGGCCCTTCACCGTTGAAAGCCTCTCGCCCCACCGCGTCCTCGCCGTCGACGAAAACGACGAGCTGATCAAGGCCGGCGAGGGCAGGCCGGGCTACAACGATGAATGGGATTTCACCCGGGTGATCCTCGAGAACCTCAAGACCGCCGGGGTGCAGCAGGCGCACAAGGAGGACCGGATCACCTTCACCTCGATCACCCCTTGGCCGGGCCGCTACATCTGCGCCGACGGCCGCTATTACGAGGGCGGCGAGGCCTCCGGGACCGACCGGCGCGTCGGCATCTTTATAGGCCCTGAGTTCGGCACCGTCTCGCGTCCCGACCTCGTCGCCGCCGCGCGCGAGGCCGCCGAGTCCGGTTTCGATGCCCTCATCGCCTGCGCCTTTAACTATGACGCCCACACCGCCGAGTTCAGCCAGCTCGGCCGCATCCCCATCCTCAAGGCGCGCATGAACGCCGACCTCCATATGGCCGACGACCTCAAAAATACCGGCAAGGGCAATCTCTTTGTCATTTTCGGCGAACCGGACATCGACATCCTTGACGCCAGCGATAACCAGATCCAGGTGCGCATCAACGGCGTCGATGTCTTTCATCCCAACTCCGGCGAGGTGCGCAGCGACGGCGCCGAGGGCATTGCCTGCTGGTTCATTGACACCGACTATAATGAGGAGAGCTTTTTCGTCCGCCAGGCCTATTTCCTCGGCGCCAACGACCCCTACAAGGCGCTCAAGACCACTCTCAAGGCTGAGATCAACGAGGAGGCCTGGGCGAGCCTCCACTGCGACATCTCCCGGCCCTTCGCCAAACCCGCCTCCGGCCGCATCGCCGTCAAGGTCATCAACCACCTCGGCGATGAGGTGATGAAGGTGTTCAAGGTGGAGTGAAAATATGCCGGCAGTCTGGCTCGCGCACAACTGTCGCCCGGAGATTGAAAAATGATCGTCTCGCATGGATACAGTCGATTTCCTGGGCCTCGCCGACCAGCTCAAGCAGGCCCTCGCCGCCTATACCAAGTGCGGCGGCACTAGCAAGACCGCCGTCGATTAGGAGGAGGTGGTGGCGGTCATGCTCGAGCGCTATATAGTGTTCAGCAATCTCTTTTTCGGTTTTGACCGGGCGGCCAGGAAAAGCGGCGGCGCGCGGGAACGGCTCTCGCTGCTGTGCGAAGGGTGGGGGGGAGTTATCAAAAAACTGGAATTCACATCTGTTGGAAAAGCCTGATCTCCCGGGGAAGCTTTCTCTGAGCGGAACCTCAGAGAAATTCCTTGTTCTGGCGATGTGCGCAAGATGGTATGAGAGAAGAGATTTATTCCTGCCTTTAGGAAAATTCTGGTCGAAAGATTTTTAAGCCTGGTGTGAATCGGCATTTTTGCCCAAACCAGGAGGATGAAATCATCATGCTGGAACCAAAACCAAAAGGCCTGCAACAATGAACCCGTTCAAGTGCCCGCACTGCTTCCAGCCTCTGGCTCAGAATGCCCAATCCTGGGTATGTACCCAGCACGGAAGCTTTATACTGCCCGATCAGTTTGCCCAACACCGTCTGTTTATCAGTTATGGCCATGACGAGCATGTTGCCGTAGCGCGCCGACTGCGCGATGACCTGCAGGCGCGCGGCCACCTGGTCTGGTTTGACGAACAACGCCTCGTGCCCGGATACGACTGGGAAGCCTTTATTGAAAAAGGCTTGAACGATTTGGTTATGGATAAAAGTAATGCCGAGTTCCTGCTCCTGCTCACCCCGCATGCGGTGCGCCGGCCGGACGGCTATTGCCTGAATGAGGTCGCCAGGGCCCTCAGCCATGGTTTGCGCATCATCCCGCTCATGGTGGTGGAGAGCGAGCCGCCGCTCTCCATCTGCCGCATCCAGTGGCTCGACCTGCGCGACTGCATCCCCATTCACGAGAAAGAAACGCTCTACAAACCCCGCTTCGAACGGCTGCTCAAGGCCATCGAGGAGAAACAACTCGATTTTGAAGGCAGCCAGAGCCGGCTGCTGCAAGTTCTGCAACCTATCCAGTTTTCCGCGGACATTTTAAAATTGTTAAAGGACTTTACCGGCCGGCGCTGGGTGTTCGACGAGGTGGATCGCTGGCTGGCCAATCCGAATGGCGAAAAGATCTTTTGGCTCACCGGTGCGCCGGGTGTGGGCAAAAGCGCCATTGCCGCCTGGATCAGGGAAAACCGCCGCGAAATCGCCGCCTTTCATTTCTGTGACATCAACAGCGAGGAGAAACGGGATCCGGCCAAAATGGTGCGTTCGATCGTCTACCAACTGTCAACCCAGCTGCCTGAATACCAGGAGCGTCTCGTCAACCTGCCGCTGGAGAGCATTGTCGCGGAATTCCATGAAGCCTATACCCTTTTTGACAAGCTTCTGGTGCAGCCGCTGGCGGAAAATATCCCTGCGCCGGATCGAACGGTGGTGATCCTCATCGATGCTCTGGACGAGGCCACGCGTGAGCGGAAAAACGAGATTGTGCGCTTTCTGGCCCAAAGCGCGGACAAAACGCCGCTTTGGTTGCGTTTTCTCGTCACCTCCCGGCCTGAGCCGGAGACCATCTCTTCCCTGCAGTCGCTGAATCCCTATGTTCTTGACACCCACTTGCCGGAAAACTTGGAAGATCTGGCTGCATTTCTCCGCGCGCAGATACCCGCTATCAATCAGGTGCAATTGGATGAAATTCTCTCGCGCAGCGAGGGCGTTTTCCTCTACGTGCGTCATGTCTGCGAGGGTCTGCAGGCAGGGACGCTCAGTCTGGACCGGCTCGACGCTTTCCCGCGTGGATTGGGTGATGTCTATCAGCAGTTTTTCAATCGGCAGTTTCCGGATCTGAACTATTACGAGGAGAGCATCGCCCCACTGCTACAGCCGGTATTCGCAGCCAATACACCGCTCACCCTGGGATTTCTCAAACAGCTGGTCGGGATTAGCAGCGAAACCGAGTTGGGCAGACGGCTCAACCGGCTGGGATCGCTCTTTCCCGCGAGCGGGGAAAGCGATAGCGACACCCTGCGGCCGTTTCATCGTACCCTGTGCGACTGGATCACTAATCGCGATGCTGCGGGCGACTATATGATCGCTTTGAAAGACGGCCATCGTCTGCTGAGTGAAGAAGGCTGGCGGCAGTACCAGCAACAACCCGAAGAGATGAACGAATATACTCTGGAATGGCTGCCGGCACATCTGCGAGAGCTGGGGGATGAGGAAAAGCTGCCTATTCTGCTGCAGGATTTTCGCTACCTGATGAGCAAAATCCGGCGTGGCATGCTGGAGCGGCTGCTGCAGGATTTCCGTGAGCTGCCAGACAAGCTCTGTAAGGATAAACTGGATCTCATTGTGGCCTTTTTCCGCGAAAAAGCGCATATCCTGCGTCGCGGCAATGCGGCCTGGCCAGCGTACAAAACATTCCTGCAGCTGGCCATGGAGCATGCCGACGACAGTCCGATCACAAGGGGTGCCGAGCAGTGGCTGGTACAAGGATATTGTGACTGGTTTTGGATGCGACGGATTCCAAGGTTGGAGCATGCTCAAAAAAATCTCTGTCTGTTGACCCTGGAGGGGCATGAAGATTTTGTAGCCGGAGCGCTGGAACTTTGCGATGGTCGGTTGCTGTCATGGTCGTTTGATAAATTTCTGAGAATATGGGACAGCACTAGTGGCCGGTGTCTTGCCACCTTGAAAGGGCATACTGACACGGTCACCGGCGCCCTACAACTCTCTAGCGGCCGTCTGCTGTCATGGTCTGGCGATAGCACTTTGCGCTTATGGGATAGTGAGAGCGGCCAGCCGCTTGCCATTCTGGAAGGGCACGCTGAAAAAGTCAATGGTGTGCTACTGCTCTCCAACGGCCGTTTGCTGTCGTGGTCTGGGGATCATACTTTGCGATTATGGGATAGTGAGACCGGCCAGCCTCTGGTCACCCTGGAGGGGCACTCAGAAGAGGTGACAGGCGCGCTGCAACTTTCTGACGGCTGGATACTCTCGTGGTCAAAGGACAACACTTTACGTATGTGGGACAGCACAAGCGGTTGGCCCCTTGTCATCCTGGCAGGGCATACCGACGTAATCAACGGCGCGCTGCAACTTTCAGATGGCCGCCTGTTGTCATGGTCAAATGATAAGACTTTGCGATTGTGGGATAGTACAAGCGGCCAGCCTATTGCTACCTTGATAGGGCATAAGGACCGTGTTAAGGGTGCACTTGAACTTTCCGATGGCCGGTTTTTATCATGGTCTGAGGATTTTACTTTACATTTATGGAACAGCGCCAATGGTCAACCTCCAGCTATTTTAGCGGGACATACTAATTGGGTAGAGGGCGCACTGGAACTCTCCAATGGCCAATTGCTGTCATGGGCTTGGGACCATACCTTGCGACTTTGGGACAATATCCGTGGCCAGCTTCTGGCTACTTTAGAGGGGCATGCCGCCCGAGTAAATGGTGCGCTGCAACTCTCCGATGGCCAGCTGCTGTCATGGTCTCGTGAGCATACCTTACGATTATGGGACGGTATAAGCTACCGTGCACTTTCTACTTTGGTGGGGCATACTGACTGGATAGAGGGTGCGCTGCAACTCTCCGACGGCCGGTTGCTGTCCTGGTCGGACGATTGTTCTTTACGAATTTGGAGCAGCGTCAGCAACCCGCATAGTGAAATATTGGCAGGGAGCGCGAACCAGATAGACGGTATATTGGTGCTTTCCAATAGACAACTGCTATCGTGGTCTGAGGATAATGTTTTACGACTTTGGAATAGCACCAATGGCCGGCCTTTTATTACCATGATGGGACATCATGATAAAGTAATGGGTGCGATGGAACTGTTTGACAATAGTATACTTTCATGGTCATGGGACGGCACATTACGGATATGGGATTGCACCAGTGGCCAGTCTATTGCAATCCTAAAAGGGCATACAAGCTGGGTATCAGGTGCGTTTGCGTTTCTCGATGGCCGGATTGTGTCATGGGCTTATGACAATACGTTAAGACTTTGGGACGGTACCGATGGCAAACTACTTGCCATCCTGGAGGGGCATGTAGGCAGGGTAATGGGTGTTCTCGAGCTGCCCGACGATCGGCTGCTTTCGTGGTCTTTGGATCATACTTTACGGATCTGGGACAGCACAAGCAGTCAGACTCTTGCTACACTGGAGGGGCATACTGACACGGTCACCGGTGCCCTACAACTTTCCAGCGGCCATTTGCTGTCGTGGTCTCGGGATCATACTTTGCGATTATGGGATAGCAAGAGCGGCTGCCCTCTTTCTACCCTGGAGGGGCACACTGACGCAGTTGGAGGCGCCATGGAACTTTCCGATGGCCGGCTGTTGACGTGGTCTTGGGATACGACTTTACGATTATGGGACAGCACCAGCGGTCAGCCTCTTGCTACCCTGGAGGGGCATACTGACTTTGTAAGATGCGCTCTGGAATTTTCCAGGAGTCGGTTGCTGTCGTGGTCTAGGGATCATACTTTGCGATTATGGGATAGCAACAACGGCATCTGCTTAGATTGCATAAACGAAGATGAGGCGATCCAGTCCCATCCGGAATGGTTGCATGTGGTCCAAGCTGTCAACAAACCCCAAGCCGTTTTTTCTGGATTTTCACTCCATTCTTCAGGAATAAAGACACACATCGTGCAGAAAGCAAGGCCTGGTATCATTGGCGCCTGGCAGGCAGAGTCCAGTGCACGTGTGCAATGCCTGCAATCCGACGGCACGGCAATCGTTACCCAGTCCAACAGCCAGGTCTGCTTTTTAAAGTTGTACCATCGCAACCGCCGCATCAGTTTCGCCGAGGCGGAAGAGCTGCTCGGGAAGGCCAATCAGTAATCCGATTGCCCATGCCTGATCGCCCAGGGAAAAATTCACCGGGTGATCATAAAGCAATTCCGTCCGGTTGTGCGGGATATATCTAGCAATTAGATGAAAATAGGCTTGCAATTGGACGGATAAATTATTACAATTAGACGATAACAAACTTTCAATTGGATTAAACCGAACTTTCATTTAAACGGAAAGATTCTTGCAATTGGCCGATAATAGTATTGAAATTAACCATCATAAAAACATGGAAATATATCCAAGATATATTCAGCCTCGGGTTATAGAAGCATTGTCCGATTCGCCGGTGGTATTGATTCATGGCCCCCGTCAATGCGGCAAGACTACCCTGGCCAGGCAGATTGCTGATGCGGAAGGTTTTGCCTATCTTAGTTTTGATGATGATGTGCAGCGTGCGGCGGCGCAGACCGATCCGGTGGGCTTTGTTGCAGATTTACCCCAAAGAGTGATTCTGGATGAAGTGCAGCGTGTTCCGGAGATCTTTACCTCTCTGAAAGTGGCGGTCGATACGCAACGCGAACCGGGACGGTTTATCCTGACAGGATCGGCGAATGTGTTACTGGTCCCCAGGCTGGCCGATTCGCTTGCTGGCCGGATGGCAATTCTAAGGTTGCATCCTCTGGCACAGACAGAACTGGCGGCGTCCAAAATGGATTTTATAACCGCTCTGTTCAATTCTGCCTTTACGGCCGGCGTTTCCGGTCGTCGCCTGGGCCGGCAGTTGGCGGATCGCATATCGGCTGGCGGTTATCCGGCTGCATTAGCGCGTACCACTGAACGACGGCGGACAAATTGGTACCGGGACTATGCCAATACTTTGATACAACGCGATGTTCACGACTTGACACGTATCAGAGCACTGGATATGTTGCCGCGCCTGCTGGCAATGGCCGCAAGCCAAACAGCTTGTCTGGTGAATGTGTCCGAACTCGCATCCCCCTTTCAGATAAGCAGGCCGACTATTCGTGAATATGTCACGCTACTGTCGAGGATTTTTTTGATCGAGGAAGTGCCCTCCTGGCATAACAATCGGCTGAGCCGGCTGATTAAGACACCAAAACTTCACATGTGCGACACCGGTCTCGCTTGTTCACTTCTTGGTTTGGATGCAGAACGTCTTTGGCAAGACCGTACGCTTTTGGGACGAATTCTCGAAACCTTCGTTTTTCAGGAGTTGCGCCGGCAGGCAAGCTGGTATGAAGAGATGATTTTCTTCAGCCATTTCCGCAACAAGGACAAACTTGAAGTGGATGTGGTTTTGGAATGCGCCGGCAAGATTGCGGGAATCGAAACCAAAGCAGCATCGACCGTTACTGGCGATGATTTTAAAGGCCTGCGCATCCTTCAAGATGTTGCCCAAAAAAGTTTTACTACCGGTGTTGTGCTCTATGATGGCGATGCCGTGGTGCCTTTTGGAAAGAATCTCTATGCTGTTCCTCTATCCAGGCTGTGGGAGGTCCATTAAGGCCATCCAAAGAGGATGTCCTCATTCTTGATAAATACAACGGTATTTTATCCTCAAAGGGGGATAACTTCTTGAATAACCAGGAAAAAATATAACCCCGCAGGTGGTGTGCGACCGGCGGCGCCGAGGGCCACGCCTGCTGGTTCATCGACACCGACTATAACGAGGAGAGCTTTTTCGTCCGCCAGGCCTATTTTCTCGGCGCCAACGACCCCTACAAGGCGCTCAAGACCACCCTCAAGGCCGAGATCAACGAGGAGGCCTGGGCGAGCCTCCACCGCGATATCTCCCGGCCCTTTGCCAAACCTGCATCCGGCCGCATCGCGGTCAAGGTGATCAACCACCTCGGCGATGAGGTGATGAAGGTGTTCAAGGTGGCGTGAAAAAGACTCGCGAAGAAACTGCCATACAGAAATTATAACCATTGATTTTTACAGGCGTCGTCATTGACTTGAATTATACATGCAGCCAGGAATTTTGCGGCCATGCATTCTGCCGAGTTCCGATTTTATGAAGAATTGAATGATTTTTTGCCGCCCGACCGGCGCAAGCAGGGTTTTCTCTACGCCTTTGCCGGGACGCCGGCGGTGAAAGACGCCATCGAGGCGCAGGGTGTGCCGCACACGGAGGTCGACCTGATTCTGGTCAATGGCCTCTCCGTCGGTTTTGATTATCATCTCCAGCCGGGCGACCGCGTGGCTGTCTATCCGGTATTCGAAAGCCTCGACATTTTTCCCGTCAGCCAGGTACGCCCGGAACCGCTGCGCCGCATCCGCTTCATCGCCGATGTCCATCTCGGCAAACTGGCTCGCTGGCTGCGGCTGCTGGGCTTCGATACCCTTTACCGCAATGACCTCGCCGATGCGGAGATCATCGCCAGCGCGCTCGCGGAGAACCGCATCATCCTGACCCGCGACCGGGGCCTCCTCAAGAACAAGGCGGTCACCCACGGCTATTGGGTGCGGGCCTCCAGTCCCGGTGAACAGACGCGAGAGGTGATCCAGCGCTTCACCCTCCTCCGCAGTGCCGCTCCTTTCAGCCGCTGCCTCGAATGCAATGGCGGGATCGAAGCCATTGCACGCGCAGAGGCGCACAAGTCTGTGCCGCCACAGGTGGCCGCTGCTTGCGATAGCTTTAATCGATGCCGGTCCTGCGGCCGCATCTACTGGCGGGGCAGCCACCACGCCCGGCTGACCGAGCGCCTCAAAACCCTGGGGCTGGAACCCGGCGCATAATCGTCAGGTGTATCGTCTCTATTTCAAGGTCAGAACCGAAGAAGATGCCATTATATCCTGCGCTATCATCCGGTCTTACCGCGCAATCACCGCCTGCCTTATTGCCCGATACCTCCCTGCCTGCATACCAATAAAATAGACGCCGGAAGGCCATCCCGAAGCATCCCACCTCAGGGCATGCCGGCCGGCCATCTGAATCCCTTCAAATAACACCGCTCTTTCCCGGCCCAGAAGGTCGTAAAGACGCACGCTGACCGGACCATCGCCGGGCAGCTGCCAGGTTATGGTCGTGGCTGCATTGAAGGGATTGGGATAATTTTGTTCCAGAACAAAAGCGGCCGGCGCCGGCAGGGGGGAGGCAGCGACATGCGTTTTGCTCCGGCCCAAATAATCGATGATGCCCTGCACGATCGCATGGGCCGTGCGATCGAATTCGCCGGCCGAGGGATCGTTCATATCCTCGTAGGTCAACGCCATCACGCTCTCGTGATAATTCATCCAGAACCAGCTCTCGGGATACTGGGTCGCGGTGCCGGTTTTCCAGCTCACAAAATAGTCCCAGGGGCGGATGCCGCCAGGGAAATGGGCGCGCGTGCCTTCGATGAATTGTTTTTGCAGCATGGCATATTCGTCCGACGATCCGGCCGCAGCATGATAGACAAAATAGCGGCTGGTCCCATAGGCCGAATGCATGTTCAGGGCGATCTCGATGGGCGCACCGGAGGTCATCAATTCATAAAAGCGTTTTCGCAGCGCGGCGACCTCTGGCTGGAGAGGATATTTGTTCCAGTTGCTCTCGATATCGATGCCGTTGGCGTTTTCACGCGGATAACCCAGTTCCACGCCATCCGGATTGTACATCGGGATGATGTAAAAGACGCAAGAGTCGCGCACAGAACGGGAAAAGTCATCCTCCGCCAGCAGGATTTTGATGATCTCCCGGGTCACCCACCAGGACTGGACCTCGCCGGGATGGGTGCGCGCATGGATATGGATCGTCCTGCGCGGCCTGGCCGGAACCGGGTCCGCGGTGATGGTCAACTCCCAGATGGCGCGGTTCTGAACGCTGGCGCCGATGGAATCGATGGTCACATACGGACTGCTCCGCCAGAGCTCGAGATCGGCGAGCAGATCGTCATAGCCATAGCCCCAATGATCTCCCAGGCTCTTGCGCAGGCTTGCCGCTTGTTCAGGATCGAATCCGCACTTATCCGGCTCACCGGATTCATCATACAATGGATAAACAGAAAAAGGCAAGGAGGGAGCCGTTTGGGACCAGGCAAGAAGAGGCATGAGAAAGAGGAGGGGGAGGAGGATCGAAACCAATGGGTTCTCATTCAGTACTTTCACGAACAACTCCAACGCTGATAGGAATTTGCCAATACTTGACCGTCTGTGGGGCCGCTCGTCCAGCCGCTTCTCAGGAGGAGTGACGGCACGGCCGTCAGAATCACCTCCGGTGCGCCTGTCGAGAGGGTGGAGGTGCTGAAGAGAGCGGCCTGGGATCCGGTAACGGAATAATACAACTTTACAGCCGCGAATGCAAATGAAAACCAGGGACAGCCTGCTCCGGCCTGAAGGGACCAAACGGTTTCACCTTGCCGCCGCATGTGCAGACGGGAACCCGTTGCAAGTCAAGCGGGCCTGGCTCAGCAAGATGCTCGCAGCGTGCCCCGGTTTCGTCCGTTTCCCGCCGGGTCGGCGCCAGAGTGGGGGGCTGAATAATTTTCAGGATTTTCACTTTCCTCTTGCACATTTGCATATTTTACGTTATACTGTGAGAGGATCAGGAATATCACCATGCGGCTGTTGCCCTTCCTGATCTGTTCTCCACAACCATCTGACGGCTCTGTTCTAACGGTTATCCCTTCCCAACCCACTCTTGCTGAGGTCTGCACAACGATTTAAAACTTTTTTCATGTCATAATACATGTTTTTCTGAACCCTGAGCCATAGTTGTACGGACAACCAGTCAAATGCACAAGAGATGAAGATGGCCAGACAAGGTTTCTCACCCGAATGGCTGCACAGGTGTCGACTGTTTTTTGAACTGCTGGTCCTGCCCTGCTGGCTCCTCTCCTGCGATACGCCGGTCAGGGTCGGCCTGATCGGCGACCAGTTCGGCGCTGTCAATGCCGATTCCTCCTTCGCCGTGATGGACCGTGCGGTGCAGCGATTGATGAGCGAACAGCCGGATCTGCTGGTTCATGTCGGGGATATGGTGGAGAGTGCCCGCAATATCCGCTCTTTCGAGGATTACCGCAAGAACTGGCTGACTGCGACCGCGATTATGGACAAACCGGACCGGCCCTGGTTCCTGACCTTTGGTGATCATGACGTTGTGCCGCCCAGGTATGAACCCATGTCCAGTGATGATTCGCGCGAGCAGTGGGCCCTCAGCCTGGCGCATCTCCAGGGCCTTCCGGTCGATTCGCTGCCCTGGTACGGGGTCTCCATCAAGGGGTACCATTTCATTTTTCTTTACAGTCTTGAGAATTTGCACACTGATCCCCGCTGGGGCTCCATTTTCCTGAATTCGATCTCGGACCGCCAGATGGAATGGCTGAAAGCTGAACTGGAGAGCCATAAAAAGGCTAAAGGAATCATCGTTGTCCTCCACCATCCGCACTGGTATGTCTGGTCCAACTGGTACCGCGTTCATGAACTGCTGCGCCGCTATCCGGTCAGGGCGGTTGTTGCCGGCCATTTTCACTATGCGCAGGATGAGGGCGTTCTGGATGGCATCCGCTACTTTATCATGGGTTCCAGCGGGGGCGTGATCAACAACACCGATGCCAACAGCGGCGGCGCCTTTGTGTACGGACTGATGACCCTCTCCGGGAAAAGAGCTCCGGCGTTTCTCCTCCGGGAGGTCTACTCGGACAGCGTCATTGCGGTGCCCTCCAGAAGAAGCATGGACCGGATCCAGGCCATTCAATGTATGCTGGATGATCTCTGGCAGGATGAAAACATCGTCTTGCGGCAGGGCAAGCTCTTTGGCAAAAGCGGTGACCGGCTGCTGCCGCTGCGGTCGATCGGACTGGAATCGATCTCCAATCCGATCGATCTTCCCATCCGGATCTCGATCGGTTATGATACCACCCTGATTGGCGCCGCCCGCTGGAACGCAGGCCCGGCGCAAGGGGATGGCGGTGCAGAGCTGGAACTGAGCCCCGGGCTCGGCGCCGGCTGGGCCAATTACTCCAATGTCGGCAAATGGGACAAGAGCAAACCGGTTTGGGTGGCTGAACTTTTGCCTCAGGTAAAATATCGCGGGTTGTTCATCGCTTTTAACATCTCGGTCCGTTTCAAGGATGACAGGGTGCGTCAGGTGCGCCGGACAATTGTCTATCACATCAACTGAAGTATTATACCATGAACGAATTTTTCAATAACCTGGACAAGTCAAGCATCATTCCATTTTACTATCAGCTGCAGGAAGTGCTGGAAAATCTCATCGAGCAGGGTGTCTACAAACCGGATGAAAAGCTGCCCTCGGAGAATGAATTGAAGGAGTGGCTGGGCATCAGCCGTACAACCGCCCAGCGCGCCTTGAAACACCTGGTCGACCGCGGTCTGGCGAAGAGAATTCAGGGCAAGGGCACCTTTGTCGCCAACAAGACCATCACCTACAGTCTGGTTGCGGCATTCAGTTTCTCCACAGAGATGCTCGGCCTGAATAAAAAGGTCCGCAGCAAACTGATCTGCGCGGAAGAGATTCAGGCGCACAGCCTCATTTCCAAGATGCTGCAGACGGCCGCCGACACCAAGTTTTACAGCATCCAGCGCATCCGCTATGTGGACAACGAACCGATCTCGCTGCAGACCTCCTATCTGCCGGTGGTGCTGGTTCCGGGCCTGATCGAAAAGAACTTTCAGGAAGAATCGCTTTTCGAGACGATCAGAAAGGAGTATGGCCTCATCATCGGTGATGCTCAGGAGACCCTGCAGGCGGTAAAGGCCACCGAATATGAAGCCAGACACCTGAACATCAGGGAGGGCGATGCCGTCTTTCTGCTGGAACGGATCACCAGGATCACAACAGGTGAAATCCTCGAGTTCGTCAAGACTATTCTCCGGGGTGATACCGGAAAATTTTATATCGAATTGTCATCGGAACCCAAGTGACAGGAGCTGCTATGGCCTTTTCTGACCTGGACGGCTTGTACGAGCTTGTAAAATCCCGGCGGCTGGATTCAGCCCGAATTCATTCTGTGCGGGATTTGACCAGAATCCACCTTGACCCGCACTACTCCCTGATCGTCGCCGTCGACTCGGACGGGGGCATCGGGCCGATGCAGGCGGATACGGTATTTTGCCCGGCCTATGAACTGGGACGGTTCGCCATTCGCGTGCCGCTGCTGGAAATCCTCTGTTCCGGTGCGATTCCCCTGGCCGCATTTGACATGCTGACCATGAAGATGGCGGGTGTCGGCGCTGAAATTGTCCACGGCATCCGCGATGAGCTGAAACTGGCCGGCTATGGCGACGAGTTTCATCTTTCGGGCAGCACGGAGGATAATGTGCCGACGAAGATGACCGGTGTCGGCACGACCATCATCGGGCTGGTCAAGGAGAGGGATTTCCGGCCGGGCTCCTCGCAGCCGGATGACATGGTCGTCTGCCTGGGCTTGCCCAAGTCGGCACCCGAGGACACCGTCCGGACAGACGATCCGGAGATCATCCAGCAAAGTGATCTCAGGGTTCTGCTGGGGATCAGCGGCGTCCATGATATTTTGCCGGTCGGCAGCCATGGCGTCGGTTATGAGGCGGAGGCCATGGCCAGGGATGCCGGCTTGAGGTTCGTCGCGGATGCCGGCTGCCGGTTGGATATGAAAAAGTCGGCGGGCCCCTCCACCTGTGTCCTCGCCTCCTGCCGAGACGACGCAGCAGGACTTTTATCCGCCCAAATAAACGCTCCTGTCACCCTGGCGGGAAAGATGAGCACCATTAACTGAGGCCGAATAAATGCAGTCGGAAAGGATCAAGAAACAAATCAAGGGGTGTCTGGTCGGTGTCGCCGCCGGCGATGCGATGGGCATGCCCTCCTCGATGATGAGCCCGGAGACGATAAAAAAAATCTTCGGACATATTAACCAATTCCTGCCTGCGCCTCCCGGCCATATCATTCATGACGGGATGGCCGCCGGGGCGGTTACGGATGATACCCAGCAAACCCTGTTGTTCGCTGACTCGATCATCGCCCGGCAGGGGGTTGATCCGGAAGATATTGCGCAGCGTCTGATCCAGTGGGGGGAGCAGATCCGGGCTTTCGAATCGATGGCCGTCGGCCCCAGCTCGCTGCGGGCCTTGTATGCCATAAAATCGGGAAAATCGATCCATGAAGCGGGCCGGGCTGGCGACACCAATGGCGCGGTGATGCGCATCGCTCCGGTCGGCATCCTGGGTTTCGGCGACCGGGATAAAACCATGGATCTGGTCAGCCGGGCCTGTATCCCGACCCACAACACCAATATCGCCATCGCCGGCGCCTCCGCCATCGCCATGGCCATCGGCCAGGCCTTGAAAGGCGAGCAGGACGTCGACTCCCTGATCCAAAGCGCGATCGGGATCATTGAACCGGCCATGCAGCTGGGCAACATCTGGTACAGCGCCTCCATTCTTGACCGCGCCAATCTGGCGCTGGACATTGTCAAACGGACGAAAGATCGGGCTGAGGCGCTGGAAAAACTTTACCGGGTCATCGGCGCCGGGGTGCAAATCTCCGAGACCGTTCCGACCTGCCTGGCCCTGACCAGACTCGTCGACGGAGATCCCGTGCAGGGGGTTATCGCTGCCGCCAATCTGGGCGGAGACTGTGATACCATCGGCGCCATCACCGGCGCCATCTGCGGCGCCATCAGGGGCATTGACGCCTTTCCCGGCGACTGGGTGCAGCTGTTGAGCACAACCAACCAGATCGATTTCGACTGGTATACCGGGAAGCTCTATCAAACCATAACCGGCAAGGAGTAGCTCTATGATGCGCAAATCCGTTTGTCTCTGGTTGGGGATCCTGATCATTTCGGCAGTCACTGGTTATGCCCAGGCTCAGGATAGCAAAGAGAAGGAAAAATCGGCCTCGGAGGTTGTTTTAACGCAGGAAGATTTTGTCAAGAACAATTGCGAGAATGTCGGCGATGCCTTGCAGACGATCACAGGCGTTTACATCAATGCCGAGGGCGAGATCTCCCTCCGGGATGTCAGCGCATCAAAAGTGGTCGTCATCATGGATGGGCAGCGGCTGAACACGCCGGGCTCGACGGGCGTGAATATCGCCTCCCTGCAGATCCAGAATGTGGAAAAGATCGAACTGCTGCGCGGCGGGCGCTCCGCCCAATATGGCGCGGACGCCGTCGGGGGGGTGATTCTCATCACCACCAAGGTCAAGGAGGATAACCAGAAGGCCCTGAACCTCAACGCCAAGGCAACCTACGGCTCATACAACCGGCAAATCTATACCCTGTCTGAATCGTATGGCCGTAAAAATCTCAACTCCTTTGTCTCGTACCAGCGGGAGACCTGGGATGGCGATTTTACCTATCTCGACTATTATGACGTCAAGAAAAACCTGATCAACAACAAGCAGTCCTCCCATAATATCTTCGGCAAGGTGGGCTACAATCTGGATGAAAATCAGCAGCTCAGCACATCGGCGAACTGGTATTATGCGGATAACGGCACCCCCGGCATGATCGACAATCTGACGCCCAATGCCCGTTTGCGCCTGGACAACAAATCCTATAATCTGACCTATAACAACAAGAAGACCTTCAGGGATTTTTCACTGAAAGCGCAGAGTTATTACCTCGATATGGAGACCAAGTTCGACAATCCGGATGCCTTCGGCGGGGCCGTGCACAGTGATCATAATAACTACGCGCTGGGACTCGAACTCTCCCAGTCCGGTTCACTCGGCGCCAATTTTGCCCTGGACTATGGCTACTCCTACCGCAATGACCGCATCAAGAGCACGGATGTGGGTAAAAAGCATCGCGACACCAACAGCGGACATGTGGCCCTCTCCGGGCATGCCGAGCTTCCGGCGTGGGCATATCTGACCCTGTTTGAAGCCTCGATCGCGGCACGGCATGATGCGCCGACGGACTTTCGCGCCGCGACCAGTCCGAGATTCAGCGCCTCTTTTTCACACAAGGGCGATCTTTCTCTCTCCCTGATGGGGCACGTTGCCAAATCGTACAAGGCACCGTCGTTCAACGACCTCTACTGGCCGCAGGATGCCTTTGCCGTGGGAAATCCGGATCTGGTTCCGGAGGATGGCTTTAATTATGACATCGGGCTCTCCGCCACCTACTCCACGCTCTCCATCACCACCAACTATTTCAGAAATGATATCGACAATCTGATTCTATGGGAGCAGGACCCCGCGCTGAACAACCTCTGGACGCCCAAGAATATCTCGAAATCGAATACCTTCGGCATCGAAACCTCGGTGAATCTGGATCTGTTGAACCGCCTGATCTCGCTGAATTCCGAATACACCTTTATGAAGGCCCTGGATAAAGGCCCGGATCCCAGCCGGCATAACCGCTATATCACCTATCGTCCCAAAAACAAACTGGATCTCACCGGGACCCTGCGGATCTGGGATATTGAATGGAATGCAATCTATCACTACAAAGGCTTGCGTTTCACCAACGCGGCCAATACCAAATGGCTGCCCGCTTTTCACACCGTCGACACGAACCTGACCTATAAATTTAATTTTGTTAATTTACAATGGATGACTATTTTTGAGTTGAGCAACCTGACCGATGAAAGTTTTATGCAGGTGCTCGGCACGGCTGAGCCTGGCCGGATGTACAAGATCTCTTTGGGCGCCAATTTTTAGAAAAGGACGTATGAAAAAATCCGGACTAATCCCTGTTCTCTTCGCCCTGATCCTGGCCCTGCCGGCAACGGCGAGGCCGGATCATGGGCAGATCACGGGAACGGTTTCCAGCGCGGAGACCAACGAGCCCTTGCCTGCGGCCAATGTCTATCTGAAAAACACCCATGTCGGCTGCGTGACCGACACCCAGGGCGGTTTTACAATCGACCAGATCCCCGCAGGCGAGTACATCCTGGTTGCGGACTATGTGGGCTATGCGGAGGTATCGAGAGTCGTCAAGGTCACAGAGGGATCGAGTATCAAACTCCAGCTCAAACTAAAGCCGGCGCCTTACAAGTTCCATGATCCGATTACCGTCACGGCGACGCGCGGGGTCTCC
>Ga0209717_1001416_pt1 | contig 25977 bp, 22 predicted proteins | sample AD_UKC048_MetaG_FD_184418 | JGI IMG/M metagenome (GOLD analysis project Ga0209717, IMG submission 184418) | Active sludge microbial communities of municipal wastewater-treating anaerobic digesters from USA - AD_UKC048_MetaG (SPAdes) (version 2) | ecosystem: Engineered > Bioreactor > Anaerobic >... | reverse complement strand
GGAGGCGGAGCGGCGCATTGAGCCCTGGGAAACGGCCAGTCTGATCGACGACGTGGGGCGTCGCACGGTGCCGATGCTGATCGAGTTTGGGGAGTGCTCCATCAAGGTCGTGGCGGAGCGCACGCACTGGTTCGACTTGTTGCACAGTTCGGTCGCGACGTTCGACCGCGCACGCGTGATCCGCGAGGCCTGTGCTTCGTGCGCCGGCTGCGAGAGCGGCGCGGCTTGCTGCCAGCACTGAGCGGCTGGCGGGGCACAAGCGTCGCTCGATTCAACGCGCCTGTCGGGGGCGGAATCGCGCGCGTCTGGTGACTCCGTCACACTCGAAGTCACCGGCGGTTAAACTCTGTTTGCGCGTCGCTGGCTCACTCCGCCTTGAGCGAGGCCATGTCGATTACGAAGCGGTATTTCACGTCGCTCTTGAGCATGCGCGCGTAGGCTTCGTTGATCTGGTCCATGCGGATCATCTCGATGTCGGAGGCGATCCCGTGCTCGCCGCAGAAATCGAGCATCTCCTGCGTCTCGCGGATGCCGCCGATCATGGAGCCCGAGAAGCTCCGCCGGCCCATGATGAGGCTGAAGACCGAGACGGGCAGGGGCTTCTCCGGTGCGCCGACCTGCGTGAGGTTGCCGTCGACGGCGAGCATGCCGAGGTAGGTGTTGATGTCGTGCTGGGCGGAAACGCAGTCGAGGATGAAGTGGAATGTGCCGGCGTGCGCCTTCATCTGCTCCGGATCGGTCGAGACGATCACCTCATGGGCACCGAGGCGAAGCGCGTCCGCCTTCTTCGATGGCGAGGTCGTGAAAACGACCACGTGCGCTCCGAATGCGCGGGCGAACTTCACGCCCATGTGGCCGAGCCCGCCCAGGCCGACGACGCCGACCTTCTGGCCGGGGCCGACCTTCCAATGCCGGAGTGGCGAATACGTGGTGATGCCGGCGCACAGCAGCGGAGCGACCGCAGCGGGGCTGAGGTTTGTCGGTACTCGGAGCGCGAAGTGCTCGTTCACCACGATGTTCTCCGAGTAGCCGCCGAAGGTGGGGCCACCGATGAACGGCTCGGTCGAGCCGTAGGTTCCGATCATCGTCGGCGAGTACTGCTCGTTGCCGGCCCGGCAATGCGGACACGAAAGGTCGCCTCCCACCATGCAGCCGACGCCGGCGAGGTCGCCAACTTTGAACTTCGTCACCTTGGCGCCGATTCTCGTGATGCGGCCCACGATCTCGTGGCCGGGGACGGCCGGGTATCGGGTGAAGCCCCATTCGTTGCGGGCGAAGTGGATGTCGGAGTGGCAGACGCCGCAGTAGAGAATCTCGATCTGCACATCGAGCTCGGTCGGCTCGCGGCGTGTGATCGCGGCCGGGGCGAGCGGCGTGGTGGCATTGGAGGCGGAGTAGGCTTTAACGGAATAGCACTGGATTTGAGACATATGCGGTCGGGTTTTAAGGTGAATGGCCCGCTGGGGCTCGCGTGACTGGCGCACACTCTAGCACCGGTCGGCCGAATCGTCGCCTGCAGGTTTGCGTCAACTGTTCTGGCCTTGCTCGAAAAACGCATTCTCCGCCGCGCCGGGATGCGTTTGCCACCTTGTCTCATGCCGCTTAATTGCTGCCCTATCCATCATGCCTGTTCCCGATACCACCTCCGCCGAAGCGATCGATTTGTATCCCGTGGGCAAGAAGGTGGCGGGCAGCAGCGGGCCGGCTTGGCGCGATGTGCGCGTGTCGGTGCTCGCGCTTCCGGCGGAGTCGGGCGTGTTCACCATGCCGGCCACGGCCGAGCCGCTGATCGTCGCGGTCTTGCGCGGCGAGGCCGAGGCGCTGGAGCGGGAGAGCGGCGGCCCGTGGCTCAAAAGCCGGTTGCGCGCCGGATCTCTCTACATCACCGCCGCGGGCGCGCCCTACGATTTTCAGTGGAAAACGCTCACCGCGGAGCCGTTTGAGGTGTTGATCGTCCTGCTCAGCCTGCCGCTGTTCAACGAGGCGCTGGCCGACGTGTTCGGCGCCAACGCCGAGTTTGCCCGCCTGCGCGATGTCTCCGGTTGCGAGGACGTGGCACTGGTATCGTTGTTGCAGAAATTGCGCGAAGAGCTGGGGCGACCGGCCGCCAGTGCGCTGTACGTGCGCGGCATCGGGCAGGCGCTCGCCGTCCATTTGGCGCGCAGCTACACGGCGCTGACCGAAGGCGCGCGCGGCGAGAGCGCGGCGCTGCCGGGCTTCAAGCTCCGCCGGATCACCGATTGGATGGCGGAGCACCTGGCCGAGGAGTTTTGCCTCGCGCGGCTGGCGGAGCTGGCCGGCATGAGCGAGTTTCACTTCAACCGGCTCTTCAAGCGCGCGACGGGCGTGCCGCCCTCGCAGTACCAGATCCGCCTCCGGCTTGATGCTGCGCGCCGGCTCCTGCGCGAGACCGACCGCAGCGTGATCACCATCGCCAACGACGTGGGCTACTCGAATCCCAGTCACTTCGCGCGGCTCTTCCGCAAGGAGACCGGCCTCTCGCCGAGCGACTACCGCCGTCAGCGATAGGGGATATATACCGCTGCCGTGGGACTAGTCTGCCCCGGTGTCCGGGACATACACCACGTCCCCGATGGCGTAGAAGTGGCCGCCGGCGATGTAGTGGAGGCTGCGCCAGCCGGCCTCCGCGTGTTCGAATTCCCAGTGGCCGTTGCGGAAAACGCGGTCGTCGGCCCAGGCGCCCGTGACCTCGGCAGCAAACAGTTCGTAGTGGTCGCGGAGGTGTGCGTCGGGAATCAGCCGGCAGGCGAGCCAGGCTGAGCAGCCGACGACGAGCGGCGCAGGCACGCCGTCTAGTTGGAACAGCTCGACGCCGCAGCGTTTCAGTTTCTCCGGGTCGTCGCGTCCGCTGGTGTTGCCGACGGCATGGACCAATTGCGCCTGCCGCACGGTGGGCACCTGGACCACGAGGTGGCCGCTCTTTTCGGCGAGCTCGCGCGTCAGCGATGTGCTGCCGAGCACCAGCGTGATTTTGGGCGGAGCGAAATCGAGTCCGCACACCCAAGAGGCGGCCATGACATCGGCCGTGCCGCCGTGGCTGGCGGAGACGAGCACGGTGGGACCGTGATTGATGAGGCGGTTGGCCTTTTCCAGCGGGACGGGAAGGAGGTGCGGATTCATGTTAATCGGATGAGAGTGCGGAAGCGGATGGCGGATCAAGCCGGGGTTGCCGCGCCGGGAATCATGGTGGGCGCGATCGTTTTCCGCAACGGCCACGCGCAGGCGGCGGCGCCCAACCCCGATAGGGCGATCACCGCGCCCAGCGGCCACGGAGTGCCGTCGGCCAACCCGCCCACGAGGGCCGAGCCGAGGATGCCGCTGCCGTATTGAAGCGCGCCGACCAGGGCGGAGACGGTTCCGGCGTGCTCCGGCTCAGCGGCGAGCGCCTCGGCGAGAGAGTTGGCGACGATGAGACCCGCCATGCTGGCGAAGAGGAGCAGCGTCGCCACCAATCCGGCAAGACCGCCCGCCCCCGTGCGGGCGACCGCGGCGACGGCGAGTCCCGAGGCCGCCGCGCCAAACGCACCGGCGAGCAGCAAGCGCACGCTGCCAAAGCGCCGGACGAGGCGGGCGTTGGCGAGATTGGCGATCATGATCCCGCCGATCCCTGCGGCGAACAACAGGCCATAGAGCTGCGGGCGCACGTGGTAGTAGTGAATATAGGCGAAAGGCGTGCCCGCGACGTAGGCGAACATGCCGCTCATGTAGAACCCGCCCGCGCCGGCGCAGGCCATCACCCGGCGGTTGCGCAGGAGCGGCAGGTAGTCTGCGAAGGCGCCGGCGAGCGGCGTGCGATTGCGGTGCCGGGCCGGGAGCGTCTCGGGCAAAGTGAGCAGGGGACCGAGCGTCGCCAGACCCACGCCGACGAGCGTCCAGAAGATCGCCCGCCAGGATGCCAGCCGGAGGATTTGTCCACCGACGGTGGGCCCCAGCAGCGGGGCAACCGCCATCACGACGATCAACGTCGAGAGCATCTGGGCCGCGCGGTTGCCGGCGTAGAGGTCGCGCACCATCGCCCGGGAAAGCACGACGCCCGCGCTGGCGCCCAGCGCCTGCACGATCCGCCAAGCGATCAGTGCGTAGGCGGTGCCGGCCAGCGCGCAGCCGGCGGATCCGATGGCAAACAGCACGAGGCCGGCGGCGATGGGCCCGCGTCGTCCACGGCGGTCGCCGAGCGGCCCCCAGAAGAGTTGTCCGAGGCTGAAGCCGATCAGGTAACCGGAGACGGTGAACTCAATGGTGCCGCCGCTCGCGCCCAGCGCTTCGCCGATGGCCGGCATGGCGGGCAGATAAAGATCGGTCGAGATCGACGCGAAGCCCATCAGGGCGCTGAGGATGGCGAGCACGCGCCAGTCGTGTTGTGGCGCGGCTGGCGTGGGGGCGGCGATGGCGGTGGCGGAAAGTTCTGCGACGGAGTCGGGCATGAAAGAGGAGCGACAGAAGGAGGCCCGCGCGGTGCGGACGCGCGGGCCGGAATCGGAGGACGGGACGGCTCAGCGGCCAGTCGTGGCCATGAGGTGCGCCGGATAGCGTTCGCCCTCGATGTGGATCGCATTGGCGGCGCGCTGGATCTGCGCGAGGTCGTCGTCGGTGAGCTCAAGATTCGCGGAGGCGAGATTCTCCTCGAGTCGGTGGAGCTTGGTGGTGCCGGGGATCGGCACGATCCACGGGCGCTGCGCGAGCAGCCAGGCGAGGGCGACCTGCGCGGGCGTGGCCTGTTTGGCGGCGGCGAGGCCCTTCAGCAGGTCGATGAGCGACTGGTTCTTCTCCATCGCCTCGGGAGTGAATCGCGGGAGGAGTTTGCGGAAATCGCCCTCGCCGAGCTTGGTGTCCTTGCCCATCGCGCCGGTGAGGAATCCTTTTCCCAGCGGGCTGTAGCAGACGAGGCCGATGCCGAGCTCTTCGCAGGCTTGGAGGATGCCGTTGGTCTCGGGGCCGCGGGTCCACAGCGAGTACTCGTTTTGCAGCGCGGTGATCGGCTGCACGGCGTGCGCGCGGCGGACGGTGGCGGCGCCCGGCTCCGAGAGACCGAAGTGGCGCACCTTGCCGGCGGCGATCAGCTCTTTCACGGCACCGGCGACGTCCTCAATCGGCACGGCGGGGTCGACGCGGTGCTGGTAGAACAGGTCGATCACCTCGATGCCGAGGCGCTTGAGCGAGGCGTCGGCGACGCGGCGGATGTTCTCGGGCCGGCTGTCCATGCCGGTGTTTTTCTTCGTCACGGGATCGATCGCGAAACCGAACTTGGTGGCGATCACGACGCGGTCGCGCACGGGGCGCAGCGCCTCGCCGACGATCTCCTCGTTGGTGAACGGGCCGTAGATCTCGGCGGTGTCGAAGAAGGTGACGCCGCGGTCCACCGCCTGCCGGATGAGCGCGATGCTCTCCGAGTTGGGGAGCGCGTGGTCGTAGCTGAAATTCAGGCCCATGCAGCCGAAGCCGAGGGCGGAGACTTGGAGACCGCTTTTGCCGAGCGTGCGTGTTTTCATGGTAGTCATGTTTTCCGAGTGATGATGCGCCTACCGTACCCGAAGCGGCGTCGGCGTGCTCCCGTGGCCTTGCCCCGCCTGTTCCGATCTTGAGGGAAACTTGTGAGGCGGGGCGTCCCGAGTCCCGATCAGCGCCACCAGCTCGTGCTCGGGGCGGGATTGCGAAGGTCCACCCGCTCGCCGAAGCGTGGCGTGAGGACGTCGGTGCCGAAGGTTTTGGCGCGGCTTAGGATTCGTTCGAAAGGCTCCGTCCAAGAGTGGAGTGCCAGGTCGAAGGTTCCGTTGTGAATCGGCATGAGCCGGCGGCCATGCAGGTCGAGGTGGGCCTGCACGCTTTCTTCGGGTGTCATGTGGATGCTGGGCCAATCTCGGTCATAGGCGCCGGCCTCGATCATGGTTAGATCGAACGGGCCGAACCGTTCGCCGATCTTTGTGAATCCGTCGAAGTAGCCGCTGTCTCCGCCAAAGAAGACTTTCAGTTCGGGGGCGATCAGTACCCAGGACGCCCAGAGGGTGCGGTCTCGATCCGTGAGCGAGCGCCCGGAGAAATGTCTGGCCGGAGTGGCGACGATCTGGAGCTGGTCGATGCGCGTCTCCTGCCACCAGTCGAGTTGTTGCACTTTCGCCGCAGGGATGCCCCAGGCGACCAGGCGTTCGCCAACGCCGAGTGGCGCGACGAAGCGGCCGACTTTGGGTTCGATGGCGAGGATCGTGGCGCGGTCCAGATGGTCGTAATGATCGTGCGACAGGATGACGGCTTCGATGGCCGGCAATGCGTCCGCGGCGATCGGAGTCGTTTGGAAACGCTTGGGCCCGGCGAACGGCACTGGCGAGGCGCGCTCGGAGAGCACGGGGTCGGTCAGCCAGAATTTTCCGGCGAGCTTCAGCAAGACGGTCGAGTGGCCCAGCCGCCACAGGCTGTTGTCGGGCGCGGTCTCCAATGAGTCGCGATCCATCGGTTGCACGACGATGGGGCGTTTGGGGACCGCATCCGGCGATTTCTTAGTCATGAAGCGCCAGAACATGGCGGCCCCTTTGGCGAACCCGGTTTCGAAAGCCGGCTCCGCATTGTGGAATTTCCCGTTCTGGAAATTCGCCGAGGGCGGATATCCGGCGCTGGATAGGGGGCTGCGAAGTGCGAGGCAGGTGGTGCTCATAAGGATGATGGCGATGATCGTGCCGGCGAAGATTACGAACCGCCGCTTGGTCGTCCGGCCGGTTTGCCGGACCGATGCGGCGGATGTGATCTCCTTCGAAATATCGTCGATTGGTCGAATCGCCGGATCGTGGCAGAGTGTCAGTGTCGGCGGTTCGTCGGCTTCGTTAGGTGGCATGGGCGTTTTGTCGGTATGGCGAACTGGCGGTGGCTTTCGGGCGTGGGGCGCCTAGACGGTGCGGTGGATCTCGTGGCCCTCGACGTAGATCGTGCTGCGAGGTCGGGCGGGGCAGAGGTGCTCGCAGGCGCCGCAGCCGATGCAGCGTTCGGTGTCGATCATCGGGACCTTGGGCGACCGCGGATCGGCGGAGTCGCGCGGCGCCATGTGGATGGCGCCGGTCGGGCAATGCCGGGCGCAGTTGCTGCACGCGGCGTTGTCCGTGTTCACGATGCACCGCTCGCGCAGCCAGACGGCGTGGCCGATCTGGGTCGCCGCCTTCTCGGCGCGCGTCACTAGGCTGATGGCACCGGCCGGGCAGACCTCCGAGCAGCGCGTGCATTCCGGACGGCAGTAACCGCGCTCGTAGGACATCTCCGGCTGCGTCAGGGTGGCGAGGCCGGCGGATGGGCGCAGGACCCCGTTGGGGCAGGCGGCGACGCAGAGCTGGCAACCGGTGCAGTGGCGCGCGAAATCCCGGAGGCTGCGCGCACCGGCGGGCTTGAGCGGCGTGGCGCGGCCGGGCGGTGTCTTGTCGATGATCGGGGCCAGTCCGCCGTCGACTTTGCTCGTCTCGGCACGGGCTACGGTGGCGGCGGCGAACAGGCCGGCGAGCGAGAGGAAGCGTCGGCGCGTGGTGTCGGGCGCGGTCGGCTGGTTGTCGGGTGCGCTAGGCATGGTTGCGAAGGGTGTAGGTGAGGGCGCCTTTGCGGCAGTTTACCGTGCAGTTCAGGCAGACGACGCAGCGCGAGTAGTCGACGCGGCTCGCCGCGGGGTCGATGCAGGCGGCCTTGCAGTTGCACGCGCACAGGCCGCAACGGTTGCAGCGGCTGGCCGCGATGCGGGGCTTGAGCAGGGAAAACCGGGAGAGCGTGCCGAGGATCGTTCCGACGGGGCAGAGGGTGTTGCAGTAGGTCCGGCCGTTTCTCCACGTCAGCACGGCAAGCGCGGCGAAGGTCGCGGCGGCGACCGCGAGCGTGCCCGCGCCCTTCAGCCAGACGTCGACGGAGTAGAAGGCGTAGCTGTCCGCGCGCGCGGCGAGGCGGGCGAGCAGGTTGTTGCCCCAGCCGTAGACGGGGCCGAGCAGCGAGGCGACCATGCGGCCGTAGGCGCCGTAGGGATCGAGCAGGGCGAAGACCGAGCCGAAGCCGCCGAGCAGCAGGACCGCGAAGATGGCGAGCGTGCCGTAGCGCAGGGCGCGGCGTTCGGGCGAGGGGGAGAAACGGTTCTTCTTCCGGCGTCCTGAGATCCAGGAGACGACATCCTGGAACACGCCCAGCGGGCAGAGCGTGGAGCAGTAGATCCGGCCGAACAGGAGCGTGAGGAGCACCAGGGCGGCGACGATGGCGAGGTTCGCTGCCAGAAGTGCCGGCAGGAACTGGACCTTCGCCAGCCAGCCGAACCAGCGGTGGGCTGTGCCGGTGAAGTCGAGGAACAGCAGTGTGAGCGGCGCGAAGCAGAGGAGCGCGGCGGCGATGCGGAGTTTGCGGAGCATGGGGTGCGGTTCTCCTCTCAGACGTCGGTTTTCAACTGCTCCACGAAGCGGTCGATTCGCTCCATTTCCCTCGGGATGGCGATGTACTGCGGGCATTCGCGCGTGCAGATGCCGCAGCCGGTGCAGTGCTGGGCCTGCCGCAGGCGCGGCACGCCGCGGTCGAGCCCGACGAGAAACGCGCGGCGCGCCCGGCGGTAGTCGGCGGACTGCGTGTCGTCGGGGAAGTTTCCCTCGTTGAGGCAGCGGTTGTAGTGCGCGAAGACGCCCGGGATATCGATGCCGTACGGGCAGGGCATGCAGTACTGGCAGCCGGTGCAGTTGATGTTCTGGTACTGGAGCATCGTTTGCGCGACGCGGTCGAGCAGCTCGTTGTCGGCGGCGGTGAGCGGCACGAGCGGGGCGAAGGTGCGGAGGTTGTCCTGCAGGTGCTCGAGGTAGGTCATGCCGCTGAGCACGGTGAGGACGCCGGGCAGCGAGCCCGCGAAGCGGAAGGCCCACGAGGCGACGCTGGCGTCGGGCGCGGCCTGCTTGAGCATCGCCTGCGCCTTGTAGTGCGGGCGGGCGAGGCGGCCGCCGAGGAGCGGCTCCATGATGATCGCGGGGATGTTTCGCCGGGCGAGCTCGTCGTAGAGGTACTTCGCGTCGACGTTGCTGCGGCCCAGGGCGGTCTTCCAGTCGAAGTAGTTGAGCTGGATCTGGACGAAGTCCCACTTCACGCCGCTCGACATCATGTAGTCGAAGAACTCGCGCTTGCCGTGGAACGACCAGCCGAGCCGACGGATGCGGCCGGCCGCGCGCTCGGCGAGCATGAAATCGAGCACCCCGTTGTCGAGGTAGCGCGCCTTGAAGGTGTCGAAGTCGCCGACGGAGTGGACGAGGTAGTAGTCGAAATAGTCGACGCGCAGCTCCTGCATCGATCGGCGGTACATGGCCAGCGAGTCCTCGCGGCTGCGGTCCGTCATGTTCGACATCTTGGTGGCGACGAGGTAGCGGTCGCGTGGATGCCGGCTGAGGGCGATGCCCATCGCATGCTCGGACTGGCCCTTGCAGTAGCGCGGCGAGGTGTCGAAGTAGTTCACGCCGTGGGCGAGCGCGTAGTCGACGGAGGCGTTGACGGCCTCCTGGTCGATCTCGTCGGCGCCATCCTTCGCCGCGGCCTTCGGGCGCCGGGGCAGCCGCATGCAACCGTAGCCGAGCAGCGACACGCGGGCGCCGTCCGTCGGGTCGGTGCGGTAGGTCATCTTGTCGGTCGGCACAGCGGTCTCGCCCGTGCGGCCATCAGGCTGGCCGGCGCGCGGGGCGCAGCCGCTCAGGGCGACTGCGGAGGTGGCGGCGCCGAGTCCGAGCAGTTTTAGAAAACTGCGACGGTCGGAAGGAGCGTGCAGGTCGTCCATCGACGGGGTCACTTCAACAGCTTCATGCTATTCAGCCACCGAGGGACATCCTCTTTGGCGTCCTTCACCTGATGGCCCCGGAAGTGTTGGCCATTGAGGACTGTCGCGCCGGGGCAGAGGCGTTTCACATCCTGCACGCTTTTCCCCATGCGGCTGCCTTCGTGGGTGATGAACGGCACGATGGTCTTTCCCGTGAAATCGTGGGCTTCGAGGAAGGTCATTACCGGCGGGGCGATGGTGCTCCACCAGTTTGGCGAACCGATGAAGATCGTGTCATAGCCGGCGAGGTCCGGCCCGTTCGACTTAATCGCCGGGCGGAAGTCGGCGTTGAGCTCGCGTTTGGCCTGATCCTCGACGGCGGCGGCGGTGGTCGGGTAGGGCTCGACAGGAATGATTTCGAAGATATCCGCGCCGCTGGCTTCTTGGATCATGTGGGCGATCACGGCAGTGTTGCCGGTGAACGAGAAATAGACGACGAGCACTTTGGGGGCCGGCGCGGGGGCTTGCGCGTGCGCGGCGGGAGCGGAAATCAGACTGGCGATGAGCAGAGACAGAAACGCGAGGAGCGGCTTCATTGGAGACTGGAGTTTATCGGATTTGTTGGCGCGGATGGTAGCCGGGGTAGACGAGCCTGGCCCCTTCATGGTTGCTCGAACTTTTGTGATCTTGCTCAAAAATGCGCGATTCGCGTTTGCCGGCGCAGTCGAGGGGCGGCCAATCTCGCCGCTTCTATGATTCCCCGACTCCCCATTATCCGGTTCGTCTCGGTGCTGGTGTTCGCGCTCGTGGCGTCGACGTCGGCGCTTGCGGCGGTGAAGGTCGCCTGCGTGGGTGACAGCATCACGGCGGGCTACGCGCTGGCCGATCCTGCGTGCGATGCCTATCCGGCGCAGCTCGCACGGCTGCTGGGCGACAGCTACGAGGTGCGTAATTTCGGTGTGAGCGCAGCCACGCTCATGGACGCTGGCAATTACCCCTACCGCGAACGCCCGGCGCACGCCGAGGCGTTGGCCTGGGGCGCCGACGTCGTCGTGATCGCCCTTGGCACCAACGACACGAAACTGGACAACCTTGCGGCGCATCCCGACAACTTTCTGCCGAGCTACCACGGGCTGATTGCGCGTCTGCGGGCCGCCAACCCCGCTGCGAAGTTCGTTCTCTGCCTGCCGCCGCCGGCGTTTCCGGAGGGCATGGGAATCAGCAATCAGATCTTGGAGGCGCAGATTCTGCCGCTGATCCGGCAGGTCGCGGCCGACGAAAAACTGACACTGCTCGATCTCCACACGCCGCTGGCCGACGCTGTGGAGCATTTCCCTGACAAGATTCATCCCGATGCAGTGGCGGCGGGCCGCATCGCGCGGCTGGTTTACGGCGAGGTGATGTTTGCTACGACACCGCCGGCGCAGTCGCTCGATCCGGCGGTGAACACGGCCGTGGTGCCGGTGACGCGGCTGGAGGACGATTCCTACAACTGGTGGACGCGTCACGCCGAGGTGCTGGCGACGGGCGCGTCGGCGGCGCCGGAGGTGGTGATGATCGGCGATTCGATCACGCATTTCTGGGCCGGCGAGCCGCGCGCGAACAACGTCAACGGCCCGCAGGCGTGGTCGGCGACGTTTGGCGCCCGCCGCGTGCTCAACCTCGGCTTTGGCTGGGATCGCACGCAGAACGTGCTCTGGCGGCTCGATCACGGGGAGTTTGCCGGGCTGCACCCAAAGCTCGTCGTCCTGAATATCGGCACGAACAATTTCTCGGGCACGGAGCACTCGCGTGCCAACACGCCGGAGGAGGTTGCTGCCGGCATCCGCGCGATCCGTGCGAAGCTCCGCGAGCTCAGCCCCGAGACGCACGTGCTCGTGATGGGCGTGCTCCCGCGTGGGCACCAGTCCGGTGATTTCTTCCGCGCGCCGATCAGATCGCTCAACGCGATCCTCGCGCGCGAGCTGGTCGGCGAGCCGAACACGACGTTCCTCGACATCTGGTCGCGTTACCTCGATGCCGAGGGCCGCATGGCGCCGGCGCTGATGCCCGATGTTACGCACCCGTCCGAGGCGGGCTACGCGATCTGGGGCAAGGCAATCGCCGAGAGCGGGCTGCTGCCGTAATCGCGCCGCACAGCGCCGGTTGTCCGATCAGGATGCCGGCGCGGCGAAAAGATTTCTCCACTCGGAGAGAAATAGCGCTTGCCAGTCGGGGCCTGAGTGCCCTTTTTCGCCCTTCTCTTGTTTTTCGGGCCGTAGCGTAGCCTGGTAGCGCGCTTGCATGGGGTGCAAGAGGTCGTGAGTTCGAATCTCACCGGCCCGACCATTTTAACCACACTGGGAGAATGCAAAGTAGAGAGGGTTCAACGCCTTCAGGCTCTTGGTGGTGGCCACTCGCACTGGCGGCGACGATCATCGTCGCCTCGTCTCGCAGCCAGATGGCGGCTCCACAAATCGTCGATTTCGACAAGTTCGCGCACTTTTGCGTGTACGGACTCCTCGGTTCGCTGGTGTACCGCTGCCGCGTCGGCCGGCGCTGGGCCTGGTGGGCCGTGCTGCTCGTGTCGGCTTTTGGCGGGACGGATGAACTCCACCAGAGTTTCACGCCGGGACGCAGCATGGAGTGGGCAGACTGGATTTGCGACACGACGGGAGCGGCGCTGGCGGTGTCGCTGTATGCGCGCTGGACATGGTACCGGCGCTTGTTGGAGTGCCGGTTGAACCGCGCTCGCGCCGAGAAGTCGGTGCCGCCCGTGTCTGCCCCTGCATCCAATGCCGCCTGACAACACCCAACGCATCGCGACCCTGCGCGCCGAACTGGCGCGGCACGACGAGTTGTACTACCGGCAGGCACGTCCGGAGCTTCCCGACTACGATTACGACCGGCTGAAACGCGAGCTGGCCGATCTGGAGGCCGCGCAACCGGAGCTGTCGTTGGGCGATTCGCCCACGCGACGCGTCGGCGACGATCGCAGCGAGGGATTTGCCCGCGTGCGGCACCGGCAGGCGATGGTGACTCTGGACAACACCTACGACGAGGCGGAGCTGCGCGAGTTTGACGCGCGTCTGGTCAAGCTGCTGGGCGAGCCGGCGCTTTCCTATGTGGTGGAGCCGAAGATCGACGGACTGGCGGTGAGCCTCACCTACGAAAACGGCCAGCTCGTGCGTGCGGTCACGCGTGGCGATGGCGAGGAAGGCGACGACGTGACGGCCAACGTGCGCACGATCCGCGGCCTGCCGCATGCGCTTTCGTCGCTGCCGTGGCCCGATGTGGTCGAGATCCGCGGCGAGGTTTACCTGCGCTGGTCCGAGTTTGAACGCATCAACCGGCTCCAGGAGGAGGCGGGCGCCGAGCCGTATGCGAATCCCCGCAATCTCGCGGCCGGCACGCTGAAGCTGCTGGACCCGGCGGAGGTGGCGCAACGCCAGTTGGAGATCGTGCTCTACGGGCTGGGGCATTGCGAGCCGGCGGTGGTCGCGTCGCAGTCGGAGCTCCAGGCGCAGTTGCGCGCGTGGGGCCTGCCGGTCGTGGAGAAATTCTGGCCGGTGACCGGCATCGATGCGGCGTGCGCGGCGATTCACGAACTGGATGCGAGCCGGCGCGGTTTCAGCTACGGCACGGACGGTGCCGTGGTGAAGTTGGACCGCTTCGAGCAGCAGGCGCGGGCGGGGTTCCGTGGGGCGGGGCAGACGGCGCGCAAACTGTCGCCGCGCTGGGCCTGTGCGTACAAATTTGCACCGGACCGGGCGGAAACGAAAATCCGCGCCATCACGATCCAGGTCGGGCGGACCGGGGCGCTCACGCCGGTGGCCGAGCTCGAGCCGGTGCTGCTCGCCGGCACGACGGTGAAGCGGGCGACGTTGCACAACGCCGACGAGATCGCGCGCAAGGATGTGCGTGTGGGCGATGCGGTGCTCGTGGAGAAGGCGGGCGAAATCATCCCGGCGGTGGTGGCGGTGCTGGTCGAGAAGCGTGCGCCGGACAGCATGCCGTACGAGTTTCCCAAAAACTGCCCGGTGTGCGGCGCGGTGGCGACGCGTGCGGAGGGCGAGGTCGCCTGGCGTTGCCCGAATCCCGACTGCCCGGAGAAGGTGCGGCGGCGGCTGACGCATTTCGCCTCGAAGGCCTGTCTCGACATCGACGGGCTGGGCGAGGAGGTCGTGGACCTGCTCGTGACGCGCGGGCTGGTGAAGACGATCCCCGATTTGTTCCGGTTGCGGCTGGAGGATTTGTTGCCGCTGAAGAAGTCGGGTGAGGTGTGGGCGGGCAACCTGATCGCGGCGATCGAGACGCGTCGGCGCGCGGATCTGTGGCGCGTGTTGCACGGGCTCGGCATCCCGCAGATTGGCGCGGCGGCGGCGAAGGATCTGGCAAACCGGTTTCGCTCGCTCGATGCGCTCGTCGCGGCCGACGAAAGCGCGATTTTGCAGATCGAGGGCTTTGGCGAAAAGACGGCGGCGGCGCTGCGTGCGTGGCTGGCCGACGAGGCGCACCGGGCGTTGCTGGCCGAGCTGGCGGCGGTGGGGCTGGCGCCGACGGCGCCGGCAGAGTTGCCTGCCGGCGCGGGGCCGTCTCTCTCGGGGAAGACCTTTGTGCTGACCGGGACGTTGCCGACGCTCACGCGCGAGGAGGCGACGGCGCGGATCGAGGCCGCCGGCGGCAAGGTGAGTGGCAGCGTGAGCAAGAAGACGCACTACGTGGTGGCGGGCGCGGAGGCGGGCTCGAAGCTGGCCAAGGCGCAGTCGCTGGGCGTGGCTGTGCTCGACGAGGCCGGGTTGTTGCAGCTGCTGGCGTCGGCGTGACACATCTGGTCCGGCGCCGCGCGCCGGATACACGATTCGGATTTTGAATGGTGCTGCATCGTGCAGACGCATTGACATTTGCCCGCGTTGAAATCCCGATAGGGCGCCCCACATGCTAGAGACCGTCAAAACAGCTGCGAAAAGCGGGAACGCCGACTCCTTGAATCAAAAGCCGGCGGAGCCATGTGCGGTGTTGTTGGACTTGGCGACGCCGGAGCTTTTCATGAACCAGCCGTTTCGGCGCACGGGGCTGCCGGCGCTGGCCAGTGCCCGCGATGTCTCGAAGCGGGTGGACGAGCTGAAGTTGTCGGCTGAGTTGCAGGCGCCGGTGTTTCAGTGGTCTTTTGCCCCGGAGCCCGCGCCGACGCTCGACGATATCCGCGAGGCGACGCAGGTGCTGAAGGACCCGCGCGTGCGGCTGGTCTACGAGTTTTTCTGGTTCTGGCCGGTGAGTTTTCCCGCGGACAAGGCGGACCGGGGGATCGAGGCGCTCGGGCGTGGCGACACGATGGGGGCTTGGGAGGTGTGGCGGAAGGAGGCCGATGGCAATGAGCCGATCGCGGTGCACAACTTGGCCGTGTATTATCAGCTGCTCGCACTGGACCTGGAGCGCTCGGCGGCGCCGTCGGAGGCCCAGTTGAGATATTTTTGGCGGCAGGCGCTCATCTACTGGGCTCAGGTACTCTCAAAGGATTTTGTCTGGGACCGGCTGAGGGCGCGGATCATGGCGCTCGGCGATGCGCAGGTACCGGTGGATTTTGCGCGGCAGCTACGTTTTTCCCTGCCGAGTGCGTTGGCCAAGATTTGCACGAATCTGGCGCTGCGCCATGCGGAGGCCGGGCGCAAGAGTCGGGCCGAGATCGCAGCATCGATGGTGGGGCGCGTGCCTCGGAGCGATGCGCTGGTGCGGCGTGCGATGGAGTCGTGCGTGCTGCCGGTGCTGCGTCGGATCGACCGTCGTGTGCTGGATGCCCGCAACGACCTCGCCAAAAACCGGGCCGCGGGGCTCCCGGTGGCGGCGTTGCTGCTGCGCCGCTGCGCGGAGGATCTCCGGTTGGTCGCGACGCTGCGCCAGGGCGTGGGACCGCTTTATCTCGAACTGGCCAACACGGTGGTCTCGGCGGCGCTGGATGCGGCCGTGGATTATCAGCGCGTGACGCTCGACAATGCGGGCTGCGTGGCGGTCCTGCGCCGGCTTGGCCGAATGGAAATGCTGCCTGAATCCCGCCAGCGGCTGGACGAGACTTACACGGTCATCCGGCGCAATGCGGAGGAGGAGGGCCCTGCGGTTGAGTGGTACGACAAGGCCGAGTCGATCGCCGGCTCGATCAAGGCCACTCCGCACGAGGCCTACGGACGCATCGTCAGCGAGCTGATCCCGCTATTCGAAGGCATGACGCTGACCGAGCTGGCGCGTGTTGAGTATGCCAACGAGATCGCGTTGATGTTGCACCAACTGGCGGCCGCGATGTCTGGCGACTGGGGACAGTTTGAAACCCTCGGGGCGATGCTCCAGACGGCGCTGCAGCTGCCGAGTGCAGCGGACGTGCGAGAGAGTCTGGAGGCGGACTTGGCGGCGCTCCAATCCGAGCAGCAGGCCCTTGATCAGAAGGCGCTGCATATTGAGACGGAGACCGACACGATCGAGATCGATGCACGCGGCATCCGCCACAACGAGCAATGGGTGACGCCCGAGACGCTGACCGGCTTCCGGCATGGTCTTTATCTGGTGGCAGACGGAGAGACGCAGGCCTCCCACTATCTGGTGGCCTGGCGATCCGCGGAGGTGGAGGTGGCGCTCGATTGCAACCTCCTGCTCGGCGATGAGGCCGCCGAGGCGGGCTATCAGAGTATTCTGAATTCATTTTATTATTTTTTGACCCCGGGGTTGATCTCCCGAATTGTATTTTCGATCCGCGGCGGCCAGATCGTGTACCTAGGCGACACGCCATTAACCAAACATGGGATGCAGTTTACGGCCGAAGCGTTTTTGTGGAAAAAGGAAGCCTGGATTCCTTATGCAAATTTGCAGCACAGCATCGAAGATGGCTGTCTGACGGTCGCCAACATGGATAACCCCAAGGCCAAAAAAGTGTACTCGCTGGGGCTCGTGTGGAATGCCTCGATCATGGGGCATGTCATCGATGCGCTGGCGGCGCAGCCCTCGTAACTCCTCCCATGCCCACCCCGAAAATATCAACTCTGCTCCTGGCGAAGGACCCGCGCACGTTGGTGCGGTTTCCTGATGCACCCGTGGACGCCGCGATGGCCGAATGGAGCGCGATTCAAGACAGCATGAGTGCTCCCAAGGAATCCGCCGTGCCGGACCCGGCTGCGGCCCGGGAGATCGAGGCCTTGATGGCCTCGCTTTGCCAAGTCGCGACCAACATCTGGCGCGCCAAGACGAAGATGGTCGATCCAGTGACCCAGGAGGCGAAGGAGGAGACCCGCCGGCTCTACCGGCATGTGGAGGGGGCGATGGAGGGCTTTGCCCAGATGGGCCTTCAGATAAACGATCTTCTCAACCAGCCCTATGACGCAGGCCTGCCGGTGAAGGTGTTGACCTATCAACCGACGCCCGGCGTCACGCGCGATACGATCATCGAGGTCGTGCGCCCGTCCGTGCTGTGGAAGGACCGCCTGCTGCAAGTCGGCGAGGTGGTGGTGGGTATCCCGATCAATTTGGAAACGGAGAAAAAATGAGCAGAACAACCATTGATTACGGCATCGATCTTGGCACGACCAACAGCAGCATTGCGATGGTCTCAGGTGCGGGGACCGAGGTGATTAAAAACAACATCGATGCGGACATCACCCCGTCTGCCGTTTACATCAACCGTGCGGGCAACCTCTGGGTCGGTCAGAACGCGCGTTCGAAGACGACCGACGAGCGGACCGAGGACGACGTTTTCCTGGAGTTCAAGCGCCGCATGGGCACGGGCTTTGAGTATGTGTTCCGGGCGAGCGGGCGCCGGATGCGGCCGGAGGATCTTTCGGCCGAGGTGCTGAAATCGCTGCGCGCCGATGTCGCCCAGAAAAAGGGCGAAGAGCTCAACGCAGCGGTGATCACGGTGCCGGCGGCGTTCGAGCTGCACCAGTGCGATGCCACGAAGGTGGCTGCCGAGCTGGCCGGGTTTAAGACCGCGGCGCTCCTGCAGGAGCCGGTGGCCGCGGCGCTCGCCTATGGTTTCCAAAAAATCGACGCCAAGGCCTACTGGCTGGTGTTCGACTTCGGCGGCGGCACGTTCGATGCGGCCCTCATCCGTTCGCAGGACGGCAGCATGGTCGTCGCCAACCATGGCGGCGACAACTTCCTGGGCGGTTCGGATATCGACTGGGCGATCATCGAGCAGATCCTCGCCCCGCGCGTGGCCAAGGAATTCCGGGTCGACGGCTTCAAGCGCGGCGCGGCCCCCTACAAGTACGATCTCCTGCGTCTGAAGGCGGCCACCGAGAGCGCCAAGATTGAGCTTTCCCGGAAGGACTCGACCTATCTCGAAGCCACGCTTCGCATGGTGGCCAACGAGACCATGACGTTTGAGACGGAGATCACGCGCAGCGAGATCGCCAAGGTGGCCGAGCCCATCGTCGCCAAGGCCGTCAAGATCGCCCGCCGGGTGCTCTCGGAGAAACGCGTCGATCCCTCGGCTGTCGAGAAACTCATCTTCGTGGGCGGCCCGACACTGGCGCCCTATTTCCGCGATCTGGTCCGCGAGCAGCTCTCCATCCCGATCGACCACAGTGTGGACCCGCTCACGGTCGTCGCCCGCGGTGCGGCGATTTTCGCCGGTACGCAGCGGCTCAACGTGAAGCAATCGGCCTCGTCCGGTTCGAGCCGCATGTTCCCGGTCGAGTTGATCTACAAACCCGTGGGGGCGGACCTGGAGCCGTTGATCGGCGGCAAGGTGTCGGCGCCCGGCGGCTGTGCGCTGAACGGATTTACGATCGAGCTGATCAACCAGCAGTCGAAGTGGCGCAGCGGCAAGGTGGCGTTGCGCGAGACCGGAGCGTTCCAGTTTGCAGTGCGCGCCGAGAAGGGCGTGCAAAACGTCTTCCAGATCGAGTTGCGCAACGACACTGGCTCGCTGTGCGAGACCGTCCCCGACCACCTCAAGTACACGCTCGGCGTCGTGGTGGAGGAGCAGCCCATCATCAACAACATGGGTGTGGCGATGTCCGACAACAAGGTCGGCGTCCACTTCACCAAGGGGCAGGGCCTCCCGGCAAAGAACACCAAGACGTATCGGACGGCCGTCGATCTGCGCCAGGGGCAGTCGGGCAGCGTGATCCGCATCCCGATTGTCGAGGGCAACCGCAATCTGGCCGACCGCAACGTGCTGATCGGCGCGCTCGAAATCTGGTCCGACAAGATCAAGCGAGACCTGCCCGCCGGCAGTGAGATCGAGGTCTCGCTGCACATGGACACCTCGCGCATCCTCACGGTGATCGCGTACGTGCCGCTGCTCGACGAGGAGTTCCCGACCCGCATCGAGCTCGGCGGAAAGGTGCGGCAACCGAATCTGGAGGTCCTGCGTGCCGAACTCGACCGCGAGAAGAAGCGCCTCGCCGAGCTGAAGGCGGCCAAGGGCGGCGAAGACAAGGCGATGCTCGCCAAGCTCGACGCCCTCGCGTCGTCGCCGCTCGTTCAGGGGCTCGACCGCGCGCTGGCCAACCAGGGCGCTGACTTCGATGCGCTGCTGAAGGCCGACCGCGAGCTGCTCGAATTCAAGATCCAACTCGACGACATCGCCGAGCTGATCGAGTGGCCGGCCTCGGTCAAGGAGGCCGACGGCTGGCTCAACGACCTCGAAGCTCTCGTGGCCCAGCAGGGCTCGATCGAGGAGAAGACGCGTGCGAAGAGCCTGCGCGAGCAGGTGCGCATCATCATCGAGGACAAAAACGCCGACCGTCTGCGCAAGAAGATGGAGGAGATCTCGGACGTTTATTCGTCGATTCTCTACCGGCAAAGCACCTTCTGGGAGGGGCACTTCAACGCGCTCGCGGAGAGCGCGCCGCAGATGCGCGAGACTGCCCGCGCCGAGGCGCTCATCCGCCAGGGCCGCGCCTGCCTCGACAGTGACAACCTCGCCGAGCTGAAGAATGTCGTCTTCCAGTTGCAGGACCTGCTGCCCCGCAAGGTGGTCGAGCGGGCCCAGCGCGGCTACGGTTCAACCCTGGTCTGCTAACGGAAATGAGCACCACGGTGTCAGACAAACCCTCCGGCACGGCGATTGTGGCGAGCCTGCGCCTGTCCAAGGCGCTGGCGCTGGCCCAGCGTGGCGAGTGCGCGGCTGCGCAGCGTCTGCTGTCGCCCCAGGGATCGCTGCCCTCGCACAACACGGAGCTGCAGGCACTGGCTGCGCTGGTGACGACTGCGGGCGACTACGAGCGCGCTTTGGAATTATGGAGACAGTTGCTCCAGCGGCAGCCGCAGAATGCGGAGGCGCGCCGGATGATCGGCTCCATCGAGACTTGGCTGGCCCGTCCGTCCTGGGCTCCTTATGTCCCCTGGGCGTGCGGCGGTCTCGTGGCGCTCGTCGCACTCGTGCTGTTTTTTGCGATGGGTTCGGGCACACCTGCGCCCAAGGCGCCTGTGAAGCCGGTCGTGACGCCTGTGCAGACAGTGCCCGCGCGGCGTGCCACGCCGCCACCTCCGCCCGCCGAGGACGATTCGTTTACCATCGGCGTGCCGACGGGCGGCTCGCGCCGCCGTTAGTTTGCCGGCGTCTGGGGCTGGCTCAGCGACTGGGCCAGCTCTGTCATGTGCTGGCGCACGTCGGCGAGCCAGGCGGCGCGCTGCTCCGGTGTGCTGACGATGACCGGATCGAAGCTGATGCGGCGAACGTGCGGGATGCCGACGAATTCGAGCATACAGCGGGTCCAGAGGTTTTGCAGCGGGTCGCCGTAGCGGGCGAGATCGACGGCCTGCGGTGTGTTGGCGGTGGTAAACACGATGGCCTGGCGGGCGCGGAGCAGTCCGATGGGGCCGATTTCGCCTTTGGCGTTTGGCCCGAAGCGGTAGGCGAGGCCCATGCGCATGACGCGGTCAAACCACCCTTTGAGGATGGCGGGGGGCTGGCCCCACCAGTTGGGGTGGACGATCACAAAGGCGTCGGCCGCGAGGGCTTCGTCGCAGTGGCGCTGGATGTCGGGCGGAAGCTTGGCGTCGCGCACGGTTTCCTCCGGGGGCAGGACGGGATCGAAGCCCTCGGCTTGCAAATCGTGGAGGGTGACGTCGTGGCCGGCGGTGGCGAGGGTGTCGCGCGCGGTGGCCGCGATCGCGTGGTTGAAGCTGCCGGGCTTGGGGTGTCCGAGGATAATCGAGATGCGCATCTCCACCGGATTAGAGGGAGACGCCGGCGTGTGTCGAGGCGCCGTCGCGGCGGAATCAGGCGGTGGTCTCGGCGGGTTTGAGACCGGAGGCGAGCAGGGTGACAAATCCGGGTTCGGACGTCTCGCGGGAGACGGGCGTGACCTCGACTTTCACGAAGCCCGCTTTTTTGAAAAAGCCGTGGAGGGTGCCCTCTTTGAAACCGAGCCAGATGTCGGCGTAGTGCTCGCGGGCGCGTTCGAAGGTGTGCTCCTGCAGGTCGAGGACGATGAGTTGCCCGCCTGGACGGAGGATGCGGAAGGCCTCCTGGACGGCCTGTTGCGGGTGCCCCGCGTGGTGAAGGGCCTGACTGAGGATCGCGACATCGACGGATCGGTCGGGGAGGGGGACTGCTTCGATGTTGCCGAGTTTATAGGAAAGATTCGCGAGTCCGTTTTTCTCGGCGAGTGCGGTGCCGACCTCGACCATGCGCGGGGAGTTGTCGATACACCAGACCTTGGCGGCGCGGCGCGCGAGGAGTTGTGAGATGAGGCCTTCGCCGGCGCCGAGGTCGGCCACGGTGACTGCCGGCACGAGCCGGAGCGCGAGATGGCCGATGGCCTCCCAGGAGCGTCCGGGACAGTAGTCTTTGCCGAGTTTGCCGGCGATGAGGTTGAAATACTGTTCGGAGTGCCGGCGGCGTTTCTGGAGGATGCGGTCGAGGTTGTCCTTATCCTCGGCGAGTGCGGGCTGGTCGGAGACGGCGGCGATGGCGCTCTGGAGCAGGGCGGCGTGTTTCGCAGGCAGGTCGTCGCGCAGGGAGTAGAATGCTTTTTTGCCTTCGCGGCGGTCGCTCACGAGGTCGGCCTGGCGCAGGAGCGCGAGCTGCGAGGAGATGCGGGACTGCGCCATGCTGAGGATTTCCTGGAGCTCGGCGACGGACAGTTCCTCCTGTGAGAGCAGGGCGAGGAGGCGCAGGCGCGTCGGGTCCGAGAGGGTCTTTAAGATATCCCAGGAGGCGTTCACGAAGGCGGAGCGTGCAAAAGGCCGTGCGGTTGGCAAATGCGGAGCGCGGGGATCAGAGTGCGCAGAGCAGGAGTTTGCCGAGATGGTAGCAGCCGAAGACGATCAGGATGATGCCGGTGGCGATGTTGATCGTGCGGAGGAGGTGGGTATTGAGCTTGCGCCCGAACCACTCGGCGCAGGTGCTCAGAATCGCCCACCAAGTCGTCGAACCGATGAAGACGCCGATCACGAGCCAGCTGGGAGCCATCCAGCCATTGACGTGGACCATGACGCCGAAGGCCGTGAAGATGACGAGGAGGGAGCCGATCGTGACGGGGTTGGCGATGGTCAGGGCGATGGCCGAATAAAAGGCCATGTGGAGATTGGGCGCGTGAAGGGCGCCTTTGGTGCTGCGCTCCTTTGGCTGGATGAGAATCGCGCCGATGCCCATGCCCAGAAGGAGGAGGCTGCTCACGCACCGAAACAGCATGGCGTGCGTGGCGATGAAGCTGGTGATGGTGCTGACGCCGAGCACGACGACGAGCGCCATGAGCGCATCGGCCACGGCCGCGCCCAGCCCGGTGACGAATCCGACGAGCCGGCCGTCGGTGATCGAGCGGCGAAGGCAGAGCAGGCCAACCGGACCGACGGGCGCGGCCACGGCAAAGCCGGTCAGAATGCCAATAATCAGAAGCATCAGAAAAAAGACGCCGCCCGGTTGGCAGGGCGGCGCTTTGGGTCGTTGGGCCGCTTAGGAGGCGGCGTCTACGTAACGCGTGATCTTGGTGATGGTGTAATTTTCCTCAGCACCACCGGTTTTGACCGCGACGCGGTCGCCGACCTTCCGAGCGAGGAGGGCGAGGCCGAGGGGCGTCTTGTAGGAGATGATGTTTTTCTGCGGATCGCTGTCCCATGCACCGAGGATGGTGTAGCGGGCAGTCGCGCCGGCGTCGGTCTTGACCTCGACGATGCTGCCGGCGCCGACCTGGTTGGCGGGGGCATCCTTGAAGTCGGAGATGCGGGCGTGGGCGAGCTCGCGCTGGAGCTGCGTCTTCTGGGCCATGAGGACCTGCTGGTCCTGCTTGGCCATCTTGTATTCGGAGTTTTCCTTGAGGTCACCGTGTTCGCGGGCGACGGCGATGGCCTTGGAGTTTTCCGGGATCTTCTTCGAGATGAGGACCTCGTACTCCTCGCGTTTGCGGTCGTGGCTGGCGCGGGAGACGATGAGTTGCTCGTCCTTGGACTCGGCGTCGTTGGCGACGAGCGATTGGATCGAGGGGAAGATTTTGATGAAGCGGGCGAGGAGGGATTTCTTGGTGAGTTCCTCGAAACCCTGGTTGAGCATCAGCGTATTGGCCAGGTCGCGCGCGGTCTCGGCGTCGGCGGTGGCGAGCAGGTCGGGGATGAGCTCCTGGTCTTCGCTGAGGGCGTCGGCCAGCGGGATGCGGCGGGCGTTGGCGGCCTGGAGGGCCTCGTAGTCGATGGCGAAGAAGATGGCGCTGAGCAGGCGGGGGCTGATGAGCTCGTTGAGCAGCTTGGCAAACTTCTTCGAGTGGCGGTTCTTGACGATCCACAGGAGGACCGGGGCGCGCAGGTTCTGCTCGGTCTGCCAGCGTTTGAAGGTGGCGGCGAGGTCGTCGGCGTAGTCGTTTTCCACGAGGAAATTGATGACCTCGGTGGTGAACTTGCCCTGGGACGACTTGAGCAGGTTGAAGAGGATGTCGCGGCACTCGATGGGGTGCGTGGCCTTGGTGAGTTCGAGGAACTCGCGCTGGAAGTGGACCGGGATCTTTTCGGCGAGGGCCGGGAGGTCGCGGGCTTCGGCGATGAGGGAGGATTGCGAGGGCTCCAGCGTGGCGGCATCGACGCCGGCGAGCTTGGCGAGCTGGTCGCGGATGGCCGCACCATAGAGGCGCTCGGCTCCGTCGATCTGGTTGCTATCCTTCACGGCGTCGGCGACGCCCTTGAGGATGGCGGCAAAGTCGGCATGGACTTCCTGGCGGCCCGCGGTGTCGAGCAGCTCTTCGGCGAGGAGGATGCGGCGGCGGGCGGAGCGGGTGCCGTTGAACTTTTCGACGATCTCGGACTCGACGGAGACCGGCTCGTCGCGGAGGACGTAGCACTCGGTCTTTTTGGCGGGGACAGCGATGCGCGGGTCCTTGGCGATGGCCTTCTTGGCGGCGGACCACCACTTCTTGAATTTATCTTCGCCGATGACTTGGGCGAGGGTGAGCTCGAGGTCGATGGCGGTGGTCGCGTTGTTGTCGTAGGCGGTCAGGGCTTGGGCAACCAGCTCGGCGGGCTCGTCGGCGATCAAGCGGGCGATGGTGGCGGCGTCGGTCTTTTGGCGGACGAGCAAATGCTTGGCCGGCAGGATGTCCATCGTGGTGACGCAGAAGGCGGGATCCATCGGATGGCCGGGTTTCCCTTCGAAATCGATGATGAGGCGCCCCGCATTTTCATCGTAGCTTTTGATTTGGCCGAAGCCCCAGCTCTTGTGCATCACAAAAGCACCAGGCTCCATGGCCTCCAGCTTAGCTTTAGCCGTCTTGAGGGACGGATTTTTGGCGAGGAGCGTAGAGACAGCGTCAGAGTTCATGATTGCGTGTGTGGTAGCCTGAATCGGAGAGTTGAGCGGAGAATGACGACTTTTGTCAAACTGTGTGTCGATGAGGTGCAACATGCGTGACGGTTTCCAGAGCGCGCAACGTGTCGCAGCGTGGCCGGAGGCCGCGTGGGCGGTGGCACATTGGTTGGGGGATCGCGAGCGCAGCGATGCGCTGCTGGAGGGCCTTTCGCCGTCGCTTGTCGGTGTGGAGCGTGCGCGCTGCCAGCATCTGGTGTACGGTGTGATCCGGCATCACGGGCGGCTGGAGTCGGCGCTGCGCCCGTTGGTGGCGCATCCGCCCAGGCCCATCGTACAAGGTGTGTTGCGCGTCGCAGGTTTTGAATTGATCGAGGCGCTGGGCAACGCGTCTGAGGACGTCGAAGGCACGGTGGCCAAGATTGTGCACCACGCGGTCGAGCGCACCAAGGGGCTGGCGAGCGCCGCCGAGGCACGGCTCGTCAACGCCGTGGTTCGCCGGCTCGGCGAGGCGCTGGCGGCGCAGACCGTGCCGCCGAAGCTGGCTTCTGCCGAGGTGCTCGCTGCGTATTATTCTCATCCGGCGTGGTTGGTGCGGCGCTGGCTCGCGCAGTTTGGTGGCGAGGCGACGCGTGCCTTGCTCGAGTGGAACCAGCAGCCCGGTGCGGCGCATGTGCGCTGGCGGGTGGCGACGCCGCCTCCGGAGTTTCTTACTCCGACGCCGTGGCCCGGTTTTTACGATCTGGCGCCGGGGCACTGGGCGGAGATCGAGGGCCTGCTGCGCGATGGACAACTTTATCTGCAAGACCCGGCGACGCGCCTGGCCGTCGCCGCGCTCGCGCCACAGGCGGGCGAGACGGTGCTCGATCTGTGCGCCGCGCCGGGCGGCAAGTCGCTCCAGATCGCCGACGCGATGGGCACGGGCCGGCTGGTGGCCGTCGATCTGCCTGGCGAACGGCAGCCGCGGCTGCGCGAGAATCTTGGGCGCGTGCGCGGCGTGACGGCCATCGCCGTGGCCGCGGAGCTGGGGCGCAACGTGCAGGGACGCCTCGCCGGTGCCGGCCTGCCGGAGCGTTTCGCGGCGGTGCTGCTCGATGCTCCGTGCTCGAATACCGGAGTCATGCGCCAGCGCGTCGACGTGAAGTGGCGGCTCCAGGAGGGCGATTTTGTCCGGCACTCGAAGCAGCAGTACGGCATGCTCCGGGCGGCGGCCGAGTGCGTCGCCCCCGGCGGGCGGATCGTCTATTCGACGTGCAGCATCGACCCGGAGGAAAACGAGCTGGTCGTGGAGGCGTTTCTCAAGAAAGAGGGCGCGGACTTCACGCTCGAATCCAAGACGCTCAGCCGCCCCTGGGAAACCGGGCACGATGGCGCCGGTGTGTTTTGCCTGCGCCGCAAGTGAGTCGAGCCCCGGTTGCCGCGCGTCTACGGGACGAGCGGCATGATGGGGAACTTCAACTGGTATTCGCGGCGGCCGAGTAGGAACGAAAACGCCACTTGGTCGGCTTGCGCGATGAGCTGC
>Ga0209717_1001414_pt1 | contig 25994 bp, 28 predicted proteins | sample AD_UKC048_MetaG_FD_184418 | JGI IMG/M metagenome (GOLD analysis project Ga0209717, IMG submission 184418) | Active sludge microbial communities of municipal wastewater-treating anaerobic digesters from USA - AD_UKC048_MetaG (SPAdes) (version 2) | ecosystem: Engineered > Bioreactor > Anaerobic >... | reverse complement strand
AATTGGCGATTCTCTGCCCCGATAGCAAAACAGTTGCTAATGCTGATGAATTATATTCTTGGCTAAAAACATTTCAAAAAAAATAGGAACTGGTCCTATTTAATTTTTTTAATTCTGTCATCAATGAAATCGTATATTTGTTGCCGTTCGACTTTATAACAGGTAGCAAATTCATCAAGAATAAAGTTATTTGCGTATTCGAGCATATCGACATCCGCGGCTCCGAGCTTAACTCCCTCGGGATCTTTTTTATAGGTGCGATATTGAGCAAATAAATAAGCAATATCTTCAACATCTCCTGAACAAAGTCTCCTTTTGTAGGCATCTCGTCTTTGCTTAGTATTAGGGTTGAAGTCTTTTTCAATGATGCTAATTCTCTTTAGTAAGAGATCAGCTTCTTCAATGGTCATGATAGGTCGAATAATATTGTGAATTGATTCAAAGGGAACATAGATTGTCTCGGCGTCGCTTCGATTGGCTCGAACGAGAAAATATGTTTTGCCGCCCATTTCTCTTGTGCCAATAATGACAGATAGACCATCACGGCAATGCATTACTTCATCGTTTACTTTGAATGTTTTCATATAGTGTTTTTATTGTACCAAAAAAACGCGCTCAAAGATAGGGTTATGCAAGTTATCGATATAAATTCTACTTAATTTAATGTTATTAAGTTGAGTAAACCCAAACCGACGTAACAAAATGAAAAAGGTAGGAAATGGTAGTTATTTATTTTATGTTTTTGTAAACATGTGATGAAAAACTATTAGCGAAAAGTTTTAAGAATCCAAGTGTATTCTCATTACTTATCTTTCCATCCTCTCCTATGAGATTCAAAACATTACCAATATATGCCTCAGGCTGAGCCATAATCGGCATGTTCAAAAATGTTGATACTTGGCGGAGATGATGATTAGATCCGAAGCCACCGATTGAGCCGGGTGAAACGCTAATGATAGCAGCCGGTTTGTTGTTCCAGACACTTTGTCCGTATGGACGTGAACCAATATCTAATGCATTTTTCAACGCGGCAGGAAATGATCGATTATGTTCGGGTGTGGCTAATAAAATCGCATCAAAATTTTTAATTTTTTTGCGAAAATCTTGCCATTCTTTTGGTTCCATATTTTCCGACTCTAAATCTTGGTTATAGAGAGGAAGATTACCAATTTCAATAATCTCGTATTCCATCTCTTTTGGACTTTGATGAATTAAAGCCTCCACCACTACTTTTGTGAAAGACTGTTTTCTTAGAGAGCCAAGTAAAACAGCTATTTTTATATTTGACATATGTTATGCTCCTTGTGTTAATTTAATTTTAAAATAAACCCAGTCAATTGAGCAAATGAAGTGCTCTAGGAATAATCAATTCTCTCTTTTAAAAATGTTCCTTCATCAAGTTCGCTGAATGCTTGAAAAAGTTCATTTCTAGTATTCATGACAATAGGGCCTCCCCAAGCGACTGGTTCTTTTAGAGGCAAAGAACTGATAAATAACACCTGCGAAGGAGACTGTCCAGCCTTAATGACAACTTTATCTCCACTGGAAAGTTTAACCACTGTCTTTTCTCTTATTTGCTGTCCAGATATTATTACTGGTCCAACAAGAGAAAATAGCATTACTGTTCTGTCGTTTGAGGTATCGATAACTAACTCCGCACCAGCATCCAAATGAATATCATAATAATCTAAGGGAAGATAGTCGCTTTGATATCCATGGTGATTTTTGTAGGTTCCGGCAAGTAATCTTAAATATCCACCCGGGAGAGGAACTTCTTCGATATCGCTGTTTTTGATGCTTAAATATTTGGGGTGACAAAACTTATCTTTTTTAGGAAGATTGAGCCATAATTGGACTCCAAGTATTCTTTTTGAACGTGGCAGCATTTCTTCGTGAAGGATGCCAGATCCGGCAGTCATCCACTGAACTTCTCCATCTTTGATACTATCTTTATTTCCTAGGCTGTCTTGATGAACCATTTGTCCTTGGGAAATATAAGATATCGTTTCAATTCCTCGATGTGGGTGGAGAGGAAATCCGGCTTTGTAATCATCTGGATTAACGCTATCGAATGAATCGAGCATGAGAAATGGGTCGAATTCCTCGACAGTTTGGTTTGACAATACACGAGTCAATCTGACTCCCGCACCATCACTTGTTGAATATCCTTGAACAGAGAGAGTGATTTTTCTTTCCATACAATGTTCTCCTCTTTTTATTATACAAGGAATATTAGATGGCGAAAAATATACGCAATTGTGGATGCAACAAAATTGTTGCCGAGCAATAAAAAAGGCTTGAATTAATCAAGCCAAATTTTCGTTTTGGTGGATCTGACCGGGATCGAACCGGCTACCTCCTCCATGCCATGGAGGCGCTCTCCCAGGTGAGCTACAGACCCAAATGGACTGACATGATTTTATACCAATGTGTGACTATAAATCAATAATAAATTCATTAGTATCTCAAGAGTCTATTCGTTTTATATTCAAACACTCTCCTAGAGACTACGCTCGAATAGTATAAAGAGCAAATAGGAACTAAAGATTAATCCAATATCTTTCTACTTCGATTCCTTTTGAGGAGATGAATGTGTTTTCAAGAACACCACCATTTTTTATGATCGATTTAGCTGACCCAATGTTGTTCTTGTCACATGTCATCAGAACTTTAAGGATGCCCAATTTTCTACATTCTTCAAGAGCTAATTTGATCATCGCTGTAGCATAGCCTTTGCGACGTTCGCTCGGTCTTATTCCAGCCCCAATATGTCCGCCACCCAGCAACAAAGATTCATTCAAGTAATGACGAATATTAACAGCTCCAACAAAAATATGGCGGTCCAAATCTAGACAGAAAAAAGTTGAATCAGGAACATGGTTATCTATTTCCTTTTTGATCTCAAGATTCTCTAAATAGAAATCAAAGTTGTGAAAATCGTTTCTAAATATCATCCAAGGAGAATGATTGGTGTGATTAATTTCGATGTCCTTCTTCCATTCACTGAGCATATCAAATAATTGATTTTTATATTGATGTGACAATTTGACTAATTTTATATTCATAAAGATTCCATTTAGTCTAAATCATTGTTTGCGCGTATTCAAGGCAAGAGGGGAATTTGAAATGATAAATAAAACTTACTAATTGCTGTTTCAAAAAGAAAAAACAGAACCATATTTCGAGTTCTGTTGTTGTCCAATGGCGCGCCTGAGGCGATTCGAACGTCTGACTCCCATCTTAGGAGGATGGTACTCTATCCAGCTGAGTTACAGGCGCATTGAGAAAGAGACTAACTGCAAGAGTTTATTACGCTTTCAAGAATTTAGCAATATCTTGGTAGACATCCATTCGACTGTTTTCATTAAGAATTTCGTGACGTAGATGAGGATAAATTTTGGTTTGGATATCTTTAACATTAAAAGACCCGTACATGCTTTTCAATTTATCCACTGATTTTGAATAATTAGTGACAGGATCTTCTTCTCCTGAAATGATAAATAATTTTAAAGATTGATTAACATTTTTAAGATTTGATTTCTTATAAAGGACTTTAAGCCCTTTTAGGAATTCTAGACAGAAACCATTGTTCGGCCCAAAGCCACATAATGGATCGGCATTGTATCTTTTCACATTATCTTCGTTATAGGAAAGCCAATCATAGGCGGTTTTCGGATTGGAGATACGCTTATTGAATCCACCAAACATCAAAGAGTTGAGAAGTTTGGCTTTTTTATTTCTTTTCTTTGTAGTGGCGATAATTTTAGCAAGAAAATGGCCGAAATGAACGGCGGAATTTTTACTTCCGGCTCCACAAAGTATCACTTTTTTGACTTGGTCTGGATATCTTTGAATAAATGATTGGGCCATGAAAGAACCCATGCTATGAGCAAATATATAGGTTGGTAAACCACTATCTTTAAGTTTGACGACAACATCATTTTCAGCGTCGACTTGCTTTTTGAATCCATCGACAGGCCAAATTCCACGATTCGAAAGATCTTCTTTAACGTTTTCCCCTTGTCCAAAAGTATCAAGACAAAAAACATTGAAACCTTGTTTATTTAAAAAAGAAGCAAACTCATCATAGCGAGAAGAATGTTCTTCCATCCCTTCCATGATCAAGACATTGGCGATCGGTTGATCAATTAACCATTGCAAACCAAATAGTTTTTGCCCATCTTGAAGAGAAATATCATATCTTTTTTTCATCGTGAAGTTACCTCCATTTAATTATAACCATTAGGATTTTTCTTTTGCCAATTCCAAGAGTCTCGACAAGCTTCAACGATATCGTATTCAGTTTTGAACCCCATCTCGTTAAGAGCTTTCGAACAATCGGCATAATTCTCATCAACATCACCAGGTCGTCGAGGAGCAACTTTATAGGGGATTTTCACTCCATTGGCTTTTTCAAAAGCATGAACTAATTCAAAAACGCTTGTTCCACGACCAGTTCCAAGATTGAAAATAACTAATCCAGGTTTTTCAGCAAGCTTTCTTAAGGCAAATAAATGACCTCTCGCTAAATCTGAAACATGAATGTAATCACGAACACCAGTTCCATCGATGGTTCGATAATCATTACCGTAGACATTTAAATAAGAGCGTTTGCCAATCGCTACTTGAGTGATGTATGGCATTAAATTGTTTGGTATACCATTTGGATCTTCACCGATTAATCCTGAGGAGTGTGCTCCAATAGGGTTGAAGTAGCGCAGAATCGCAATATTCGCATGGGGATGGCTCGCGGCATAATCTTTTAAAAGATATTCAATATCAAGTTTATTTTGACCATAAGGATTCGTACATCCTCCAACTTTGTCGCTTTCTTTTAAAGGAACATGATCAGGTGTACCATAGACAGTCGCGCTGGATGAAAAGACTATGTTATTAATCGCGAATTCATCCATTAAACGGAGTAATACTTTGCTTCCTCCCACGTTATTTGAAAAATATAAATCGGGTTTTGAGACCGATTCAGCAACACTCTTTAAACCCGCAAAATGAATGATGTCGCTAATTTTTTCATGTGATAACAAATTTCTCATTTTTTCTTCATCTCGAACATCAATTTCATAAAATCTTGGCTTTTTGCCGGTAATTTTAAAAATTCTATTTAAAACTTCAGGTTTCGAATTAGCGTAGTTATCGACAATCACAACATCGAAATTGTGATTTAATAATTCCACGACAGTGTGGGAACCGATATATCCAGTTCCGCCAGTAACTAAAACAGCCATACTTATCTCCTTTGTAATTCTTCAACGACAAGTTTATTAACAATCGCAGGATTTGCTTTGCCTGCCATTTTTTTCATGACTTGTCCGACGAGAAACCCTACCGCTCGATCTTTACCATTTTGGTAATCAATAATTGCTTGTGGATTGCTATCGATAATTTCTTTAACTGCTTGACCAATTAAATCGCCATCACTAACCAAATCGGCACCTATAATTTTTTTGACAATTTCGGGGTCTTCATCTTTTTCGATTAATTTTTGAAAGATTTCACGGCCTTGCTTATTAGAGACTTGTTGTTTTTCAATCATCAAAACAAGCTTTCCCAAATTCCGTGGAGAAACTTTGAATTGGTCGATATCAATCATCTCTTTGTTGAGGATGGATTGAACATCAACAATAATCCAGTTTGCCAATAGTTTTGCGCTCGCTCCAGATTTAATGGCTTCATCAAAATAAACGCAAGTTTTTTTGTTAGAAATAAGCATTTGTGAATCGTAATCGTTGAGACCGAGATTTTGATAACGCGCTAATTTTACTTCAGCCAATTCAGGAGAAGTATCTATCGCGTTTTTAATGAAATCTTCGCTCAATTTTATGGGAGGAATATTTGGTTCAACAAAGTATTTATAATCAACAGCGTCGGTTTTTAGTCTCATTAATATGGTTTGTTTTAATCCTTCATCAAAACGCCTTGTTTCCTGAGTAACTGCCCCACCACTAAGTAGGACTTTTTCTTGTCTCTTTATTTCATAATCAACGGCTTTTTCAATATTGGCAAAACTGTTGAGATTTTTAATTTCAACTTTTGTGCCAAGTTTTTTTGCACCCACAGGGCGAAGCGAAATGTTGACATCACAACGAAGTGATCCTTCTTCCATCTTGCCAGTACTGACATCAAGAAAGGTAACAATAGAACGGATTTTTTCCACATATTGTCTTGCTTCTTCTCCACTGCGAAGGTCCGGACGAGACACAATTTCTACCAAGGGTATACCGGCACGATTATAGTCAAGTAATGTGCAATCCCAGGAATGAAGTTGCTTACAAGTGTCTTCCTCTAGATGAAGTCTTTCAATGCTGATGGTCCTTTTTCCTAAAGAGGTATTAATTTCTAATTTTCCATCAGAACCTATTGGTCTTTGTTGTTGAGTAATTTGATAACCTTTTGGAAGATCACTGTAGAAATAGTTTTTGCGGTCAAACCAAAGCTCTCTATCAATAGTCATATTTAAAGCATTACAAATACGAATAGCATTGATTACAGCTTGTTTGTTAACGACAGGCATTGTCCCTGGGAAAGCTAAATCGAGAGGGACAGTAAGGGTATTAGGAAGTTTGCCATAACAAATAGGGGCATTAGAAAACATCTTGCTCTTGGTGTTCATTTCGACATGGATTTCTAGTCCGATAACAGCTTCGAAGTTCATCTTATTTTCCCTCCTTTGCGACTAAATCTTTTAGTTGAGTAATATTTTCAATTCCTTTAGCGAGAGAAAGTACTTCCGATTCAGCAAATCTCTTTCCGGTTAAATTGACCCCAAAAGGTAAACCTTTATCAAAGCCAAGAGGCAGTACAATTGATGGTAAACCGGCAAAATTGCCAATAGCGAGGTGATTGTCAGAAATAAGATATTCATTTGATAATTTATCGCCTTTCTCTCCTTGAAAGAGAGGGGCTGTTGAAGGAGCGGCTGGTAAATAAATAACATCATAATCTTTTAAGATATTGTTCGTAGCATCGACGATAAGTCTACGAACTTTTTGAGCCCTTAAAAATACTTCAGCTTGGTTCTCTTTGAATAGTGAATAACTGCCAATTACGAATCGTCGTTTAATCATTTCACAAAAACCTTCAGTTCTAGCCTTTGTCATTACTTCTTCGTAATCTTTTCCATCGAATCTTGGGCCGAATTTGATGCCATCAAGATTGGCATTATTGCTCGTCGCTTCCGAACATGAAATTACTATATATGTAGGATATATTGCCTTGCAGAGTTTTAAATCCATTGAAACGAAATCCACTCTCGCGCCTTGTTGCTTCAATGTTTCAATAGTTTTGTCAAATGAAGCAATGATGTTGCGATTGTTAATTGAGTCATAAATTTCTTTAATGACCGCGAATTTTTTACCGTTTAAGTGTGCGCTAATCGATTGGGAGTATTTTTCTACTGCAACTGTTGATGAAGAGCTATCTTTCTCATCTCTTCCTGATAGAGCTTCTAAAACGATGGCTGAATCCATGACATTTCTGGTAAAAAAGGCCACGTGGTCAAGAGACGGAGCGAAAGGGAATAGACCAAATCTAGAAATTCGACCCCATGTTGGCTTCATTCCAACAAGAGCAGCATAGCTGGCTGGCTTACGCACACTATCACCAGTATCTGAACCAATAGCGAAAGGAACAATGCCAGAAGCCACTGCTGCGGCAGAGCCACAGCTCGAACCACCTACCATATGTTTATGGGAAGGATCCCAAGGATTATAAGTCAAACCTTTATGCCCAGTCATGCCTGTTCCACCCATTGCGAGCTCATCAAGAGTGGCCTTCCCAATTAAAATTGCTCCTTGTTCTGTTAAGCGAAGATAAACCTCGCTTGAGAAAATTGGGGTATAACCCCTTAATATGTTGGAAGAAGCGCATGTTGGAATATCTTTCGTTGAAAAGTTGTCTTTTAACGCATAAGGAATTCCCCATAACAGATTGTTTTGTTTGTTTGGGTCCAAGCGATTAACCGCTTCAAGAGCTTCCTTCTCACAAATATATTCAAAAGCGTTATTTTGATCATTTTTAGCTTTTTCTAAAGATTGTTTTACTAACTCTAAAGGAGTTATTTTGCCTTCTAAAATAGCTTGATGAAGGCTCAAAATATCGAGAGATAAATATTCCATATTAGCCCACCACCTTTGGTAATCTAATTTGACCATCAACAACATGACCAGCATTTTTTAAAGCAATCTCTTGCGGAACTGGTGTCGTGGGAATATCTTCCCTTAAGTAATCGGTTGTCACATCAAAAGGAAATGTCATTGGAGATACTTCATCAACTCCCGGAATTTGAGAAATTAGTTCCATCTGTCGAATGATGACATCGAACTCTTCAAGAAGAGTGATGTACTCGCTATCTTTCATGTCGAACATAAGGTTATTCGCTACTTGTTTTAATAAAGGCATGTCTACATTTTTCATAATAAAAAATCCTACTTCAACAGAAGTATTGTAACATAATGCCAAATTTTTATTTACCAATTTCTTATTTAAGAAAAATGATTTTCAATAAACAATCAAAAAAGAGAAATTAGAAATTAAACAAAAAGATTATTTTTAGATTAAATCAGGGCTTTGAATTCGTCTTCACTCAAGACGGTAATTCCTAAAGAATTCGCCTTATCAAGTTTAGATCCTGCTTCAGTTCCAGCGACGACAACATCAGTGGCTTTTGAGACTGAGCTAGTTACTTTAGCACCAAGATTTTCTAGCAACTCAGTCGCTTCTTTTCTGCCGATAAAAGAAAGGGTTCCAGTCAGTACAACGGTTTTCCCAGAAAAGAAAGAATTTGCAGCTTGAGTGTTGCTTGCTATATAAGCAAAATTGAGTCCGTGTTCTTTGAGAGAATCAATGATTTGTAAGTTATTTTCGTTAGAGAACCAATCAACGAGAGAATGAGCGACAACTGGTCCGATATCTGGTATCTCAAGCAGTTCTTCTTCTGTCGCTTTGATTAAATTATCAATGTGTTCATACTTCTTCGCCAAAGTCTTAGCCATTTTGGCACCAATTTCTTTTATTCCGAGTCCAAAAAGAATCTTTTCTAAAGAATTGCTTTTTGAAACTTCGATGGCTTTAAGCAAATTATCAATTGATTTAGCTTGCCATCCATCAAGATTGATTATTTCATCACGATAATTAAAGAGACTATAAATGTCATTAATATAATGTAAAAAGTTTTGATTAAAGAATTGCTCGGCTACTTTTTCACCAAGGCCATCGATATCCATCGCATCGCGAGAGGCAAAGTGAATAATTGCTTCTACTTGTCGGGCATCACACGAGTGGTTAGTGCAAAAATGCATGGCATCTTTTTTTACTAGCTTGGACCCGCAAACAGGGCAATTTTCAATCATCTTGTATGGGGTTTGAGTTCCATCTCTTTTCTCGATTAAAACACGAACTACTTCTGGAATAACATCTCCCGCTTTTCGTAATACAACATAATCTCCAACCATTAGATGTTTTTCAATTATAAAATCTTCATTGTGAAGAGTTGCTCTTTGAACAGTACTTCCAGCCACTCGAACTGGTTCAAGAACAGCATTTGGAGTAACTTTCCCTGTTCTTCCAACGGTATATATAATGTCAGTTAATTTGGTGACTACTTCTTCAGGTGGAAATTTATAAGCGATGGCCCATCTTGGCGTTTTGGCGGTATATCCAAGTTTATTGTATAAAGACATGTCGTCAACCTTGATGACAATGCCATCGATGTCATAACTTAATGAGCTTCTTTTTTGTGCGTATTCTTTTATGTAATCAATGACTTCATCAATTCCATGACAAAGGCGGCGTTCAGGATTTGTTTTGAAGCCGAGTTTGCTAACCATGTTTAAGGCTTCAGAGTGGTAGCGAACACCAAAATCTTTAGCATTTACAAAATAGTACCAGAAGGCATCCAATCCTCTTGTGGCCGCAATTCCGCTGTCTAATTGGCGAACACTTCCAGCGGCTGCATTACGCGCATTGGCAAAAAGGGGCTCGCCATTATTTTTACGTTCTTCATTGAGCTTAAGAAGTGATTTTTTTGGCATAAAAACTTCGCCGCGAACTTCAAAATCCCCATCGAGATCAATGCGAGTTGGAATTGATTTAATAGTGATGACATTGGCGGTGACATCTTCACCTTCAACGCCATCTCCTCGTGTCGCAGCGTATACTAATTTTTTGTTATAAACTAAAGACATACCTAGACCATCAATTTTCATCTCGGTCATATAGGTAATTTTATCTGTTCCGACAACATCGCGAACTTTCTGATCAAAATCACGAAGATCGTCTTCGTTAAATGCGTTAGCCAAAGAGAGCATTGATCGTTGGTGTGTTACTTTTTTAAATTGTTCTTGAACCAATCCTCCAACTCTTTGAGTTGGTGAAAGAGGACTAGCTAATTCAGGAAAAGCTTTCTCTAAAGCAATAAGTTCTTGCATTAAGCGGTCATATTCAGCATCGGTCACACTTGGATTATCTAAAACATAGTATTCATAATTATATTTTTCCAACAGATTTGTGATTTCTAGAGCTCTTTCTTTTGGTGTCATGCCTTATGTCCTCCTCGAGTAATAGATGGGTGATTACCCATTAATGATTTTTTGCCATGAGTTTCGAATAATACGGTGATGATTCCGTCTCCTTCTATCTCAACTACTTTGCCAACTCCAAAGGTTTTATGAACGACAGTATCTCCTTCTGCCCAATCTTCGATGTTATTTGTTTTCTTTGAGAAGTCTTGTTTAATTGGCTCATCGCTAGAAAAATCAAGGTTAGGTCCATCATTAAAATGGTATTCTTTTTGTTTGATTTGAGATTTAAAGGGACTATATGTATCAACACTTTGCGCTACGTCGTTTCCTGATTCAGCTAAAAATTGGGAAGGTAATAATCGACCACCTAAAACATAGGAATAATCGGCCGAGAAAGTTAAATATAGTTTCTCTTTTGCCCTTGTCATAGCAACGTACGCCAATCTTCTTTCCTCTTCGAGACCGCGATATCCCGATTCAGCGACCGATCGAGAGTGGGGAAAAACACCATCATTAAACCGAACAACAAAAACGATTGGATATTCTAGTCCTTTCGCGGTGTGAGCGGTCATCATGGTAACAAAGTCACCTTCAATTACGTCATCTTGAGCAGAGTATAAAGCGATATTTTGTAAATATTCATCAAATGTAGACTCTGGATTAGCTTTCAAATAATGACGAATGTCAGCGAAAAGAGCCTTGATGTTTTCAATTCTCTCATCACCATCATCTTCCTTAAGCAAATAATCTTTATAACCAGTCGACCAAATCATATCTTCTAATGTTTTAGAAAACACTTCATCATTTTCGTTAATTTTTTCTCTGGTGAGGTCAATTAGTTCAATCATTGATTTGAGTTTAACAACTGCTCTAGCTGGCACTTCAGTTTTATCTAAATCAAGTCCTTTTATGAAATCAAAAAGGGATAAATTTGCGGTTGCAGCTTCTTCTTTAATTTTTGAAACTGTCATATCTCCGATTCCTCTTGTAGGTACATTGATAATTCTTTCAAAAGCTATGTTGTCTTGAGTGTTAGTAATTAAACGAAAGTAAGCAAGAACATCCTTGATTTCTCTTCTTTGATAGAACTTCTGTCCCCCATAAATCTTATAAGGAATGCCACGATTGACAAAAGCGGCTTCAAACTCCATTGTCACATAGTTAGAACGATACAAAACAACGATGTCAGAATAACGACGATGATCGCCTTTAACAAGTTTTTGAATTTCTCGAGCGACATAATCCGCTTCACCCTTTGAAGAAGGACCTGAAAAAACAACAACAGGTTCGCCTTTATCCAAACGAGTATAGAGGTTTTTAGGAACTCTCAATTTATTGTTCGATATTAGTTTATTTGCCGAATCGAGTATCTTTTGCGTACTGCGATAATTTCTTTCCAAAACAATTGTTTCAACATTGGAAAATTCTTTAATTAAATCTAAAATGATGTTTTGGTTGGCTCCTCGCCAGGTATAGATGGTCTGATCTGGATCACCAACAACATATAACGAAGTATTCGAATTTTGCAAAAGTTTGATCATTCGATATTCGACATCATTAGTATCCTGGAATTCATCAATTAAAATATGATTAAAACGCCGTTGCCATTTTTGGCGGATATCGGGGTATTTATCTAAAATCAGATTCGTTCTAAGCAACAGATCATCAAAATCGAGAGAGAAACTTTTGTTTTTTTCATCTTCATAAATTGAATATATTTCAAGACAGGTCTTTTCATCTTCAAAAGTGGGCTTATCGATTTTAATATCTTCGGGATATTTTTCTCTAATCTTATTTTTTGAAATGTATCCAATTGCACGGCCGACAATTTTGTCTCCTCTTTTGAACCCCATATTCGCGACTATATCTTTAATGAGCTTAGTTTGATCTTCTTCATCTAAAATTGAAAAAGTACTGGGAAAACCGAGAATTCCTATTTCTCTTCTAAGGAATTGAGCGGCAAAAGAATGGAAAGTTTTTATCGTTAAATCACTATTTATTTCAGGGAGCATTTTGATGACTCTCTGTCTCATTTCATTAGCAACCTTATTTGTAAATGTAATAGCTAAAATTGACCAAGGGGGAACATTACATTCAGAGATGAGAAAAGCGATACGATAAGTCAAAACCCGAGTTTTTCCTGAACCCGCTCCAGCGATGATGCGGACGTACTGTGAGTTTGTCTCGACAGCTTTCAATTGCATTTCGTTTAATTCTGATTGTATATTCATATATTGCTTTGCAATATAATATCACATTATGTCAACTTATTCAATTTATTTCCTGAATTTATCTTAAGGCAATTGGGTTAGTTCAAGGTAAGAAGAAATGTTCTGAACGCCTAAGATGTTAATTTTAACAGTCTTGTTTTCTAGCAAGATTAGACTTGGTGTTCCTCCAAACCACATTTCGTCTAGTGATACAGCTCCAATTGTCATCTCAACATCTTCATGAATTGGAATTCCCTTTTTATAAGACAATAAGAAAAAGTTTTTATTTGTAATAGAAATGAAATTTAACATATCGGTTTTAAACGATTCACAGTAGTAACATTGTTCGCTATAGAAATAAACGAAATAATTGTTTTCTTCCTGTGAGAAAAAATCCTCCCATTGTATTTGCAAATAATCGAAATCAACATAATCGTATAAGGGGCCATTACTTTCTAAATTATTACAAGATGTAGAGCAAATAAGAAAAAGAGAAGCGATTAATATGAATTTTCTCACAATTATATAGAGTAATATTACGTCCTTTTTTTACAATTTTAGTTTCTTAATGGTAAAATAAGACAAATGGCAATTTTCAAAAAGAAAAAGACACTGGTTGGAAATATGACTTATATGGCTTTAATGGCCGCAATTAATGTCATATTTATTTTGCTATCAGCTTGGATTCCAGTGTTATTTATCCTTTTAATATTTATCCTTCCTTTAGCAAGCACAATCGTGACATATTTTTGTCAAAAAAAATACTTTATAATCTATGCAATTACTACAATTCTTCTTTGTGCATTAGCTAGCTTTTGGGATGTTGGCAATGTAATTTTCTATGTAATACCATCGCTAGTTTCTGGCTTTATTTTTGGGGTATTGATGGAAAAAGGTATTTCACCAATAATTATTATTTTGTCTGGGGTTTTAGCGCAAATCCTGCTTTCTTATCTCGCTATTCCACTAGTATATTTAATTTATCAAAGAAATATAGTGACTGATTTCGCGACAATCTTTTCTTTACAAAATTTTGTCTATCTCAAATATCTTCAGAATATCTTTATTTGTACCATTGCCATTATTCAACAAGCTATTTCATTTATGATAATTTATGAAGAGATCTCAAAGATGAATATTAACCCTCTTTTTGAAAAGAAAGATAATATCATTGTCCCATTTTTAACCCTGGGATTTATTGGGTTAAGTGCTATATTAGCTTTTGTATATCCTGAACTATCATATTCTGCAATGATCCTTTCTTTATTACTCGGATTTTACTGTGTGGGAATATTAATCGCTGAGAAAAAAAGATGGATCATAATAACATTGCTTATATCTTCGATTCTTTCATTGTTCGTGTTTTCACTTTTATATGATATTATTCCCGAAACAGCTCAACCATTAGGCCTTTTAGTCGCTCAGGTATTTCCACTTTTCTGCACAATTATTGTTTTTATCAATAATTATTTGTTAATGAAAACAAACAAAGCTACAATTGAAAATAGGCAACCCTAATGGAAAGTTTATTTAAGAGTGTAGGAAAAGGTTTATTGTATCTTTTGGTACTCCCTTTTTTTCTTTTAGTCATAAGTGGCTACGCCATAGCAGGGCTAATCGTTTTTATATACTTATTCTTTAAATCAATAGTTTTATTCTTTATGGGACGTTCTTTGGATATCGAATTAGCTGAGGACAAAAAGGCTAAACAAATCATTCAAAAGGCTATTCCAAACAGTTCAAATCCAGTTATAAAGCAAGATGGCGCTCCTCAAAGTGATGCTTCGGAAAATATCGTTGTAACTTCATCAAAAGCTTTCATCCCATATGAGGAACCTTCTTCTGTTGAGGAAGCGTGTTTTGGAATCGACATTGAAAGTGAAAAGCAAAATGAACCGGTAAAAGAAAAAGTAATTTCAGGAACATTAGACAATCAAGCCATGGAAGAAAAGAATGAAGATATTGAAACAAACAATATTCCTCAAGATGACATTCAATTAGAAAAATACTCCCCTAAAAAGACTCGTTTTGATGATCTCAATGATGATGATTATGATAAGGAAAGCAAAAAAGACAGTGGAGTCGACATTCACTTTAAGGATTTTTAATCATGCTACCAACCCTATTAAAATTAACTGAATCGGACAAGAGATTGCTTATCGCATTTCTTTTAATTTTCATTCTAGTTTTTGTCATCGTTGGAGCGATTGGTTATCTAATTGTACGAGTTATGAAATGGCAAGGAAAGAGACTAGATAGTTGCGTTTCTGATGTTGTCTATTCACGTGTCATCACCGACAAAAAAACATTCTCGAAATACGCTCACAAGAAGAATTGGATTATTTTCTATAAAGCAGCTCGCATTCCAGTCATTATCATGTTGGTTTCCGGAATAATTTTAGTTGTTAGAAATCTTATAAATCATGATTTTAGTTACGATGTTTTTAATAATGTTAATGGATTCAGCACAGTTCTATTCTTGTGGGACTTCAGTGACATGTTCAATTTAGATCCTTTAACGTTATCTTTTACTTTCAATCTTCCAGTTTTAACTCATTCACCTCATTTTGAGATAGAAGCTTGGGGAAGCTATTTATTTGTCCCTGGCATGGCGGTTGGAGGATTGTGGTATTTATGGTGTGTCCAGTCATTGATTTCCCGCACATTAAGAATTAAGAAATTAAGTGAATCAATATTCGATAAGAATCTTGATAGATTCAATCAAAATGAACAGTTAATGAACTCATTAAATGCTGGTAAGGCGCCATTAAATAGCGAAGTTAAACCAACCGAAGAAAATAAGAGTCTCGAGAACTAATCGAGACTCTTTTGTTTAAATTGCAATAATTACAATTTGATAAATAAGGTAAGCAACAAATAAAACATCAAGAATAATCAGCAACCACAAAAATCGTCTCTTCATTCGATTGCGACGATTAATTTCTTCTTGAGTTAAGGGAATATTCTTTGCTTTTTTGGCCATAAACTAATATTTTATTGAGTTGGATGTGCGTGGGTAAGGTTGAACATCACGTATGTTTTGCATGCCTGTGACATACATCAGTAAGCGATCAAAGCCAAGACCAAAACCAGCATGTTTGCAACCTCCATAACGTCGAGTGTCGAGATACCATTCCAATCCTTTAGTTAATCCTAATTCATCCATTTTAGCTTTAAGGATGTCATATCTTTCTTCACGTTGAGAACCACCGACGAGTTCACCAACCGCAGGAACTAATAAGTCGCACGCGGCAACGGTTTTACCATCGTCGTTTTGTCTCATATAAAAGGCTTTAATTTCTTTAGGATAATTAATTAAGAATAGAGGACCTTTAAAAACTTTCTCAGTCAGATATCTCTCATGCTCGGATTGTAAATCCATTCCCCATTCGATATTGCTGTTTTCAAATTTTTGTCCTTCTTTAACGGCTTTCTTTAATAATTCAACTCCTTCGGTATAGGTCAGCACTTTGAATTCAGATTCAACGACGTGATGGAGTCGATCAAATAGAGTGTTATCAATCATCGAATTGAAAAACTCCATTTCAGCCGGGCAAGAGGCAAGAAGATAATTAATGCAATATTTTACGCAGTCTTCGATGAGATTCATATCATCTTGTAAATCAGCAAAAGCAATTTCGGGCTCAACCATCCAGAATTCACTGGCATGACGAGTAGTGTTACTATGTTCCGCTCTAAAAGCAGGCCCAAATGTATATACATCGCGGAATGAGAGAGCAAATGGTTCAACGTGGAGTTGTCCAGTAACAGTTAAATTTACTTTTTGCCCATAAAATGAATTTGGATCTTTGGTGTCATGAGTAACAACATCGAAAACGTTGCCCGCTCCTTCACCATCATTTGTGGTAATTAAAGGAGTATGAACATAGATAAATCCGCGTTCTTGAAAGAATTCATGAATTGCCATTGACAATACACTGCGAACACGAAATATGGCTTGAAATGTATTTGCACGAGGTCTGATGTGAGCAATATCTCGCAAAAATTCGAACGAATGTCTTTTCTTTTGCAAAGGATAGTCATCAGCCACATCTCCCTCTAATTCACATTCACTAACGATAATCTCAAATGGCTGTTTATTGTTCGGAGTGAGGGAAACATCACCTTTAACCTTAATTGCGGCGCCAGTTTTTAAGCTAGAAAGAAGACTATAATCTTTGCATTCCTTGTGATAGACTAACTGAACATTTTTAAAATATGTTCCATCATTAAATTCGATAAAACCAATCGAACCATTGTCTCGATTTGTTTTTACCCAACCTTCTAGAATAATATCTTTTAATTTTGATTTTTCTTCCTCGTCGCCGCTAACGACAACATCATAGAGTTCGAAATCTGTTACATCATAGAGATCCATATATCCATCCTCCGTAAAATAATTATACAAGAATAAATGATTAAATCATTTTAATTCGTGAATTTGTCGTAATCTTCAATTTTCCAGTTCGGATCCACGCCAAGATCCAACGGAGCGAACAAACGCATTTCGTATAAGCGTTCGGCTACTTTAGCAATCATAGCAGCATTATCCGTGCAACACCACATGGGAGGAATGTTAATTTTAACATTCATTTTTTCCATTTCTCGTGTCATTTCACTGCGAAGGTATGAATTTGCTGAGACGCCACCACCGAGAATAACTTCACTTACTTCAAATTCTCGAACAGCTCTTTTAACTCGATCTACAATTGTTCCAATCGCGACATCTTGGAAAGATTTACACATATCAGGAACATTGACCTTTTCGCCCTTTTGCTCGAGATTATGAACTAAATTTATCACGTTTGTCTTTAACCCAGAGAAAGACAAATCGTATGTATGTTCGCCTTTCAAAGGGATTGGGAGATTGTAACTATGTTGACCTTCTTTGGCCAATCTATCAATTGGAATTCCACCAGGATAAGGGAGTCCAAGAACACGAGCCACTTTGTCATAGCATTCTCCAATGGCATCATCACGAGTTTCCCCTATGACTTCAAATGACATATGTTCTTTCATTATAATCAGCTCGGTATTTCCTCCCGAGACAACAACTGCCAATAAAGGAAAATGAAATGGTTGAATATACTCATTGGCATAAATGTGCCCGACAAGATGATGAACTGGAATCAAAGGTTTTTTATAGAGCATTGCTAAAGTCTTAGCGGCTTGGAGACCGACATGAAGGGCTCCAATTAAACCAGGACCACGAGTAACAGCAAAGGCATCGATTTCATCAATTTTTACATTTGCCCTTTCAAGGGCTTCTTTAAGAACAACACCGATGTTTTCTACATGGAGACGAGAAGCGATTTCAGGCATAACTCCTCCATATTTGGTGTGAACATCAACCTGAGAAGAAACAATATTCGAAAGTAAAGTACCATCTCTAATGATGGCAATAGCTGTTTCATCGCAGCTAGACTCAATTGCTAAAATCAGCGCCATAATTTCCTATCTCCAATAGCATGTATAATGCATCTTCACCATTGTCATAATAATGGGGTTTAATTACTATCTCACGAAACCCGTGCTTCTTGTAAAAAGCAATGGCTTTCGAATTCGATACTCTAACTTCGAGGGTTAAAGTCAAAGCTTGTTTTGCTGCGCAATCGTTGATGATTTCGTCCATCATCGCTGATCCTAAGTCATGTCTTTGCATCTCGGGGTGAACAGCAATTTTGCATATTGTTGCAGAATCAAAAGTCTGCCAATAATCGCAAAAGCCAAGAACTGATTTAAGACCTTGAGATTCAATTTCAAGTTCAATAACCCAAAAATTACTAACCGGATTTTCCTTCAGCTCATAACGAAAATCCTTTTCTTTCCAAGGTGAAACGAAAGTAAGATTTTCAATCTCAAGAATCGCTGGCAAATCATTTTCAGTGGCTGGTCGAACTGTAACGTTTAAATATTCCATATCAATCTCTCATGTAGACTGGCACAACGCCTAAGGGGTTATCAACTTTTTCAAGAAAACCCTGCAAAGAAAACATTTCTGCAGCAATATTTGTTTTTGTTCCCTCAATTTTTAAATATTGAGTTTCACCACAGACATGAAACTCTGGATGGCAGGAAATGTAATTAATAACTTGCTCATTTGTCATAATTTGATCAGGAAGCAAACATGACGAGCCTTGGTAGACACCAATGTAGGATCGGTTGCTTCTAGCATTAATTAGACAGATAGATGGAGCATCCTGATCTTTTAAAACTCGTAAAGAGCTGACAGTATATAAACTAACAGGCAAAACAGTGGCGATTGTCTTTGCAATGCTTAGAGCAATTCGAACTCCGGTATATGAACCAGGACCAATAGCGACGATGATGCTTTCAATATCATTTTTTTCAACGTTGTTTTTTGATAATAGGTTATCTAACTCAGGAATCATGTGTTCAGATTGGGATTGCCAGGACTCATAGGAAATCGAATCGATTAGGTGATGTTTATCTGCTATTCCGACTGTTAGAGATGTGTTCGATGAATCAAGTAAAATTGTGTATTTCATAATGCAATGTTTTTAATCACTTCTTCTCTCCCAACAAAGGAAAAAGAACGATTATCTCCTCCGAGATTTTTAATTTCAACTTCAAGTAAATCTGTTGGCAAAAGCTTTTGAATATAATTGGGCCACTCAATGACAGTTATGCCGGTTTCATAACCAATGTATTCTTCGAGACCAATATCAGTGTTGATGTCTTCCAAACGGTAGGCATCGATATGAATAAGAGGCCTTCTACCTTTAAAATATATTTTCATGATGTTAAAGGTTGGGGATTGAACAACTTCAGTAATTCCTAAACCTCGTGCAATTCCTCTGACGAGTGTCGTTTTACCCGCACCTAAATCACCCTTCATCGCTAAAGTAATTCCATCAGGCAATATCGAAGCGAGCCGTTCTCCCAATTCGATGGTCTTTTCGGCTCCATGTGTAACTATATTTACGAACATATTGTTATTCTTTCTTTAAAATTTGGTTGGTAAATTGATTATAATAATCTTTCGCCGAATTCTCATCGAAAGGAAATAGCCTTTTTTTCATTCTTTCGACAATATCGGAAATGGTGTGTTTTAATATCTGATCTAAGTCATCATCGTAACCATAAAAATCTCGATGATGTAAATATTCTTTTTCATCAAGGACACGTACTTCTCCGTTTGGAAATAACTTGGCATCTAAATCATAATCAATGTACTTAATTACATCATGATCAATGAGAGACGGAGAAGCAATATTGCAGTAGAAGCAAACACCATCTTCTTTAATCATACATATTACATTCCACCATTCTCTTTTCGAGAAAATGGTAATGGCCGGTTCTTTTGTAAACCAACTACGCCCATTATTTTCCACTACTTTGGCGCGGCGAGAAGCAGAGACAATAAAATCATGGTTGTTTTCAATTACAAAACCACGATCCCAAACACGATGCAAATCACCATTGTGTTTGTAACATTGTATTCCCAACCAACGTCCAACAATGCTCATGAAATTACTTAGCTATTTCAGCTAAGACCTCCATGAAGTCAGGAAGTTCCTTCTGAAATTGTTTCACTCCATCAGGATTAAATTTCTTGTCAACTGGCAATTCATTTACTAAATCATCGTAACTTAGATACAATGTTGTGTGGCCGGCCCAAACGCAAAAAATAACGTTGAGCAAATGTTTGTCAATCTTAATAGCTCTGATTTTAGAAAGGAATTTTGTGCCAAACACATCTTTGAGATCAGCGTCTTTTGGTCCATAAATGAAAAAGTCATCATTGCTTTCTAATGGCTCAAGATCATCCAAAGCTGTTGGCTGATCGACACTTTCTTTGCCTTTAATAATGAAGAGAAATCTTCCTTCGAAATCCAGTGAATTAACAAATTTAATATACTTTCCGACAAATGCAGTTTTTCTTTGTCTTCCAGCTCCGGTGAACAAAGCGCATTCGCACATCTCAAAATGGTTATCAGCATATGCGCCTTTAACTAAGTTCCGAGAAATCGAATTCGTCAAGCCAGAATAAACGCCATCAGCAAACACTTCTCCAAGTTCAAGTTTGTCTTTGGGGAAATAGACGACATTGCTAAACTTTCCATCGGCAAAACTAACCTTATTAATAGCTGTTGATGCTTTGACAACATATCCTTGAAAATCGGGACGATCAACTCGTCTATTTAGAATGAAGAAAATGAGAATAACTACAACAGCAACACCGAGCAAACACCAGGCGATGATATTCGTAACAGTCTGCGATAATGACAAAAGAATTAATCCAGCGATAGAGCAAATAATTATTATAGCCATCGAAATTGTGGATCTCGTCTTGGATCTTTTCACAGAGCTAATAATCTCATTGCGATATGTATCAATAGCTTCCCAATAAGGAGTATCATCACTAGATGGTTTTTCAATTTCAATTGGTCCATCATTGACTTTTATAGGGCTGTCAACTGTTGCTTTGACCTCAATAATTGGCTCGACTGTTTTTTTGGAGATGTCATCTGTTGATTCATCAACAACGGTATTTTTATCTAATTCCATATTAAAACCTCATGTTAATTAAATATAACATAAAATGTTACCAAACTAAATAAAGCTTTTTTAAGGGGAAAGAGTTATTCCTTGCCTTTTTCCTCTTTCTTTTGGAGAAAGGAATTATTGACATCACGAAGAAGAAATGGCCATTTTTTGGCAATCAAAAACATAAAGAGTGAGACAAGAATAATCGAAGGCAGCATATACGCACCATTATAAACAAATGAATAGAGGAAACCATTTGTAAATCCCCAAACAAATCCAGATGGATCATTCCAGAACAAAACACCAGATAAATAATGGGAAGCAAATTTGAGAATGCCTCCTAATAAACAGCCAATAAGAAGCCATCCGATTTGGATTTTTGGTTGATTTTCTTTTATCGATAACTTTCTAAACAAACCGGCAAATCCAACAACTGCATAAACAATAACGTAATCAAATAAAACTTGAGCCATCGCGATATACCAAGTTGAAGCTATTGCGTAGAATCCATCAGCTAAATCGAGAAGACCCATGACTAAACCAGTAAGTATACCGGCGAGAGTACCACGACGAAATGAAACAATCAAAACACAAATCATCGCAATTCCGATGGAACCACCATTAACAAAAATGGGAGCAGAATAAGCTCCAGCTATTGCATCCAAAACAAATCCAATCGCAGCAAAAATAGCAACTTCCGCCATCGTTCGAATATTAAATAATGCTTTCATAAGACCTCCAAAAAATAAAATCCACCGGCAAAACCAGTGGATGTCTAAATTAATAGTCCTACGCTAGCATTGCCTAGATCAGGTTAAGGGTCGTTATTTCTAACCTCTCAGCCCTTGCGAGCTCCCCTGTTCATTTCGAACGTGTACATTGTATGGAGATAATTAATGAAAAGCAATATCATTTTTGCTTCGGACGAGAATACACGATCCGGAGTTTACATCCAAAGTGCCATTTGAGCTTAGTAACTCGTTAGAAATACATAGTGTGTCATTATCAAGTAAAGTGTAATTATCGAGTTCAAATTTAAAACCCTTTAAAGAGATTACAGAGTTACCATTTGAGAAGAAAGAATAAAAACGATACTGATCCTTTTGAAAAGAAATTTTACAAGGCGCATCATATCTCGAAATAATCGAGTAATCATCTTCGATTATTATTCTATCATCAAGTTTTAATAGGTTAATATTTGCCAAGAAATGTTCAATGCGGCTGCCCTGAATTCCACCAAGAATAATAATCTTTTTCATGCCTTGGTTGAATCGCTGGTAAGCATAATAGGTATCAGTGACATCTTTGACAGGATCCAATTGAGAAATCTTTTTAGTATTTTCAAAAACGAAACGGCGTTCATCATTATTTAATGAGTCAAAATCTCCCACAGCGTAATCTAATATTATGTTTGACTTAATTGATAAAAATGCACCTTTATCAACACCGACAATAATTCTTTCTTTCTCAAACTGGTATCGCTTTAAGTCAATTGCGTTTCCGATAATAATATATAAAATCATAGCAATTTAGCCTTTTTTTATCCAATTTATTGGAGCGACATTATTTTTTATTAAATAATCATTAGCGAGAATAAAGTGATTGTTGCCAAACCACCCGCCTTGATTAGCAGATAGCGGAGAAGGATGGACGCACTCTAGAATCAAGTGTTTAGGATTAGTTAAAAATTTCTTCAACTTTCGTGCCGGGCCACCCCAAAGCAAAAAGACAATTGGTTGAGGCTGGTCATCAATACATTTTAAAACATCGTGAAAAAATTCTTGGTATTCAAGAATGTTGTGGCTCATGGCGTTATGTTCTCGAACAGATAAAATGGCGTTTAAAAGCAACACTCCTTGTTGAGCAAGATAGGTTAGGTCTCCGTTACTTTTATCACATTTAACATTATATTCATTTTCAATCTCTTTATAAATGTTTAACAAGGATGGAGGGGTTTTTATTCCATATGGAACGCTAAAAGAAAGCCCCATCGCTTGACCTGGTTCATGGTAGGGGTCTTGTCCAATAATAACCACTTTAATTTGTTCTAGAGGTGTGAGATAGAAGGCATTAAATAAGAGATGGCGAGGAGGAAAACAAATATGACTTTGATATTCCTCATCGAGAAAACTGCTTAATCTTTTGGTATATTCTTTTCCCTTGATTGAATGGAAAAAATCACTCCATTTTTTTGATAATTCTGACATATTGAAATGATAACATTTTTAAAACTTACAAAAAAGAAGCATAATATTAAATAGCTATGAAAATACTCTTTGTTTTTAATCATCCAGCCCCTTATAAAGTAAACCTTTTTAATGAGTTAGCTAATTCGCTTGATCTTCATGTTATTTTCGAACGAAAAAAAGCAAAAGACCGACCAGATTCGTTTTACGCCAATAATGAATATAATTTTAATGTTCGTTTTTTGAAAAGAGGTTCTTTCGGTAATGAAAACTCCAATACCGGAGAGCTGAAAAGGTTTATTGCTGAAAACTATTTACGATATGATCTAATCATTATGAATGGTTATAGCACTTTTAGTGAGATGAGAGCTATCCATTACATGAAAAGGCACAAAATCCCTTTTGTTCTCTATATTAACGGAGGGGTTATCAAAAAAGAGAATTTCATCAAATCAAAAATAAAGAAGTATTTTATTGGCTCAGCTTTCAAATACCTTTCTCCCTGTGAGGAGGCTGATGAGTATTTAAGACACTACGGAGTGAATGAGCGTGATATTTATCATTACCCATATAGTACTTTTTTCAAAAAAGATGTCCTGTCATCACCTTTGACGAAGGAGGCCAAGAAACTAATTCAACAAAAATATAATCTTCCATCTTCCCCTTTGTTTGTAACCGCAGGTCAATTTATCGAAAGAAAAAATAATCTTTCGTTAATATCCTTATTTAAAGATAGAAAAGAAAATCTTCTTTTAATTGGAGAAGGACCATTGGAAGATAAATATTATAGATATATAAAAGATAATAATCTAACCAATGTTCACATAATGAGGTTTTTACCTCACGATGAACTTTTCAAAGTACTACAAGGTTGCGACTGCTTTGTCACATTATCAAAAGAAGATATTTATGGTCACACCACTAATGAGGCTCTCGCAAATGGTTTACCAGTCATATCATCCAATCGCGTCGTTAGTTCACGTCATCTAATCAAAGATGGGTATAATGGTTACATTGTTTCCCTTGATGGCAAAGAAGAAATTCTGAGGGCATTTAGTTTAATAAATGCTAAGATGAGTGCGAATGCTATTAAAACAGCAAAGGAAAACATGATTGAGAAAACGGCAAAATCTCATGTCGCAATATTCAACGAGGTTCTAAAATGCAAATAATATATTTCACCACTTCCCTACACGAAAATGATTATCCCGACTTTCAAAAAGCCTGGAAAGTTTCATTGAATCCGTCCAACCAAAACTTCCATAATAAAATGATTAGAGCCTTGGGCAAAATTGCTTCCGTTGAAGTCTTTTCGATGAGGCCTTTTTCCAAATCTCGATGTCGAATTAATAGATTAAAGGCCGAGGAAAAGAGAAGCGGATCAATTTGCTATCATTATTTGAAAGTCCCAATCAATCCATTTCTTCGTGGCTTTTCTTTTTTATTACAGTGCAAGAAAATGATTAAGAACTCAAAAGATCTCAATCTCGATGATGCAATTATTTTGACTGACACAATTAATCCTCGAACCATGAAAGTGGCAAATGCTATCGGCAAAAAATATTCAATACCTGTGATTGGCATATGTACCGATTCCCCTTCAAATATTACGGGAACACGTCGTTCTTATACGGTCAATATTTTAAACCAATCCAAGAATCTAGATGGTTACATTGCTCTGACCAAGTCTCTTGAGGAGCTATTTAATCCTCACAATAAACCCAGTCTTATTTTTGAAGGATTGGTGGAAGATGCGCCGGTCGTCAATCACCTTCTAAAACGATCTTACTTCTTTTTCGGTGGAGCTCTCCTTCCCCGTTACGGAATTAACGAATTAATAAATGCGTTCAAGAAACTTCCCAATCCTGAAGTTGAACTCATCATATGTGGCCACCATTTTAATCTCAAAGATATCCATGAGAGAATTAAAGATGATAAAAGAATTAGTTTCCTCGGTGTTATGCCTGTTGAGGATGTCCTCCATTTCGAATCTGAAGCCATCGCCAACATTAATCCTCGACCATTCTCAGAAGATTTAGATCGCTTCTCAATTCCAAGCAAGACTTTAGAATATTTGTATAGTGGCCGACCAACTATTTCGGTTCGCAACACAATTCTCCAACAGCATTTTTCTGATGAGGTTATATGGTCTAAGACATCAAATGAAAAAGACCTTCTTGGTTGTATGGAAAAAGTATTAGCGATGAGCGAAGATGAAAGAACCGCCCTTGGAAAAAATGCTCAAAATAAAGTTATTAAGTTGTACTCATTAACGAGCGTTAGCGAAAAAATAAAGGCATTTTTAACGGGATTTTCGAATTAATTCGGCTTCAATGTCGCGAGAAACACTATCTAGAGCGAAGTGTTTTAAATAGTAGGCAAGGTTATTATTACCGAGCCTTTTTCTTTCGTTTTCTGAAAGAGCTTTAAATGATTTTATGGCCATTGCTAAAGATTCTGAATCTTGCTTGGAAGCGAATATTCCACCTTCAGCATTGCTTAATTCCGTTCTTCCATCGCCCGCTAAAACTGCAATGATTGGCTTGGCAAAA
>Ga0209717_1001412_pt1 | contig 26014 bp, 23 predicted proteins | sample AD_UKC048_MetaG_FD_184418 | JGI IMG/M metagenome (GOLD analysis project Ga0209717, IMG submission 184418) | Active sludge microbial communities of municipal wastewater-treating anaerobic digesters from USA - AD_UKC048_MetaG (SPAdes) (version 2) | ecosystem: Engineered > Bioreactor > Anaerobic >... | reverse complement strand
ATTGTCACCAAAAAAACAAAAGCCCGAGGATTTAACGGCAGTGCAACATCGCGTGTGTCGCAAGGCAAACGAACCTTTACGCGACAAGGACTCAATTTGAATTACCTCAATGACAAGGTGCGTTGGTACGGAAACGTAGGCTACGGCTATGCCCAGCCCAACAACGAACTCTACATTTACCGACGTTTTAAAAACCCAGACTTGTCTACCAAGAGCAATTTTGATCAGAACAGCTTGCTCTTGACAAGGGTGCATACGGGCAACGCCAAAGTAGGGATGGATTATTACGTCTCTGATAAGACGACGATTGGCGTGGGCGTGAACGGCATCATCAAATCGGGGAAGAAGACTTCGGACGTGAGCAGTGTGCTTAGTAGTCCTTTGGGTGTGGTAGACTCGACGATTGTGGCCAGGAATATTGAAAAAGACGATTTCTCGAATTTGGGTGTCAACCTCAATTACCGCCACGATTTCAATGAAAAAGGGGAGAAGCTTACCGCCGATCTGGATTACCTCAATTACCGCAATACTACAGACCAGACTTTCAATAATTTCGTGTACCAGCCCAACAATATCTTAAGCAGCCAGGATGCCTCGGTAGGTTATTTGCCCGCAGACATCAATATTTATTCGTTCAAGACCGATTATGCGCTACCGCTTAAGAATGATGGCGCTTTCGAGACCGGCTATAAGATGAGTATTTCTAAAACCGACAACATTGCAGATTACCGCGATGTTATCGCCGGGATTCAAACGCCCGATTTTGACATGAGCAATCATTTCAAATATGATGAAACCATTCATGCGGCGTATGTAAATTTCAATGTTGGTTTTAAAAGGTTGAATATTCAATCGGGTTTGCGCGTAGAACACACCCAGTCTAAAGGGAATCAATTGGGGAATATGATTAAGGCCGCGTCGCGGTTCACCAAACGCTACACCAATCTGTTTCCAACGCTTTATGTGCAGTACAAACTCGACTCGATTGGCAATAATCAACTCGTGGCTTCTTACGGAAAACGCATCAACCGTCCGTATTATGAGGATTTGAACCCGTTTGTGAGTCCGCTCGATAAGTTTACTTTTTATGCCGGAAATCCGTATCTGAGCCCAACTTTTATGCACAATATTGAGCTTTCGTACCGCTACAAAAGCTATTTCTCGACGACCGCAAGCTATGGCTACTCTAAGGACGACATCGCCGAAACAATAGAAATCAGAGATGGGATTTATTACAGCCGCCCTGGAAACATTGGGAAAGGTCAGTTTTACAGTTTGAATGTCAATGCCGATATCCCTTTTGCTGCCTGGCTTTCTACCAATTTGTATTCTGAGGTAACCCATATGCTGTTCAACAGCGCGCTGTATACCGAGACGCTCAACTCATCGGGAACGTTCTGGTCTGTCAATGCCACGAACAGCTTTAAATTTCCTAAGGATTGGTCGGCCGAACTTGCGGGAAGTTACCACACCAATATCGTTTCGTCACAGTTTACGCTGGGTGCGCGCGGTTATGTGAATGTTGCCGTGCAGAAAAAAATCATGAAAGGCAAGGCAAGTATCAAATTGACCGGTAATGATCTCTTTTATACGAACATCAACACGGGTACGATCAACAACCTCAGGTTAACCGATGCCAATTGGGTCAACAAGCCCGACACGCGTAACGTGGCACTTATTTTTACTTACAGTTTTGGTAAAGCGTTCCAAACCAAGGATTACCAGGCCACGGGTGCCGATGCCGAAAAAAACCGGGTCAAAAATTAATTTCCAATCCATTTATTGTTGTAATTTTGGGGCACTTTTAGCACCTCATATCATGTCGATACTTAGATTAAAACTGCCTACCGATCCGCGTTGGGTGAATATCGTAGAAAAGAATATTTCTGAAATCCTTACTGACCATGCGTGGTGTGAGCAGAAGGCGGCGTCGAATGCCATTACGCTGATTACGATCAACTCGGAGTTCCCTGATTTGGTCACCGATATGCTTGCCTTGGCCAAGGAAGAAATAGAGCATTTTGACATGGTGCATGAAATCATCAAAAAACGCGGGCTCCAACTGGGTCGTGAGCGCAAGGATGAATATGTGGGTGAACTCGCGCAGTATATGAAGCGCAGCAACACCGGTAGTCGGGTTTCGGGGCTTGTAGAAAGATTGTTGTTTTCGGCCATGATCGAAGCCAGGAGCTGTGAGCGTTTCAAGGTGCTTTCTGAAAATATAAACGATCCAGAACTATCGGTATTCTACCGCGACCTTATGGAAAGCGAAGCCGCGCATTACACTACGTTCATCTCCTATGCCAGGAAATACGGGCACGGGATTGATGTTGAGCAACGCTGGCGCGAATGGCTTGAGTTCGAAGCGTCTGTCATCGCGAGGTACGGTAAAAGCGAAACCATTCACGGGTAGACACCAAAAATTTTAAGAAAAATTTATCGGCTTCAGAGTCAAGGTTTTATCGGCTTTTTTTTAGGATAAAGCAGACAAAAAGGGCTGTATTTCGTCGTTTAATTTACTTGTGACTGGCGTGGTGTAGAATTTTTCAATTATATTTATGCAAAACTTAGTTAAAATCAATTTATGAAGCTTTATATCAATTTCGACGGAATTACGGCTTGTCGTGTCATTCTCCAAGAGCAACTCGAGCGACTCGAAATCAAATACCAATTGCTGGATTTGGGCGAAATAGAGATTAGTGATGAAGTTCCTGCCGAGACGTTTGCCGAGTTGCAGCAGTCGTTGGGTCGATATTCAATCAACATCGTCAACAATCAGAAAGCGCAATTGATCCAGAAAATCAAGGATACCATCGTGGAGATGGTGTATGAGAAAGATAAGATGCCCAACACGACCATTTCGCATTACCTTTCGGATAAACTCAACTTTAGTTACGGTCACCTCGCCAATATCTTTTCTGAGAACACGTACACTTCTATTGAGAATTTTATCATCATCCAAAAAGTGGAGCGCGCCAAGAAGCTGATAATAGAAGAAGAACTGACGCTGACCGAGATTTCATACAAGCTAAACTACAGCAGCGTGGCCTACCTGTCAAGCCAGTTCAAGAAAGTCACCGGGCTAACGCCGTCTATGTTCAAGAGAATCGTAGACAAACGCAGAAAATTAACCAACAACTAATTTAACCCTAAGTTATGCTAACAAACGAAAGTACATTGAGAATTCTTCTGGCGGATGATGATGAAGATGACCGCACCTTTTTCAGCGAAGCGATTGCCGAATTGAAGATGACCAATCAGCTTACGCTCTTTAACGACGGAAAAGACCTGATGGAATACATGCACAATCCCGACGCTAAGTTACCGCACATCCTTTTCCTGGATTTAAACATGCCGTACAAAAATGGTTTGGATTGCCTCAAGGAAATCCGTGCAGACCAGCGTTTTAAAAATGTTTCTATTGCCATTTACTCTACGTCATCGTCAGAAAAAGACATCGAGAATACGTTTGTTGAAGGAGCTAATATCTACATCAAAAAGCCCAATGATTTTTCTGAACTCAAAAAAGTAATCAAGGAAGTCGTTCACATGAATTGGCAATTCCACTCGTCAGGACTCAATAAAGAAACGTTTTTCTTCAGCATATAAAGCCCTCGTGGATGAAATTCCTGAAGCTGTATAAGAATTCGCAAGTTTTTAAAATTGCTTTGGGAATTGCCATATTGGTGATTTGTTATCTCGCTACGGTATTTTATACACAGATGCGGGAGCTCAACAAGTCGGTAGCCATCATTTCTAATTCTAATGAAACCCAGCTCGAACTCGAGAAACTACTTTCTGTTATCAGTATTTACGAGACCAACCTGCGCAGTTTCATCATCACCAAAGACGAGAACTATATCCGAGATCGCTTTTTGAGTCGTGGAAGCATCGAGCTGAACCTCAAAAACTTAAATAATTTAGCTTCAAACAACGCTTTGCGAACCAAAGACATCGATAGCCTTAAAAAACTTATCGATTACCGGTTTGAATTGTTCCGCGAAACCGTTACCATTGCCAAGGCTAAGAAAGTCGATTTCAACGAGCTCAATGCCAAACTGCTGGAAAGCAGCAGGTGTACTGATGACATGCGTGCTTTTGTTTATGAGACCATCAATCGTGAGCGTATTAAGGTAAAATACCACAACTCCAACCACCATTTTGAACTGCAGGGCTCGGCTGCGACCGCGTTTTTGCTGGTCATTCTTTCACTGTTGATTTTATTGCTGTCGTTCAATAAGATGAGAGTAGACCTCCACCAACTCAAGCGAGCCAACGACGAGCTCAAATTCCTAAATTATTCTTTCAACAACGCCGAGAAAATTGCTGGATTCGGATACTGGAAATACAACCTCGAAACCAAAAGTTACACCTTCTCTGATAATTTTTACCGACTGATGGGCATCGACCCCGATAAAACCAAACCCGATGTGTCCGAGATGGGCAAATACCTGCATCCCGATGACTATGAGCGCATGATGAAAGTACACAACGATTCGCTCGAAAACCTTGAGCCGACTTCTGCAATGTGCCGTTATGTGTTGGCTTCGGGTGAAATGCGCTACATCATGGCGGTGGGTAATTTTACCAAAAACAGCCGCGGGCAGACTGTCAAGATTGGCGTAAACTATGACATCACCGAGCAGTTCCTCAACACTCGGGAATTAGAGGAAAACAACCGCGAACTTCAATCCATCAACGAAGAGCTCGAGTCGTTCAACAACATTGTGAGCCATGACCTGCAGGAACCGCTTCGCAAAATACAGATGTTTATTTCAAGGCTCGAGGAAAATGAAACCCAAAAACTGTCTGACCAAGGCCGCGAATATTTCTCCAAAATCAAGCTGGCCGCCAACCGTACCCAGGCTTTGCTCATTGATCTGCTCAATTATTCGCGCACGGTAAAAGGGGATAAGGATTTTGAACCCATCAGGCTGGATGATATCGCGCGTCAGGTTGTACACGATTTGGCCAACACCATCGACGAGAAAAAAGCAGAAATCCACATAGGTGAATTGCCACAGGTTGACGGTATCCGTTTCCAGCTCGAGCAATTGTTTACCAATCTGCTCACCAACGCGCTAAAATACAGTAGGGAAGGAGTGCCGCCGATTATTCACATCCGCACCGAGAAGATTGCATCGCGCCAGACGCACAACGGCAAACCCGTTACCGAAGATGATTACCACAAGGTGGTTGTAGCCGATAACGGCATAGGTTTCAAGCAAGAATATGCAGCTAAGATATTTTACCTGTTCCAACGGCTGGAAACCGATTCCAAATATTCGGGAACGGGTTTGGGTTTGGCCATCTGCAAAAGGGTAGCCGACAACCACAACGGGTTCATTAAGGTAAAGGCCAAGCCTAATGAGGGCGCCAAGTTTTCTATTTACTTTCCAAAAAACAAAATATGATGACGGTACGCCAAGCCAACGAAGCCGATTTTGCCACCATCCGCGACATCGCCTTTAAAACGTGGCCAGAGGCTTACGGCGAAATTTTGTCGCCAGATCAATTGCAATACATGCTCCACGCGTTTTATTCTGACGCGGCGTTGTTTGAAAATTATACTAAAAAGCACCATCGTTTCCTGTTGCTGTTAGAAAATGAGGAAGCACTTGGTTTTGCTTCGTACGAGCACCATTATCAAAGTCTACCCGTTACGCGGTTGCACAAAATTTACCTGTTGCCCCAGTCGCAAGGTAAAGGCGCGGGCAAGCTCTTGATGGAAACCGTTGAGAAAAGGGCTGTGGCAAATGGGTCTAAGGTCATCTCACTCAACGTGAACCGCTTCAATAAAGCGCAAATCTTTTACCGCAAGCACGGATTTGAGATCGTCGGGGAAGAAGACATCGATATCGGGCGTGGTTACCTTATGGAAGATTTTAAAATGGAAAAGAAAATCTAATCTGATACCCGGATTTCGTGTTTGAACAGCAATCCTTTGGCTTGCTGTAGGGAGAATTGCGCTTTTTTGATTATTGTCTTTTTGGGATCGATGGTGTAGTTGTGACTCGTCCTGAAATCGGCTTTGTAAGCAATAGCGTTGGCAAACTCGGCACGGTACAAATCGCAACGGTCGAAAACCGCTTCGGTTAAATTGGCAGCCATGAAATCTACCGCAATCAGGCTGCAATCGACAAATGAGGTTTGCTTGAGCCTGAGGGTATAGAATTTTGAAAAATCCAGGATGCATTGGTCGAATGAGATTTCAAAAATCAATTTGTCGCACATGGAGAAATTGACCTCGCGGATCTGGCATCGAATGAAAGCCGCTGTCCGCAACGCCACATAGTTGATTTTGGCGCCATCAAAGACACAATCGGTAAAGGAGCAGTCAATGAAGGTGACCGCAAGGAAAGTGCAGCCAGAAAAATCACAATGGCTAAAGTGGCAGCGTTCAAAGTCGGTGAAATTCAAGTCGTCTGTCGCGTAGGTCAGGTGTTGGTACTTGGCATCAGGGACGTAATTGCTCATTCGGCGAATATAAGGATTTGCGTGCGTCTGACGTTCTCCCCTCGAGCGGAATCTTCCAAGTTTTAAGCGATGGCTTTGCTGTTTCGACAAAAATCTCTCCTGTCGGCCTCACTTGCCAATCACAATATTAGTAACTTTGCCGGCTCATCTCACTGCCAGTTTATGTCGCAACCTACAACACCTTTTCCTGCTTCGGGCTTTTTCGGGAAAAATCCGGCGCTCAAGATCAAGGAATTTGTTTCCTACCTTACCCTCAGACTCGGGATTATTTTTGCACTCAACATGCAGACCACCATCATTTATTACTGGATTTTTGAAATTACCGGGGATAAATTGTCATTGGGATTGGTGGGTTTGGCCGAAGTAATCCCTGCCATAGGCTGCTCTTTTTTTTCGGGCCATGTCGTAGACCAGAATGAAAAGCGCAAGATGGTATTGACCTGTATGGCAGGTTACCTCATTACGGGAATCTGCCTGTTTGCCATTGCATTGCCGGCGGTACATGCGAGTCTTTCTGTTGGTTCCATCAGTGCGTTGGTGTATTTTTTTATATTCATCGGAGGGGCGTTGCGCGCGTTTTACAGCCCGTCGATGTTCGCCTTGTTTGGGTTGGTGGTTCCGCGCGAGCACTACCCCAACGCAACCAGTTGGAGCAGTATGGCCTGGCAGATGGGCGCCGTTCTAGGCCCATTGGCCGCCGGATTTTCTATCGCTTGGGTGGGCGTTCCGGCAGGCTTACTCGCGGTAGTTATCCTCGAAGTCATTTTGTTTTATCCACTGTTGCGCATTGCGGACAAGCCGATCTTAAAAAAAGTAAAAGAACCGGTTTTGCAGAGCGTCACCGAAGGTTTGCGGTTTGTGCTAAAAACCCCAACCTTGCTCGCTGCGCAATGCCTGGATATGTTCTCGGTATTGTTTGGCGGTGCCGTGGCCTTGCTCCCGGTGTACCAGAAAGAGATTTTGCATGTCAACGAAATGGGATTTGGTATTTTGCGGTCGGCGCCGGGAATAGGGGCATTGCTCACCTTGGGTTTGCTGGCGTTCCTGCCCCTCAGGACATATCCGGGACGTAAATTGTTTTTGTGCGTGACGGGTTTTGCCGTCTCGATCATCATCTTTGGGCTTTCAAAAAACTTCTACCTGTCTTTCCTGATGCTTTTACTTTCTGGGATGTTCGACGCAGTGAGCGTGGTGATCCGGAGTACCATCCTGCAACTGGTCACACCCGATGAGATGCGCGGTCGGGTGGCGGCTGTCAATACCATGTTTGTCAGTTCGTCCAATGAACTCGGCGATTTTGAAAGTGGCGTCATGGCGCATTGGTTGGGTACGGTAAGAGCCGTAGTGACTGGGGGTTGCATTACGTTAGGCGTGATTGCGTTTACATTTTTCAAGGCACCACAGTTGCGTGAATTTACCTTTGAGGATCATGAGGATAAAAAAAACTAGCTTTTAGCTTTGGCTGTTGCCTTCTCCAAAGTATTTCTCCAGGATACTGTCGAGGTCATTGACTTTTACCGGCTTGGTCAGGTAGGCGTCAAAGCCATGCTTTTTTGCGTTTTCTATTTCTTGCGGTAGCGTGTAGGCGCTCAGGGCAACAATAGGCAGCGATGGGTTCTTTTTTTTAAGCAGGGTGGTGGCTTGGTATCCGTCCATAATGGGCATATTGAGATCCATGATGACGATGTCTATCTCAGGATGTTGCTCGTAGCGGTCTATAGCTTCCTGGCCATTCCACGCGTGGATGAGTTTTACGTCAAGTTTTGAAAGCAATGTTTTGAGCAGCAAATAGTTGAGTTTGGTATCTTCGGCCACAAGAATCAGCGGTTTGTTTAATCTGGGGAGTATTCTATCTTGAATTTCATCCTTTTGGGTTGTCAAATTTAGCGGAAGGGTAAAGTAAAAAGTCGCACCACAACCCTCTTGTGACTCAAGGCGCATTTGCCCGCCCAGCAGGGTCACAAATTCTTTGACGATGGATAAGCCAAGTCCTGTGCCGCCGTAATTTTCCCTAACGGTCACGTCGGCTTGATGGAACCGTTCGAATATTTTTTCCTGACACTCGGGCTTGATTCCAATTCCGGTATCAGACACAAAGAACTCCAAAGTATTTTGCTGTATATCATATCCAAAAGAAATCTTTCCCGATTTGGTAAACTTGAAAGCGTTCGACAACAGATTGGTGAGTATCTGTCGCAGTTTTGTTTCGTCGGTGTTTATGCAGCACCTTTCTGCCGATTTTTTGTCGAGATCAAACTCAATGTCTTTCTCTGATGCTATCTTGCCAAAAACGGTTTTAAGTTCTTGTAGCACCCGATCAATATCTACCGCCGTTGTTGAAACGGCAGCTTGTTTGGTTTCAAGGATTGAAATGGTAAGGATGTTATGAACGATAGAGAGCAGCTGGTTGCCGCTGTTGATTATGATTTGAGTGTATTTTTTCAACTTTTTGTCGGAAAGGTCGGGATTGGTAAGCAATTCAGAGAAACCGATAATCGCGTTCATCGGCGTAAGGATTTCATGCGAGATGTTTTGCAGAAAAACCGTCTTGAGCCTATCGTTTTCTTCGGCTTTTTCCTTGGCTTTCAAAAGCTCTTGTTGTGCGAGCTTGCTCTGGGTGATGTCGCGCGCCGCCACCACCGACCCGATAATTTTGCCGTCTTGGTCTCGTGTGGGGGCAAAACTGTAACTACCAACCCAAGTCTCACCAGTATCCTTTCGGCGCAGCTTGTACTCGTCATTGGTGGCAGTTTCCCCGTTTAACGCCCTGGGTACCGCCCATTGTTCAAAACTTGCCAATTCTCCACTCGGAAGGTAGACCTCCAGGAAATCAGGGTAAGCCGACAAGCTTTTGGCACATTGGGCCTTGTCTTTGAACTTGTGGAACGCGGCAAATGCATCATTGAAATTCACGAAATGGCCGTCACGGTCAGAGATGAATACGGCATCGGTCATACTGTTGAGCGCGGCTTCGAGTTTGATGCGGCCTTCGTTGATTTGTGCCTCTGCTTTATTTTGTTCGGACAGGTCATGAATGATAGACATATTACCAATCCATATCCCTTTGCTGTCGAATAGTTTAGCACTAAAGGTATTTCCCTCAAACAATTCACTCTGGCTGTTTTTATAATTGAGGAGGTATTGGCTTTTGACCTGTTGGGATTGTCTGTCGAATATTTTTTCGCCCAGTGATTTAAAGCTGTCTTCGCTTTCGTAGAGCATTTCGGTGGTTTTGCCCAGCAGTTCGTTTTCTGCATATCCGAAGGTTTCGATTGTGCTTTTGTTGACCATGACCATTTCACGGTTGGTATTGGCAATGATAACGCAATCAGAAATGGTGTCGAACATGATTTCAAACAGCGTCTGTTGCTCTTCGAGTTTCCCGACATGTTTTTTGGCCATGAAAAATAGCAGTGATGCCGTCACCAGAATATAGAAGCTCCCTTTGTAGGTTTGGAATTTGGTTAATAGTGCCGGATCATTGATCAGTAAAGCCAAAGCTTCGTCTGAGAACAAAATCCATAACAAGCCCACCATCAGGTACGCAGCGATATTTTGTATTCTAATTTGACCAATCGAAAATAACGGTAGAATTCAACTTTAAACTGGTTGTTCATGGACACATTCATTATAAGTAAATCGCTGTTAGAAAGTTCCTGAAATGTTGATAGCAGCACAGCCAGCCAAAACGAGCCAGGGCTATGCTTACAATGGCAAAGGGTGTTCAAATTTGAGAATCCCGCAGTTGGTATTTATGAAAAATGTCAATCTTTTAAGCAAATATATCATTTTCAGCAAATTCCCAGACCGGTCGTAACAGAAATAGTTCGCATTTTGTAGACATTAATGGAGAGGAATCGAGTAGCAGGAATGACTGATTAATGAATCTTAAAAATTTTATTCAAAATTGATTTGCAAATGCAAGATTAATACCTATATTTGCACCCACAAAAAAGGCCTCGTGGCGCAACTGAATAGCGCATCTGATTACGGCTCAGAAGGTTACTGGTTTGAATCCAGTCGAGGTCACGAATAAATGCAAACCCCATAAAAAAAAACGCCAAGTTCACTTGAGCGTTTTTTTTTATGGGGTTTGCATTTTCAAAGCGGAGCTTTGTGGTTGTCGCGTAGCGAAATCCAGTCGAGGTCACTTAAGAAAGCAAAAAGCGTTTCAATCGCAGATTGAAACGGCTTTTCATTTAGACTACGGAGCACATTCTGGATATGTAATCCAGTCCCAAAACTTCAACAGCGACAGCAATTCTATTGCGATTGAAACGGCTTTTCATTTAGACTACGGAGCGCATTCTGGATATGTAATCCAGTCCCAAAACTTCAACAGCGACAGCAATTCTATTGCGATTGAAACGGCTTTTCATTTAGACTACGGAGCACATTCTGGACATGTAATCCAGTCCCAAAACTTCAACAGCGACAGCAATTCTATTGCGATTGAAACGGCTTTTCATTTAGACTATGGAGCGCATTCCGGATAGGCAATCCAGTCGCGGCAATTCCAACAACGCAAAGCATTCTGCTAAGATTGAAACGATTTTTAAAGGTTGTTTTCGCAATCTATCAAAAAAGCAATCATTTCAAAACAATTCTCCATTACACTTTAAGCTGTTCCAACAAATACAAATACGCTTTCAGGTTATGGTGAACCAAAACTGCCTTGTCACTATCAGGGAAACTCTGGTAGTATTGTGCATCGGGATTTAAAATTATCGAAGTACCGCAGCGCACATAATAATTAGAGTGCAGGTATTCTGGATCTTCAAAACCTTTCAAGCTATGTCCGATCGCCTTGGCGACGAAATGTCCCAGATAAGTTTGGTATTTCTTGACGGCCTTATGGTTGTATTTCGTCAATTCTGAGTAGACAAATTCCATTATTGGTCTTTCTAGAATCGGCCTTTTCTGTATGATTTCCTGTACGTTTTTAAACGGGTTGGTTTTATTGAAATCGCCAATGGACTGGATGGATACCGGAAGTTCAGGAACCCAATCGGCCCCGTTAACCACCGTAAACGACCATCCGATCTGATTGTCGGCTTCATAATCATAAGAGAAATAAAGATTGCCCGGTTTGGGCGCCGCACTGCAATAGGTTTTAAATTTAATGTCTTTTGGAAGCTTGCCAGTGGTTTGATAGTATTTGAGCTGCGCATTCATCAAGAACGCTACCGCCGCTCCCTGGCTATGTCCAAAAATGATAAAGTCGCGAACGCCTTTCTGGTATTGTTCTAAAACTTTGGCGGTAACATCGGGTACCAGGAAACCGCAGGATGCTGCCCAACCCACATGCACGCCAGCCTTGTCATTGTTGGCGAAATGATAATCATATGTGAGCGAATCACCTAGTTTGAGCTGTCCTTTTGCCGGAATCATCGCCGCATGAAAATTGGCCATCCAGCTCAAAGCAAAATCCCTGGTTCCTCGAATGCTGATCACGTTGTGTCCGGTGGCTTCATACATTTCCCAACAATTCAACAGGCCTCTTTCCTTTGCACGATAGATGGTTTTATAAACCTTAGATTCTGGAATGCCGTGATATCCACTACTGTCATTCCAACGCGAAAAAGCCAGGACGAGTTCGCGATATTCTGATTTATTAAAGCCAGGCTGTAGGTTCTGGGAAACAGTAGAAAAGGCCAGCAATACGAACAGGGTACAAAAAATTTGTTTCATGTTTGGAGTTTTTTAAGATAATATTTCCTGTATTGGGTTGAAAAAGAAACATTAAACTTAAAAAATATTTTAACAATTGCAAAAAAGCAATCCAAAACGTAAGTTGAACAACGCGAGCCAATTGCCTACTTTGAATTGTCGATTGGTCTCATTCCTCCAAAGCACGTTTGGTCACATAATAGCGCCAGCCAATCAACGCCAGCTGCCATTTTTTGGCCTTGGCTAAGTCGAGTCGGCGTTTGGTGAAGCTCGGCAACAGTAATTTATTGAGTTTTGCGAGGATTTTGTACATGGTAAAAGCTATTGCGCAAAGATACGCGAAGAATGCTCCAAGTCATGCGAAGGAAAAAAAATACATGGGTTTTACAAACAAACTGTGTTTCGAAATTTCGTGAATCTTCGCGTCTCCTTGGCGCACGTTTGCGTAAAAAAAAAAGGCCGCCCAATGACGACCTTTTCCAAACTTTATTAAAACAAAATCTACTTCTTTTTAGCAGCTCTTTTTACTGCCGATTTTTCCCTTTCGCGTTCAAATTCCTGTCTTGACTTTTCAAGTTCCCTGCGTGCTTCTTCAAGTTCGCGGCGTGATTGCTCCATTTCCTCGCGCGCTTGTTCCATTTCTTCGCGGGCTTCTTCTGAGTTGCTGCGCGCTTCGGCGGCACGCTTTCTGGCCCGCTCCATCTGAGGCCTTGCGGCTTCTATTTGCTTTTTGGCAATGATGACACTTTTGCGGGCTTGATCCTGGATTTTCTCGAGATCAATATCGGCCAAAATCTTATCGGTATCGATGTTCATTTCTTCGCCATTGACGATGATTTTCATCTTTCCGTCTTTGCCGACGGTCTTTACCACGACATTCACATCACCAACGTTGATCATATCGTCTAGCGCCTCCAATTCTGGCAATTCTGGCGCTTCTGGTGCTTCGGGAACTTCAAAAGAGTAGGCGTAGACAGTCGCTTCGGCATCTTCGGGATCAACCGGCGCAGCTGGCTCTGCAGGATCAGGCGAGTCGGCCCCGCCTTTAGAGAAAATGCGCAGTTGTTTTTGCGTATTGCCAAAGGCCAAACTACCGTTGTCTTTGCGGTTGATACTGATGGGCTTGATCGGTTCGTCACCGGCAATGACATAAGTGGCCTTGTGTCCGTCTTTGTCACTGTAATCGGCCTTGATGCCCGTGATTTCTCCGGCACTATTGCGTTTTACTTTAGAGAACTTGAGCTTGGCACTGTACTTTTCTTTCATGAGTTGCGAGTGCGCCTTGAGCTCGGCATCGGTGGTGTTCTTATTGATGACAATGTTTGGAGGACCTGCCATCGCGCCAATGGCAGCAACGATTGGGCTGTCTTTTTCCTGTGCAATAACCTTAACCTGGAAATAAAACAGGAAAGCCGCCAGCACCGGGCCGATTAAGAAATACTTCCACGCATTGGATTGTTTCGATTGATTTTTGTTTAGCATAACGATTCGTTTTTTGATTAATGATTGATAAAAATGATTGGTAATGGCCACACAATTATCGTGGGTGGTGACTTTGAGCAACGTGATCTGGTAGGCACGTTTGTCGGATATGTTTTTTAAGGCCTCGCTGTCGGCAATGAATTCAAGGTTCTGCAAAATTGCTTTTTGGTAAAGCCAAACGAACGGATTGTACCAAAACACGATACAAAAAATACGTGCCACCAAAACATCCATAGAATGATTTTGCTCGCAGTGCACCTTTTCATGTTCCAGGATATTCTCGAGTTCATTCTGGGTATACATCGATGAATTGTACACGATATAATTGAAGTAGGAGAAAGGCGACACCTTTTCATCCACGTCGATGAACTTGAAATCGGCCTGCTGGGTGACGGTTTTGCCTTTGAGTACTTTGATGAGTCCGCTAAAATCGAACGCCAATTTGAAAAGGAAAATGATAATCCCAATAGCATAAATGCCCGCAACGACCAGTAGCCAATCCATTTCAAAATGCTCAGCTTTGGGCGTTTGGATTACCGAAACCGGAACCTGCGGCATATTCACATAATCCACCACCATCGGCTTCGGTACTATCCAAACGATTTTCTTAAAAGTAACCAGTGGCAGTACGATACAAGTAACTAACCCTAACAAAAGAAACCACCGGTTACTCTTAAAAAAAGTCTCTTTGCGCAACAGGAAATGATAAGCCAGGAAAAATACGGCTATCAATCCGCTCGATTTTAATAGGTAAAGGAATATTGTTTCCATGGTTTGTTTTTTGGTTGTTGGTTGAATACAAGGCGCAATCAGATCACTTTTCCAATCGACTTTTGGCTTTCGACTTTTGACTTTCGACTTTTAACTTTTAACTTTTAACTTTTAACTTTTAACTTTCGACCTTAACTCTAAGATTTTCCCTCAATCATCGCCAAAATCTCCCGCAATTCCTCAGCCGAAATCTTCTCTTCCTTGGCAAAATGAGAAACCATATTCTTATACGAATTGTTGAAATACGTATCAATGGCAGTATTCATGAACTTCTTACGATACGCTTCCTTGCTCACAACCGGATAATACTGGTGCGTGTTCCCAAACGCATGGTGTGCCACAAAACCCTTGTCCTCAAGGTTGCGTACAATTGTCGACAGCGTATTGTAATGCGGTTGTTCCTCGGTAATCTCGGCCATGACTTCTTTTACGAAAGCCTTTTCGAGCTTCCACAAAATGTGCATGATTTCTTCTTCTTTGTTCGTTAACTTTTGCATGATTTCGTTTTATTTTTTGTCATTCTGAGCGTAGCAATGAATTTGGGCGTTGCCTTTGGCCGCGCTTTCCGCTATATCTTTTGCCCGTTAAAGAAGCGTGACAAAAGGATACCGCTTCAATCGCTAACGCAGACATCGGCGTAATTTCCAAGCACAATCCAAACGTACAACTATATTTTTAGTTACACAACTATAAAAATAGTTATTTAACGAAAATTTAAGGAATGGATACGGCTGCGCCTTTAGAAACGCTGCGCTATAGAGACGGCTGCGCCTATAGAAGAGATAGGGCTATTCGGCAAGTGTTTCAAAAAGTATAAGTAGGATTCCAATTTGATAAAATCAGAAATGTAGTAAGTATATAGCGTACCCAAAAGACTCTGCCCGCTCCAAGTCTATAGCCCTCAGGGCGTTTCTAAAGCCTGAAGGGCGTCTCTGTAGGCGCAGCCGTCTCTATAGCGAAGCGTCTCTAAGGTTTCAAATTAAACAACGCAAATTCCCGCGACTTCTTAGGATAATCGGCATACGATTTATCACTCGGGTTGGTGATATGCGATTTGATCGTGATTTTGTCGCCCAGGTTAAAACCCTTAGAAACCATTTGGTAGTCGAGTAGGTATTCGCCGCAAAAGTAATTGCCGTTGGCATCTTTTTCAATAATTCCGGTGTATATTCCTTTCGACATCTTATTTTTGTTTTAAGTCGGGCAAAGGTAAACAATTGCCGCCGTTTTCCCGATGGATTTGAAGAATATTACGCGACGTTGTGCAAACGACACGTTAAGATTCGCTAAGTTTTTAGTTCGTGGCGAGACGATTATAAATCTGCAAATAAAAAACTTTTTAGATTGTGAAAAGACAAATAATTATTCTGATTTTACTTTGCAAATCATTCATCACTCATGGTCAGGAAAAATGTATTTACGAATTTGAAAAAATTGAAGCTGTAAATACAATTCAAAAAAAAGAAACCATAGAAAATTTATTGAGCAACGCAGAACTATTTGACAATAAGTACTTTATAAATTTTTATAACAATGAAAGAACCCCAACGTTTTTTATTAAAGAAAAGGACTACTGTATATCACTAAATATAGATTTCTCTGATGAAGCCAAGTATAATATCGTAGGATTGTCTCAAAACGGGCAATTTATTTATATCAATGGAGAAGGAAATCATTTGGCAAGACAAACAGAATTCGGGTATAAATATCTTTACATAATCAATTTAAAAAACAAAACGTATCTGCCAATACAATATTTTTCATCAGTTGTTTTTTGGGAACCAAATGATAATGGATTTAATATAACAAAAGAGCATACGGTAAATAGCTCGAAAATTGCCTTTAACAAAGATGGTTTTACCGTAACCAACTACATCTTCAGTATTACCAATGACGAAAAAATTGACTATGATGTAATTCAAAGTGGAGTATATGAACTCGATGACGTTAAACTCAAAAAAACCAAATCCTACAATGCAAAATTGATGCAATTTATACCGATTAAATTTGTCGGCAATATTGCTATCGGTATGACTCTAGAAGATTTAAAATTAATTTATCCAGATGTTAGTTTTATTGAAAAACAAAACATTTATCAAAATTGTGCAGAAGAGAATAGTTTAGGTTTTGAAGTTTGGGATGGAAACGAATTACTGGGTTATGTAAATAATGCCCTATCCGAAAATAGAATTTCAAATTTCATTGCATTGTCATCAGTATTCAACTTTGGCAAACTAAGTACAAACTCGACCGCGAGAGAAATTTTAAAATGGTATCCAAAATCAAATGTAAGATTAGATTTGATAACAGATTGGGAACATATCTACGTAAAAGAACTTAATATAGAACTCGTTTTCAAAACCAATGAAACCAATAGAATTGGGAAATATAAAAATGAGAATTTTATAAAACTAAGAAAAGGCGAAGCCAAAGTAGATTTCATTCAAGTTAATTAAAGTCCTGCCACCAACAGCCAGCAAGCCTGATTACTTGATTTCCTTAGCCTGAAACACTTTTCCTCACCAAAATATTTATCTCCGCCGAACAAAAATCGTTTCGCTTTTTCGCCACTGATGCCTATTGGCGAAACCAACACCGATTGCACAAATTTCACAGATCAAGAAATTATAAATCCGTGAAATTTGTGCAATCTGTGTTCACCTTTTCTATTTAAATTTCGCGAAACTTTGCGTCTGCTTCGCGTATCTTCGCGCAATCGCTCAATGAATTCGCGCCATAGCTTCATGAAAACCTACAACCGATATAACTTTCACAAACACACCTTCTGTATTTTCAAAGAAGTACCGCTTCGGGAAACAGAAAACCGCGAACCCGATTTCAAAAGCAAATCCGGGAGTGCCTATTATTTTACCCAAACCGGTGTCTATCGTCTATCGAACCATTGGAGCCGCGTGGCCAATTGCCGCTGGCGACTTGAAGGCAACCCGCAAAACCTGGCGCGAACCAAACTCGGCTTTGCTTTGTGGAGCGCGTTTCACCAAGACAACGAAACAGATAAACTGTATTTCATAACGGTAGATTTTGCAAATCATTCCGTCGATTATGAGCACAAAGAAAACGCTTTGAACGGTAACGCCATTTTGCGCACCGCAGCCGACACTGCTAAAATCGTCAAACAAATCCGCAGCCTGCTCCAAACCGATTCCTGGGCGAAATACAAAGAAGGAAAAATTGAAGATCTGCGCAAAGCGATTGTCGAGAGACTGATTACAACCAACCTTCCGCTGGCCGAAATCAAAAGAAATCTATAAGCGTTTTTCCTTACGCACCAAATCCTTGAGCCAGATGCAGCATGCCACAGAAATAATCCCGAGCGTTCCCATCACAAGCCAGTTGACCTGGTAGCCAAAATGATCAATGATACCCATCCCGGTTTTGGCGCTAGACATGTGCGCGAGGCTAAAACTCATCGTAAACAGCGCCATGTATTTGCCTTCCTGGCCTCTGGGCGCGCGGCTCAGCGCAAACGAATTCGAAAACGGGAAAATGAACATCTCTCCAAAAGTGATGAAAATGATGCTCACGATTAAAATGCCTGCCCAAAAGTTAACCAGCAGCACGTAAAAACTTACGGCCATCAGCACCGAACCCCACAAAATTACCTTGAGTTTGTTGATTTGTTTGCGTTCAATAATCGTCACGATGGGCATCTCGAGGAAAAAAATCAAGAGTCCGTTGAGTGTCATCAAAAGTCCGGTCTGGAACTCGGTGAGCCCAAATTGCTGAAAGTGGTACAAAGGTAAAGTGGTAAAAATCTGAAAGAAAATCATCGCCGTGATAAAGCAGATGAACAAGAAAATCCAGAAAATCTTGTCCTTGAAAACCGAGTCAACCGGCGCTACATCCGATGTTACCTTATGCTGGTTGATCGCCTTCTTTTCCTTCACAAGCAATGCAAAAATCAGGATGGCCGTCACACACGAAGCGCCATCGACCCAAAAAATCCCTTTGTAGCCGATGCCCATGATGATCAATCCACCCAAAGCCGGGCCAGCGGCAAACCCTAGATTTACCGCGAGCCGAACCAAAGTCAGTGCACGTGTGCGGTTCTCGGGTTTTGAATAGGCGCCAAGCGATACGAACATGGCCGGACGAAACATATCGGCTACGGTCATCACGCCAAAAAGTCCAAAGCACAATCCCCAAAATGAAGTGATGTATTGCAGCAGGAAAATGAGTACGCCGCTTGTGAACAGGCTAAAAACCATGATCTTGTAAAACCCAATCTTATCCGATAGTTTGCCGCCAAGCCACGAACCGAGCATTGAACCAAGTCCGAAAAAAATCATGATCGAGCCCACATCGGTCAAATCGAAATGCAAATCCTCATTGAGGTATTTGGATAAAAAGGGCAGCACCATCGTGCCCGCGCGGTTGATAAAAGTAATGATGGTCAAAATCCAGATTTCCCTTGAGAATCCTGTGAAATTAGAGTGGTAACGCTGGAGTGCCCTTAAAAGCATTTGGAGAAGTTGGTTTTTGAGCAGCAAAGATAGCAACTTTGTGCTTTTTTGCCTTGGCCAATCGGCAACTTTTAGCCTATTTTTGTAAAAAGAATCGCGATGAGAAAATCCCTTTTTGTTTTGGCGTTTGCCATGATATTCGAACTGCATGCACAGGAAAAATGGACGGTAGCGTCATCACAAGAATTCCAGAAACAAATCAACAGCGAATACGCCGACAAAAAAGAAAGCCCGCTTTCTGACGCCGATTTCGCAACCTTCAAGACGCTCGACTTTTACCCAATAGACGGCAGATTTGCGGTCGTGGCCGATTTTATCCGAACGCCAAACGAAAAAGTTTTCAAAATGAAAACCAGCAGTTCCAGGTTGCCCGAGTATGTGAAATATGGCGAATTGCATTTTACCCTCGAGGGAAAAAAGCTAAAGTTGAACCTGTACCAAAATATCGAGCTGGTCAAAAAACCGGGCTACGAAGACCACCTGTTTTTACCATTTTCTGATTTGACCTGCGGCAAGGAGAGTTACATCGGGGGGCGTTACATCGATATGAAAACCCCAAAAGGCAACCAGTTGCTCATTGATTTCAACACCGCTTACAATCCGTATTGCGCTTACAACCACAAATATTCGTGCCCGATTGTTCCTTTAGAGAATGATCTCGCTGTCGAAATCCGCGCAGGCGTCAAAAAATTTCACGACTGATGGAATTTTTCAATCTGCATACGCACCAATACACAGGTTCGTCGGGAGTTTTAGAGCTCGTCAACCAATATCCGGCCGAGTTCGCCGCCGCCATCCCGACTTATTCGATTGGCATCCATCCATGGAAAATTGTAGCCGAAAACGTTACGACAGAATTACAAATTATCGAACACCAATTGCCGTTTGAAAATTGCCTCGCGCTCGGCGAATGTGGGCTCGACAAACGTATAGACGTACCGCTCAACTTACAGATCGAAGTTTTTGAAAAGCAATTGTTATTGGCCCAAAAGTACCGCAAACCTGTCGTAATCCATTGCGTGGCGGCGTTTCAGGAAACCATTGTACTCAAAAGGCAACTCGGCATTTCGGTTCCCATGATCATCCACGGATTCTCCAAAAGTGAGGAATTGGCACAACAACTGCTCGACAATGGTTTTTACCTTTCGTTTGGGAAATACCTTTTGCGCAATCCCGAACTCGAGGATGTTTTCAAAACCATCCCAAGCGACCGGTTTTTCCTTGAAACCGACACGATGGAAGAAGGTATCCGCGAAGTCTACCAACGCGCCGCGAAATACAAAAACATCGATTTGGAAACACTCAAGCAAATCATCAACACGAATTTTAAAACAGTATTCAAAACGCCAGCCGTCTAAAGCGCAGCGCTTCTAAAAATCTAAAATATGGCAGCATGGACAGAAAGAGCCGAATTGCTCTTTAAACCCGAAGGACTCGAAAAATTAAAAAATGCCAATGTGCTTATTGTAGGCGTAGGAGGCGTGGGCTCGTTCGCAGCCGAATTCATCGCACGTGCCGGTGTAGGCAAAATCACCATAGTGGATGGGGATGTCGTGGACATTACCAACATCAACCGCCAATTGCCGGCCTTGCATTCTACGGTCGGGCAACCCAAGATCGACGTGGTGGGCGAGCGCCTCATGGACATCAACCCCGAATTGCAGCTCACTAAAATTCGCGAATTCCTGTCACCCGAACGCGCGTTTGAAATCGTGACGAATGATTTTGATTGCGTCATGGATTGCATCGACAGCGTCACGCCCAAACTCAACCTGATCATCGCGGCCAAACGCAAAAAAGTCAAGATCATCAGCAGTATGGGCGCAGGAGGGAAGATGGAAGCCTCGAAAGTAAAAGTCGCCGACATCAGCAATACCCAGAATTGTTTCCTCGCCAAAACCATCAAGAAGAGGCTCAAAGCCGAAAAAATTGACAAAGGCGTGAAAGTGGTCTTCTCCTCAGAAATCCAGGATGAAAGCAGCCTCAAAACAACCGATGGAAAGAATTTCAAGAAGTCGTTTTACGGTACCAACAGTTATATGCCGGGGCTTTTTGGGTTGTATGCGGCCGAGTATGTAATCCGTTACATTTTGAAGAAAGGTACTGAGGAAAATAGGGGCTAAGATCCTAAGGTTTTTAGCCTCAGTCCCTTTTTACCTTAACACCTTAACGAGTACCTATGATAAAAACAGTAATCTTCGACATGGACGGCGTTATCGTCGATACAGAACCCGTGCACCACTACGCGTTCAACCTGCATTTCAGGAATTTAAATATTGATGTCTCGCCAGAGATGTACCATTCCTTCACAGGAAATTCCACCCGAAATATATACGAGCGGCTCAAGGAAACCTATAAGCTAGAACACGACTTGCAGCATTTGGTAGCAACCAAGCGCGACTTGTTCAACGAAGCTTTCGATCAAAAGGAAGATTTGTACCTGCTTGAAGGCGTACTAGACTTGATAAAGGATTTGCATCGCAACGGCATGCAACTCGTGCTCGCGTCGTCATCGGCACATGTGACGATTGAGAAGATTTTCAAGCGTTTTGATCTGCACCGATATTTCAGCCATATTGTTTCGGGCGAGGATTTTCCTAAATCTAAACCGCATCCGGCGATTTTCCTCAAAGCCGCTGAACTGGCCAACACGCCGGTTGACAATTGTATCGTCATCGAGGACAGCACCAACGGGATTAAAGCTGCCAATGCCGCTGGGATTTATTGTATAGCTTACAACAGTTTCCACTCCAAATTACAGGATTTGTCTACTGCCGACAAAGTTATTGAGCGTTTTGACGAACTCGATTTTAAAACCATCCGAAATTTGAAATAATATGGAATTCAGCCAATATGCTAAGTCGCAGTACGATTGGATCCTATCCTCAAGACAGGTGTTGTTTGATTACTGCAAAACCATCAGAGAAGAAGACTTCGTCAACGAGAATACAGATTTCGGTCAAGGCGGAAGCATGCGCAACTTACTCGTGCACACTGCTAATGCGTATGTGTTTTGGATAGGAAATGTTGCTTTAGGTAAAGGTTTGGAGTTTTCTAAAAATGAATCAGTTAAAAATATTTCAGCAGCAATAAATATATTTGTTACGGTCGATCAATTGATGACTGAATTTCTTGAATCAAACCCGAGTAATCCAATCGCTTATGAAATCCGCGGTGGGAAAGGCATTACGACTCCTGCGACGATTTTCGCTCACGTCACCACACATGAGTTCCATCACAAAGGACAAATCCTTTCCATCAGCAGGCATTTGGGTTATGTTCCCGTGGATACCGACATCATTCGCTAACCTACCGCTTCCTTAAAGACTTTGAGGCATCTTTCGCGCGCCATTTTATGATCGACGATTGGCTGGGGATACGCCGAAGTTTCTAATTCAGGAACCCATTTTTTGATGTATCTGAGGTCTTTGTCGAATTTCTTGATTTGCTCAGTTGGGTTGAATATCCTGAAGTACGGTGCAGCATCCACGCCACTTCCTGCTGCCCATTGCCAATTCCCGATGTTGCTCGATTGCTCGTAATCGAAGAGTTTTTGGGCAAAATACGCTTCGCCCCAGCGCCAGTCAATCAGCAGGTGTTTGCACAAGAAGCTGGCCACGATCATCCGTACGCGGTTGTGCATGAACCCGGTGGCATTGAGCTCGCGCATGCCTGCATCCACAAACGGGTAGCCGGTTTTCCCTTCGCACCATTTCCTAAACTCGGCTTCGTCGTTACGCCATTGGATTGCATCGTATTTGGGCTTGAAACTTTTGGTGACCGTGTGCGGGAAATGCCACAAAATCTGCATAAAGAACTCGCGCCAGATCAGTTCATTGAGATAAGTGGGATTTGTTTCCCGGTTGGCTTTTCCTACCATTTCCCGGATACTGAGCGCTCCAAAACGAAGCAACGGGCCAACATGTGAGGTTTTTAAGGCGGGAAAATTGCGGGTTTCCTGGTAATTGGCGATTAATTTTGGCGAGTCATCCAAGGCAGGCGTCTTTATCTTCGGGCTTTCGAAACCAATATCATCGAGCGAAAGAAAAGGATAATCGTGCGCGGCAATTGCATCGAGTTTTTTCTCTGAGGCGAAATGTTGGAGTTTGGTTTCACTGAAATGTTCCTTCCATTTCCGGGAATACGGCGTGTAAACCACATAAGGCGTACCATCGTCTTTGGTCACTTCTGACTTTTCAAAAATGACTTGGTCTTTGTAAGTCAGGAATTTTACGTCGTGCTTCTTGAAAATTTGGTATACCGCCACGTCGCGTTTGCGCGCGTAGGGTTCGTAATCGTGGTTGGTGTACACGCTGGTTATGTGATGTTCTTTGAACAATCTTTCAAACACCGATACCACCGGATCACCGTGAAATACCGCCAGCGATTTATTGTTTCGTTCCAAGCCAGCCTGCATTGCGGTCAACAAGTCGTGAATCAGTCCTAAGCGCGGATCGGCTACGGGTAAATCCTCTAGGATGTTCTTATCGAAGATAAAAATCGGAAGCACTTCTTCGCCGCTGCTTAAGGCTTCAAAAAAACCTTTGTTGTCGTGCAATCGCAAATCGCGCCTGAACCAAAATACTACCATATGTTAAGAGTTTAGGCTTCCAAAAAGCAAAGTCAGTTTTTCACGTCGGTAATCAAAGATTGCATCGAGTTTTGGTTTTACCAGTAATGGATGCAGGAGTTGTCCTAAAACCCCCATCGGTAATTTGTAATGGATGATGTCTTCCATCGCCACGCCGCCTGGAACGGCTTTGAGGAAATGTTTGTGGTGCCAGAAGGCATATGGGCCAAAGCGTTGTTCGTCTACAAAATACTGTTTGTCGATCACATGCGTGATTTCGGTAACCCATTGCATTTTCAGGCCAAGGACCGGTGCGACGGTGTATTCTATGATTTGTCCCGGAAAAATGCTGCGTTCGGTCCCTGAAATGATGTTGAATCCCATGAAATCGGGTGTAATAACCTGCAGGTTTTTGGGATCCGAAAGGAAATCCCAGGCTTGTTCGATGGTGATGGGCAATTGCTGTGTACAGCTTTTGGTGTAGATTTTCATCGTAGCATTTTTGGTAAAGCTACTTAATGTTTAATGTAATTCAAAAAAGATTAAACAAAATAATTTGAAATTAAGATTTGATTAACATATTGCCGCGCATTGAATGTGTAAATTTGAAAACAACTAAAACAAAATCATATGAAGAAAATTATTATTGCCGCCGCCATTCTATTGGCTTCGCACACCATTGACGCGCAGGTAAAAACCCCGCAACCCAGCCCAAAAGCGACCGTAGAGCAAGTGGTTGGCTTGACTACCGTAGACATTGAATACTCCAGGCCGAGCATGAAAGGCCGCAAGATTTTTGGCGATCTCGTACCGTTTGGAAAACTCTGGAGAACCGGTGCCAACCAAAACTCAATGATCAGCTTTAGCGAAGATGTCATCATCGATGGTAAAACGCTTAAGAAAGGTAAATATGCACTTTTCACCACGCCAAAAGCCGATAGTTGGGACATCGTATTTTACACCGATACTGATAATTGGGGAACGCCTGATGAGTGGAGCGATGCCAAAGTTGCATTAAAAACCTCCGCCCAGTCTGAAATGCTCAACCGCAATGTTGAGAGTTTTACAATCGGAGTCAACGGACTCGATAACAACTACGGTGTTCTCGAGCTTTCTTGGGAAAAAACCGTCGTTCCAATCAAGTTTGAGGTGCCTACGCAAAAAGCAGCTATGGCCAGCATTGAAAAAGCACTTGCCGGACCAACAGCTGGCGATTATTTTTCTTCGGCGCAATATTACTACCAGTCCAATGGCGATATGAACAAAGCGTTGGAGTACATCAACAAAGCACTTGATCTCAATAAAGACAAACCATTTTGGTACAACCGCCAAAAATCGTTGATTCAGGCCAAGCTTGGGGATAAGAAAGGCGCGATCGAAAGTGCAAAACTGTCACTAGCTGCGGCCCAGGCTGCTAAAAATAATGACTATGTGAAGATGAATAACGATAGTATTTCTGAGTGGAGTAAAAAGTAATTTTGGTCAAAAGTCAAAAGAAAAAAGTCGAAAGATTTATGACCAACCGGAAAAATGATAAAATCCTGTTTCAACCGAAACAGGATTTTTTTATGCGACGGTATTTTGTGGTTTTGGGAGCAATAGTTGGAACAAAGCCGACAATATCATCGTAAGCACCGCGCCGATAAAATTAAGCCAAAGGAAACTCACCACGTCGAGGTAATAGATGTAGAAGATGGTGAGTTGGCTGATGACCGCCGCGTAAAAAATCGCATTGGCCTTGACGTATTTGATATAGAATCCAACCAGGAAAATTCCGAGTACGGTACCGTAAAAGATAGAGCCTACAATATTCACAAGCTGGATTAAATTTTCAAATAAAGTACCCACGCAGGCAAAAAGGATGGCAATGATACCCCAAATCAACGTAAAGAATTTGGTGGCATTCACATAATATTTCTCGGATTTCTCTTCCTTGATGTTGCGTTTGTAGATGTCGATGGCTGTCGTCGATGCTAGCGCGTTGATGCCCGAAGCTGTAGACGACATCGCTGCAGAGAGGATCACCGCCAGCAACAACCCAATCAATCCCTTGGGCAAATAGTTGAGGATGAAATGGATGAAGACATAATCCTTGTCGTTGGTTTCGGCTTTGCCATCGGCTTTGGCAATGACCTCGCGCGCTTGATCGCGCAAATCATTTTCCTTACTTGAAATCGCGACGAGTTCCTTGCGCAAAATCGGGTTGTCGTAATTCTGGTTGAGATGGTCGATGTAGATTAGGTTGATTTCTTTTTTGTCTTCGGAGAGCTTGGCGAGTTTCTGCTCTAGGGCGCGGTATTCTTCTTTGTACGCAGAACTTTCTACCGCAATCTTATTGTTGGGGTTAAAATTGAGCGGCACCGGATTGAACTGGAAAAACACAAATACCATCACGCCTGTCAACAAAATGAAGAACTGCATCGGCACTTTCAAGAACCCGTTCATGATGAGTCCCATTTGGCTTTCGCGGATGGACTTGCCCGAAAGGTATCGGCCCACCTGCGATTGGTCGGTCCCGAAATAAGACAGCATCAGGAAGAATCCGCCCGTGATACCGCTC
>Ga0209717_1001406_pt1 | contig 26050 bp, 21 predicted proteins | sample AD_UKC048_MetaG_FD_184418 | JGI IMG/M metagenome (GOLD analysis project Ga0209717, IMG submission 184418) | Active sludge microbial communities of municipal wastewater-treating anaerobic digesters from USA - AD_UKC048_MetaG (SPAdes) (version 2) | ecosystem: Engineered > Bioreactor > Anaerobic >... | reverse complement strand
GCGACGCATGTCCTTGTCCTGCTGCGTATTGCTGCTCCAAGTCTTTTCCATGACCGTCAACTCACCTGAAAAGGTTAACAGACCGAGCACGGCCAGCGCCAGCGTGGATTTGCCGGAGCCGGACTCGCCGATCACGCCCAATGTCTGACCCGGTTTCACTTGGCAGTTCACCTGCTTGAGCGCCGCGAACTGCCCTTTGCCAAACCAGCCACGAAAGCCTGGCAGTGGCACCGGGTAATTTACGCCCAGGCCTTTTGCGTCCACCAAGGGAGCGGCTGGCGTGGGCGCTAGGGCTTCCGCCACATCGCGCAGAGGTTTGCTGTCGATCAGCTTGACCGTATAGGGGTGTTGGGGGTTGGCAAACACAGCAGCGGTGGGGCCTTGTTCGACGATCAGCCCCTTTTCCATCACCGCCACGCGATCGGCAAACTGGCGCACCAGATTCAGGTCGTGCGTGATCATCAGCACGGCCATCCCGTACTCTTTTTGCAGGCTGGTCAGCAGATCCAGTATCTGCCCGCGCACGGTCACGTCCAGCGCTGTCGTGGGTTCATCGGCAAGCAGCAGTTTGGGTTTGCAGGCGAGTGCCATGGCGATCATCGCCCGCTGGCGCTGCCCGCCAGACAGCTGGTGTGGGTACGAACGCGCTCGGCGTGCGGCCTCGGAAATACCGGTATCCGCTATTAATTTAATAGCTACTCGCGCACATTCGACTGGGGCCAGACCCTGTTTTAACTGGATAATTTCGGCAATCTGATCACCAATGGTGAACAAAGGGTTCAGGGCGGTCATCGGCTCCTGAAAGATCATGGCAATGTCCCGCCCCCGGATGCCCCGCAGAGCCTGCTCGGGCATCGTCATCAAATCGACGGGCGTCTGGCCGCCATCCATCCGGGCACCTGCGAATCGGGCGCTGCCGCTCAAGCTTGCGTTGGTCACCAGACGGAGCAAGCTGAGTGCCGTGACCGTTTTGCCGGAGCCTGATTCACCCACCAATGCCAGTTTTTCGCTTGGGGCAATGGAGAAATCGATTCCCTTGACGACTTCGTTGCCACCGAAAGACACGCGCAGCCCTTTCACGTCCAGAAGAGGCGTACGGAAGGAACTCATGTATCGGACTTTCTGGGGTCCAGCGCGTCGCGCAGGGCGTCACCCATGAACGTCAACAGCAGTAAGGTAATGACCAGTACGCCAAAGGTAGAGAGGGAAATCCACCAGGCGTCGATATTGTTTTTGCCCTGAGACAGCAGTTCGCCCAGCGAGGGCGTCCCCGGCGGCACGCCCAGACCCAGAAAGTCAAGCGAGGTTAGCGCCAGAATCGCGCCGCTCATGCGAAACGGCAAAAATGTCACGACGGGCGTCAGGCTGTTGGGCAGGATGTGCCGCGTGATGATGTGCCAGTTGCCCACGCCCAGCGCCCGTGCGGCCCGCACGTAGTCGAGTTGGCGGTTACGTAGGAACTCGGCCCGTACATAGTCCGACAGGCCCATCCAGCCAAACAGGCTGAGCAGGATCAGCAACAAAGCAATGCTCGGTGCAAAAACGGCACTGAAGATAATCAGCAGGTACAGCTCCGGCATAGAGCTCCAGATTTCAATGAACCGCTGGAACGCCAGATCCGTTTTGCCGCCAAAAAACCCCTGAATCGCGCCCGTGATTACGCCCAACAGCACACCGGTGAAGGTGAGCGCCAGCGCAAACAGCACGCTGACCCGAAAGCCGTAAATCAGCTGCGCCAGCAGATCACGCCCGCGGTCGTCGGTGCCAAAAAGGTTGTCCCGCGTTGGACGCGACGGATTGGGCTCTTTGGCGAAGTAGTTCAGCGTTTTCGGGCCATAGGGGTTGGGTGCGAACAGCGCCCAGTTGCCGTCTTTGGCCAGTCGCTCCCGGATGAAGGGGTCAAGGTAATCCGTCGTGGTGTCAAAGTCGCCGCCAAACGTCTTCTCCGGATAGTCTTTCACCATTGGGAAATAGGTTGTCCCCTCGTAACGCACGATCATCGGTCGTTCATTGGAGATCAGTTCGGCAAACAGGCTCAACACCACCAGCCCGCAGAAGATCACCAGGCTCCAGTACCCCAGACGATTGCGCCTGAACCGCTGCCAGGCGCGCTGCGAGGGCGAAAGTGAGGCCACTTGGGTGGGCTTAGTCAAACTTGACACGCGGATCCACCCAGATATAAGACAAATCGGAAATCAGCTTGGTGACCAGGCCAATCAACGTGAAGAAATACAGCGTGCCCATAACCACCGGGTAGTCACGGCGGATGACGCTCTCATAACTCAGCAGGCCCAGCCCATCGAGAGAAAACAGTGTTTCGATCAGCAGCGAACCGGTGAAAAACGCTCCGATGAACGCTGCCGGAAACCCGGTGATGATGGGAATCAGCGCGTTACGGAACACGTGTTTCCACAACACCTGCTTTTCACCCAAACCTTTGGCCCGGGCGGTCACCACGTACTGCTTGCGGATTTCTTCCAGAAACGCGTTCTTGGTCAGCATGGCGGTGACGGCAAAGCTGCCCAGCACCATGGCTGTTACCGGCATGGCGATGTGCCAGATGTAATCCACTATACGCGCCCCCCAGGTCAGTTCATCCCAATTGCTGGAGGTCAACCCGCGCAGCGGGAACCACTGCAACTGACCACCAAAGATGACCAGCAGCGCTACGCCCAGCACAAAGCCCGGAATCGCGTAACCCACCAGCACCAGCAAGGTTGTGACCAAGTCAAAGCGCGACCCGGCACGCACGGCCTTGGCCACCCCCAAGGGAACGGCAACCAGATAACTGATGAAAAAAGTCCACAGACCTAGGCTGATGGAGACCGGCATCTTCTCCCAAATGAGTTCGGCTACGCTTTTGTTCTGGAAAAAGCTCTTGCCCAGATCAAACCGCGCAAACTGCCGCAGCATTTGCATGAAGCGCTCGGGCGCGGGCTTGTCAAAGCCATACAGGGCCTTGATCTGTTCCACGCGTTTGGGGTCTACCCCTTGAGAGCCTCGGTAGGACAACCCCCCGCCCTCGCCGCCCGATCCCGAGCCGGTTTTTGCTTTGGCTTCGGCCATGTACTGTTCCACAGGGCCGCCAGGCACAAACTGCACGACCATGAAGGTGATCAGCAGCACTCCCAGCAGGGTTGGCACCATCAGCAACAGCCGTTTGAGTATGTAGCTCAGCATGATTATTTCGCCCACCAGGTGTCAATGGCCCAGGTTTCTCCGGCGGCATAAGGCGGCATGGCGTCGGGTTTGGCCAGACGCCAGGCGTTGTAGACCATGCGATGCGTGCCCGCCGTCCACTGGGGAATCAGCAGATGGCTGTGGCTCACGACACGCTCAAGCGCACGACAGGCGGGCAGCAACTCAGCTTTGATTTTTGCGCTGGTCATCTGAGTAACCAAGGCATCGATGGCAGGATTTTTCACACCCGACAGGTTACCGGAGTCTTCCGTGTCCGCTGCCTTCGAGCCAAAAATGTCGGCGTATTCCTGCCCGGGGTTGTGTGTGCCGCCATATGCCAGCGAGCTAATGTCGAACTCAAACTTTTGCAGCCGCTGCTGGTACAGCGCGAAGTCCACGGGTCGAAAGTTCAACTTGATGCCGAGCTTTTCAAGGTTTCGAGCCCAGGGCGACACGACGCGCGCACCGGACTCATTGCTGTCCAGGTATTCGATTTCAAACGCCTTGCCCTGTGCATTGCGCAAGGCGCCGTCACGCACCTCCCAGCCGGCATCTTTCAGCAGCGCTTGCGCCTTGCGCAGATTTGCCCGCAGCGACGAGTCGCCATCCGTACGGGGTGCCGCAAACATCGGACCGAACGCGGCAGCGGGAATGTCCTTGCGCCACGGCTCCATCAGCGCCATTTCTTCCGGGCTAGGCAGTCCACTAGCCTGACAGTCGGTGTTGCCAAACAGGCCCTGCACCCGCTGGTAGGCGTTGTAGAACAGCTGGCGATTCATCCATTCGTAGTCCATGGCCAGTCCGAGCGCTTCACGCACCCGCACGTCCTTGAACTGGTCGCGCCGCGTATTGAGCACGTAGCTCTGGAAACCGGATGGCAACCGGTGTTTGAACTCGGTTTTGACGAGCTCACCCGTGTCAAAACGTTTGCCGCTGACCCGGCGTGCCCAGTCGCCTGCCGAGAAAAACCGCATCAAATCGAACTCCCCGGCTTTCAGCGCTTCCAGCCTGGCCGTGTTGTCCTTGTAGATCTTCACGGTGATGCGCTCAAAGTTGCTGGTACCGCGGCGCGCGTTCAGGTTTTTTGCCCAGTAGTTGGGGTCACGCACGTAGGTGATGTCCTTGCCAAAGCGTACGGGGCCGATTTTGTAGGGCCCGCTGCCAATCGGGATGTCTGTCACCACCTTGTCGAACGGCTTGGGCTTGCCGCTCTCCACGCCCCACTGCCGGCTGAACACCGGCAGACCGCCCACGGTCAGCGGGAGTTCGCGATTGGGTTTTTTGAACCGGTAGCGCACGGTGCGTTCATCCACCACATCCAGCCCGGCCACATCTTCGAGGATATTTTTGTAGGCAGGTGAAGTGAAAGGGCCCATCAGCGTGTCATAACTGTGTTTGACATCCACTGCCAGCACCGGGTCGCCATTGTGAAAGCGGGCCTGCGAGCGAATTTTGAACAATGCGCTCTTGCCATCTGCGGCCACCTCCACATCGCTGGCCAGCAGGCCGTAACCCGAGCCTGTTTCGTCCAGCGAACCGGTAAGCAGGGTGTCAAACATCAGGTCCGACAGGTAAGCCGGGGCGTTGCCCTTGATAGTGAACGGGTTGTATTTGTCAAAGGTGGACACCCGCAGGTTACTGACCAGCCGCAATTCGCCACGTTTGGGGGCGTCGGGGTTCACATAGTCGAAGTGATTGAAGTTCGCGGGGTATTTCAGGTCGCCCCACAACGCGTAGCCGTGTGCGGCCCATGACGGCGCGCAAACAGCCAAAAACCCCCAGATCAGCAAACTTCGCATGCGACAATTCTGCAGGAAATTTTCTGGAGACAAATAAATGGGTTTTCTGACCGGCAAAAAATTGTTGATCACGGGTGTTCTGAGCAACCGCTCCATTGCCTATGGCATTGCCAAGGCTTGCCATTCTCAAGGTGCCGAGCTGGCCTTCAGCTACGTGGGCGAGCGTTTCAAGGACCGCATCACCGAGTTTGCCGCCGACTTTGGCTCCAGCCTAATCTACGACTGCGATGTGGGTGACGATGCCCAGATTGCAAAACTGTTTACCGACTTGACTCTGGTGTGGCCGAAGTTCGACGGTTTTGTGCACAGCATCGGCTTTGCTCCGCGTGAAGCCATTGCGGGTGATTTTCTGGATGGTCTGAACCGCGAAAGCTTCCGCATCGCTCACGACATCAGCGCCTACAGCTTCCCGGCGATGGCCAAAGCGGCCCTGCCTTACCTTAATGACAAGTCTGCCTTGCTGACGCTAACCTATCTGGGCGCTTTGCGCACCATCCCGAACTACAACACCATGGGCCTGGCCAAGGCCAGCCTGGAAGCCAGCGTGCGGTATCTGGCCGAATCACTAGGCCCACGTGGCATGCGGGTCAACGGTATCAGCGCCGGCCCCATCAAGACGCTGGCAGCCAGTGGCATCAAGGACTTTGGCAAATTGCTGGGCATGGTGGCTAACGCTTCGCCGCTGCGCCGCAATGTGACGATTGAAGATGTGGGTAATGTCGCTGCGTTCCTGCTGTCCGACATGGCAGGTGGCGTAACGGCGGAGATTACTTATGTGGATGGCGGTTTCAGCCACACGGCGGGCATCAGCCGCGAAACTGACGCGGCCTGACCCTGTTTGAAGCGCAGTCTGCCTCGGTGGGCGGCCTTGCCAACTGCTATTAATTTGGTAGCTATTTATGCATAACCTATAAAGGCTATAGGTACTTTTCACGCCTCAAAAGACCAGTATTCGTAGGCCCAGGCCGTTGTGAAGCCGGCGCGCCGGTATAGCGCCTGCGCTGCAAGGTTGCTTGACTCCACCTGCAAAAACGTCCGGTCCAGGCCACGGCGAGCGGCCTCATCTGCCAGCGCTGCCAGCACCTGCCCTGCCAAACCCTGCCCGCGATGAGCCCGATCCGTGCGCATGCCATGCACACTGGCCCATCCGTTGCTGTAGGAACCCGCGCCCGCCGCCACGGTCCTGCCTGACTGGCGCAGGCTGGCATAGACAGAATCAAGCGCCCGACTGAGGGATTGGACGCGGCTGGCACCATCCACCGGGTCAAACCCTTCACCCAGAAAGAGCGCCGCCCATGCGTCGTCTGGTATATCGCAGATGTCTGCGACGGTTTGTGTGGCAACCTGGCGCATGGTCCGGGCAGAACCGGTTTGCACCAGCGTGGGCTTGCCAGCCACGTAGCCACGGCGCGTCAACTCCTGCCGAAAGATGTCAAAGCAAGGCGCGGTTGCAACACGAAACATGGGTTTCATGCCACGGGCGGCGTACCGCGCTTCTATCTGGGCGACCAGCGTTTCATCGGCAACGGAGTGTGACATTGGCACGGCGCTTTTGGCGCGGCCAACCGTGCCGCGGTCAAACGGTAAAAGCCAACCGTCCAGTTCTTCGACGGCCTCGGGCGAAACGGCGGCCAACGTGGCGCGCTCCAGACTTTCGATGTCATCGTTGCTCATGGTTGGAGGGTGCGACAAATTCATAGGGCTACATTGTGGTGCACTTCTGGAACCCGTCATGCCCCAGCAAACACCTCCGCGACTGACCCTGCTAAACCCGTCCGTCTCCAACGCCAACCAACGGCCCTCACGCGGTCTTCGAACCAGAATGCTCCCACTTGTGCTGGCCATCGGGGGCTGGCTGACCCAGGTTCCACCGGCGCTTGCCGGCGAACTGGCGCCGCCCCTGATGCTGGCCAAGGTCTAGCGAAGTGGGGTTTCCCTGCCGGACTATTGGGTCAGCGAGAAATACGACGGCGTGCGCGGATACTGTTATGGTGAAAAGCTGCTGACCCTGGCGCCAAGCGCAATGCGGCGCCAGCCGGTTCAGGGCGGCCTGGCCCGAGACGCCGACGAATGGCGACCTGTGGGTAGGCTGAGGCCAGTTTTCCAAAGCCGTTTCCACGGTGCGGCAGCAGAGGCCAAACGATGAGGCTTGGCATAGTATGCGTTTATGGTCTTTGACTCGCCCGCCGCAGGTGGCACATTCACCGAGCGTATTGCGTTCTTGACCAGCCAGGTCAGCCGAGTCAACTAGCGCTGGGTACCGGCAGTTGCACAGGTGAAGGTGGCGAAGGCCTGATGCTGCACCGCGGTGCGTCACTTTACAAGGCGCAGCGCAACGACGATCTACTCAAATTCAAGGCCTTTGAGGATGCCGAGGCGCGTGTCATCGCGTCCATACCCGGAAAAGGCAAATACGCGGGAAAAACGGGTCCCCTGCTAGTCGAACCACGCGATTCGGCCGGACAGCCCGCACAACGGTTCAAGCTGGGGATCGGACTCAAGGATGCCCAACGCAGTAACCCGCCTGCGGTAGGAACGATGGTGACCTTCCGGTTCCGCGGCTTGAACGACAGTGGCATCCCGCGATTCGCCAGCTTCATGCAGGTACGCGATGATTACCCAACCCTATCGACGTACACAGTCGGCATAGTAGTGTTTCTTGCCGTCTACCCCCTCTTCTTCCACCAGCCCGTGAATGTCGGTCTCAAACCCTGGGCACTGGGCGTTGAATTCGCGTGAAAACTTGAGATAGTCCACGATTTTCTTGTTGAACACCTCGCCGGGGATCAACAGCGGAATGCCCGGTGGGTACGGTGTGACCAGACCGACGGTGATGCGGCCTTCCAGCTTGTCAATCTCCACCCGCTCGGTCTTGCGCTGGGCAATGTGCGCATAGGCGTCGCTGGGTTTCATGGCGGGCGTCAGGTCGCTCAGGTACATGTCGGTGGTCAAACGTGCAATGTCGTACTTTGCGTAGAGCGCATGGATATGCTGGCACAAATCGGCTAGGCCCATTTTTTCGTAGCGGGGGTACTTCTGGCAGAACTCCGGCAGGATTCGCCACATCGGCTGGTTTTTGGCGTAGTCGTCCTTGAACTGTTGCAAGGCAGTGAGCATGGTGTTCCAGCGGCCCTTGGTAATGCCGATGGTGAACATGATGAAAAAGCTGTAGAGCCCGGTTTTCTCGACCACCACGCCGTGCTCGGCCAGAAACTTGGTCACGATGCTGGCGGGAATGCCGGTCTTGGCAAACTTGCCGTTTAAATCCATGCCCGGCGTCACGATGGTGGACTTGATCGGGTCCAGCATGTTGAAGCCGGTCGCCATCTTGCCAAAGCCGTGCCAGTTGACACCGGCCTTGGCGTTTTTGGATTCACCCTTGATGACCCAGTCGTCGGCGCGGCCAATGCCTTCTTCGGCGAACTTCTCGGGGCCCCAGACCTTAAACCACCAGTCTTCACCGTATTCATCGTCAATCTTGCGCATCGCACGACGGAAATCCAGTGCTTCGGCAATGCTTTCTTCCACCAGCGCGGTGCCACCGGGTGGCTCCATCATGGCGGCGGCCACATCGCAGCTGGCAATGATGCTGTACTGAGGCGAGGTGGACGTGTGCATCAGGTAGGCTTCGTTGAACAGATGCCGGTCCAGTTTGGTGTTTTGTGCATCCTGCACCAGCACGTGGCTGGCCTGGCTGATGCCGGCGAGCAGTTTGTGGATGGATTGCGTGGCATAAACCACCGCATGCTTCGGACGCACCCGCTTCTTGCCCATGGCGTGATACGAGCCATAAAACGGATGAAACGCCGCGTGGGGCAACCAGGCTTCGTCGAAATGCAGGTTGTCCACGTAGCCGTCCAGCATGCCCTTGATAGTCTCGGTGTTGTACAGCACGCCATCGTAGGTTGATTGCGTGATGGTCAATACGCGCGGTTTGACCTTGTCAGCATCCACGCCCTTGAGCAAGGGATTGGCCTTGATCTTGGCCTTGATGGCCGCTGGTTCAAACTCACTCTGCGGAATGGGGCCGATGATGCCGAAGTGATTGCGTGTGGGCTTCAAAAATACCGGAATGGAGCCGGTCATGATGATGGAATGCAGGATGGACTTGTGGCAGTTGCGGTCTACAACGACCACATCGCCGGGCGCCACCGTGTGGTGCCACACCATCTTGTTGGAGGTGCTGGTCCCGTTGGTCACAAAGAAGCAGTGGTCGGCATTGAAGATGCGCGCCGCATTGCGCTCACTGGCCCCAATGGCACCATCGTGGTCCAGCAACTGGCCCAGTTCCTCCACAGCGTTGCACACGTCGGCGCGCAGCATGTTTTCACCAAAAAACTGATGAAACATCTGGCCTACCGGGCTCTTCAGAAACGCCACACCACCCGAGTGACCCGGGCAATGCCAAGAGTAGGAGCCATCTTCCGCGTAGTCCAGCAAGGCTTTGAAGAACGGTGGCTGCACACCTTCCAGGTAGCTCTTGGCTTCGCGAATGATGTGGCGCGCCACAAACTCTGGCGTGTCCTCGAACATGTGGATGAAGCCGTGCAGCTCACGCAGGATGTCGTTCGGAATGTGGCGGCTTGTTTTGGTCTCGCCATAGACATAAATGGGCACGTCGAGGTTTTTGCGGCGCACCTCTTCAATGAAATGGCGCAGGTTCAGCACGGCCGGATCCAGGTCGGGGCCGGGCGTGAACTCCTCATCATCAATGGACAGAATGAACGCACTGGCCCGGCTTTGTTGCTGGGCAAACTGGCTCAGATCGCCGTAGCTGGTGACGCCCAGAACCTCAAACCCCTCGCCCTCAATGGCCTGTGCCAAGGCGCGAATACCCAAGCCGGACGTGTTCTCGGAGCGGAAGTCTTCGTCAATGATGACGATGGGAAAGCGAAATTTCATGGGGTGCTCCGGGCCAGCAGGCAATTGGCAAAAAAAAGAAACAGGCGCGAAGTGTAAGGAATTAATGTGGCAGCTGTTCTGCGTTGCCACGGATTTGCCCCAGAATGTGGTGCAACGAAGACAAAGGAGTGTGTATGGCCCCATCAACGATCTGGTGGTTACTGGCGGGCGCGGCTGTGGCCGTGGAACTGCTGACAGGCACCTTTTACTTGCTCATGCTGGCCGTAGGCATGGCTGCGGCGGCCATTGCTGCCCATTTAGGGGCAGCAATAGTGGCTCAACTGCTAGTGGCAGCGGGAATTGGCGGTGGCGCGGTCGTGGTGTGGCACCAGCTCCGAAAGAAACGGGCATCTGACCCATCCGCACGTGCCATGCGCAGTGTCAATCTGGATGTGGGGGAAACCGTTCAGATCGATTCATGGTCTGCTGATGGCTCTGCGACGGTAAAGTACCGTGGCGCCAACTGGACCGCCATTCACCGCGCAGGCGTTTCCCCTTCAGCAGGCGCTCACCGGGTTTCTGAGCTCGTGGGTAACCGCCTTCTTGTCGACAAACTCTAACTCCAATAAAGGATCATCATGGAAGTCGCCCTAGTCATATTTGTTATCGCTGTCATCTTCATCACACGATCCATCAAGGTCGTGCCGCAGCAAAATTCCTGGGTGGTTGAGCGCCTAGGCAAATACCATGCCTCCCTCACACCCGGCCTGAATTTCCTTGTGCCGTTCATCGACCGCGTGGCCTACAAGCACAGCCTCAAGGAGGTTCCTCTGGATGTGCCCAGCCAGGTTTGCATCACCCGGGACAACACCCAGCTGCAAGTGGACGGCATCTTGTATTTCCAGGTTACCGACCCCATGCGCGCCAGCTACGGCTCATCGAACTACATCATTGCCATCACCCAACTCGCCCAGACATCGCTGCGCAGCGTCATCGGCAAGCTGGAGCTGGACAAGACATTTGAAGAGCGTGACATCATCAACGCCCAGGTGGTTCAGGCTATTGATGAAGCGGCACTGAACTGGGGTGTCAAGGTGCTTCGGTACGAGATCAAAGATTTGACGCCGCCGAAGGAAATTCTGCATGCCATGCAGTCGCAAATCACCGCTGAACGTGAAAAGCGGGCACTGATTGCGGCGTCTGAGGGGCGTCGTCAGGAGCAGATCAACATCGCGACAGGTGAGCGCGAGGCTTTCATCGCCCGGTCGGAAGGTGAGAAACAGGCGGTCATCAACAAGGCGCAGGGTGATGCCCAATCCATCCTGGCTGTGGCTGAGGCCACAGGGCAGGCGATCGAGCGCATTGCGGCCGCTATTCGCCAGCCTGGCGGCGAACAGGCCGTGCAGCTCAAGGTAGCCGAGAAAGCTGTGGACGCTTATTCCCGCGTGGCGTCAGATGCCACCACCACGCTGGTTGTGCCCAGCAATATGACGGAGGTGTCAGCTCTTATTTCATCCGCAATGAAGATGGTGCAGGTGCAAAAAACCTAACGCTTCGCCCTGATACAATTGCGCACGCTGGAGCGGTGGATGAGCGGTTTAAGTCGCACGCCTGGAAAGCGTGTGAGGGTTAATAGCCCTCCGCGGGTTCGAATCCCGCCTGCTCCGCCAGAAAAAGAAAAGGCCCCGCATTGCGGGGCCTTTTGCTTGGGGTCGTTAATCCGGATTAGCGAATCACAGCCAGTTCGGTACGCTTGCCACCTTTGTAGGTCATAAGTGTCAGGGCGCCGTTTTTGATGTCGCCTTTTTCGTCAAAGGAGATATTGCCGGTCACGCCTTTGTAGTCAGCGGTAGCAGCCAGTACAGGCAGGTACTTGGCAGGATCAGCCGAATCAGCCTTGACCATAGCTGCAACCATCACGTTCAAAGCATCGTAGACGTAAGGTGCATACACCTGCACATCAGCACCAAATTTGGTCTTAAAGTCAGCTTTGAATTTTTCCATACCGACTTTTTGCTCGCCCTCAACACCACCGGCTTCAGCGCAATAGACCATATCGTCTTTCATTGCGTCGCCAGCCAGTTTTGGCAGTTCACTGGAGCAAATGCCATCGCCGCCCATGAACTTGGCCTTGATGCCCAGCTGAGCCATCTGCTTGATCATCGGGCCTGCAACAGCGTCCATGCCACCGAAGAACACGACGTCTACTTTCTTGCCCTTGAGGGTGGTCAGGATGGCGTTGAAGTCGGTTGCCTTGTCGGTAGTGAACTCGTGACCAGCGATCTTGCCGCCAGCAGCTTCAACAGCTTTCTTGAACTCTTCAGCAACGCCCTGGCCGTAGGCGGTACGGTCATCAATCACGCCAATGGACTTGCCTTTGAGGGTGGAGACTGCGTATTTGCCAAGGGTGCTGCCCAGATGCACATCGTCAGCCACCACACGGAACGTGGTCTTGTAGCCTTGGCGGGTGAACTTGGGGTTGGTAGCAGATGGAGAAATCTGGGGAATATTGGCGTCGCTGTAAATCTTGGATGCAGGGATGGAGGTTCCAGAATTCAGGTGACCGATCACACCGGCAACTTTGGCATCAGCCAGCTTTTGTGCAGCAGCTGTACCCTGCTTCGGGTCACCAGCGTCATCTTCAGGCATCAATTCCAGGGTGACCTTTTGACCACCAATGGTCACGCCCTTGGCGTTGAGTTCGTCAATGGCCATCTTGGCGCCATTTTCGTTGTCCTTGCCCAAGTGGGCAATGGCACCGCTCGTGGGGCCAACGTGACCAATTTTGATCACATTGGCTGCAGGAGCGGGTGCTGCTGCCGGAGCCGCTGCGGGAGCGGCAGCAGGAGCTGCTGCTTCTTCTTTTTTGCCGCATGCGACCATCAACGCGGCGGCTGCGCACAACGTCAGGGTAGTACGAAATGTCATTTGCATAAAAACTCCAAGGGGTATTATCAAAAAGTTGAAAGGCGGTTATTCACCTCAACAACCTGAGAGGATAGCGCATTTTTCCTCTCAATACCATAGCAAAGGCTATCGACCGCCGCAGGGGAAACCCTGTCAGGTCAACGCGACTTCCATTGTTGAAACCGCGTCAATCGCAGGGTCTTTTTTCAATATCGAACTCGTGTGCAAGCGCGTCGGCAACGGCTTGGCGCACCACAGCTTCCACTTCGGGGCGCAAGCGGGTAGCCATCGCCGTGATCTGATCCAACACCAATGGGCCAATCGCCTCGCGCAACATGGGCTCCAGCGCGAGATCTACGCGTTGCAACACACGATGAATCATTTGCTCGGTGTCCAGCGGGGAGAGCCTGGACTCCTGGGCAGTTTCCGGTGGTCTGACAACCTGTGTCAAGGTCGGCAGGAATCGCGGGACATTGCGGGGCGGTGTTGACATCACTGCGCTCCCGGCTGGGCGAGGTCATGCCGCGTGATGGCATACCCTCGATCTGCATAGTGCTTCCATCGTTGCCGCGCCTGGGAGCGATCCTGGGCATCCGAGGTCACCACCTCAATCAGGCGCTCGAACTGTTCAAAACCGCCCGGCACACTTACCCCCCAGTTCACCAATACGCCCTGATGCGGTGCAGACGAAGCGCTTTCCGTCAGGACCACAGGTGAATTTGCGCTAATTTGCTGTTCCGCAGGCAGGCGGCAATGTGGGACAAAATCAAGAGCCGAAAATGTCCAGAGTGCTGTATCCAGTTGATTCAAGGACGATGTTTCCCCCGTTACCACCACGCGGGAACCACCAACCGTGGCTTTTCTGATGAGACGGCAAAGGTAGCTCAATTTGTCGGGCACGTTAAAGTGAAAGGCAACTTCTGTCATGGCTGTGTTTGCCTGGGTAGATGGTCCATGCAGGCGTCTCAGGTCGCTCTGATACTCTTTTTCAGCACTCTTTTCGGCTCTGGATTTGCGGACTGCGCCAGAATGTATTCAAGCAGCATTCCGACTGGCCGACCGGTCGCACCCTTTGCAGCGCCACTTTTCCAGGCTGTTCCTGCGATATCCAGATGTGCCCAAGGGTACTTGGCAGCGAACCGTTGAAGAAACTTGGCCGCGGTAATGGCACCGCCCGCCCGCCCGGCCACATTGGCCACATCCGCGAAATTGGTCTTGAGCCCTTCGGCGTAGTCGTCATCCAGGGGGAGACGCCAGCAAAGGTCTTGCGCCTTCTCACCCGCAGCCACTAAGGCTTGTGCCAATTCATCTGTGCTGGCGAACAGGCCACTGCGAACAGCCCCCAGCGCAATAACGCAGGCTCCGGTCAGCGTAGCAATATCGATGACGGCTCGTGGCTTGAAGCGCTCAGCGTAGGTCAATGCATCACACAGAATCAGCCGGCCTTCCGCATCGGTATTCAGGATTTCGATCGTCTGTCCGCTCATGCTGGTCACGACATCACCAGGCTTGATGGCCCGGCCGTCAGGCATGTTTTCACACGAAGGGATGAGGCCTACTACGTTAATCTTTGGCTTGATGTCGGCCAGTGCCCGGAACACGCCCAACACGCTGGCGGCGCCACACATGTCGAACTTCATCTCATCCATCTCGGGAGCAGGCTTGATCGAGATGCCACCCGTGTCAAACGTAATCCCTTTGCCTATAAGCACGGTTGGTGCGTCGGACTTCGCGCCGCCGTTGTACCGCAAAACGATGAACCGCAATGGCTCGTCTGAGCCTTTTGCCACAGCCATGAACGAGCCCATCCCCAGCTTTTCCACCTGTTTGGGCAGCAGCACTTCACACGCAATCCCCGGCAGTTTGCCCAATTCTTTCGCTGCATGCGCAAGCAAAGTCGGCGTGGCATGGTTGCCGGGGCGGTTGGCCCATTCTTTGGCCAGCTCAATTCCCTCCACGCTGGCAACGGCTTGATAAAAACACGGCTTCAAAGCGGTAGCGTCCGGCATTCCCAGTACCACCTTTTGCAAGGCGCGCACTTCAGGCTTTGATTTGGTGGTTGTATACACATAGCTGGTATCCGCAACGCCTAGTACGGCAGCGCGAACAGCGTCCTCGCTGGTTTTGGAGGCAAAGCAGACCGTTACCCGTTTGGTACCAACTCCCTTGATTGCTGCAACAGCAGCGGAAATGGATTGGCGCACCTGCCGTGCAGTCCCTTCACCAATTCCCGCGATGACCACGCGCGGACTGGCTACACCGGCAGGACGGTACACATGCAGCAGCTTGCCTGCTTTGGTGTCTAGGTCGCCAGCTTTGACAGCCTGCGCGATCAGTTCGGCCAGAGCGCCACGGCCGGGTTTGAATGCGGTATTGACCAATACCAGCAAAGCGTCAGATTTTTCGCTGGCAGCACCTGCCAGGTCCATGGATTTCAGTTCAAAGTTCATAATTCGGGTTTTCCTTGAAACCGATGTTATTCCATTCTTCCATCCGCAAAGAGCTTGCGCGCAGTTTTGGCGCCACGCTGGTGGCCCTGGCAACCATTGTCATGACCATGATCCTGATCCGCACGCTGGGTCAGGCAACGCGCGGTAATGTCAACCCTACGGAAGTACTGATGGTCATGGGCTACACCGTGTTGGGCCACTTGCCCACGATCTTGACGTTGAGCCTTTTTATTGCCATTGTCAGCACGCTTTCCAGGCTGTACAGCGACAGCGAAATGGCGATCTGGTTTTCCAGCGGGCAGGGTTTGATCAGTTTTCTAGGGCCGGTTACACGTTTTGTTTGGCCCATCATTTTGGCAATCGCCTTGCTGGCGCTTTTTGCATGGCCATGGACCCACCAGAAGTCACAAACTCTGCGTGAGCGTTACGAACAGCGGGGTGACCTGGACAGGATCACACCAGGCCAGTTTCAAGAGTCTGCCGATGGTAGCCGAGTGTTTTTTATCGACAAAGACTCTGCCGATGGGAAGACTGGTGGTGACGTGTTCATCATGTCCAACGAAAAGGGGAAGCAGCTGATCACGTCTGCCCGGAGCGGCCGCATCGAGATGGTTGACGGTGAGAGATTTCTGATCCTCAACCGGGGGCAGCGCCTGGAAAGTACTTCGGATTCGTCCGACCTGAAATTGAGCGAGTTCGAAGGGTACGGTGTTCGCATTGGCCAAAAGGCCCAATTGCCGGACAACCAGAAGCCGCCGCGCGCGTTGTCCACACGGACCTTGATCAAGGAGCCAACCGCACCGAATCTGGGCGAACTGTCCTGGCGTATCGGGCTGGCGCTGGCGGCCATCAATCTGGCGTTGATCGGGTTAGTCGTTTCCAGCAGCAACCCGCGCGTTGGCCGCAGTGGAAATCTGATTTTTTCTCTGTTTGCATTCATTCTTTATTACAACCTGTTGAATCTCGGGCAAAGCTGGATATCAGGCGGCACCACCAATTTCTACCGATTCATGTTGTTGCTCCACGGCGGTGTGTTTGTCGTGGCGGTAGCCTGGATGATCAAGCGCCATTTCAACTGGACACCTGCCATGCTGTTTCAACATACGCCTTCGGGCGTTTCAGCCACCGGCTCGCCATGAAAACCGTTCGACGCCTGATTTATGGTGACGTCATCAGCACCGTGGGCTTTGTGACCCTCGCGTTTTTGTCACTTTTTTTCTTTTTCGACCTCGTAGATGAGTTACGCTGGGTCAACCAGGGTAATTCGGGTGGATACAAATTGCGACACGCCCTCACCTTTGTGTCGCTGCTGGCTCCGAGCCGGTTGTATGAATTGCTGCCCATAACTGTGCTGATTGGCACCATTGTGGTGATGGCACGCCTGGCGCAAAACTCCGAGTTCACCATTTTGCGCACCAGTGGTCTGGGGCCTTGGCGCGCGTTGCGCACCTTGCTCGGCCTGGGTCTAATGTTTGCATTGATGACCTTCGCCATTGGTGACTACATTGCCCCTGCGGCTGATCAATATGGTCGCCTGTTGCGCTCGCGTTTTCTGGGTGAAATCACTGTCGGACAGACGGGCGCTTGGCTCAAGGAAAAGCAGGCCTACAACTCGTACGCGGTGAATGTGGGCACCCTGCAGCCGGACGGGGGCATGCGCCAGATTCGCATTATCGAATTCGACAATCAGGGACGTCTGGTGTCCAACACACGGGCTGAAACCGGCCGTTTTGGACTTGACGATGCATGGGCCTTGGAAAAGGTAGACCGAACGGAGTTCAACGGTACCGAAGGCAAAGAAGCCGTATCCGCCCGAGTGAATCGGCCAACTTACCGGTGGCCCACCTCCTTGACGGCCGAGATGGTGTCGGTCGCACTGCTCAATCCAGAACGTATGCCCATTGTTGACCTGTTTCAATACATGCGGCATCTGGATTCCAATGGTCAGGCTTCCCAGCGGTACGAAATCGGGTTCTGGCGCAAAGTTTTTTACCCTCTGAGCTGCCTCGTGATGGTGGTACTCGCCCTGCCCTTTGCCTATCTGCACTTCCGTGCTGGCGGTATCTCGACCTATGTGTTCATCGGCGTAATGACGGGCATCAGTTTTTTCCTGCTCAACAACCTGTTTGGCCACTTCGGCAACCTGAGAAACTGGGAACCCTGGCTGGCAGCTGCCGCCCCAGGGATGATTTACTCCATGTTGTCCCTATCGGCCTTTGGCTGGCTGGTGTTGCGACGATGACGGCCAGCAATACGACTACTGACGGGGTCGTCCTGTTCGCGCATGGCTCGAGAGATCCATTGTGGCGCAAACCTGTTGAGGCTATTGCAATCCGTATGGCTGAACGCAACGCTGGCGTGCGGGTAATCTGCGCTTATCTGGAACTCACTGAACCCGATTTGCAAACGGCCGTTCAGACCCTGGCGGACAATGGCGTCATCGCTGTCCGTGTTGTACCCATGTTCTTGGGCGTTGGACGCCATGCGCGGGAAGATCTGCCCTTGCTGATGGCTGAACTCAAGGCGCGTCACCCGACTGTGGCATTTGAGTTGCAGCAGGCTATCGGCGAAGACCCGCGCCTGATCGACCTGATCGCGGATATTGCATTGTCCCCTTGAAGACTCTTCATACGTCCGGAGGGCATAATAAAACGAATTGTTAGCCGAAATTCGTTATGAACCTTCATCAATTCCGATTTGTGCAAGAGGCCGTGCGACGCAACCTCAACCTGACCGAGGCGGCTAAAGCCTTGCACACGTCACAACCCGGCGTCTCCAAAGCCATCATCGAACTGGAAGAGGAACTGGGCATCGAGATTTTTGCGCGGCACGGAAAACGCCTCAAACGGGTCACCGAGCCGGGTGTGCAGGTGCTCAAAAGCATTGAGTTGATCCTGCGCGAAGTGGGTAACCTCAAACGCATTGGCGACGAATACAGCGCCGAAGACAGCGGCACCCTGTCCATCGCCACCACCCACACGCAAGCGCGCTACGTGCTGCCTGAACCGGTTGCCAAACTGCGGGAAGCCTACCCCAAGGTCAACGTCAGCCTGCATCAAGGCGCGCCTGATCAGGTAGCCCAAATGGTCATCGACGAGATTGCCGAAATCGGCATCGCCACAGAATCGCTGGCCAATTACCCTGAGCTGGTAACGCTGCCCTGCTACGAGTGGCAACACATGCTGGTGTTGCCAGTGGGCCACCCACTTGCCCTGAAAGAGCGCGTTACGTTGGAAGACATCGCGCTGGAACCCCTCATCACCTACCACCCGTCTTTTACTGGCCGCACCAAGATTGACCACGCCTTTTCCACGCGCAAGCTCACGCCCCGCATCGCCCTCGAAGCTATCGACTCGGACGTGATCAAAACCTATGTGCGTCTGGGCCTGGGCGTGGGTATCGCTGCCGAAATGGCCGTGCGCGACGTGATTGAAGATGGTGGCAAGAGCGGTTTGGCTGTGCGCCCCGCCGGACATCTGTTTGGGCAAAATGTGGCCCGTGTCGCCTTCAAACGCAGTGCATACCTGCGCAACTTTGTTTACAAATTTGCCGAATTGCTGAGCGACCGGCTAAACCGCAACCTGATCGCCAAGGCCATGACCGGCCATGTGAACGATTACGAAATGTAAAACCTTTCCAAATCACCATGATTGCTGCCCGCACCCCCGAACTGACCACCAAACTGCCCGCCGTAGGCACCACCATCTTCACCGTCATGTCCACGCTAGCAGCTGAAAAAGGCGCCGTCAACCTGGGTCAGGGCTTCCCGGATTTTGACTGCGACCCGCACCTGGTGCAGTCCGTGAACGATGCCATGATGAAAGGCCTGAACCAGTATCCGCCCATGACCGGCGTGCCGGTGCTACGCGAGGCCATCGCCGCGAAGCTCAAGGCCTTGCATGGCCCTTTTGGCGGGCGCGAGTACAACGCCACGACAGACATCACCATTACTGCGGGTGCCACGCAGGCCATCATCACGGCGATTTTGGCTGTGGTGCGGCCGGGTGACGAGGTCATCGTGCTGGAACCTTGCTACGACAGCTATGTGCCCAACATCGAGTTGGCAGGCGGCTCCGTGGTGCGCGTGCCGCTGATTCCCGGCACCTTCCGGCCTGACTTTGACAAGATTACGGCGGCCATCACCCCTAAAACCCGTGCCATTCTGGTCAATAGCCCGCACAACCCCAGCGCCACGGTCTGGACGCGTGAGGACATGCTGAAGCTGCAGGACATTCTGGCGCCCACCGACGTGCTGCTGATCAGCGACGAGGTGTACGAACACATGGTTTTCGACGGCCAGAACCACGAGAGCGCGGCGCGTTTCCCGGGCCTGGCCGCACGCGCTTTCATCGTGTCCAGCTTTGGCAAGACTTACCACGTCACCGGTTGGAAAGTGGGCTTTGTGGCTGCCCCGGCGTCGCTGACCACCGAGTTCCGCAAGGTGCACCAATTCAACGTGTTCACGGTCAACACACCGGTGCAATATGGCCTGGCCAGCTACATGGCCAGCCCCCAGCCCTATCTGGACCTGCCCGCTTTTTATCAGCGCAAACGCGATCTCTTTCGTGAAGGCCTGAAGCAAACCAAGTTCAAACTGCTGCCCAGTGAAGGCAGCTATTTCCAGTGCGTGGATATCTCGGGTCTGGCCGTGCCCGAGCGCAAGTTGCCTGAGGCAGACTTCTGCAAATGGCTGACTTCGGAGATCGGCGTGGCCGCCATTCCGCTATCCGCGTTTTATGGCAACGGGTTTGACCAGCGCGTAGTGCGATTCTGCTTTGCAAAGAAGGACGAAACGCTGAATACGGCGCTGGGGCGGTTGGCACGGTTGTAGTTTTACTGGGGCAAATTAACAGGCGACTGCCAAGCCTACCCCAACTGCGCCCAAACCTTATCCAGCCGCTTCACACTCACCGGCTGCGGCGTGCGCAGTTCCTGCGCGAAGAAACTGACGCGCAGTTCCTCCAGCAGCCAGCGGAATTCCTGCATGCGTTCATCCACTGAGCCCTTGCGCTCCGCGACCAGGCGCCAGTAGCGCTGCTCCTGCAGGCGCAGCTCGGCCAATCTCGTGGCATCGCGGGCGGGGTCGGCACGATACTTTTCCAGCCGCAGCGTGATGGCCTTGAGGTAGCGGGCGAAGTGCTGCAACTGGCCCCAGGGTGACGCGGTTAGAAAGCGTTTGGGCACCAGGCGCGCCAGTTGCTGCGTAGCGTCTGCCGTAGCTTCCGAGGCATTTTTGGTGTCCTTGATCTTGCGTGCGGCGACGGCGTATTCGGCCAGGATAGTGCTGGCCAGACGCGCTACTTCGTTGGCGATGAGGGTCAGGCGCCCCCTGCCCTCGTCCACCCGGCGCTTGAAGTCAAATTCGTTGGTGGGCAGCGGGTCCAGCAGAAAAGCGCGGTCCAACGCCACGGTGATGATCTGCTCGCGAAGCTCGTCGATCGTGCCGCCCGGAGCTGCCGAGCTGGAACTATCGGCGCTCTTGCCGACCTGCATGTAGGCTACGGCCATTTTTTGCAGATCAGGGATATTTTTCTCCAAGTATTTCAGCGCGTCCTTGATCTGCAGCGCGAACAGGCGGCGCAGACCGGCGCGGTGTTTGGCGCTGGCCACATCGGGCTCGTCAAACACCTCCACTGTGACGGCGTCGCCCCCGTCAATCAACGCGGGGAAACCAATCAGCGTTTGCCCACCCGAGCCCGGTTTGCGGATTTCCATCAGCTCGGGCAGCTCGCCAAAGGTCCAGGCGGTGTGGCGCTGGCCGACGGTTGTTGCAGTTTTGGCCGACTCATTTGCTACATTTTTAGTAGCTATTCGCGAATATTCCACCGGGGCCAGAGGCTTATTTGATACCTCATTCGAGCCCAAATTACCTTCCGGAGCGGGCCGCGCCTCCATCTTCAACCCCGCCAGCGCCTGAAACGCTCCACGCGCCTGCGCACCTAGCTCCGCCTTCAGCGCCCCCAGGTTGCGCCCGGTGCCCATCTGGCGGCCGTGTTCGTCCACCACGCGAAAATTCATGAACAGATGCGGGCTGAGCATGTCTAGTTTGAAGTCCACACGCTTCACGTCCAGCGAAGTCGTGTCACGCACGATTTTCAGCAGCACATCGGTCAAGCCGCCTTGGCCAAACGCTTCGGGCTTGCTCAAAGTCGTGGCGATACGGGCAGCGCTGTCGGGCAGCGGCACAAAGCGTGAACGGGGCTTCTGGTGTAAGCTTTTCAGCAGCGCCAGAATTTTGTCCTTCAACATGCCGGGCACCAGCCATTCGCAGCGCTCGTCGTTTACCTGGTTCAGCACAAACAGCGGCACCGACACGGTCAACCCGTCCTTGGCGTCGCCCGGCTCGTGCAGGTAGGTTGCTGCGCAGTCCACGCCGCCCAGGCGAATCGTCTTGGGGAACGCATTGGTGGTGATACCCGCGGCCTCGTGGCGCATCAACTCATCGCGCGTGAGCTTAAGCAGATCGGGCTGCTTCTTTACGTCTTCACGGTACCAGCGCTCAAAGCTGTAGCCGCTGCACACGTCGGGTGGCAGTTGCTGGTCGTAAAACGCGAAGATCAGCTCGTCATCCACCAGCACGTCCTGGCGGCGCGCCTTGTGCTCCAGGTCTTCCACCTGCTTGATCAGTTTCTGATTGGAGGCAAGGAAAGGCAGCGTGGTTTCCCATTCCTTGCCCACTAGCGCTTCGCGGATAAAGATTTCGCGCGCGCCATGCATGTCCACCCGGCCATAGTTCACCTTGCGCCCGCTGTACACCACGATGCCATACAACGTGGCCCGCTCCAGCGCAATCACCTCCGCCGCCTTCTTCTCCCAATGCGGGTCCAGCAACTGTTTCTTGAGCAAATGCCCGCCCACGTTTTCGAGCCATTGCGGTTCGATATGGGCAATGCCCCTGCCAAACAGGCGCGTGGTTTCCACGAGCTCGGACGCCACAATCCATTTGCCGGGCTTCTTGGTCAGGTGCGCGCCGGGGTGCGCAAAAAACTTGATGCTGCGTGCGCCCAGGTACTCGCCGTTTTGACCCTCTTCGAGCTTGCAGCCGATATTGCCCAGCAAGCCAGACAGCATGGACAGATGCAACTGCTCGTAGCTGGCGGGCTTGGTGTTCAAGCGCCATTTGTGTTCGGAAACCACCGTATGTAACTGCGAATGGATGTCTTTCCACTCGCGCACGCGGCGGATATTGACGAAGTTTTGGCGCAAAAGCTGTTCGTACTGGCGATTCGACAGCTTGTGCGACGACCCAGATGCAGCCGAGGACGCTGTGGCCCGGGGTGCGCCGGGTGACGAAATTGAGCTACGCGACGAGGAGCCCGGCGTACCCCGGGTCGCTGTGGCATCGACGGGGCCAGAGGGGGAAACACCGCCCCTCGCATCGTGAATCCATTTCCACAACTTCAGATAACCCGTGAACTCGCTCTTCTCGTCATCAAACTTCACATGCGCCTGGTCTGCCTGCTGTTGAGCTTCCATAGGGCGGTCTCGCACATCCTGCACGCTCAGCGCAGAGGCAATCACCAGCGCCTCATCCAGCGCCTCGCGCGAACGGGCTTCCAGCAGCATGCGCCCCACGCGTGGGTCCAATGGCAGACGGCTTAGCTCCTGCCCCAACGGTGTCAGCTCATTGGCATCGTCCACCGCGCCCAGTTCGTTGAGCAACTGGTAGCCATCGGCAATCGCGCGACCACTGGGCCGCTCCAGAAACGGAAAGTCTTCAACGATGCCCAGGTGCAGGGACTTCATGCGCAAGATGACGCCGGCCAATGACGACCGCAGAATTTCGGGGTCGGTAAACCGCGCTCGGCCGTCAAAGTCCTTCTGGTCGTACAGGCGAATACAGATTCCGTTGGCGACGCGACCGCAGCGCCCGGCGCGCTGGTTAGCCGAACTCTGGCTGATTGGCTCCACCAGCAACTGCTCCACCTTGCTACGGAAGCTGTAGCGCTTGATGCGCGCGGTGCCGGCGTCAATGACGTATCTTGTGCCTGGAACCGTGAGCGAGGTTTCGGCAACGTTGGTCGCCAGCACAATGCGGCGCCCCGTGTGGCCGTCAAAAATGCGGTCCTGTTCGGCCGGGCTGAGGCGGGCAAACAGCGGCAGCACCTCGGCCCCGCGCATCACGGGCTGGTGACTCAGGTGCTTGCGCAGGTGGTCCGCCGCCTCGCGGATCTCGCGTTCTCCAGGTAAAAAGACCAGAATGTCGCCCTGATTGTGCGGATCACGCCAAAGCTCGTCCACGCCATCCGCAATTGCGTTGTTCAGGTCGTATTCGCGGCTCTCTTCAAATGGCCGGTAACGCTGCTCCACCGGGAACATGCGGCCCGACACCATGATGATCGGCGCCGGGCCTTTTGCAGAGGTGAAATGCTGTGCGAACCGGTCAGCATCAATGGTGGCAGACGTCACAACCACTTTCAAGTCCGGCCTGCGCGGCAATATCTCGCGCAGGTAACCTAGCAAAAAGTCGATGTTCAGGGAACGCTCATGGGCCTCGTCGATGATGAGGGTGTCGTAGGCCTTGAGCAGTGGGTCGGTCTGTGTCTCGGCTAGCAAAATGCCGTCGGTCATGAGTTTGACGGACGCGTTGGGCGTCAACCGGTCCTGAAACCGCACCTTGAAACCCACAACCTCGCCCAGCGGCGTTTTCAGTTCCTCGGCGATGCGTTTGGCCACGCTGCTGGCGGCAATGCGCCGTGGCTGGGTGTGGCCGATGAGTTTGCCACGCGGTGCGGGTCGGCCATCGGTTAAGGTTTTCGGGTAGTTGCACAACCCCCGACCCATGGCCAGCGCGATCTTGGGAAGCTGCGTAGTCTTGCCCGAGCCAGTCTCGCCGCAGACGATGACCACCTGATGCGCCGCCAGGGCCGCCATGATGTCATCGCGTTTGCCGGAGACGGGCAGCGATTCGGGAAACTCGATTTTCAGGGAAATGGCAGACAAGGAGGCGACTTCAGGGACAAAACATCGGGGAGAATACCGAATTATGTCCGCTGTCTTCAATTTCACCTTCGTCCCGTGGTTTCGCTCGGTCGCGCCGTACATCCACAAATTTCGCAACCAGACCTTTGTGGTGGGCATTGCGGGCGAAGCCATCGCCGCGGGCAAGCTGCATCACCTCGCTCAAGACCTGGCAATGATCCAAAGCATGGGCGTGAAGATCGTGCTGGTGCATGGTTTCAGGCCTCAGGTGAACGAGCAGCTCAAGGCCAAGGGCCATGCCCCCAAATACTCGCATGGCATCCGCATCACCGACGAGGTGGCGCTGGACTGCGCACAGGAGGCCGCCGGGCAACTGCGCTACGAGATTGAGGCCGCCTTCAGCCAGGGACTGCCCAATACGCCGATGGCGGACTCCACCGTGCGCGTGATTTCCGGTAATTTCATCACGGCGCGGCCCGTGGGCATTGTGGACGGCATTGATTTCCAGCACTCCGGGCTGGTGCGCAAGGTGGACGTGGCGGGCATCACCCGCACGCTGGACATGGGCGCGATGGTGCTGCTGTCACCGTTTGGCTTTTCACCCACCGGCGAGGCCTTCAATCTCACCATGGAAGAAGTGGCCACGTCGGTCGCCTCCGCGTTGCAGGCTGACAAGCTGATTTTCCTGACCGAAATGCCCGGCATCGGAATGGACGCCCTGCACCCGGTCAGCGAAGACAATCCGATTGATACCGAGCTGCCGCTGGCTACCGCCGAAAACCTGCTAGCCAAACTGCCCCCCGCATTGCTGCCGACCGACACCGCTTTTTACTTGCAGCATTGCGTGAAGGCCTGCAAATCGGGCGTTGAAAGAAGCCACATCATCCCGTTCAACGTGGACGGGGCCATTTTGCTGGAGGTGTATGTGCACGACGGCATTGGCACCATGGTGGTCGACGAGAAACTGGAGAGCCTGCGTGAAGCTTCCGTGGACGATGTGGGCGGCATCCTGCAGTTGATTGAGCCGTTCGAGAAAGACGGCACGCTGGTCAAGCGCAGCCGCACCGAGATCGAACGCGATGTGGCGAACTACACCATCCTGGAGCACGACGGCGTCATCTTCGCATGCGCGGCGCTGTATCCCTACCCCGAGTCTAGAACCGGTGAAATGGCGGCACTCACCGTGTCGCCCGAGTCCCAGGGCCAGGGCGATGGCGAACGCGTGCTCAAACGCGTGGAGCAGCGGGCCAAGGCCATGGGCCTGGACAGCATTTTTGTTCTGACCACCCGAACCATGCACTGGTTCCTGAAACGTGGATTTGTGCAGGCCGACCCGGATCGCCTGCCCGAGGCCAGACGTCGCCTTTACAACTGGGATCGCAAGAGCCAGGTATTGGTCAAGAAGCTGGTGTAGCCTACCAGCACAGGTCTGATAGACGGATCAAAGTACTCCTAGCGCCGCCACCGAACCCGCGGCCAGCACGGCAAGATGCAGGAAGCTCCACATCAGGTAGCGCTGCCGCAGTTTTTGCGGTGACAGGCTGGATATTAGAAACAGGCGACCATTTTTCGACGCGCGAATCACGTGAACACCTGATTCCTGTCGGATCTCCCGGTGCTGCTTTTCGACTGTTCGCGTGGCCAGACGCCGCGCCAGCTCCCATTCGCGCAGGTCAACCTCACCATTGCCGTCCAGATCAAAGCGCTGTTTGAGCCTTTCCGGGTCCTTCTTCCAATCCGACAGTAACGCGCTAACGTCTTCACTTAGACTCAGCGCTGAATGGGCACCCCCTACCGTTGAAAACTCGCCCAATACGTAAATTTGGCCACCGCCAAACAGCATTTCTTCCACTTGCTTGTAAGCGCCCGAATAGCTGGTGCGGACCTCCGGCCCCATCACCTCGGCATGGTCCGGGTCAACCCGGCAGGCGCCTGTGGGATCACGAATTT
>Ga0209717_1001405_pt1 | contig 26053 bp, 23 predicted proteins | sample AD_UKC048_MetaG_FD_184418 | JGI IMG/M metagenome (GOLD analysis project Ga0209717, IMG submission 184418) | Active sludge microbial communities of municipal wastewater-treating anaerobic digesters from USA - AD_UKC048_MetaG (SPAdes) (version 2) | ecosystem: Engineered > Bioreactor > Anaerobic >... | reverse complement strand
GGATCAGTCTGTTTCCTTTCTGCAGCAACAGTATCCAGCGATCCGTTGCATTGTTTTAGCACGTAATTACGGCTTTGCCAAAGGCTACAACGAAGCCCTGAAACAGGTAGAAGCCGATTATTATATACTCCTGAATTCGGATGTGGAAGTCGTGCCGGATTGGATTTCACCAATGGTCAGTTTGCTGGAAAAAAATCCACAAATTGCCGCCTGTCAGCCTAAAATTCTCGCGTATTCCAATCATAAGAGCTTTGAGTATGCCGGTGGTGCCGGTGGATGGCTGGATAAATATGGCTATCCTTTTGCCAAAGGGCGGATTTTTGATGTTACTGAAGAAGACCATGGTCAATATGATCAGTCTGAACCTATTTTCTGGGCCAGTGGTGCAGCCTTATTTATCCGCTCAGCCGTTTTTCATAAAGCCGGTGGGTTTGATGAATACTTCTTTGCGCACCAGGAAGAGATCGATCTCTGCTGGCGGATCCAGTTGATGGGCTTCCAGATTTATTCCTGTCCGGCTTCCGTGGTATATCATGTGGGCGGTGGCACTTTGCCCAAAGGCAATTCACTTAAGACCTACCTCAATTTCCGGAACAACCGGATCATGCTTTCCAAGAACCTGCCGTTCCGGAAAAAGCTCTGGATTGTACCTGTACGTAATTTCCTGGATGCTTTATCGGCCTGGAAAGGATTATTGTCAGGCGATGGGGGGTATTTTATTGCCATCATCCGTTCGCACCTGGCCTATACAAAATGGTGGCTTTTTTATCAGCATAAAAGTGTTTTCCCGGTTAAAAAGGAGGGGACATTGCAAGGCTATTCCCGCAAGAACATGATCTGGCAGCATTTTGTGAGGAAGCGGAAGCATTTTGATGAAATTATCGGCCACAGGAAATGATTTTTTTAGCCCGAAACCCTATTTTTGCAACACAAAATTTTTGTATGACTCAAAACCCGGAATACCAGCAGGAACTCAAAAAAGTACAGGACCAGGATTTTACACACAACTGGGTATCCTCTTCAGGTTTTCTTTTTTACCTGCAAGTAGCTTGTATCGTAGCTTTTGTGTTTGGCGCCTGTACCATGCTGTATAACAAGCGTTACAGCAAGATCGAGGCTCCCGTTCAGGAAAGCAGCCTTTATACACCCAAGTATAAATAATTTTTGCAAAAAGTTTTTTTAAAAAAGGCATAAGCCTTATTTTTGCAACCCGCCGCTGAAAAGCAGTGGATTAGGAAGAAAAAGTTCTTTAAGATACTCCACCTTCGCCAAGGCTACGGTGGATAAAAGCGGAAGTAGCTCATTTGGTAGAGCACGACCTTGCCAAGGTCGGGGTGGCCGGTTCGAGCCCGGTCTTCCGCTCTCAGTCTCCGAAGCCTTTGGCGCAGGAGACTCTCAGACTCATTTATAGTTTGAGTAAAAAAATAGTCCTCTCTTGATAAAGAGGGGATTTTTTTTTCTTTGTTTACCGAAAAAATTGATGCCCTGGTGGTGGAATTGGTAGACACGCAGGACTTAAAATCCTGTGGCCAGCAATGGCCGTATCGGTTCAACTCCGATCCGGGGCACTTTTTGGAAGCGACTCTTAGCAGAGTCGCTTTTTTTGTTTTATGTATCTGCACTTATAGAAAATCGGGGGTCGGTAGTCGGGAGTTAGTAGCCTGCCTGCCGGCAGGCAGGTCAACAGCCCCTCCTAAGAAAGACATGCGTGATCCGTGCAAATCTGTGTTATCCGTGGCCTTGTATTTATTCGTGCCGTTTGTGCATTTCGTGGCCCAAAAAAGCCTCGAAGAGGCTTACTTTCCGCCAAAATCTATTTCCTGTCATACCAAAAGCTTTTCCGCTTTAGTATTTTTTACTTTTTAATTTTTCCTTTTGACTTTCCTTCTTCAGCCTCTAGAAATTATAGGAAAACTCAATCCTTCCCGTAATCTGTTTGTCGCTGTTAAACAGTACTTCTTTTGTTTTCAGTCCATTTTCATTGTAAATATATCTCCAGATCAGGTAGCCCAGGTGCAGGCTCGAAGTGGTAGTGGTTTTCTGAACAATACGCCCGTTCTCATCATACTCAAACATAACATCGGGCAGGAGTTTTTTGAGACGGGTGTTGAAGCGTACAATATCGAGTAAACGATGCTGGTCATCGTAGTAATAGTAGAGATAGCCGGTTTCCACGCCTTTACGGAACGTCCTTTCTTCCCCGGTATTCCCTTCCTCGTCAGTAGTAAACCGGATTTCCAGGCTGTCGGTACTGTTTTCAGCGCCGTTATTACTGATGACTCTCCACATGGTTACAGGAAGCCCTTTTTCATTGTAATACCACCAATGTGTTTCCGTATGGTTAAAGGCATTCGTGGAATCAAGTACCTTATTTTCCACTTTACTTACCCTTCCGGCCACATCGTAATTGTAAAGTGTGATACTCTGAATATCGGCGGCTGAATCAGTGATACTGATGACCCGGCCCTGTTCATCAAAACGGGAAAGGGTAACCACTTTTTTGAAATTCCGGATGGCAGAGAGGCGAAGGAGCCGGCCATTTTCTTTGATCTCCTGCACCTCGGTGAAATCGGTGGCTTTTACCCCCTTGTTATCATAACCGGTAGCTGTGACCATCCGCACTTTTTGTCCCAGGTAGGTCTGCATCAGCCGGTTGGTTTCCCGGGTGCCCACAATATCATCATAATAATACTGGGCATGCAGGGACAGGCTGCTGATTAAGAGAAATGGGAGAAGAAGGAATTTCATCGGTTGAATGGGTTTTGACGTTCAAAGTTACCTTAATTGTACAGTAACGAAAAAGAAAGCCGGCTTGTATTTTTTGTACTTATTTTTAAGCAAAATTTATCATTGTCACATAAAGCCCTGCGTAAGGAAGACAACTGCCTGAACTGTGGTACTACGGTACCGGACAGGTATTGTCCGCACTGTGGCCAGGAAAACACCGAACCCCATGAGTCCTTCTGGCATATGGTGCAGCATTTCCTTTACGATATCACCCATTTCGACAGTAAGTTTTTTGATTCGATGAAGTTCCTGCTCCTGAAACCGGGTTTTCTGCCAGCAGAATATATCCGGGGAAAAAGGGCCAGTTACCTGAATCCCATCAAGAAATATGTCTTTACCTCCGCGGTATTTTTTATTGCCTTTTTCAGTTTGTTCAAAGCCGGGGAAAACCTGAAAATGAATGTGGATCAGCCAATTTCAAAAGAAGTCCGGGTCACGTACACTAAAAAATTGAAAGATGCCCTTGCCAAAGATTCTTCTAATACAAGCTGGAAAGCCGCCTTACTTCTACTGGAGGATACCACCCGGGTACTGACCAACCAGGATATGATGCCGTTCTGGGATGATTTTAATTATATCAGCATCAGCAAAAAGTCTTACCAGACTAAACAAGAGTACGATTCCATTCAGCAATCCCTGCCTGCTGCAGAAAGAGACAACTGGCTGTCCAGAAAAATTCAATACCGAAACCTGGAACTGAAGCAAAAGTATAAAATGGATCCACGGAGCGGGGCTAATAAGATGATGGAAACCTTTCTCCATAAGCTCCCCGTCCTGCTCTTTGTATCCCTGCCCATCTTTGCCCTCTTACTGAAGTTGCTTTATTTCCGTCGTAAGAATTTTTATTATGCAGATCATGGCATATTCGCCATCTACCATTATATTTTTTCCTTTTTCCTGCTGCTGTTTGTGTTCAGTATGGATGAACTGGGCGATCTCACCGGCTGGGAGTTGTTTGATATCATCGCCCTCCTCCTGTTCCTGTCCGGAGGGGTGTATCTCTTTATGGCCATGCGGCGATTCTATGGGCAGGGTTTTTTCAAAACAGTATTCAAATTTATTTTATTGAACATCGGGGCCATCCTGGCATTGGTTTTTCTCTTTCTTGCCTTCCTGATTTTCTCCGTGTATTCAATCTGATCTTATGAGTCCAAACGCAGAAGCCGCCTTTACCCGACTGGTAAATATCATGAACGATCTACGGGAAAAATGTCCCTGGGACCGTAAGCAGACCATTCAATCCCTCCGGCAGATGACGATCGAGGAAACCTACGAACTGGCTGATGCAATCACCGATAATGACTGGGCGGGTATCCGGGAAGAACTGGGCGACCTGCTGCTGCATATCGTTTTCTATGCTAAAATCGGGTCTGAAGAAAACCAGTTTGGTCTTGTGGATATGATTGATGGAATCTGTGATAAACTCATCTACCGTCATCCGCATATCTACGGTGATGTGCAGGTGAAGGATGATGAAGAAGTGAAAAGGAACTGGGAACAATTAAAGCTGAAAGAAGGGAAAACTTCCATTCTCGGAGGTGTACCGGTATCCCTTCCGGCGACGGTAAAAGCCATGCGTCTGCAGGAAAAAGCCAAACAGGTAGGGTTCGAATGGGATAATAAGGAGCAGGTTTGGGAAAAAGTAGAGGAGGAGATGGGTGAACTGCGGGAGGCGATCCAAACCGGGAGCCAGGAAAAGACGGAGGAAGAGTTTGGCGACCTGGTATTTTCCCTGATTAATTACGCACGGTTTTTGCGGGTTGATGCCGAAAACGCACTCGAGCGCACCAATAAAAAGTTTATCCACCGGTTTACCAGTATGGAAAAGATCGCCGCAGAAAGCGGCCGCCAATTGAATGAAATGACGCTTCAGGAAATGGATGCCATCTGGAACCAGATCAAAAAACAGCGAACCGAATAAGTGAAGACGGCTTCAAATAAAATAAAATGGGGTAATTATATCTTTCTTGCCCTCGCGGTATTGCTGTTTGCTGTGTCATTTTTTTTCAACACGCTTTATTCGAGCCGGACTTCCGTAACCAGGGAAGCGGCCATAGCGGAAAAATTTATTCAGAAACAGCAACAGGACTTTACCGACTTCCTGAATAATGCCGCCCTGGTGGAACGCCTGGCTCATAAGAAAGAAACCTATCCTGAACTGGAAAAATTCACCTCCAGGAAATATGGGATTTTCCTGTATGAAACGGGTGACTTTGGTGAAATAAAGATGCTCCGCTGGAGTGATCAGCTGATCACCCCGCCTACTGAAATGTTTATGGCAGCCGATGGTGAATATTTTACCAAACTCTCCAATGGCTGGTATTATATCATTAAGCGGACGATCAATGGGGCCGGTGCCGACCTGGCATTTGCCATGATACCGGTCTGGTCGGAGTTTTTTATTGAAACGGATTATCTTCCCCAACAATTTATTTTCAGCGAGAATGCGGCTAAATGGGTCCGGTTAAGTGAATCCGTCACCGATTTTCCGGTACGTACACTCACGGGAAAAACTATTTTTTACCTGGAGAAAAAAACGGTCTCCACGGTACCGTTCAACGATCAGTTTACTATCTGGTTACGTTTTGGCGGATTACTCTTTCTCTTATTATTTATCCATCTGTTGGCCGAAAAATTGTCTGTGCGGATCGGTCCGTGGAGAACGATTGGTTTGCTTTTCCTGGTGCTGGTTTTAATCAGGGGAGTGACCTATGTTTTTCCTTTATTGCTGAACCTTCGGCAGTTTGAACTATTTAATCCGGTGATCTATGGTTCTGATCCGATACAACGTTCCCTGGGTGACTTACTGATCAATGCCTCACTGTTTTGCTGGGTGGTTTTATTTGCCTGGTACAAATTACGGGGAAGGGAGCATCCGTTTGAATCCATGCCGGCCCGCTGGCGCTGGATACCGGCTATCCTTTCACTGGTTTTACTGATCTTTTCAAGTTTTATACTGGCCAATGTGGTTCGGAGTATGGTGGCGGATTCAAAAATTTCCTTTGATGTAACCAATTTCTTCGGACTGGACCGGTATACCATTGCCGGCTTTGTGGTACTGGCCTGTTTATCTGTTTCGTATTATTATCTCTCCCAATTGTTATATCAGTTCATCTTCCCGTTATTCGCCGGCCGTGATTACCTGATTTATTTTTCCATCGGTCTTACGGGTCTTGTATACCTGACTACGCGGTCCGGACATCCGCAGGTATTGTTTTACCTGCCGGTCCTCTGCTGGTTACTGGTCTATACCTGGCTGATACACCGGCAGATTAATATATTCAACCGGCTCCGGGTGAATATCGGCGGTATGCTGGCCTGGCTCTTTATTTTCTCTGTATCGATTGCAGTGATTATGCTGTCTGAAAATAAGAAAGTGGAGTGGGAAAAGCGGAAGCGGATGGCAGATAAAATGGCACAGAGTACCGACCGCTCCAGTGAAATGCTGATGAGCATTGCGATTCAGTACCTGGATGCCGATTTTCTAAGGGAAAATTTTAACCGGTTTGGCAGTCCGGAAAGCGGTAAGAAAATCCGTGACAGTATAATCGCTGACAACTACCGGGGATACCTGAACCGGTATGATACCCGTTTATATGTATACGATGAATTGAACCGGCCGCTGTTCAACGAAGATGCGACTACCTATGAATCACTGAATACCATCCTGACCGTCCAGGCAAAGGAAACGGAGGTGGAGGGATTATATTATTATGAAACGGATCTGGATAAGTATAATTATATCACCCGGCGGGATATAAAGGATACCAGTAACAACCGGGTGGGTACTTTTTTCATAGTATCTAATCCAAAGATTTACAGTAATGAAGCGCTGTTCCCTGAATTGTTCCGGCAATTTAAGCAGATGGATCCGGAAAATTCCCCCACTTATTCGATTGGTGTTTACCACGGAGGCCGGCTGATCTCACCCCCTGGTAATTATTCATTTCCTATCTGGCTGAAACCGGAAGAGCTGCCCCGGAGGGAATTTGAACAAAGAGTCAACGGGGATTTTAATGAACTCTGGTACAAGTCAGGGAATGAAAAAGTGGTGGTCATCGCCCGTAAGAAAGAAACACTTATACAGGCCATTACCCTGTTCTCTTATATTTTCTGTTCTTTCCTGTTCATCGTGGCCGTTGTCCAGCTGCTGGGCTTTGTCTTTCGTACCTGGCTCAACGGAATCAGTCTCCGCCGGATGTTTCAACTGACGATCCGTAAACAGATTCACAGTACGTTTATATTTATCAGTGTGTTTTCCTTTGTGGTGATCTTCTTTGCCACCGTCTCCTCCTTTATCAGCCGGTATGAGCAGAATAACGGGGAGAAACTCAGCCGTACCATGAAGATCATGGTTAACGAAATGCAGAAAAAGATGGCGGACCATACCACCTTTGATGATGTCATAAAAATCTATGACTCTGTTTCTAATACCGGTCTCCAGGCATTGGTGGATGAAGTGTCAGATATTCATGGCGTGGATGTGAATGTGTATGACCTGAACGGCAACCTGCAGGTATCTTCCGAAGGTAATGTTTATAATAAAGGGGTGCTCAGTAAGAAGATGGATCCCATGGCCTATTATAACCTGGAAAAGCTAAGGAAAGTACTGTACCTGCAAAAAGAGAAGGTAGGAACTTTTTCTTTTTACAGTATGTACAGCCCCGTCAGGGATGCGGATGGACAGGCCTATGCCTATATAAATATTCCTTATTTCACCTCGCAACCGGAACTGGAGAAAGAAATTTCCAACTTCCTGGTTACGATCATTAATCTGAATGCCTTCATTTTCCTGATTGCCGGACTGATTGCCGTATTTATCACTAACCGGATCACCGATTCATTTTCATTGATCAGTGACAAGATGAAAGAAGTAAACCTGGGTAAGATGAATGAGGCCATCAACTGGAACCGGAACGACGAGATAGGGGAACTGGTTCAGGAATATAATACGATGGTGGCCAAACTGGGTGCCAGTGCCACGGCTTTAGCCAAAAGTGAAAGAGAAGGGGCCTGGCGGGAAATGGCCCGGCAGGTGGCTCATGAGATCAAGAATCCGCTGACCCCAATGAAACTAAGTATTCAGTACCTGCAGAAAGCCATCAATAATAACCAGGAAAACGTAAAAGAACTTTCTGCCAATGTAGCCAATACCCTGGTGGAGCAGATTGATCATTTGTCAAAAATTGCAGCTGATTTTTCCCAGTTTGCCAATATTGGTAATATCAATACCACGGAATTTGATCTGCATGAAGTGATATTTTCACTGAAAGAACTCTATGCCGCTAATGAAAAAGTAAGTTTTGCCTGGAATGCCGCAGCGGGACCGGTAAGGCTGCAAGCCGATAAAACCCAGATGAACCGTTTATTTACCAACCTGTTTGCCAATGCTGTGGAAGCCTGCAGTGAGAAAAGCCATTGCCATATCATCGTCAATGAGCGGTTAGGAAAGGATACCATACTGGTGAGTATCCGTGACAATGGTGAGGGCATACCCCCGGAAATGCAGGAGCGCATCTTTGTGCCCAATTTTACCACTAAATCATCCGGAACCGGACTTGGACTGGCCATGTGTAAAGGGATTGTGGAACAGGCCAAGGGACGTATCTGGTTTGAAACCGAACAGGGATCCGGAACGGTCTTTCATGTGGAATTGCCCACTCTTACTTCGTAATTCTGCAGGGTAATCAGCAGGACTACTTAAATAACTTCTGAAGATATACACATTTGAAGGGTGTAATTAACAATGCCTGATCCATGGCATTTTTTTTGTTCCTTTTATAACAGCACCATATATCCTTTCGGGCCTCACCAGCCCGGTTAAGACACTGATTACATGAAAGACTACAATCGTTTCCAGGTGAGTCCTAATCCGGCCCCTTTAAATGCCAGTATTACTGTGCTGTTTCCAACTGATCCTGTTCTTGCTGAATCCTACCAGATCACAGATGATTCCGGTCACCTGATCAGGCGGGGAAAGATTACCGAACGCGACCGGGAATTGTTCCTGAGCACGGGAGGTATGAGGGATGGTGTATATTGGTTGGTGGTAGGAGAGAGCAGAGCAAGATTCACGATTCTATGATTTGAATCAAACAGGACTCCCGGGTTTCATCCGGTTGTTTAGTATCCACAGCTGGAAATATATCCGGCAGCGGGTCGTTATCTTATAAAAAGCGGTTATCCCTTCTGTGCGGATCCTAAAGCTGCCAGGATTACTGCTCATTTTCTATTTTGCTTACTTACCCATTCCTCCCGGCAAGGGTAAACACTGATATTCTGAAAAAGGACGCCAAAAAGACCAGCCTTTAAAAATCACTTACTAATTTTATTATCTTTATGTGTATTCAACTTCTTAACTGGAAGAGGTATTTTGATTAGTATGCCTGATTATAAAGAAAAATATGAAAGCCTTGTCAGGCTTGCCTCAGACGGTTGTATCATTTATGATCCCGGTGGAAAAATCCTGGAATTTAATGAAGGGGCCTGCAGGCATCTTGGCTATACCCCTGAAGAATTTAAACAACTTGCTTTGTTTGATTTGTTTCTGGAAGAAGATCTCCGGAAACGACCCCTTCGTTTTGACCTGATGAAAAACGGGGATACAGCCCTCGATTACCGGAAGATCAAGCGGAAAAACGGGGAGGCCTACCTGATTGAACTGAACTCCCTGATGCTGCCTGACGGCAATATCATGGCACTGGCTACTGATGTTACTGAAAATGCCAAGATTCGTAAGGAATTACGCATGAAAGAACATGCGATTGCCAGTTCCATCAGTGGAATGGGGATTACCGACCTGGAAGGCAAAATCATTTATGTAAACAGGGCGCTTTGTGATATGTGGGGGGCCTTAAGTGAACCGGATTTAATGGGGCGGAATGTACAGGAGATGTTTGAAGGTACCCAGGTATTTGATATACTGCCCGGTTTACAGGATAAGGCCATTGAATACGGGGAATGTACAGGTAAAAGACTCAATGGAACCATTTTCCCCGTCGCTTATTCAGCCAATATAGTACCGGATAAAAATAATAATCCCGCTTATATTTTTGGCTCTTTCCTCGATCTGTCGGAACAAAAAAAGACGCGTTATTTATCAGACAGCATCATTGATAATTTACCAGTCATCTTTTTTATGTATGATGTGCCCTCCGGAACCATCAGGCGTTGGAATACCCGTATGGAGGAATTGACTGGTTATACCCGTGCAGAGATATCAGACATGAAATATTTTGAACTGGTCTATGAGCAAGACCGGGAGCTGGCAGCCCGGAAGCTGCTCGAAACGGTTCAACTAGGGAAGTGCGATGCGGAAATTTCATTAGTGGATAAACAGGGCAAACTTCATCCCTTCTACTTTACCGGGTTCCTGGTAAAACTGGGGGATAAAGAAGTGGTGATTGCGAATGGGATTGATATTTCAGAAAGAAAATTATCTGAAGAAAAACTTCAACGCAAATATGACCAGTTACAACTGATCGCCAATCTATCGGATGCCGTAAGCAAGGCCAATCAGCTGGATGATATTTATAAGCTGGCACTCGATGGGCTGTTAACCACTATCCAGGCTGATCGGGCATCTGTGTTGCAGTTTGATGAAGAAGGTGTAATGCAGTTCAAGGCCGCGCATGGATTATCGGAACATTACCGGTTGAATGCGGCGGGGCACTCTCCCTGGAAACAAGACGCCATTAATCCGATTCCAATCTTTGTAACAGATGTGTCTGAAGAGCCTTCTTTGAGCGGACTGCTGCCGGTGATTCAGAATGAGGGGATTACCGCACTTGGTTTTATACCGCTGGTCTATATGAACCATCTCCTGGGTAAATTCATGGTCTACTTTAACAAGGCTCACCAGTTTACGGAAGAGGAATCGCAGTTACTCCAGACTATTGCCCGTGAAGTGGCTTTTGCCATTGGTGAAAAACGAAATGAAATAGCCCTTCGTAAAAGTGAACAACAATACCGGGAACTTTCCGCTCATTTGCAGGATATCCGGGAAGAGGAAAGGTCTGCCATTGCCCGTGAAATCCACGATGAACTGGGCCAGCAGCTCACCGTCCTGAAAATTGATTTTTCCTGGCTGGAATCCAGATTGAACATTGCCGATAATAGAGTACTCACCGATAAATTTTCGGATATTTCCAACCTGCTCGACCGGGCCGTAAATACAGTACGACGGATGTCGACCAGCCTCCGGCCCAGTATGCTGGATGACCTTGGTCTCGTGGCTACGATTGACTGGTACCTGGCCGATTTTGGCAGGAGAGTCAATCTAAAGACCGAATTTCATCATGAAGATGAAGAATATAGTATGCCGGATAAAATGCGTACGGCCTTCTTCCGTATTTTCCAGGAATCCATTACCAATGTAATCAGGCATTCGGATGCCACTACCGTATTGGTGGAACTCAGCCGGCTGGGGGGGCATATCAGTTTGAAGATCACCGATAACGGAAAAGGCTTTGATATGTCTACCGTATCCGGTAAGCGTACACTTGGCCTGCTGGGTATGCGGGAACGTTCACTGCTTATCGGGGGCGAATGCCGTATTGAGAGTATTCCAGGCAGGGGCACAACGGTATCTGTTGAGGTTAACCCCAACTGATATTAGTCATGCGAATAATCAAGATGATTTTTACCAGCCTAAAATATCCACCAGTCCTTTCATGGCGAAGATAACACCAAGGGTGGTGAGACCATACATCGCCAGTTTGATATCCCCCCCGCTGTTATAGAGGAGCACAGTGAGCATACATCCCACTACCAATAAAGCGATCCCGATTCCGCAGCAGGCAAAGCCTGTGCTTCTTTTGCGGTTTAACTTTAATTGTTTAAGGTGACTGATGGCTTCCTGAAAGAAATTCTCAGGAGCGCCCTTCTCTTTTAACTGAAGGGTGATCTGGTCCAAATTATACCCTTCTTTATGAAGAGAACTGACCAGTTGCAGGAATTCATTGTTGGCAGAGGTGTTCATAAATTGGCAAGCTTTGAAGTAAATTACGGAATTCCCCGAAATTGCCAAAAAATCGATAAAGTCTTAATCACAGGGCAAAACAGGCACTTTCTCATATACCGCGTAGGTGCCTACACGATGCTGGTAACCAGCTTCCGCCAGCCAGTTGATTATTTCATGTCCCGGATTCTTTCCGGATAATGGAATACTGATTTGCTTCCCTGCGCCATTTGTCTGTTCATAAGGACTGAGCCCGCTGGTAAATTCCAGCAACGTTAAACCTGATTTTAAAAGGCTGAAAACCCGGGACAATGGTAGTTGCAGATTTTTATACCCCACCTGTATATTGGCAGCTGACAATGAATCACTGTATAATTCACCCAGGGAGGCGATACGGCTGCCGGAAGGGAATTTTGGTACGATATCATTCCGGTTTTCCACCCGGATTGATTGCGGGAACTTTTTATTAAAATCAGCAGCAAACCCCGCATTACCTGCAGCAGGGGCGGCAAACGTAATAACATTGACCGGGTCTTTGTCTTTTCCCTTTTTTTGGCGGGTGGCTGCCAGGTAGGATCCGTAAACGGTAGCCAGATTCCCACCCAGGCTGTGACCAGTAATCAGGAGCGGGGCTCCGGTATTCAGGATGGAATCAAGTACGGGTAATAATAATCTTCCATCTTTTAAATCTGTCATTGCGGATAGGTTCTGAAATCCGGTATATGAACCGGCAGATACACGCGCCTGCAGACTATCAGGTGCAAAGGGCCAGTTTTCCTGAGTTGTGACATACAGATCCTGGTAAATCCAGTTCTGAAAGGCTGCCCAGCTGAAATTTATTAAAGATCCCCTGATCGCCAACGCGAAATCGCGGCCATTACTTGCTACAAATGCGTGATTACCATTTGATTCCTTTCCTTCCCATATGGAAGACCAGCCAGGCATATACCCGCGGAGCATACTATCTATATTAACACAATAGGCTACTTGAGAAAGGAGGCAGGCGGTATCTTCTGTTAAGCCGGAACTGAAAACATATTCAGTGGCTTGATTATCACCATCCTTTCCTTTTCCCTGGTCATTGTTTGTACAGGAGGCGCATAGTAATAATCCGGTTAATGCAATCAGCAGAATTTTCATATTGATTTCTTTCCGCCTAAAAATAAGTGTTCCTTCCATTTCGATAATTGAATTTTTAACCCTTAGATAGACTCGTTTAGCTCATTTTACTCTTAACAGGCATAAGGGGATACCTATAAAATAGACCATTTTTCCATTTTCTGGACAGTCGGCCACATTTAAGTTTCGTAAATAACTGAAAATCAAGTACGTAATTTTTGGCATTGGAATGGTAATTATACAGTATCCTAAAATCGTACTTTATGAAAAAAATTTACTCAATTATCGTCCTCGCCCTCTTAGCAGCATCTGTTAACGTAAACGCCCAGAGTTTTCCCTGGAGCAGTCATTCAAAAGGAAGCAAGTCTTCAGTTTACAGCCAGGGTGCACTTTCCCGGAATTTCAATTTAACAGGTAATGGTACAGAATCTGATTACCCCCAGTATAACAATGGTGGTGGCGGTAACCTGGCCACTTCGGTAAACTGGTCAAACAGAACTAGTTCTGTAACCATGACCATTACATTCTCCAAACCATTGGTTGGAGTGACCTTTTTGTTATTTGATGTGGATCAGACAACAGGTAGTTGGGATGACAAACTGACCATTACGGCCTTAAATGAAACAGGGGCTACTATTTACCCTGCCCTGACCGGTAATTCCTATACCACGATCTCTGGAACAAACAGAAATGTGATCGAAGGCAAATCAAACAATACAAATTATACCAATTCCCCTGCGGTGGCTAGTTTTACAAGCCAGTATGTTAAATCACTCAGCATTGTTTTCTCTGCCGGTTCATCCAGCCCCAGCAATCCCGCTTCACAGGTTGTGGGTGTTGGCGGAATTGTGTATGAGAATGTACTGCCGATCGACCTGATGTGGTTTAAAGCCGACAAGAAAAATAACACCACCGACCTGAAATGGCAGACTGAAAACCAGGAAGGATTCAGCCATTTTGAAATTGAGCGTTCTGCCAATGGGGCTGATGATTTTACTTCTATTGCAAAGATTCAGACTTCTGCAGCTACTACCGGTAACTACAGCTATACAGATGTAAATGCGGCCCGCCTTTCTCAAAAAGCTTACTACCGTCTTAAAATGGTGGATCAGGATGGTCAGTATAAATACAGTGCAGTAGTGGTGGTGACTTTTGAAAATGCCGCTTCAATCATGGTTACTCCCAATCTGCTGAACGCCGGTGAAATGATCAGTGTGAACATTGCCGGAAATAATCAGTCAAAATACGATGTGAAGTTGTTTGATATGAGCGGAAAGATGATTAGTCAGCAGGCCGGCAACAGCCGTATGCAGATCGCCACTTCAGGATTACGCAAAGGCATGTACATTGTAAGTGTCAGCAACCTGAATGAAGCCAAAACTTTCCGTATCATGGTTCAATAAGTTTTCAGGAGTACGATTCTGGATATAAGAACACTGAGCATTAAGTAAAAGCTGCTTCCGGAAGGAGGCAGCTTTTTTTTATTCAGTTGTCAGTTGTCAGTTGTCAGATGTCAGATGTCGGGAAACAGCCCCTCCTTAGATATCGATAAACTCTGCATACCATTTAAACTTATCAGTCTATCGGTAGTCGGCAGTAAGCAGTAAGCGTCAGCAGCTGGCAGTTTCTCCTATGAAAACTGAATCTAAAACAACAAGCTGACACTCGTTTTACGAGCATCTATCGTACTTCGTACTTCTAACTTCGTACTTACTCTTAACATTTCTTTTTCCCTTTTCCGGCACACTGGCATCTGCTTTGAATTAGTAAACATAACCGGACAATAAAACAAATTGTACTGAAGGTGGTCCGGCATTTCAGTACTGATTATTAAAACAAAATATCATGAAAAAAATTTTTACTCTTGTTGCCGCCCTGTTTCTGACCGTGGCTTTATTTGCTGCTGACCGCAGACCCGTTATTAAGTTGAATAACAACAATAACTATAAAGTTGTCATTGATGGGCGGGCTTATTTCGGGGATGATATAAATATCCACCCCGATCAATTCCTGCGCGGGAAACACACGGTGAAAGTATTTGAAATGAAACGAGGTTTCTTTGGCCGCACCGAACGCCTGGTGGATGTCACCACCTTCTTTATTGACCGGGATGATGTAGTGATCCGTATTGACAGAATGGGCAGGATCCTCGTCCGCGAAGAAAGAAAGGGCAATTGGAATAACGGCAATGGCAAGAACCAGCGTGATCGTAATGATGACCGTTACGACCGTAACGACCGTCCTGTTCGCAGATTCTGATTACTGAACACAAACTAAAAGCGAAAGCCACCTGGAATACGGGTGGCTTTTTTAATACAGGTATGAGCTACGAGGTACGAGGTACAGTTTCGAGGTATGAGGTATGAGCTGCGAGCGACTTTTCGTAAAACGAGAGACGATTTGTTAATTTAGTCAACATTCTTAGGAGGGGCTGTTTCCTAACACCTGACAACTAACACCAAACACCTGTGTTGACTCTCCTCAGCTGATTATAATGCCATATTTATCAAGGAGGGACAATACGGCTGGATAGGAAAACCGGGCTTTCCGGATTTTATTGATTTCGGGATTAATCGTGAAGTTAACGGCAGTCCGCAGATCCGCTTTTTCGAGCACCGTGTTTTCAAATTTGGCATCCCGCAGGTTGCAGCCATCAAAAACGGCTTCAGTCAGCAGCGTCTCCGTAAAATCCACTTCCTGCAGACTGCATTGACTGAACGATGTCTTCTTCATTTTACATTGGTAAAAAGAGCAGAGATCAAGTGTCGAATACTCAAAACGAACAGTAAACAAATACTGACTGGCTGATTCGAAATGAAGTCCAAGCATTTTGCACCGCACAAACCGGGCATCATTGAATGTGGTCTGCAGGATTTTACACCCGCTCAGGTTGCAATCTTCAAACACAGATTCTGTAAAGTTTATGCCCGACAAATCAGCCCCGCCAAGATCACAATGGATGAACCGGCATCCTTCAAAGTCGCCGGCAGGAAGAACGCTTTTTTTTTCGATCAACAGATCTGTATGTAAAGTCATGCATTTTTTTTCAGCAAGCAATGTAAGTAATCTGCCGCAGGCTCCAAAAACAGGCGATAGGGATGTTCCGGTTTTCAGTATAGTCACGAACTTACCTCAGCTTCGCTTCATCGCATCCATGCATGCGGGTAAAGTGGTTAAACTCTTCCTGGAATGTTTTTTTCCGGTGATTGTTTTTTTGTTCCGCAATATAATGCTGCACCCACTCCAGTCCGGTAGAGCCCACCGAGTACGCCGCATAGCCCTTCTGCCAGGTAAAGCGCTCTTTTAACATGCCCTGGTTATTAATCCAGTACGAACTCCCGCTTTTTACATATTTGAGTACATCAGACACGGATTTCAGCGGGTTTTGCTGGAACAAACAATGTACATGGTCCGGCATCCCATTGATGATCCGGACCTGGCAGCCTGCTTCCTCGAATTTACTGCTGAGGTAAAAATGAACGGATTTTTCAATGGATTGATTCAGGAACGGGATGTTGTCTTTGGTGGACCAGATCGCATGGATCCAGATCCGGGGTAATAAATAGATCATAGTAAGGTTTTGACAGCTAAGCTAGCCCGGGTCCGGTGTACAGAAAGGGGAAAACGGCCTGAAAAACCCGCTTTTTTCCCCGGATGGGAGCTGTTTTCAACCCGTGAATCAGCTGCCTTTTCCTCGTCTAAATGCTGTAACTTTGCCCCCTCTTAAAAGGAGGCAAAAACCTACATGAAGAATATCCGGAATTTCTGCATTATTGCGCATATTGACCACGGCAAATCCACCCTGGCTGACCGATTATTGCAAAGCACCGGTACCATCAGTGACCGTGATATGATGGACCAGGTGTTGGATGATATGGACCTCGAAAGGGAAAAGGGTATTACTATTAAAAGTCATGCCATCCAGATTAACTATAAACACACCGACGGACAGGAGTATATCCTGAACCTGATCGATACGCCCGGTCACGTAGACTTCAGTTACGAAGTGAGCCGGGCCCTCGCTGCCTGCGAAGGTTGTCTCCTGCTTGTGGACGCCACGCAGGGCATACAGGCACAGACCATCAGTAATCTTTATCTCGCTATCGAAAATAACCTCGAGATCATCCCTGTCATTAACAAGATCGATATGGATGGCGCGATGATTGAAGAAGTGGAAGACCAGATTGTGGACCTGATTGGCTGCAAAAGAGAAGAGATCCTGCATGCCAGCGGACGTACCGGACTGGGTGTAGAGAAAGTACTGGATGCAATTGTCTCCCGTATTCCGGCACCAACCGGGGATCCGGATGCCCCCCTGCAGGCGCTGATTTTTGACTCTGTATTCAATTCATTCCGCGGAATTATTGTTTACTACCGGATCATGAACGGTTCCATCAAAAAGAACGATAAAGTAAAATTTGTAAGTACCGGGCAGGAATATGGTGCCGATGAAATCGGTATCCTGAAACTGAAAATGACGGAGAAGAATGTGGTGAAAGCAGGCGATGTAGGTTATATCATCACCGGTATCAAAAATGCGAAAGAAGTAAAAGTTGGGGATACCATCACCGTAGCCACCAATACCAATCCCCAGCAGATCCAGGGATTTGAAGAAGTGAAACCCATGGTATTTGCCGGTATCTTCCCGGTGAATACGGATGAGTTTGAAGAGTTGCGTGACTGTATGGATAAGCTGCAGCTTAATGATGCTTCCCTTACGTATGAACTGGAAACCTCCCAGGCCCTTGGCTTTGGATTCCGTTGCGGCTTCCTCGGTATGCTGCACATGGAAATCATACAGGAAAGACTGGAACGTGAATTCAACCAGACCGTGATCACTACGGTCCCGAACGTAAGTTTCATTGCCTATACCACTAAGGGAGAAAAAATCATTGTGAATAATCCCACTGAATTCCCTGATCCGGTTAGAATAGATCATATTGATGAACCCTTTATTAAGGCCCAGATTATCTCCAAACCGGAATATATCGGAAATATCATGACACTTTGCCTGGGCAAACGGGGTATCCTGATGAACCAGAGTTACCTGACCCCGACCAGGGTGGAATTGTTGTTCGAAATGCCCCTCACCGAGATTGTATTCGATTTTTATGATAAACTGAAATCACAGACGCGTGGTTATGCTTCATTTGACTATCACCCGATCGGTTACCGTGAAAGTGATATCTGTAAAATGGATATTCTGTTGAATACCGATAAAGTGGACGCCCTGTCCGCCCTGATTCACCGCAGCCGTGCCCAGGAATTTGGCCGCAAGCTTTGTGAAAAGCTGAAGGAATTATTACCCCGCCAGCAATTCCAGATCGCCATCCAGGCCGCTATTGGCGCCAAGGTAGTAGCCCGCGAAAACATCTCCGCCATGCGTAAAGATGTAACCGCTAAATGTTATGGAGGTGATATCAGCCGTAAACGTAAACTGCTCGAGAAACAAAAAGAGGGAAAGAAGCGGATGAGACAGATCGGGAATGTGGAAGTGCCGCAGGAAGCATTCCTGGCGGTGCTGAAACTGGATGATTGAGGAAGATGTTTTTTCTTAGAAGGGGCTGTTTCCTAACACCTAACAGCTATCACCGAACACCTGGTTAAGATCCCAAACCCCCAGGTAACGTTCCACTTCTCCTTCAGGATAATCTTTAATACGGTCGATCGGATACCGTAAATGGAAAGGAGCTATCTCCAGGTTTACCGGACGATAGTACCCTGTTGGTATCTCTTCATTTTGCTCTACCGGGTAGGTACTGGCGATCATATAACGGATTCCACTTTTTATAAACTGCTGTATGGCCATCTGAACCTGACGATTCGATAAATGAATAAAACAATCCCGGCAAAGCACGGCATCTGCTTTCGGTAATAAATCTTTGGTGATATCCGCTACCAGGAATTTAACACCCGGGTACTGCTGCCGGTTGGATTCAATCAGTTCGGATACCACATCCGCACCCGTATAGTCAATTCCTTCCAGCTTCGTCTGGCTCATCCAATGATAATCACCACAAGGGGCATCCAGCAGACTCCGGATTTTCCATTTTTTCAATAAGGCGGGTAAAGTAATGCGGAGTTCCTCCGTATAACGGAATGTTGAACCCGGACCTGAAAGCGTTTCACCCATATCCCATTCACGGTCGCGGTAAATGGATCCGAAGATCCGCCGGCTGTTACGAACCGGGAATTTCCGTTTGATCCATTCACGTATACGTCCGGTCATTTCCTTTGAAGGTTGTTTAACAGGGTGGCCCACAACGGGTAAATATTTTCTTTATCAAAACGCCGGATATTCTTCAATGCATTTTTAGACATCCGTACCCGCTGATCCGGCTCATTCAATACCTGTATGATGGTATCGGTTAACAATGCCGGGTTTTCCGCTTCAACCAGCCATCCGTCTTCTTTATTCGTTATAATATCGGAAGGGCCCGATGGGCAATTGAAACTGATACAGGGTATACCATACGAGAGTGCTTCCAGTAATACCATCGGAAAAGCTTCATTGCGGGAGGGGAGTACAAACAACCCGGTCTCCCGGTACACAGAATCAATATCTGTTTCTCCTGGAGACTGAAGCAGAAGGCGGCCCCCGAGGTTTTCATTCCGGATAAAATCCTGTACCAATTCTTTTAATTCACCATCGCCGACCAGTTTCCAGCTGATATCCGGAAATTTATTCAAAATGGTTTTAGCTACCGGCAGCAACAGGTCGGTTCCTTTCCTGTGGATCAGCCAGCCAACAGTCAGTATTTGTTTTTTATCGTACGATTGGTGGTTCTCATATACCTGGTCAATAAAATTCGGAATAACTGAAACCCTGGTATACCGTTTATAATACCCGGCTTCCATTTTATTCAGGCAAACGATCTGCTCCAGCCGTGGATAGGTTTTTTCCTGTAACCAGCTCCAGAACTTATTCTTCTTTACCCAGTTAAAATGCTGATGTTCCCAGGCAATGATGCGTGCTTTTTTTCCGGCACCACTTAGTACGGCCGCAACGGAAAATGGATATTCAGTAGTGATCAGCAGATCCGCGGCTTGATTTTTTAAGTATTTTTTTAACGCCTGGATATCCTGGTACAGGCGAATTTTCCGGCTGATCGCATTGCCGCTGATTCCTATGCCAAAACTGAATGGCCGCAGATCGAGTTGAATAGCAGGGTGGACCGGGTAACAACTGCGGTTATTGCCCATTACATCCGCTACAAGCAGTATGACGGAATGCCCTTTTTGCGCAAAAAGATTCGCGGTATTAACCACGGCCCTTTCGATACCACCGGGTGTATCCAGTCTTGAGCAGATGAATATGATTTTTTTTCCCTCCATTATGTATGCCTCAATTTATTAAAATCCAGATGGATCAGCGCCTTTAATTTTTTTCTAAGCCAGTAATAAATTTTCCGGCGGGGAGTGAGGTAGTCATCCAGGAATCGAAGGGCTTGCCTGATTTCCGTTTTTGCAGGGGTAGTGCTGTTTTTTACAACAGTGTTATATATCGCCATCCGTTCAGTGAGAATGGCAACGGGACTGAAATAATTTTCCAGTATCTGTTCAGAAACCGGTCGCGTAGACATCTCGTTTACCTCTGCTTCATAATGTACCATGATTTTTGCCAGTGCATCCGGATCTCCGGCTGGGAACAAAATAACAGTTGGATGATCCTGTATGAGGTAGGAGGCTCCCGTTTTATCGGAAAGAATCAGTGGCGTACCGGAATAAATGGTTTCAGGAACCACATAGTTGAAAGTATCCCACAAGGAGGGGATTATCACCGCGGAAGTTTCTTTAGTGAGTGCTGCGATTTCTTCCCGGTTTTTGGGACCTAGCCAGATCAGCTGCTTTTCCCAGCTGTCCGGATATTTTTCCTGCAGGTAAGCGGAAGTCATTTGACCACCGGGGGCAGAATAACTGTCTTCGCCTGCCCAATAAACCACCAGTGAATCGATGGATTTACCGGCAATGGCGGCAGCCTGGATCATCAGTTCCGCACCCTTAATCATCTGCAGACTGCTGATGACTAAAAAACTATTCTTACGGGGTTTTCTTAACCCGGTTGTTTTTTGGGGCAGCCTCCAGGGAGCACGGCTGAAGAAGGCCTGGTGAAAATCCATGGCTTTTAACTCAGCCAGGTTCATCGGACTATGGGCTAAAATGGCATCCGCATATTTAAAGGACAGAGATTCCAGTTTTTTTATGACCGTCAGATGGTCATTCGGGTGAAGGGGATATTGCCTGTCGATCTGCAGGGCACTGGAGTGGGCATCGATGATCAGTGGTGGCAATCCATCTTGCTTCAGGAAAATGCCGGCACCTCCATAATCCATGGTTTCTATTAAATCAATCGGGTATGCCATCGCGTTTTTCATGAGCCAGTCACGTATCGCCATGCCGGTGGCTATCCATTTTCCGGCATCATATCCTCCCGGGCGGAAATAAGCGCTGTAATGGCGGAGATGGCGTCTGTAACCCGATGACAGGGTGATTTTAATAAATAGCCCATCCTTTTCAACCCGGTCTCCTTCTGGTTCATTGTCTCCGGCAATGGTCAGCAGGATAACGGTATGTCCGGCATCAGTCAGCAACCGGCTCAGGCAGGTATAATAATGTGCAATACCGCCGGGCAGGGGTGCAAAATGGGTGGTGGCCAGGCAGATTCTCATCCGGGAAATAGTTTAGATTTAATGAGTTGCAACAGCACCTTTCTTGCCAGCACGGGATTCATTTTCCGGTATAGCCGGTACAATCCTTTTGCGGAGAATGGTTTTCCCTTCCGGAAGCCGAAACCGATATATTCTTTGGTAAAGTGGCGTATCAGTTGGTTTTTATCACTGATAAAAGGCTGTTTCAACAGGTAGTCGAGAATGCGGAAACACTCCGGTTTATTAAAATGATCCCCTGACACTTTTTTTGAGTGATTCGCAATATGTTCCCGGTAGTGGTTCAATACCTCCGGTATATAAACGATCTTTCCTTTTTGAGCCATGCTTATATAGAACATCCAATCCCCATGGAACCGGAATCCATCCATGTTATCCAGCGCTTCCCTGGCCCATGACTTGCGGAACAGTACCGCACTTACATTATTGATCGTACAGTCTTTCTTCAGACATTCATTCAGTTCCGCCTTGCCGTCCTGCTGATAGTAGTGATCCCATTTCTTTACATGGTATCGTTCATTTTTAATTGATGAATATTTCCTTGAAGTGTTTTGCTCCCCGCTGCCTGATATCTGTGAATCACAATAGACCAGGCTGGTCTTCTCGTCCCGGAGGGCTTCGGGATAAAGCTTCTCCAGAAAATCAGGCTCAGCCAGGTCATCGCTTTCTGCCACCCAGATCCATTCAGCATTTGCCACTTTTAAAGCAACCGGCCACTGGCTGTATGGCGAACCGGTATTGTAATCTGTATAAAAAACAAAGCGGACGAGGGGATGATGCTCGTACGCCTGAATGATTTCCCGGCTGTTATCCGTGGAACAATCATCAATCAAAATCAATTCAATATCCCGAAAAGTCTGGTTGATGACAGACTCAATCCGTTCCCGGAGGTAGGAGCCGTGATTATAGTTTGGTATGATGACAGTGACCTTAGGCATCCCGGGTTATTTAAACAAGGTTTTGATCCATTTAAAGGGAGACAACAAGCGATGACCCACCCGGTAAGTCAGCGTTTGCCGGAACATTTTCTCCTGGTCATCCAACGCTGCCTGCAAAATGGAATTCCCATTAAACAGACTATTGTTTATTTCGGGCAGTTTTTCATCTGATGCAATGGCTATCATATACAATCCATTTGCCGCCTTGTTTTTCTTCAGCTGGTCCGGGTCTCCGGAGTATTGATCAAATCGGGTTTGCCCCGGATAGCTGATCAGGGAACTGTGACAGATTTGCTGCGTCATGATCTGTACATTTTTGAAATACGTCTGAAGCAGTGTTTCAAATTGTTTGCGATTCAGTTCCTTTTTATGAAAGGGATTGGTATAACCGTTTTTCAGGGAGTACTGATCGGTATCGGGTGTGGATATCACTAACTGACCATCGGGCTTCAGTAGTCTTTTGAATTCTCCCACTAACTGTTCGTGATCTTCCAGGTGTTCCAGTGTCTCAAAAGAAACCACCAGGTCGAATATGCCGGATGAAAGGGGAGTGGCTCTTGCGTCTGCAGTAAGAAACCCGAGATGGGGGGCTTTGTATTTCTCTTTTGCTTTTTGTATGGTGGCTGCATCTATATCCACCCCGGTTACAGCAGTGGCATTGAGCGCCAGCAGCCGGCTGCCATATCCTTCCCCGCAGGCAATATCCAGCACATTTTTGTTTGCCGAAAGCTCGCAGGCTACTGCATACCGGTGCAGGTGCTCCAATGCGGTCTCATTGTGCACAAATGTTTCCCATCGTTCACCGGTCCAGTTTTTTTTCATGTCTCCGATTTTTCAATTTTCCATTCCAGTAACGGACGTACCATACCCGGGAATTCGCCCGGGCTCATGCCCCGGGCTGTCTGACGTTCAAACACATCATGTACATGGAAAACGAGGATATCTTTCTCATGCAGGTGAATTACCTGCCTGAGGTGATTGAACACCGCGCAACTGGTGAAGTACATCCCGGTGTTGAGTAAATGTCCGGGTACCCAGGCCACCGCTTTGTATTTTCCTGTGGCATGCGGTTCGGTGTACTGAGCTGTATTTACACTGTGTGTATCAAACAGGTTGACCCCTTCTTCATTGTGCAGATTATAACCCAGCCATAACACATGTCCCGCCTGCAACACTTCATATTCCATTTCGATACCGATTGTTTCATCGGCGGCAAAACTCTCACATCGCTGGTGACCGGCGTTTATACTTTGCACGGATAACAGGCGCACAATCGGGTTGGCGGCTATCGGGCTGTTGTCCAAAGCAGTTATGCTGCGGGCAGATGAAATATACTGGCTGATCACTTCCGCTGCGCCGCCTTCTTTCACCAACCGGCCTTTATCCAGTAATACGGCTTTGTCGCAGAGGCTGGCGATATAACTCATATTATGACTGACAAACAGGATCGTCCGCCCGTCTTTCCTGCTCACTTCTTCCATTTTACCCAGGCATTTTTTCTGGAATTCCAGGTCGCCAACGGCCAGCACTTCGTCTATCAATAATATTTCCGGCTCCAGGTGGGCGGCCACGGAGAAGGCTAACCGCAGTTGCATACCACTGCTGTAATGTTTGAGCGGACTGTCGATAAATTTCTCCACCCCACTGAAGTCGATGATGGCCTCCAGCTGCCGGGTGATCTCCGCCTTCTTTAAACCGAGTATGGATCCATTGAGGTAGATATTTTCCCGTCCGGTTAACTCGGGATGAAAACCGGTACCTACTTCCAGCAGACTGCCCACTCTTCCACGGATAAAGGCTTCACCGGTGGTGGGAGGGGTGATCCGGCTGATGATTTTTAATAAAGTACTTTTGCCCGCTCCGTTCCGGCCAATGATCCCGACTCTTTCCCCGGGTTCAATTTGCAGGTTGATATCCCGGAGCGCCCAGAATTTCTCTTTTTTTTCTGCAGGCGAAAATACTTTCTTAACGGATTGACTCAGGATATCCCGCAGCGACACATAGGGTGGAGCATCATGCAGCGGGTATTGCTTGCCCAGGTTTCTTATGTCTATAGCGGGTTTCATCAGGCAATATCGGCGAAGTAGGCTTCTGTTTTTCTGAAATAATAAAGTCCGGCCAGGAAAACAACCACGGTGGTGGATGCCCCGGCAACCAGCACTAAGCTGTCAGGTACTTGCCCGGTCAGACCGCAACGGAATAATTCAATGGCCGCATTGACCGGATTCAGGGCCAGTATATATTTTAAAACCGGTTGCGTGATCGCATTGAACGGGTAAATGATCTGTGAACTGAAAAAAAGCACCTGCAGGAAAAATGGAATGGTATATCGGAAATCCCGGTATTTCACATTCAGGGCGGCCAGGAAAGTGCCGGTACCCAAAGCCGCCAGTAATAAGAGGAGCATTCCCCCAAGGAAATAAGGCAGGGTATACCAGTGAAAAGCCTGTTTGTAAACCAGGCAGAAAACCAGGAAGATCAGAAGCCCCATCATAAAATCAAATAAGGCAACCAGCACAGCTGAGCCCGGAATGATCAGCCGGGGGAAGTAAATTTTTTTGATAATGCCTGCATGCTGGATCATGCTTTCCCCGGCATGAGACACGGAGGATTGAAAGAGGTTCCAGAGTATCAGTCCGGAAAGTACAAAGACCGGATAAGGAAGGGGACGGGTATCAAAGTTCAGTGTTTTTGAAAAAAGCAGGGTGAAGAGCAGCATCATGCCGAGCGGTTGCAAAAGTGCCCAGATGATACCCAGGGAAGTCTGTTTATACTTGACTTTAATATCCCGCCAGGTAAAAAAATAGAAGAGTTCCCGGTATTGCCAGATTTCCCGGAAACCGGTACTGAACCGTCCGGGGGGCTGTATATGCGTCTGGGGTTGCTCCATGAGTTGTAAAGATACCCATTGGAGAGGAAAACCAATACAGGGATCAGTTATCGTAATTCACCGGAACCCTGTTTTCTTTCGCCTTGTTTTTATCCGATTTTTCCTGGAGTTTTTGTTCGTTCCGGTTGCCCTTGGTATCGAGTAAGGGTTCGCCTACGGGGGCCTGGCCATCTTCCAGTTTTAATGTAAATACTTTGTCAACATGCTTCCACTTTCCATTCTCCCATTTATACCCTTCCTGATCGCCGTCCGGGACAAAAGTCCAGGGCAATTCAGGCTGATCAGATTCTGAGATCAGGTGGTCCACGAGGATCAGGTCCAGTTCCTCTATATAATTGACCAGTACCCGGGTGTTTTTCTTGAACTCCACAAACAACCGGTAATTCGGAGGCTTCGGTACTGAATCGTCTTCATATGTAAAAAACGGCCCACCAAAAACAGGTTCTTTTTTATCATTAAACTGGAGCACTTCCACCCATTTCATACTGCTTTGCGCACTGTTATTATCAAATCCAAACAGGGTATAATAGCTTTTCCCTTTATGTTCGGTTTTGACCATATTGTAATACATCGCGCCTATCCAGTTGCTCCGGGTGCGTACGGAATCCTGTGGTTTGTCTGTAAACTCAGAAGCGTCCCGGAGTGGGGTAAGTTTCAAGGATCCGTCGGGGGTGCGGAACTGAATAGCACCCCG
>Ga0209717_1001400_pt1 | contig 26110 bp, 17 predicted proteins | sample AD_UKC048_MetaG_FD_184418 | JGI IMG/M metagenome (GOLD analysis project Ga0209717, IMG submission 184418) | Active sludge microbial communities of municipal wastewater-treating anaerobic digesters from USA - AD_UKC048_MetaG (SPAdes) (version 2) | ecosystem: Engineered > Bioreactor > Anaerobic >... | reverse complement strand
TCCAGCATTGTCAGTACGGTATGGACCTAGTTTCCATAATCCAGGATATACTATTCTGTTTACACCTTGAGGAGATATTACAAAATCAGATCTTCCAGGTAATACACCAGCTCCTATATTACTCTTGTAAGTAGTATTTGAGTAGTCAATAGCTGTGGTAGGCTCATCATTCAAGAAAGTTAAGATAGCTCCCCCTGGGGCAACAGGTAAATTGTTTGCATTATTCAACGTAGCACTTGTATTACCAGCTTTATTCCAGTTACCACGATAAGTTGTTACAAATGTTCCATCATAACGAGAGTCGTTTGTTTTGTCAGCAAAAGTATTTACTAGAACTCCAATTGTTGGGCACATACGTGTCCATGGGCGTCCCAAGTGTTGTTCAGCTTCACGTTGCACAGAACTAATACCTGAACTTCTAATTGCAGTATAGTTCCAAGTCATCATCCAACCGGCAAAATTATCAGGGGCTGCACCATTGGCATAAGTTAGGCTACTTGCATTATAGAATTCGCTTTTTTCAGTATGGTCTGCATACAATAGTAATTCGCTGTTACGGTCATTACTTGCTAAACTTACGTCATAAAAAGTGGGTTGTAAAGCAAAACTCCCGTGTGTATCAATTCCAGTTGCGGCCACATTGTAGGCTTGTTGAAAATACCAAGCAGCATCATGACCGTCGGGGTCAACACGAGGGGTTTCTGGGTATGTTGGAATATTATTTGGATTTTTTAACCACCAAGCATAAGTTAAATAAGCTTTTGCCAAATAAAGTCTCGCAGCCGTTTTGGTTACTCCTCCTTTTACTCTTCCCACATCTGGTAAATCTTTTACAGCTGTTAATAAGTCTGGAAATACAGCTTTAGTATAGACTTCTGGCACTGTATTCCTTACAGAGTATCTAGAAGTACTTGTGTTGAACTTTAGTTCACCCGCTCCCAAATCCAAAGGCACGCCTCCAAAAGTTTGAACAAGTAAAAAGTAATCAAAAGCGCGAAAGAATCTAGCTTCTGCAATTAGTGCATTCGAAATAGTACCTATTGCAGCAGCATTTTCAATTACGCCACTTGCGGTGTTGATATTGATGAATGCTGTTCCCCACAATGCGTCAGTACGACTAGAGGTAGAAGTAACCGATCCAACGCCAGAATAGTCCATATCCTTAAAGTTGTTATCCGCACTTTGGGCATATGTTGCTTCATCTGTTCCGGTTATACCTGTATTATAGTAGTAGGCGGGCCCATATAAGTAGCGCAAATGTGCATACATAGAAGTTAATCCTCCTTGAACCCCCTTTTCAGTTTTAAAATATTCGGGAGTAAAAGTAGCGCGTGGTTGTTCTTCCAAAACATTGGAACACGCCCCCATAAACAGCACTATCAAAACGGCTGCTATAAAAGTTTTTATTTGTATATGTTTCATCTTTATCTTTTTTTAGAATGTTAAATTAAGGCCAATCAAGAAGCTGCGTGTTGAAGGTGAATTGGTTCCTAATGTCAGCAAACGTCTTTTATAAGTATCGGTTACGGCTGCATTTTCGTCGCCATAAGAGTTGGTTTCAGGATCCATACCTGTTTCTTTGTGGTATGGTGAATATATTACAAATGGGTTTTGTGCTGTGCAATACAAACGAAATCTATCAATTCCAAGATCTTTAATGAATTTTTCGTTTAAGTTGTAGCCAAGTGTAATAGTACGAATTTTAACATAAGAAGCATCAAAATACCCCATAGTAGATCCGTATTTTGGATTATCACCACTTGTTATACCACCGGGTTTAGGATACTTTGCATCCGTGTTTTCAGGTGTCCAGTAGTCCGCTTTCACATTTCCTCTACGTCCATTTAACGTATTAAGGTAACCTGTTGATGAGTAAAGGGTACTGATAAGAATTCCTCCACTTTGAAAAGCACCTACAGCACTAATGTCAAAGTTTTTATAGGCCAAGCGCGTGTTGAAACCCCCTTGAAAATCAGGGTTTATGTCTAGGATTTGTCTGTCGGCTGGTCCAATTGCTCTTGTTGGTGTGCCATCAGGGTTGAAATCACCGGTATATTTTACCTTAATCATACCCACATTTCCACCTACTTCATATTTTGTTAGATTTGCATCTTCTGCCTGCCAAAGTCCTATTTTTTCATAGTCATAGATTACATCAATTGGATGTCCTACAAACCACCAGTTGTTTTCGTCTCTCAACTGACCCGAAGCAAGTGATACAAGTTTGTTTTTATTGGAATAGAAGTTAACACCAACATCCCAAGACCAACCGTCAGGGTTCTCCAATATTGCGCCATTAAGCGTAAATTCAAAACCTTTATTTTGAGTTTTCCCAATATTATCAGTATAAATTAAAACGCCTGATGTAGCAGGTAAACCCACATCTAATAGTATGTCGTTTGTATCTGTAATATAATATTCTGCTGTTCCAGACAGGCGATTGTTGAAAAAGCCAAAGTCAATTCCATAGTTCATCGTGGTAGAAAATTCCCAACCTAATTCAGCATTAGGCGCTCTAGTTACATAATACCCTGTTGTGTTTACATCTCCAAAATTGTAAGGTCTTGATTCTAAACGTCCAAGTGTAGAATATGGAGCAACAGCTTGGTTAGAGGTTTCTCCATAACCTGCACGTAATTTCAGTTGATCTAACCAGGTAACGTTTTGCATAAACGATTCGTTTTTGACATTCCATCCAGCAGATACCGCAGGATATGTATGCCATTTATGACCTTCTGCTAACCTTGAAGAAGCATCAGATCGAACAGTGGCTGTAAGCATATAACGATTGTCATAAGAATACATAGCACGTGCCATATAAGAGATCAAACCACTTACCTCATATGCCTGATCGCGGGGATTAATAGTAATTTCGCCTGCAGCATTACCTAAATTATAAAATTGGAAGGCATCGGATGCTATATCCTTAGCAGATACTTGAGATCTGTTGTATCTGGTTTCTTCGGCTGAGTACATAGCAACTGCATTTAGCTGATGTTTTCCAAAGGTACGGTCGTAAGTAAGCAGGTTTTGAATTGTCCAATTGGTTCTAAGTGTATTGGATACAGTAGCTGTCGAAACTGTCGTAGGATTAACACTGAATACTCCTTCTCCCGTATAATTACCACCATTACTGGTACGGAAGTTTCCTCCTAAGTCTAGGTGATATTTTAAACCTTCAACCCCTGGTATTTTAACCTCTCCATAAATAGTGTTATAAGAACTATAGGATTTGGTTTGATCTATCCATTTGTCTCCCAAATTTTTCACCGATTCTCTTGTATATACCCAGTTTTCGTCTAAAGGCATTTTTACGGTTCTTTTCAAAGAACCATCCGCATTATATGGATCGGCTATGGGAGAGCTGCTTAAAGTTCCAAATAATCCCATATTGTTTCCCATAGAAACAACGTAATTGTTATTAGTTGTGAAACCAAATTTAAAAATCCCTATTGCTTGATCTACGGCACCTCTCAATGACAAACGTGTGTAATCCTGTCCAGGCACTACTGCTTCCTCTTTGTAATAACTAGTACCAAAGTTGTAATTACCAGTTTCGGTACCATTTGAGACACCAACATCATGACTTGTTACTACGCCTGATCTATAAAATAAGTCTTGCCAATTAGTATTCACATCATCGGCTTCATCTAACCCATTAGTTTTATATAAACCGGCTGCTTTACGAAGTGCTACAAATTCTGTTCCTTCCATCATTGGGTATTGAGCAAAAACATTTTTCAAACCACTAAATGTATTATAAGTAAATTTTGCTTTTTGTCCCTTTTGACCTTTATTAGTAGTTATCAAAATAACACCATTGGCACCACGTGAACCGTAAATAGCTGTTGCCGAAGCATCTTTTAAGATATCAATACTTTTGATATTGTCAGGACTGATGTCACCGATTGATCCAGCAAATGGAACACCATCTAATACTACTAGAGGGTTGTTGTCTGCTGATAGGGAACGAGTACCTCTAATACGGATTTGCATTTCAGCTCCTGGTTTAGATGATGTTTGAGACATCTGAACTCCAGCTAGACGACCTTGCAATGCTTGTGTGACATTAGCAGAAGGCACTTCGCGCATTATATCACCTTTAATAGAAGCAACCGAACCAGTAACCGCTTCTTTTCTTTGGGTACCATACCCAATTACTACTACTTCCTTTAAAGTATTTGATTCTTCTACAAGTACAACATTAATTTGAGATTGACCTTTCACAGCAACTTCTTGAGTTACAAAACCCACATAGCTATATACTAATACTGCGTTTGCGGGCACGGAATTAATCGAATACTTTCCATCAATATTTGTGGATACACCATTTTTTCCTCCTTTAAGAGAAACATTTACACCAGGAATTGGCCCCGATGCATCGGAAACTATTCCAGAAACTGTGGTTTGAGCATTTGCTCCTACAGAAAACATAAACATAAGGAGCAGAAACCCCAGCAGTTTAAAGTTTTTTGATTTGCTTTTAAAACATAAAAAGTAAGTCATAAAAAATTGATTAAATTGGTTAATTAGTATTTGTGAAATTTATTATAGGAAGTTCAATTGCGTTTCAAAGTGAAACAACAATTTAGCCTCTAACTTAACAGAGCAAATTTAAATAAAAATTATTCATACACAATCGATTGCGTAAATATTTTTTAATAAATTCTTAAAAAATTCATCTTAAATTATCATATTCTTTTTTTTGATAACAATTATTGAAAATAATACATATATAATAATACATCTAACTACACCATGAAGTGTAGTCAAAAATCGAATTCCGCGTTATTATTCTCGCTTCTGGAAGCTTAAAAGCAGCAAATCAAACTCTTTAAAATAGTTCAAACTATTAAATTAAAAAAGGCATAAAAAATGAATTTTGAGACTTTCTTTTAAAGTAAAAAATGCTTTTTATTTATTCAAATGCCGAACTGTTGCAATTACACCATCCATTTGTGCCAAAGCAAACATTCGACCGTGAAACGAATAGCCGGGATTGTATCCTTTGTCTTCATCGCCCAACATCATTCGACCGTGATCGACACGCATTGGTAATTTCGTGTTTTCGGCTTCAAATATGGTAACTAATTCTATCAAATGTCCACGTCCTTCCAGATGCGAAGCTTCAATAAAATTACCTCCTTCTAAAGTTTCGGTACTTCTTAAATGCACAAAATGGGTACGAGAAGCAAATTTTCGTGCCAACTCTGGAACATTATTTTTTATACCTGTACTCAATGAACCTGCACAAAATGTCAATCCATTATGTGGATTATCAACCGCATTCAAAATCCATTGGATATCTTCTTCGTTCGTAACAATTCTTGGCAAACCCAACATTTGAAACGGCGGATCATCAGGATGAATACACATATTAATACCATATTGTTCGCAAACTGGCATAATTCGATTCAAGAAATAACGCAAATTTTCACGCAATTCATTTTTATCGATGTTGTCATAAACTGCCAATAATCGGTTGAATATAGCCACAGGGTTTTGATCTCCTGCTTTGATGTTTCCATTAATAAAGCCTTGAGTTTTTACAATAATAGTATCTATCAACTGTGCTTTTTCGGCTTCGGTAATGGATTTGTCGAGTTCATAAACTTTGGCCAATTCTTCGCTTGTATAATCTTTATCAGCCTCTTTTCGGTTCAGGATTAAAATGTCAAAATAAGCAAATTTGATTTTATCGAAATACAAAGTCGAAGTGCCGTCTTCTAGTTTATAATCTAAATCCGTTCGAATCCAATCGATAACGGGCATAAAATTATAACAAATTGTTTTCAAGCCACATTTACCCAAATTTTCAAGACTTACTATATAGTTATCAATTAGTTGGTCTCTATTGGGCGCGTTGTTTTTTATGCCTTCGCTCACCGGAAGACTTTCGACAACCGACCAACGCAAACCTGAAGCTTCGATATAATTTTTCAAATCTAAAATGGCTTCTTCAGTCCAGATTTCACCATTTGGAATATCATGCAATGCCGAAACGATGCCTTCAACCCCTATTGCTCTTAGCATGGATAACGCTATTTTATCCTTTTTGCCAAACCATCTCCATGTTTTTTCCATAATTATACCCCGCTAAATGCACTAAAACCACCATCTACTGGCAATACAACTCCTGTAATAAAACTCGCAGCATCACTACACAAAAACTGAACTGTTCCATTCAATTCTGCTATGTCGCCAAAACGTCCCATTGGAGTTTTTGCCAATACTTTTTTACTTCTATCCGTAAGCGAACCATCAGGATTGATAAGCACTGCACGATTTTGGTCGCCGATAAAAAATCCTGGAGCCAATGCGTTTACACGAATTCCATCACCATATTTCAAAGCCATTTCAGTAGCCAACCATTGGGTGAAATTACTGATTCCAGTTTTGGCAACCGAATAACCCGGAACACGAGTTATCGCCGAATAAGCTGCCATAGAAGACATATTGATGATGCTTCCACTTTTTTGTTTAGACATTACTCGCCCAAAAACCATACTTGGGAAAACGGTTCCATTCAAATTCAAATTGGTCACTTTGTCCCAATCGCTAATTTTCATATCGAAAAATTCTTGGTCAGGCATTAGTGTTGCACCCGGAAGATTTCCTCCAGCAATATTCAATAAAATGTCGATTCGTCCCCATTTTGCTAATACTTCTTTGGCTACATTTTCTAGGCTTTCCATATCTAGTACATTCCCTACCACTCCTATTACATCACTGCCAAAAACGGCAAGTTCAGCCACTCTTTTATTAAGGTTTTCTTCGTGAATATCGATGGCTACTACTTTTGCTCCTGCTTGCAAAAAACTTTTGGCTATACTTCCTCCTAAAACTCCACCCGCTCCAGTAATTATAGCTATTTTTCCTTGAATACTAAATGCATCATTCATAATTGTCTATTTTAAAATTTAACATACAAATTTAAACATAAGTAAAACTAATTATTTTTCCTAAATTTGCACATACTGATTCTATTTTTGCAATTTAAAGTAAATTGATTATGAAAACAATAATGAACGAACGACTTCTTATTTCGGAGTCAGCACCTCTCAATGTCCGTTTTTATGATTACAATCATTTTACGTATCCTTTGCATTTTCATTCGGAATATGAGATAATTTATATTAAAGAAAGTACAGGAACTCGGTTTGTTGGAAACAATAAAGCTAGATACGAAGCTGGCGATATTTTGCTTATTGGTTCAAATTTGCCTCATTTTATGAAGAGTGACGAAATTTATCACTCCGGCGAAACTGATCTAAGAGTGAAAGGCACCATAATTCAGTTTGAAAAAGATTTTATGTATTATGCCGTAAATAATTATCCGCATTTTATCAAGATAAAAAATCTGTTTCAAGAATCACAAAGAGGGATTTATTTTGCTCGAGGTCACTTTCAAAAATTGCAGGATTTATTAGAAAAAATACCCTTGGAAAATGGCATAAATCAACTCCTGATTTTTTTGGAAATTCTAAAAGAAATGTCAGAAACGGATAGTCGACAAACTATTTCCACAACTGATTTTGTCAATGAAACGATTTATGATACTGCAAGAATAGATAAGATTATTTCTTTTTTAAATAAAAATTATACTCGTAACATTAGTTTGGAAGAAATTGCATCTTTTGCTGCGATGAATACCTCAGCCTTTTGCCGTTATTTTAAAAGTAAAACTGGCAAATCATTCAAAAACTACATTTTAGACATGCGAATTGGGTTTGCTTGTAAACTTTTGCTAATGGAAGACATCAGCATTTCTCAGTTAAGTAGTAAATGTGGTTTTGAAACAGTTTCTCATTTCAATAAAACGTTTAAAAAAAACACAGGTTATGTTCCTTCTCTATATAGAAAAATGATGCTTAGTCGATAATAATTGAAATAAAAAAACCCTGAAAAATTGACTTTTCAGGGTTTTATAACTACTAAACCAAATTTAAAAAAACCAAACATTTTTAAATTTTACTGTAACTAAACAACTACTTGCTTAGTATATTTTTTTATTTTACTGAGAATTTAAACGTAGTTTTTGTTTTGTAATTCTCTCCTGGATTTAACACAGTAGTAGGAAAATCTTTTTGATTTGGAGAATCAGGATAATGTTGCGTTTCTAGACACAAACCTGTTCTGTGAGCATAGGTTCCACCGTTTCTCATTGGCAAAGTCCCATCTAAAAAGTTTCCTGTATAAAGTTGGATTCCCGGTTGATCTGAATACACTTCAAGCAATCTTCCGCTTGGAGCATTATAGGCAGAAGCAACAAAACGATAGCCTTTGTCTTGATTATTTAAAACCCAACAATGGTCATATCCTAATCCTTTTTTCAATTGATCATCTTTAACATTGATATCTTTTTCGATCACTTTTGGTTTTCTGAAATCGAATGGAGTATTGGCAACATCTGTCAATTTTCCTGTTGGAATTAAATCAGCATCTACAGGAACTAATTTATCGGCATCAATTACAATCTCATCACCCAAAATGGTTTTTGTGAAATCCCCTGATAAGTTAAAATAAGAATGTTGCGTCAAGTTTACAACCGTTTTCTTGTCGGTAGTCGCTTCATAAAGTACGTCTAATGAATTGTCATTATTTAAAGTATAAGTCACAAAAACAGTCAAGTTTCCAGGATATCCTTCTTCCATATCTTTGCTCACATACTTCAATTTTAAAATTGCAACATCTCCACCTTTGGCTTCTTCGGCTGTCCAAACTTTTCTATGAAAACCTTCTGGCCCACCGTGTAAAGCGTTTGCTCCATTGTTTTTTGCCAGTTGATATTCTTTACCGTCGATAGTGAATTTCCCTTTGGCAATTCGGTTACCAAATCTTCCGATAAGAGCTCCAAAATAAGGATTAGGTTTAGTATATTGTTCTAAATTATTAAAACCAATTGCTACTTCTTCTGAAACACCTGCTTTATTAGGCACTTTCAAAGAAGTTATAATTCCACCATAAGTCATGATATTTACCTCCATTCCTTTTTGGTTTTTCAGCGTATAAACATCTACTTTTTGCCCCTTAGGAGTTGTTCCATATTCCTTTTTTTCTATCGATACACTATCCATCTTTTGAGTTGTATTTTCTTGTTTTTCTTCTTTTTGATTCCCTTTACATTGTACACTAATAAGGGCTAAACTTAGTATGGAAAATCCATAAATGCAACGTTTTAATACATTCATAATTTGTGGTTTTTTGGTTAATTATTAATAGTTCGAAAGTTTAAATATCAAAAACGCATTGTCTCAGACATTCAAACTTTCGATTTTTTTTATTTACAAACCGTGCTGAAACAAGTGATAGTATGCTTCATTTGCATTCAAAGTATCTTTGAAGTTACGAATTGTTGTATTGTTATCAATTACAACCAATTCGATTCCTGCAATATCGGCAAAATCTTCCATAAATTCGGTTGTTACTGCTTGACTATAAACCGTATGATGCGCTCCACCGGCAAGAATCCAAGCTGTAGCTGCAACATCAAGGTTTGGTTTGCAATCCCACAATACGCGTGCTACTGGTAATTTTGGCAATTCAGCCATTGGTTTTACAGCTACAACTTCGTTTACAATCAAACGGAAACGCGTTCCCATATCTACTAAAGATACGTTGATTGCTTCGCCAGCAGGAGAATTAAATACCAAACGAGCTGGATCTTCTTTCCCACCAATTCCTAACTGATGCACTTCGCAAGCTGGTTTTCCATCAGCAATTGACGGACAAATTTCAAGCATATGTGAACCCAAAACGTATGATTTTTGAGGTGTAAAGTGATAGGTGTAATCTTCCATAAAAGAAGTTCCTCCTTCAAGACCTACATTCATAACTTTCAATGCACGAACCATAGCGGCAGTTTTCCAGTCGCCTTCGCCACCAAAACCATAACCGTCGGCCATCAAACGTTGGGTTGCAATTCCTGGTAACTGTTTCCAAGCTCCAAGATTTTCGAAAGTATCGGTGAAGGCTCCAAAACCACCTTCTTCAAGGAAAGCTCTTAATCCTAATTCAATTTTTGCTGCGTCAACTAACGAATGTCTTTGGGCTCCACCTTCTTTTAAATCATCGGTTAAGCTGTAAGAAGCTTCGTAAACTGCTAATAAATCAGCCAATTGTTTGTCCGTAACTTTATCGATATGTTTGGTTACATCCGAAGAATCGAAACCATTTACTGAAACGCCAAAACGAATTTGGGCTTCTACTTTATCACCTTCGGTAACGGCAACTTCACGCATATTGTCACCAATACGAGCTACTTTTAGGTTTTGCAATTCGTTCCAACCCAAAGCTACTCTTGTCCAGTTTCCTAATTTAGTTTGAACGCGTTCGTCTTCCCAATGTCCCACAATTACTTTGCGTTTTTTGCGCATTCTTGACATGATGAATCCAAATTCTCTGTCTCCGTGAGCCGATTGATTTAGGTTCATAAAGTCCATATCGATGGAACTCCAAGGAATTTCAGCGTTGAATTGTGTGTGCAAATGACACAATGGTTTTTTCAAGATGCTCAATCCACCAATCCACATTTTAGCAGGCGAAAAAGTGTGCATCCAAGCTACGATACCAATACAGTTTTTGTTGGAATTAGCTTCCAAACATACATTCAGGATTTGAGCTGGCGATTTTACCACATCTTTATATACCAATTTTACTGGTATTTTAGACGATGCGTCCAATCCTTTTGCAATTTCTTTTGAATGTTCCGCAACTTTTCTAAGTGTTTCTTCACCATATAACTCTTGGCTTCCTACTACAAACCAAATTTCTTTTTGGGCAATATCTATCATTTTATTATAATGTTTTATTTTAATTGTTTTATTTAATTATTATCTAGGATCAATCCAAACGATTTCTATAAGTGTTGCCTTGTCGAAATCGACACAAGTATTAGTATAAACGACACCGCTATCTCCACCACATATCTTTTCGCAATTCTCATTTACGACAGTAAAAGCCCCAACTCCAGTAGAAATATTAGTGTTAAATTCATAAACTATTTCTCCATTATAAGAATATTTACTAACAGTTGTTTTTCCTTGAGGAGCAGTCTCATAAATTAATTTGATTTTATCTACAACACATTTTGGATAATTTTTGCTCAATCTTTCAATCACTTTGGCTTGCGAGTCATTGTTATCACTGCAACTAATTAGTGTGAAGAATAAAATAATTATTGACATTAATTTTTTCATAATATTAATATTTTAATATATTTAAAAAGAATAAGAGCCTAATGAATATGTTTTTGAACTCAATTTTTTCTGAAATCTGCAATCTAAAATCTGCAATCTTTATTGACCGTAATACGAATCTTTTCCGTGCTTGCGTTCGTAATGTTTTTTTATTAGAGAATCTTTCAATCTTGGAGCATTTGGGTTTATCAACAAAGTGAGATGCGCCATTTCGGCAACAACTTCTAAAACTTTACTGTTATAAACTGCTTTTGCAGCGTTTTTTCCCCAAGTAAATGGCCCGTGATTGCCAATGAGAACCATTTCTACTTCTTCATAAGAAAGATTTTTTTCTTTGAAACAATCCAAAATTTGAATTCCGGTATTGTGTTCGTAATTTCCTTGAATCAAGGAATCATCCATTGGCGCAGCACAAGGAATATCGACTGTTAAATGATCCGCGTGAGTAGTTCCAAAAATTGGAATATCAAGTTGAGATTGCGCCCAAGCCACAGAATAAGTAGCATGAGTATGAGCCACTCCACCAATATTTGGCCAGTTTTTGTATAAAAAAGCGTGCGTTTTCGTGTCAGATGAAGGTCGTTTTGTTCCTTCAATAATGTTGTTGTCGAAATCTACAATAACAATGTCCTCAGGTTTCAAATCTTCGTAAGGAACTCCACTTGGTTTAATGGCAAAAACACTATTTTCTCTGTCAACAGCACTGACATTTCCAAAAGTGTACACCACTAATTTCAAGGCATTCAGTTCCATATTGGCCTCGTAGCATTCTTGTTTTAAAGCTGTATATTTTGAACTCATTCGAGATTTTTTATTTAGTTATACTTTCGATAAATTGAGCTAAATCAGAATAAGAATCCATCAATTCTTGATACGCTTCCACTTTGTCTGATTCTGGGAAATATTCGCTTTCGAAATCGCTTCCCATTTTTTTGCTGGCTTCAATTACGTTTGGATAAATTCCTGCGGCAACGGCTGCGTAAATAGCTGCTCCCAATGCTGGTGCTTGATCCGAAGCGGCCACTTTGATAGGTTTGTTCAAAACATTCGCCAAAGTTTGCATAATAAATGGTGATTTTCTGGCCACGCCTCCAATACCAATTACGCTGTCAATACGAACGCCTTCTTCTTCAAATCTGTCCACGATTTTTTTAGAACCAAAACAAATTGAATTGATTAAAGCTTTGAAAAGATGCGGTGCTTTTGTTCCCAATGAAATGTTGGAAATAGCACTTTTCAACCCTTGATTGGCATCAGGTGTTCGTCGCCCGTTTACCCAATCCAAAGCCGTAGGAATACTTTCTGATAAAGGAATAGCTTCTGCTTGTTGAGTTAAAGTTTTGATGAAATTAGATTCTACTTCAGCTTTCAATTGTACTTTTTGTTCCGCAGATAAAAGGCTGGAAGTGTAAACCAAATTGTCTAATGGCCAAGACAGAGTGTCTTTGAACCAAGCCAAAACATCGCCAAAAGCAGATTGTCCCGCTTCAAGACCAATGTATCCAGGAATAACCGAACCATCAACTTGCCCGCAAATTCCTTTCACTGTTTTACTACCAACTGCTTCGTTTGAAGCTACAATAATATCGCAAGTGGATGTTCCCATAACACGAACTAAAGCGTACTCGTCGATTTTGGCTCCAACGGCTCCAGAATGTGCGTCGAAAGTTCCAACGGCAATTATGGTATCTGTTGAAAGACCCAATTTAGTTGCCCATTCTTGGTTTAAATTTCCAGCAACTACATCTGATGTATAAGTTTCATCGTATAAGTTTCCGCGAAGTGTCGCCAAATACGGGTCTAATTTTTCTAAAAATTCCACTGGAGGTAAACCATTCCAGTCTTCGTGCCACATCGCTTTATGTCCAGCTGCGCAACGACTTCTTTTGAATGATTTCAAATCTTTGTCATCAATCAACAAATACGTCATCAAATCGCAATGTTCCATCCAAGTGTGAGCGGCTTTTTTAACGGCTTCGTCTTCACGAGCTACGTGCAAAATTTTTGCCCAAAACCATTCCGATGAATAAATTCCGCCTTCGTATTTAGTAAAATCTTCTCCACCCCAATTGGCGGCTAATTCATTGATTTCGTTAGCTTCGTTTATAGCAGTATGATCTTTCCACAACACCATCATCGCGTTTGGATTGTGTTCAAAACCTTTTGTTAAAGCTAGTGGAGTTCCGTCTTTGGTAACTGGAATTGGCGATGAGCCTGTGGTGTCGATGCAGATACTTTTTATTTGTGAAGGAGCTACTTTTCCAGCAGCAACCACTGCTTTTATGGTAGATTCCAAGCCTTCGATATGATCCAAAGGATGTTGACGAAATTGATTTATTGAGGGATTACAATATTCTTTATTTGCCCATCTTTTGTAATGACAAACATCTGAGGCCAACTCTTGACCATTCTCAGTGTCGATTAAAACGGCACGAACTGAGTCCGAACCATAATCTAATCCTATAACGTAATTTTTCATTCTTAATACTTTAAATTTAAGTACAAATATAATATAAAATAATTTACAAGTGTGTTGAAAACACTTAATTTAATTTAGCCCTATCCTTTTTATCAAAACTCCAATAAAACAGCTATTTAGGCTCAAATTTTATCCCAGATGTTTGCTATTAATTTATTCTTTTGATTTTAGTTTAATTTTAATTTCAAAACAGTCACAGAATAGGCAGGCAAACTCATTTGTACTTTATCTCCTTTCAATTTAATTTCGCTCTCTGTAGGACTAATTTTTTTAGGAAATTCAAAAGAATTTACATCGTCTAAATTGGCACTTGTAAGGGTACTAACAGTTCCTTTTGATGCTAATTTAGTCCCTTTTAAATCGACATCTACCTCTTGTGCTTTTGCTGAGGAATTCACCAATTTTACAATTATTTCTTTTGTATTCGAATCTTTTACTGCCGATGCAAACAAATCATTTTGTCCAATTACTGGTTTCCCGTCTTTGGTAATAGCTAGCAAATCAGTTCCTTTATTGATGGCAAATAATTTTTGAACCTGATAATTTGCCGAGCCATAGGCTTCTAAGTTGTTAAACCAAATCATATCCGGAGTCCATTGCCAAGCTTCTGCGTGAGCCATCAAAGGCGCATAAGATGTCAAGTGAACCACTTCGGCATTTCGTTCTAATCCGGTCATAAAAGCTGCTTCAGAGAAAGCACATTCCCAGTTATTTTTGTTGTCGGGACTTACTGTAGCCACACTTTGGGCTGCATATTCTCCAGCAAATACTTTTGGTCCTTTTCGGTCGTAATTATCGTAGCGAGTAACATTATCCCTGAACCATTTTGGGCTTTTATAATAATGTTCATCAACGATTTCAGCATTCAGTTTTTTAAGTTCTTTCGTTCCATATTCGAAATAATCGCCGTCAGGGAATGGCCCAGCACCTGAAACGATTGTCATTTCTGGATATTTGAATTTGATAGCTTTTTCGAAAACTTTATATCTTTCGATATATTCTGGTCCCCATTGCTCATTTCCAACACCAATTAATTTCAAATTAAAGGGTTTTGGATGCCCCATTTCAGAACGGATTCTACCCCAGGGAGTTTCAACCGAGCCATTCGCAAATTCGATTAAGTCCAAAGCATCTTGGACATAAGGGTTCAATTCGTTCATTGGAACCAATTCACCCGTATTGAATTGACAAGCCATTCCGCAACTCAAAATTGGCAAAGGAGAGGCTCCAATATCCTCGGAAAGTTGAAAATATTCAAAAAATCCTAAACCAAAAGTTTGAAAATAATCAGGAGTTGGTTTATGCTCAAATTCGGTATTCCAACGGTTAACTAATGTTTCTCTTTTATCGACATCACCTATGGTTTTTTTCCATTGGTAACGCTGTGCCAAAGTTCTTCCTTCGACAATACAACCTCCAGGAAATCTCAAGAACCCAGGTTTCATATCATAAAGTAATTGGACGATATCTTTGCGCAAACCATTTTTTCTATTGTTCCAAGTGTCCTGCGGAAATAAAGAAATCATATCTAAATCGATAGTTCCAGTTCCTTCGAAGGTAATTTTTAATTGTGCTTTTGCTTCGGTTTGCGTGGCTGTAAATTGTGCCGTGTAATTCTGCCAATCGTTTGATGTTGGCACAATACTGGTTTCTCCAAGTACTTTTTTGTTTTTGTCAACAAATTGAATAATGATTTTTTTGATGGCTCCGTCGTGGTTTGCAGCTTTGAAAGACAGGTTGTATTTTGCGTCTTTTTTGATACCCATTCACCGGAATCCTTCATTAATCAGCTCATATCCTTTGGCATCATTAATATGTACCCTGCAAAAATTGGGATTAGTTTTATTTTCCAATACTTTGACAGTAGTTGCAATTCCTGATTGCTTGTTGAAAGAATGTCTGTCGCTATTGGGTTGAATCCAACCCATAAGTGGATTTTCAAATTCGAAAGAGCGGTTTTTGACCATCTCGGCATACAAACCTCCATCGGCAGCAAAATTGATGTCTTCAAAAAACACACCGTACATTGTAGGTTGGATTTTAGAAATAGTTTTGGCGGTATTCACTTCCAAAGTTGTTTTTTGAGCATTGGCAAGAAAACTGCCGAACAATAATCCGCAAAGACTAATTTTTGTAATTAGTTTATTTTTCATTTTTATTTTATTTCCAAAAGCTAAAGTTAAAAAGTAATAGTGTTGAAATTTGAACTTTACTATTGAGATTATAAACGATTTTTTTGTTTCTTGTTACTGCAATTGATTAACAATCAGCATCAGTTGTAACTGTTTTGTTTGCAAAAGAGCAGAAAACTAGCCAAGCCGTGTTGTTTTCGTAGAATATCAAGTTGGAATCATTGGCATTCTAAAGATCTGGTTGGATATGGATTGAATAAAAATTGCCCGATCGACCCATTTGTAACTGGGTCTTTCGAGTCTAAACTAGCATTGGTTGTAACCCCAATTGCCGAGTTTTTTGATAAATGCTAAACATCATCCTATCATATGGCTTTGCAAAACGAATATATATCAATAGAGAGATTATAACCGTTTTTGTCGCAACCATTTTTATTTGCCTTCTAACATTACAACTGAAAAAGCAGGAATCACTACGGTTATTTTTCCGCTTTTTACATTAAACCCTTTAAAAACTGATGGTTGAATTTTTGTTGGATTATCAAATGAATTGAAATCTTGCAATTTTGAGGATGCCAATACAGTTCCTGTAACATTTTTGATTCCAAGTTCTTTTAAGTCGATTTCAATTGTATTTGTTTTTTTGAAATCAACATTTACTAACGAAATATGTACTAAACCGTTTTTATCTTTTGAAGCCGAGACAGATAAAGCGGGAAGTGATTGTCCGTTGAAAGTGTATAGAGGAGAATTAAATGCAATTGGTAATAATTTTGCATCTTGGTGCACACTGTACATTTTCATCACGTGATAAGTAGGCGTTAAAATCATTTTGGCATTATCCGTAAGAATAACGGCTTGCAAAACATTCACACATTGTGCTAGATTTGCCATACGAACTCTTTCTGCATGGTTGTTAAAAATGTTAAGCGTTGCTCCCGCCAAAACCGCATCTCTCATAGTGTTTTGTTGGAATAAGAAACCAGGATTACTTCCTTTTTCAACATCATACCAACCTCCCCATTCATCGACAACCAAGTCAATTTTTTTCTCAGGATCGTATTTGTCCATAATAGCGGAATGCTTAGTAACAAGCTCTTCCATTTTCAAAGCTTCCTTCATTGTAGCGAAATACAAATCTTCAGTAAAATCTACAGCAGGTCCTTTTTTGTTCCAATCAATTACCGAATAATGGTGTAAAGCCAATCCATTCACCATTTTTAGAGGAATGTTTTTCATTAAGGTTTCAGTCCAATTATAATCATCACTACTTGCTCCCGAAGCAATTCGAGTGATGTTCTCAGGAAGGAATGTAGTATATTTTCTGTATTCGCCAGCATAATAATCGGCTTTCATATTACCGCCGCAACCCCAAGCTTCGTTTCCAATACCCCAGAATTTAACTTTCCAAGGTTCTGTTCGTCCATTTTTTACACGTAGATCACTCATTGGACTTTTGCTTGCAAAATTGGTGTATTGAACCCAATCAGCCATTTCTTGAACAGTCCCACTTCCGATATTTCCAGACAAATAAGGCTCTGCACCAAGTAGTTCACACATATTTAAAAAATCGTGTGTTCCAAAACTATTATCTTCTGTAACTCCTCCCCACCATTGATTTACAATTGTTGGTCTATTTTCTTTTGGTCCAATACCGTCTTTCCAATGGTAAGTGTCCGCAAAACAACCTCCAGGCCATCTCAAATTTGGTATTTTCAAGTCTTTTAGAGCGGCAACAACGTCATTTCGAACTCCATTTGTATTGGCTATTTTGGAAGTATCGCCTACAAAAAAACCTCCATAAATAGATCTACCAAGGTGTTCGGCAAAATGTCCATAAATGTTTTTGTTGATTGTAGGTGCATTTGCAGGATTTTTTATAGAAATCACTGTAGTTTCTTTTTGTGCAATTGCAAATTGTGCACAAAAAGTAAAAATTGATAATAATAACAATGCGGTTTTTTTCATTTTATACAAGATATAAGTGTGTGTTTAACATTTGTAAATTTAACAAAAAAACCATTGAAAAAATACATATGATTAAAAAATTAATGAAAAATAAATAATCTCGTTTTTTGAAAAATAATTTACTGACTAATTCTCAAAAATTGAGCAAAATACTAGCAAAGAATTAAATTCAAAATTTTTACTTTTTAGAGACGTCTCCTTTTCTAAAAACTTTCAAAAAAATGATGTTCTGAGCAATTATATTAATCAGTTTTGAGCTATATTTTTTTATTTTCAGATTTAAAAGTGTTGATATTACAATTAATTATGAAAACTATTCGGAAGTTTATATATTTACATTAAAATTAATAAGCATGTTAAATAGTTATAGCGCAGCAGACAAAGTATTACTAGCTGTAGATTGCATCATTTTTGGGTTTGATAATGAAGATTTAAAAATACTTTTAATCAAAAGAGATTTTGAACCCGAAAAAGGAAAATGGTCGTTAATGGGTGGGTTTTTGAAAAAAGATGAGGTGTTAAATGATTCCGCAACAAGAATTCTTAATCGATACACTGGCTTACAGGACATCTATATGGAGCAGTTATACACTTTTAGCGAAATTGATCGTGACCCTGTTGAAAGAACCATTTCTGTTGCCTATTATGCCTTAATCAATGTCGAAAACCATAATGAAGAATTAATTCAGAATTATAATGCCAAGTGGTTTAGTGTTAACGATGCTCCAAAATTAATTTTTGACCACGATAAAATGTTAAGACATGCTATAAGTAGATTGCAATATAGAACTTCAACAAAACCAATTGGGTTTGAGCTTTTACCAGAAAAATTTACTATGCGCCAACTTCAAAAATTATACGAAGCTATTTTAAGTAAAAAACTGGATAAAAGAAATTTTATCAGCAAAATCAATTCTTTGGATATCCTAATAAAATTAGACGAAAAAGATATGTTGTCGTCAAGAAAAGGATCCTATCTATATACTTTTGACAAAGACAAGTATGAAGAAAAATTATTAAACAACTTTATTTTAAATTTATAACACAATCAATTTTACATCAAAAAAAAGGAAGCCTCGCATAAAACGAGGCTTCCTTTTTTGTTATATCTAAAATAAAATTATTTGTTCGTGTTTTGACTTGGTACAAGATTTAAAAACATATTAAAACCTTCACTATATTTATTAGTATCTACCATATAATAAAAAGCCCCTTTTTTGGAATTTAACTTGTCTTTTTCCTTCAATTTTAATAACAACTTAGTTGACAACAATTTACGATTAAAATTTCCTTTGTCGAATTCCGTATCATAAACAGCTTCGTAAAGACTTTGCAATTGTGGCATTGTGAATTTTTCAGGCAATAACTCAAATAAGAGTGGGTGAAGCGCAGCTTTGTATCGTAATTTTTCTTTAGCCAATTCGACAATTTTTGTGTGATCAAAAATTAATTCAGGCAAGTGATTAATCGAAAACCAAGCTGGATGATAATCTTCATTGATTTGCTCTTTGTACTTTTGAATATCAATCAAAGCGAAATAAGCAATAGAAATGGTTCTTTCGACAGTATCTCTATCCGGTTCCGTAAAACCGTGTAGTTGCTCCATATACAATCCGTCTAAACCAGTAAGATCTTTTAAAACCCTAACTGCTGCATTTTCGGAACTTTCATTTTTACCTATGAATCCACCAACTAAACTCCAACTTCCCTTTAAAGGTTCAAGACCTCTTTTGATAACTAGCAGTTTCAACTCCAGTCCGTCATACCCAAAGATGATGCAATCTACTGCAAATAAAAATCGTTTTTGTTGGGAATAACTTTCCATAATTATTGGTAATAAAATGTATTACTGCTTACAATCTAAGGCTATAAACTCAGTTACTATCTTCTACCAGAATTTTGCATACAAAGCAAAAATAATTAACAATGTAATTACAATCATCACTGTAGTTTGAGGTTTTATCTTAAACATTTCAGAATCTAATTCGAATGCTTTTGGATTTACTTTTGGTCCTGCAAAACTCACAGCTACCATCAACAACATTGTAAAGAAAAAAGATAATCCCATACAAATATGGAAAGGTATTTCGAAACCACCTTTCCCATTAGGCCAAGCGGTGTATAACAAGGTTTCATTTCCAAATAAAGCAGGTGCAAATTCATTGAATAAAACAGACAATAAGAAACCTGCAATCACTCCCACAATCGCTGCAGTTCCAGTGGTTCTTTTCCAGAACATTCCCAAAATAAACATCGCAAAAACCCCTGGACTAATAAAACCGGTATATTTTTGAATGTAAGTAAATCCACCTACACCACCAATTCCAAGAACATCATTCCAAGTAAACATTACTGCAAGAAGCATTGCTGCAAAAACGGCATATCTTCCTATGTTTACCTGACTTCTGTCAGTAGCATCCTTTTGAATGTATTTTTTGTGTACGTCCAAGGTGTAAATAGTAGAAATACTGTTTACTTTACCGGCCAATGAAGCTACAATAGCAGCAGTTAAAGCAGCTACTGACAACCCTTTCAACCCTGTTGGCAAGAATGTTAATACAGCCGAATAGGCTCCATCTTTTCCTCCAACTAATTGAGGTAAATGTCCGTTTTCATATAAAACAAATGCAGCAATACCTGGCAACATTACAATAACCGGCATTAATAATTTTAAAAATCCTGCAAACAAAATTCCTGTTCTGGCAGTTTGTAAATCAGCTCCCAAAGCTCTTTGAGTGATGTATTGATTACAACCCCAATAGTTAAGATTAATAATCCAAATACCCGCCAAATAAGACAACATTCCTGGAAAAGTTAAATATTTATTGATTTCTAATTGAGTAGAAGTTTCAGTGGGCCTTGGAATAATCATTTTGAAATGTTCCGGTGCTTTTTCCATCAAGACTTTAAAACCAGCGATAGCATCTTGGCCAACACCAAAATATTGTCCAACAGTTGTTAAAGCGATATAAGTAGTAACCAAACCTCCAATAATTAAAACGGCTACTTGAATTACGTCAGTGTAAGCCACCACTTTCATACCTCCCAAAGAAATTAGCAAAGCAAAAACAGCTAGACCTATCATAATAGCATGCAAATATTCACCTCCAGCCAATCCGTTGATGGCAACTGCTCCCAAGTATAAAATAGAAGTCAAATTCACAAAAACGTATAAAAACAACCAAAAAACTGCCATAATCAAAGCAGTAGATTCATTATACCTAGTTTTCAAAAACTGTGGCATGGTATAAATCTTATTTTTCAAATAAACCGGAATAAACCAAATGGCAATAATAATCAAGGCAATAGCGGCAATCCACTCATAAGCGGCAACTGCAATTCCTAAAAAGAATCCTTCCCCACTCATCCCGATAAATTGCTCTGCCGAAATATTAGAAGCAATCAAGGAAGCACCAATAGCCCACCAAGTCAATGTTCCTTCTGCCAAAAAATAGGCTTTGGCATCATGTTCATTTTTTTCACGTTTACGATATATTACATATCCGTAAACGGATACAACTATAAAATAGATAATAAATACAGCATAATCTGCGAAGGCAAGGTTTGGGTTCTGGTTCATGTTAAAAATATTTTTTAATAAAATTATAAATGGTATTTCGTGGGTAATGCAATCTATTTGCTTCTAAAAACAGGAATCAAAATATGATTTCGACCAACATTTTTCTATTATATAAGGAATAGAATTTATTTGAAAATCAATTCTGAATCTAACTTAGTTGTTGATTTTAATTTGATTAATTTTTCAAATATATTATTATTTGTTAAATTGACAATTATTTTATTGAATTATTTTTTCTGATAAAACCATTTAAACGAATAATTCATAGAAAATAAATAATTAATAGTTTTTTTGCAACAAAAATATTGATTATCAAATTTAAATACCGATTTTAAAGAACTATTAAAAATTAAAAGTATTTCGAAATTCCTGAGCAACACAAAATAATTCTTAAAAACTGCAACTTTCAGCAACCTATTTTGACTTTAAATCCATTCACTTTTGAAGTGATTATCCAATGTTTTTTTAGTTCCAATCTTTTTCAAAAAATAAAATCCCGATGCTAGTCTACCCTATTTAAATAACCACTCTTGAAGAATGATTGACAAAAATTAGTCAAAAAAAGTCATAAAAAAACCTCTAAATTTCTTTAGAGGTTTTTGAGGTAATTAAGTGAACGCAGAAGGATTCGAACCTTCGACCGCCTGCTTAGAAGGCAGGTGCTCTATCCAGCTGAGCTATGCGTCCATTGACAATTAAGAAAACTTAATAATCAGTCGGGGTGGCAGGATTCGAACCTGCGGCCTCCTGCTCCCAAAGCAGGCGCGATAACCGAGCTACGCTACACCCCGAATATTTGTTTTAAAAATATTTGTTTTAATTTCAATATAATAAGAACCTAATGCGGTCTTCCCGATTTCCAATCGGGACGCGATAACCGAGCTACGCTACACCCCGAAGTGCAAAAAAAGCGGAGAGTAAGGGATTCGAACCCTTGGTACAGTTTCCCATACGCATGTTTAGCAAACATGTCCTTTCGGCCACTCAGGCAACTCTCCAATATAAGAACTTATATTCCTTTTAAGCGGTTGCAAATGTAACTTTCTATTCTATATTTCACAAATAATTAACCCCTTTTTTTAAATGTTTTTTTTATGCTATTTTAAAATAGTTAACAATCAAATGTATAGCTTACTAAAAATCGAACTTTCGATTGTATTTTAAGGTGTGATGCAGCTAATAAAATTAATTATTCAACATTAGACAACTAAAAGTGTAATATTATCAAAATTGTAATTTGGTATTTACACAAAATGATTAAATTCGCAACTTAAACATAGAATTCAACTATCATGAACAAAAAAGTCGTTATTGTTTCTGCCGTCAGAACTCCAATAGGAAGTTTTATGGGAGGCCTATCTACTGTTTCTGCTCCAAAATTAGGCGCAGTAGCCATAAAGGGTGCATTAGCTAAAATACAATTGGATGCGAATTTAGTTGATGAAGTTTTTATGGGCAATGTAATCCAAGCTGGAGTTGGCCAAGCGCCTGCCAGACAAGCTGCGATTTATGCAGGTTTACCCAATTCTGTTGCTTGTACTACCGTTAATAAAGTTTGTGCCTCAGGAATGAAATCAGTGATGCTGGGAGCGCAAGCCATTCTTTGTGGTGATGCTGAAATTGTAGTGGCGGGTGGAATGGAAAATATGAGTTTGATTCCCCATTATGTGAATTTGAGAAATGGCTATAAATTTGGCCCTGCCACAATGGTTGACGGAATGCAGAAAGACGGACTTACTGATGCCTACGACAATAACGCTATGGGCGTTTGTGCTGATTTATGTGCCACAGAATATAAAATTACTCGTGAAGATCAAGATGCCTTCGCAATTCAATCCTATGAGCGTTCTGCGAAAGCTTGGGAAGCAGGAAAATTTGACAACGAAATTATCCCCGTTGCCGTTCCCCAAAGAAAAGGAGATCCAATACTAGTTTCAAAAGACGAAGAATTTACGAATGTAAAATTAGACCGAATTCCATCCTTGAATGCTGTTTTCACCAAAGAAGGAACCGTTACAGCTGCCAATGCTTCTACTATAAATGACGGAGCCGCCGCAATGGTATTGATGAGCGAAGAAAAAGCACTTTCCTTAGGATTAAAACCTTTGGCTTATATAAGAAGTTATGCCGATGCCGCTCAGGAACCAAAATGGTTCACTACAACTCCTGCAATGGCTATTCCTAAAGCTCTAAAAAAAGCAGGATTATCAATAGAAGATGTAGATTATTTTGAATTTAACGAAGCTTTTGCTGTGGTAGGTTTAGCCAATGCAAAAATCCTTGGATTGAATGATCCAAAAGTAAATATAAACGGTGGAGCAGTTTCTTTAGGTCATCCTTTGGGATGTTCAGGAGCACGAATTATCGTAACACTATTGAATGTATTAGAACAAAATAATGGTAAAATTGGTGCAGCTGCAATCTGTAATGGCGGTGGCGGAGCTTCGGCAATTGTTATAGAAAAATATTAATTACAATAGATATCATAGCCCTGATAGCAGTGTAAATCCTTTTTATTTTTTCTTTAAAAATAAAAAGATTGTAACGAATAGCAGGAAATAGCTCCTAAAAAACCAAAAAGCTTAAAACCTAAAATAGTCTAAATGTTTGGAATTTGTAATCTAGCCATAATCCCTCTTCGAATTGAACCTAGCGATAGAAGCGAAATTGTTTCTCAAGTTTTGTTTGGTGAACATTTTCAAATATTAGAAAATTTCAAACAATGGTCAAAAATTAAATTACAATTCGATGATTATGAAGGCTGGGTCGATTCTAAACAATATCAAACCATTTCCGAATCTGAATTTCATCAATTATCCGAGGATGTTATTGTTTTAAATGCTGATTTAATAGAATATATAACAGGACCGGATAATTTGTTACTCCCTATTCCACTGGGTTCTTCACTTTCTTTTTTAAATCATTCTGATATTAATACTGCAAACTATAATTTTGAGGGAACAAAAACTAGTGGTATAAAATCTAAAAAATGCATCTTAAATACGGCTTTTATGTACCTCAACGCACCTTATCTTTGGGGAGGAAAAACGCCTTTTGGTATTGACTGCTCGGGTTTTACACAAATGGTTTACAAGCTTAATGGCTACAAATTATTGCGTGATGCTTCACAACAAGCACTGCAAGGAGAAGCATTGAGTTTTATCGAAGAAAGCGAGCCTGGAGATTTGGCTTTTTTCGACAATGAAGAAGGGAATATAATTCACGTAGGAATCATTATGGAGGACAACTATATTATTCACGCAAGCGGAAAAGTGAGAATTGACCGCTTGGATCATCTAGGAATTTATAATGCCGAAACAAACAGACATACCCACAAACTTAGAGTCATTAAAAAAATCATATAAAAAAACCGTTTCAATTTGAACATTGAAACGGTTTTTGATTTAAACTACTGCACTTTTATTTTTGCTCAAGTACTTTAATTTTTGCTTTCAACTCTTTGGATTCAGGCATCATTTCTAATGCACTGTAAACATTTAAAAGTGTTTTAGCTACATCAATATTGGTTGGGTCTAACTCGTAAGCTTTTTGAAGAAACGGAATAGTAGCCTTAAATAAATCCTCTCTTTGGGTTTTCAAAACTTCATAACGTTTCATATCCTTAGCAGAAGTTCCTAATTTATTCATTTCGTCAATGATAACTTTCTCGTCTTCTAGTTTCAAAGCAGCCAAATTAATGTAAGCATTTGTATACTTAGGATTAATTTCAATCACTCTTTTGTAATACTTCTCAGCGTCAGCACGATTTTTTGCATTGGCACTTAGCACACCTAAATTGAAAACTAAATCAGCATCGTTTGGATTTTTTTCTAAAGCTTCAGCAACTAATTTTTTGTAAGTTTCATAATCTTTAGTCTCTAAATATAAATTGGCTTCTGTTAATAGTAATGAATTGTCCTCTGGATTCGCTTTTCTAGCATCCGCAACCGCTTTTTTAGCTTCCTCAACTTTACCGTCTTGAACTAAAATCAAGGCAATGTTTTTGTAGATTTCTCCTCTTTTGGAAGGAATTGCTTCTGTTTTTGGTTTTTCGTGAGTACCCAGTTTTACAGCTAAATCTCTTTCTTTTACTGTATTAAAAGCATCTTCTTGACTGGTTAATTTATTTACTGCTAAATAGCTAGTTCCTTTTCCTGAATAATTTAAAGTTTTCAACTCAGAATACAATTTAAGCGCAGTGGCATAATCCTTTCCATTTACATAAGTTGAAGCTGCATAATATAAATTAATGGTGTCTTTTTTATCTAACAAATAAGCATCATATAATTTTTGGGCACCCTCTAAATCTTTATCGGATTTTGTGTCAGCAATGGCACTATTCAATAATTTAAATTTAATGTCAAGTATGGAAGTAGTGGCTTGAGCTGAATATTTACTCTTACCAGATGCTTTTTCTACTGCCAATAAATCTTGAAATGATTTTGCAGCCAATGTTAAATTTTTTCCTTCCTCAACTTTTTTATTGGCTAAATCCAAATGAGCATTCCCATTTACAAAATAAAAATGTGCTTTTTCAGCATCAACTGCATTTGGTATTAAAGACTGAGCTCCATTTAAAATTGATACAGCTTCCTGAGGATTTCCGCCTTTTAATGCTTTCTCAGCGGCTTTAATTTGATCTTTTTGAGCAAAAGCAATTACTGAAATCAATAATGCTGACGCTAGTATTACATATTTACTTTTCATAATTTTTGTTTTTAATTTACGTGCAAAATTAGCTTGAAAAACATTT
>Ga0209717_1001393_pt1 | contig 26155 bp, 17 predicted proteins | sample AD_UKC048_MetaG_FD_184418 | JGI IMG/M metagenome (GOLD analysis project Ga0209717, IMG submission 184418) | Active sludge microbial communities of municipal wastewater-treating anaerobic digesters from USA - AD_UKC048_MetaG (SPAdes) (version 2) | ecosystem: Engineered > Bioreactor > Anaerobic >... | reverse complement strand
AAGAATGTTCGTTATCAAACTGTGATGGCGATTGTGGAAGACAACAAAGGATTAATTTGGTTCAGTACCAAGCAAGGCATTTTTAACTATAATTATGCCACAAAAATGTTTAAAAACTTCTCTGATCTGAACGAAGATTATCATATAAATTCAGGCTTCAAGGACGAAAAAGGAATACTTTATTTTGGCTGTTCCAAAGGCGTTGTCAAATTTAATCCGGAAACCATCAAGGTCAAAAATGTCACTCCAAAAGTAAAATTTACCAGCTTTAAACTCTATAATAAGGAAGTTCCCATTGGCGATGACGAGATATTGAAAAAAGACATTTCTCTTTCTGAAAATATTACTTTAAAACACGATCAGGATGTCATAACTTTTGAATTTGCCGCTATGCTGTTTCCGTCATCAAGCAGTTGCGAATATCAAATTAAGATGGATAATTTTGATAAAAATTGGAGGTCAATAGGCAAAGAAGGTTCGGCTACTTATACCAATCTTTCTCCTGGTGACTATGTTTTTAAGGTCAGGAGCAGGGAATTGGGAAGCGAATGGGCGGAGGATTATAGTTCGTTGAATATTAGAATTCTAAAACCTTTTTGGTTGGAATGGTGGGCTTTTTTGATCTATGCTCTTTTAGGAATTTTGCTTTTCTATGCTTTAATGAAATACATCATTTCGTGGGAAAATATGAAAGCAGATTTACGATTCGAGAAATTTTCTCACGAAAAAGACGTGGAACTTTATAATTTGAAACAAGATTTCTTTACCAATATTTCTCACGAAATACGAACACCCGTAACCCTCATTTTGAGTTCCATAAATAAATTGTTGAAAAACAATGAACTTTCTGAAAATCAGCAACAAAATCCTTTTGGTACCATCAAAAAAAATGGAGAATATTTGCTGAATCTCGTCAATGAATTGCTGGATTTCAAAAAGTTAGAACAGCAACAAATTAAGTTAAAGGTAGCTAAAGGTGATTTTGTAAAATTTAGCCAAGAAATATACTTGTCTTTTAAAGAATTTGCTTATCAAAAGGATATTAAGTTTGTATTTGAGTCCTCAAGCCCAACTATGGCATTATGGTTCGACAAAAACCAAATGGAAAAAGTACTCTATAACTTGTTTTCCAACGCATTGAAATTTACAAAAGCAGGTGGAGCCATAAAACTTTCGATTACAGAAACCGACATCGAAGTACAGTTAAAATTGGTCGATGAAGGAATTGGAATTTCAAAAAAACACCTTTCTAAAATATTTCATCGGTTTTATCAAGCCAATGATGCTCATAGTGTCAATGGAGCAGGTTTTGGATTGGGTTTGACCATTTCGAACGAGATTATAAAACTGCATCAAGGAGAAATTACCGTTAAAAGTAAAAAAGGAGCGGGAAGTACCTTTATAATCAAATTGAAAAAAGGAAATTCTTTTTACAATGAAACTGAAATTGGCGGAAGTGAAACCAATGAAGAACTCATTGAAAATTATTTTACCACTAAATCCGATGCGATTGAAATAATTGCGCAAACTAGCGAGACTGCCATAATTAAAGAACAAACCTTGCTAATCGTTGAGGATAATCTGGACATCAGAAATTACATAGTCGAACTTTTGTCGGACGAGTTTACTATTTTGCAAGCATCCAATGGTAAAGAAGGATTGGAAATAGCGTTGGAAAAATCCCCCGATCTTATTATTAGTGATGTGATGATGCCCATAATGGACGGAATAGAACTTACCCATAATTTGAAATCTAATATTAGCACAAGTCATATTCCTGTCATTCTTTTAACGGCCAGAGCTTCGTTTATGCACCAAATGGAAGGTTTTGAAACGGGTGCCGATGATTATATCACCAAGCCTTTCAACGAGTCGCTCCTTCGTGCCAGAATTAAAAACATTCTCAAAAACCGAAGTTTATTACACGAAAAATTTCATTCAGAGGACACTAACGATGTGCCTGAATTGGTAAAAAACAAAAAAGACCAAGAATTTCTGGAAAACTTAGGGCAGTTTATCGAAAAAAATATTGATTCGGATAATTTAAGTGCCAATCTCGTAGCCAAAGAATTAGGGATGAGTCACTCCGTGCTGTATAAAAAACTGAAAACAATAACTGGCTTATCGCTTGTGGAATATATGCGCGATTATAGATTGAAAAAAGCCAAACAATTGCTCAAAACAAAACAATTTACGCTAAACGAAGTTTGCTATCAAGTAGGTTATTCCGACCGAAAATATTTCAGCAAGCTATTCAAAGAACGTTTTGGAAATCCTCCCACTTTTTATATGAAGGAAAAATAGAATCCTTCTTTTGATTTTTAAATAATCAAACCTTATTATTCTTTTTCAATTTGTTTCCTAGGTTTTATGCCGGTTATTCTGCTATAAAAAACGATTTCGTACCCCTAAAAAAACGATTTCGTGCCCCTTTTTTTTGTATCGCCAAGTATAATTTTACATTTCAATTAAAGTATTTTTTATCCAATGTCTGAATTGAAAAAAAATTAAAAACAAACTAAACTAACCAACAACTAAACCAATATTGAATTATGAATAAACCAATCAAAAGTATCCAGTCTTAAAACCAAATTAAAGAATCAAACTATTACAATCAAAACCAAATATGAATACAAAACTAAATATTAAAAGAACTCTTATAGTAAACAAGCTATCCTGTTCATTGATTATTTTCTTGATACCCCTTCTGTTTTTTGGGCAGAAAGTAACCGTGAAAGGAACTGTAGTTGATGAAGTTACCAAAGCAACACTTCCGGGTGTAACGATAACAATTAAAAACACTACCAATGCTACCGTTTCCGACGGCAATGGAAATTACCAGATTAATGCCAATACTGGCGATATTGCCACATTTTCATTTTTAGGATATGGAACATTGGAAAGAAAAATCACAGGAAATATCTTGAACGTTTCCCTTAAAGAAGAAACTAAAACACTTAATGAGGTCGTAGTTATTGGATATGGATCTACCAAGAAAAAGGATCTTACGGGTTCAGTAACACAAGTAAGTTCGAAGGATTTTCACAAAGCACCAGTCACTAACGTCGAAGGTTTGATTGCCAATAAAGTTGCTGGTGTGCAAATTACACCTAGGAGTGGTAAACCCGGAGCTGGAAGTTCAATCATAATTCGAGGAGGTTCCTCATTAAATGCCAGCAACGACCCTTTATACGTTGTAGATGGTGTTCCACTCGAGGGTTGGAATGGTGGAGCAGGTATGCTAAGTCAGTTAAATCCGAATGATATAGAAAGTTTTACCGTCTTGAAAGATGCGTCAGCATCTGCCATTTATGGATCAAGAGCGTCTAATGGTGTAATTATTATCACTACCAAAAAAGGAAGTTTAAAAGAAACCCAAGTTGATTTTTCATCCTCAACAAGAGTTACCAGTATTATGGAGAAAGCTCCAGTATTGTCTGCGGATCAATACAGAAGCCTTGTTAATACATTAGAAACTAATGGAACTCCACCAAAAACTCCACCCGGTTCGGCAAACACAAATTGGCAGGATGAAATTTATCAAGTGGCATTGGCATCAGAAAACAATTTAAGTTTGAGTGGTGCTTTAAAGTCATTGCCATACAGAGTTTCCGTTGGATACCTTAACCAAGATGGAGTTTTAAGAACGGGTAATTATGAAAGATTCACAGCCTTGCTTAATTTAAGTCCAAAATTTTTCGACAACCATTTGAAAGTAAATTTAAACTTAAAGGGTTCGTTTGAAGATGAACATATTGCCAACGAAGGCGCGCTTTGGAATGCACGAGCATTCGACCCTTCGCAACCTGTTCGTGTTGAAGACCAAACCTATGGTGGATATTTTCAGTACACGCAGTTTGCTTCAAATCCGGCATTAGCCATAATTAATCCGGTAAGTATGTTAGAGCAAGTAGAAAGCAGAAACGAAAACATTCGAAGCGTAGGGAATTTACAAATGGATTATTCGATGCATTTTTTACCAGATTTGCACCTTAATGTGAATGCCGGTTACGATATTTCTAAAGGGAAATACTTAAGTTCTGCTGCTGCAGACTATTTTCCAGCAAACCTTTCAGAGGGTTATATTTATTATGCCGATCCTTCTACAGAAGTGCAGAATACCTTGTTCGAATCCTATTTGTTTTACAATAAAGAAATAGCTTCCATAAAAAGCAGGTTTGATATTACTGCCGGTTATTCCTATAATGATTTCTTGACCACCAACTATTCTTATCCAACCTTTAGGCCTGATGGTGTTAAACAACCCAATAGTGATCCTGTTTTTCCGTTTGACAAGCCAAGTCATTCCATCATTTCTTTTTATGGCAGATTGAATTATGTCTTCAACGAAAAATATTTACTGACAGCCTCTTTACGTCAAGATGGATCTTCAAGATTTTCAGAAGAAAACAGATGGGGTTTGTTTCCGTCTGCCGCTTTTGCCTGGAAAATAAAAGAGGAAGGATTTCTTAAAAATACCACCCTGTTTTCTGATTTGAAATTACGATTGGGTTATGGTGTTACTGGGCAACAGGACGGTATTGCAAATTATTATTATAGACCAAGCTATTTTTCTGGATATACAGATGAGCAGTATACTTTTGGAAACACCAGTTATTTAACCGTTAATCCGGGCGCTTACAATCTAAATCTTAAATGGGAAGAGACAGCCTCTTCGAATATTGGACTGGATTTTGGCTTTTTAAAAAACAGGATTACAGGAAGTGTCGATGTATATTATAAAGAAACAAAAGATTTGTTGAATAATACCCGAGTTCCTTTAGGCTTTAATCAAGGAAGCGAATTGCTTCTAAATATTGGCACAATGGAAAATAGAGGGGTTGAATTTGCCCTGAAAGCAATTCCAGTGCAAAATGACAATGTGACTTGGGATTTGAATTTCAATTTTACCTACAACGAAAATAAAATTACGCACTTGAACGATGTTTCCGATGAAGGAATCGGTTTGTTCAGCAACGCAACTTTAGTAAATACTGTGGACTTTCCGCGAAACACCTTTTATTTGTACCATCAGGTTTATGGTGCAAACGGAATGCCAATCGAGGGCCAAATGCTTGACGTCAATAATGATGGCTTGCTTAATGCCAGTGACCGCTATATTACAGATAAATCGACTGCACCCAAATACCTTATGGGTTTCAGTACTAATTTTCAATACAAAAAGTGGAATATAAGTGCTGCATTCCATTCCAATATAGACCATTACTTGTTTTTCCATCCTTATGACAACACCATTTCAATTACGGAATGGCAAACTTCACAAAACCTTAGCACTTTGTATTATGACACTCTTTTTAGTCATAATGATCCGGCGCAAGGCTACAGTGATTTCTATTTGCAAAATGCTTCATTCCTAAAAATGGACAATATCAGCATTGGTTACGATTTCGGAAAAGTATTGGCTAATAATAAAGTGGGACTGAACGTTAATTTTTCAGTACAGAATGTTTTTATAATTACTGACTATCAAGGTCTTGATCCAGAAGCTAATTTCGGCTCGGAAAATGCTTATCCTGTGCCCCGTATTTTTTCAATGGGATTAAACCTTAATTTTTAACTAAATAACTAAATAAATAATATGAGAACTTCGAAAAAATATAATAGTATTTGGTTTCTTTTAGGAATGCTAATTTTAGTTATTACGATTAGTTTCCAATCTTGCACAGATGATTTGGAGAAACTCCCTTTGAATGCAGATACAGAGGATGTTCATTTTACCAGTGTAGCTGCATATAAACAAAGTTTGGCGGGCGCCTATTCGAGAATGGCTTACAGTACGTTCTTGAGATTCTATTGGAGTATGCAGGAATATTCTACCGATATGGCCGTAAGCACTTGGAATGATGGAGGAGATGGAATTTATCACGAACTGGCTTGGAGCGCTGATTCACCAGCAATTGCAAATGTTTATACTTCTGCACTTACGATGATAACACTGTGTAACGATTTTATCAATCAATCATCGGACGAGCGTTTATCCAAAAGAGGATTTTCTGGAGCTGATGCTGCCGAAATAAAACGATTTCAGGCAGAAGCCCGATATTTAAGAGCTTATTGTTTTTGGATTTTGATGGACTGTTATGGCAATCCTCCTTTTCCAACCGAAAAAACATTGGCAAAATCCTATCCTCAGCAAATTCAGCGTGCCGATTTGTTTAAATTTATAGAATCCGAGTTAAAAGAACTAGACCCTTTATTGGTCGAACCGAAAACCAATGAATTAGGAAGACCAGATAAGGCAGCTGCTTGGGCGTTATTGTCCAGAATGTATTTGAATGCCAATGTATATACTGGAGAAAATCGCTATACCGACGCTATCACGTATTGCAATAAAATTATAAATTCAGGATATGCATTAGAGTCAAATTATGCTTGGTTAATGTTGGGTGATAATCATTTGAATACAAATGAATTTATTTTTACCATTAATTATGACAACACAAACAAAACTTGGTATAGCACTAATTTTCTCGCTTTAGGCCCAGCAGGTGTTCCTGCCTCGATAAATGGTATGTCTGGAAGTTGGAGCGCTTTTAGATTTACACAGCAAGTTCCAGCGCTGTTCCCGTCAGCAACGCCTACTATTGACAAACGTGCTTTATTTTATACTTCGGGGCAAACTTTAGAGGTAAATAAAGTGACCACAAGTACAGATGGTTATTCTGCATATAAATACAGAAACGTAAAGCGTGATGGAACACCGCTTACCCAAAATAACACTTTTGGCAACTTATCCGATATTGATTTCCCGGTATTTCGTCTAGCCGAAATTTATTTGACTTATGCCGAGGCTGTGTTACGTGGAGGTGCTGGTGGTAGCAATGCTACGGCGCTTAATTACATCAATAAAATACGAGGTCGTGCTTACGCCAATGACCCTTCAAGCACTAGCGGAAATATTTCGACTGCTGCGCTTACACTTGATTTTATTTTAGACGAAAGAGCCAGAGAATTGTATTGGGAAACGCATCGTAGAACAGATTTGGTTCGCTATAATAAACTAACAACAGCCACTTATTTATGGGCTTGGAAAGGTGGGGTCAAAGCCGGAACAGCAGTAGATCCTAAATACAATTTATTCCCGATTCCTACATCCGATTTATTGGTAAATCCTAATTTAAAACAAATTGATGGATTCTAAAATAGTTGAAAACCAAAACACAAAACAATTGATTATGAAAAAGTTTTTTAAAATACTATTCGCCATTGTGCTGATTGTAGTAACCGCCTCTTCTTGTAGCGATGATACTTTGATGTCTGTGGCAGAACCACCCGCCGAAGGCAAATTTTTATTAACCAATAGTATAAGCGATATTGTACTTGTTTCAAAAGATGCTGACAAAAACATTGCAGTGACATTAAATTGGGATAATAAATCTTGGTACGGCATTGATACACCATTGACTTACACCCTGCAAATGGACAATAGCGATGGTGAATTTGTGAGCCCACAAGAAATTGCTATCGCATCGGGTAATAATATATCCTTGACACACGCCGATTTGAACGCTAAGGCATTTGCACTGAAATTAGCCCCAGAGGTAGCTTCAAAAATTAAAGTTCGATTAAAAGCCAACTTGAAATATGGAGCTGTACCCATTTATTCGAATGTAAGTACATTGACAGTAACCCCTTTTAGTACGCTTATTCTGAAATATCCAATGCCTGCTGAACTCTATCTTCAAGGAGATGCCGTGCCTTCCAATTGGGGAACTCCTGTAACCGACATACAAAAAATGACTCAGATAGACGACCATCGTTTTGGGATTATAATAGCATTAACAGGAGGTAAAAATTTTGCTGTTATTACTGCTGCTTCAACTTGGTCTGATCCTGCTTATGTAACGCTTGATGCGAATACGATTCCTCAAAGCACCGGTAATTTTGAGCCTAGAGGTTCGGCAACGAATTGGGGTGGTGCTCCTATAAAATCTCCTGCGGTTTCTGGAGTTTACCAAGTTATCTTAGACTTTACCACAGGTACTTATACCATAACACCTGCGGAATTAATGACTTCCCCAGCAGAACTATACATTATTGGTGATGCAACAGCCAATGGATGGGCTGCTCCGGGTAATGCTCAAAAATTTACCAAAGTTGACAACAACACATTTACCCTCACAACAGCACTCAAAGCAGGTAAATATGCTTTCCTAAATGCGAATGCTACTTGGTCGACTCCAGCTTATCTAGGAAAAACGGATTCTGAACCTCTCTTGGGTGGTAATTTAACTTTAAATCAAGCTCCTAATTGGGCTGGAAGTAGTATTACTGCTCCTACTCCCGGAAATTATACCATCACGGTGAATTTCAAATCAGGAACTTATGTTTTAAAACCGTAAAACATTGATAACCAAAGAAGATTTAACAGATGCAAAATTATCAATAGATGGTTTGCATTTGAAAGAGAACAGACAGACCGTTTAGGCTAATAAAAAAATTAATTTAACACATATATAAAATGTTTGCAAAATATCGCATAATACAAATCATAGGGCTTCTCACTTTATTTTTCCAATTTGGCTGTTCAATGGAAAACCCTATTCCAACACCAACTACCTACATACCTAAACCCAGTGATGTATTTTATAAGGGAACTTATATGGCGTATGTAGCCCATCAGGAAACTTATGGTGGCGTGGTTTTTAAAGAAAATGGGGTGCCAAAAGATGCCTTTAAAAGCATAGCAGATCACGGTGGAAACATTGCCCGACTACGAATTGATAATCCGCCCTATAAAAGCAGTTATACAAACGGTTATGCAGATGTTGACTTTGGTTCGCCCGAAAAAGTAAAAATACAGATGCAAAGAGCCAAAAATGCAGGACTAAAAACTTTGTTAACTTTTGGTTATCAATCTATGGCCTTGGACGATGCTCAAAGATTAAACAGTTATGTGGCTCCTTTAGCTTGGCAAAGTGTCGCTAATGATGTTGAAAAGTTAAAAGATTCGGTTTACAAACACACCACTAAAGTATTGGAAGATTATATAAAATCGGGTTTAACCCCAGAAATTGTTTCTATTGGGAATGAAACCAACGAAAGATTTTTAGAACCTAATATGAAAGAAAGTGATTTACCGGCTTATAGTGTGGTTCGAACCGTAAAATTATTGAACGCAGGGACTAAAGCCGTAAGGGATTTAAACAAAAAATATGGATTAAATATCAAAATTGCCTGCCATATTTTTGATGCTGCCAGTTTAAAATTTTGGTTAAAATCCCACGTGCGCAATGGATTAGATTTTGACATTATGGCACTATCACATTATCACGCCTGGCATTCTTTGGGAGATTTTAAGAACTGGACGGATGTGGTTGGTTATGTAAAGACTACCTATAACAAAGAGTTTTTAATTATGGAAACCGCACAATTATTTAGAACAGGTGGTAATGATGCACACGTTGACATTCTGGGTGTTGAAAATATTCCTGCTGGTTATGTTAATCCACCCACTACAAATACTCAAAAAAAATATATGAGAGATTTTGGACAAGAATTATACGATGCTGGTGGCATTGGGATAATTTATTGGGGAGGTGAATGGGTTGGTTCTAAAACATTGATTTTTCCTGATCAATACGGAGCTGGTTCGTCATGGGAAAATAAAGCTTTTTGGGATTTCAATTACAACCTCCACGATGGGGTCAATTGGATGAATGAAATTGTTCAGAAATAGGCAGTTTACAGAATCTAAAAAAAATTAAATCAACAGGAATAACTTCCTTTATTCCTGTTGATTTAACTAATTAAAACAAACAATTTTAAATCTTTAACAACTAAAAACAAACCATCATGAAAAAACAATTACTCTTTTTACTATTATTTGCTTCTATTTCGTTTAACGGAATAGCACAATCTGTAACAATTACATCTGTAATCTCCAATCCTATAGCCGTTGGAACCGTTCTCAAAGTGGATTATAAATACACTGTAGCAGCAGACAGCTATATTTTTTGTGGTATAAATTTACAAAATGACTGGACTTATGTTTCTTTTGTTGCTGGTCAAGGATTAGATCTAGCTGTAGCTGGTACTGATGTTACAGGTTCTTTTAATATCACAATACCTAGTAATACGATACCAACTGCCAATTTAACGACTCCTCAAAATTATAAAATAGCCATTGAGCTGAAATCTCTTCCAACTTATGCTTGGATAGCCGGTGATTATCCTGCAACACAATTAAATTTTACGGCAGCGGCAGCAGCCACTCCGGCCATTAGTGTTACCTCAATTCCTACTAGTACACAAGTAGGTACGGATTTAAATGTTAATTACAAATATACAGCAGCTTCTGCTGGAAAGGTTTCAGTTGCTGTTACTAAAAATGGAGGTGTTAATGCTTGGGATTATATTAGCACAGTTGGTTATGTGGAAGTAGATCCAGCAGCAGCAGGAACAGATGTAACAGGAACGTTTACCGTTGCAATTCCAGCAGAAACAACACCAACTTCGTCTTTGGCAGGGAATGAAAATTATAGAGTAACTCTTGAATTAAAAGATGCAGGCGGCAATTGGTTGGCAGGCGATTATAATAGTATAAATTATAATTTTACAGCGGCTCCATTGGGTATCGACAAAAAGAATTTAGTTAATGGATTGTCAGTATATCCAAATCCAGTTTCCGATATTTTAAAAATTGCCAATGCCGATAATTTAGCTAATGCTTCATTCAGTATTGTTGATATTTTAGGCAAGACTGTTATTCAATCCAAAGCTTTGAACAATAACGCTATCGATGTTTCTAACTTAAGCTCAGGAGTTTATGTTTTGTCGGTAAGCTCAGAGAATGGAGCTAAACAGTTTAAATTTCAAAAAAAATAGAAACGAGGAAATCTTTCTATAAAAAGTAAAGATTTCATCAATAGTTTTTTAATTTTATAAGACTGTTAGTTATTTATAACTTATTTTGAGAATATAGTTAAGCGATTATTTTATTTGATTTATTGAGGAAATACTAGTAGAGCGAATCCTTGATTGGCTTTATATGTTAAGTTTAAATTTATCAATATAAAAATACGGTGCGATGAAAAATATAACTAACAGTCTTATAATTTTTAAAACAAACGTAAAACTTAGTTTTACATCCTTTTTTATAAATATCATGAAAAAAACAATTCTACAATTTCGATCCATTTTGATGTTATTATTAATGGTGATGAATTATTATAGCAGTAATGCGCAAACTCCTGTCTTTTCAAAAGGTGGAGACGTAAGTTGGTTGCCACAAATGGAAGCAACGGGATACAAATTTTATGATATTGACGGCACTGAAAAAGACTGCCTACAACTACTGAAAGACAAAGGAATGAACACCATTAGGCTTCGGGTATGGGTAAATCCTTCAAATGACAAAACCAACGGTCATTGTAGTCCAGCAGAAACTGTTGCGTTAGCGGTTCGTGCGAAAAATATGGGAATGCGCATCATGATTGATTTTCATTACAGCGATACTTGGGCCGATCCCGGGCATCAAACTAAACCGGCAGCTTGGTCAAACCACACTTTTACTGAATTATTAAATGATGTTTACAATCATACTTTTGATGTGTTGAATGCGCTAAAAACAGCTGGAGTAACTCCAGAATGGGTGCAGGTTGGTAACGAAATTCCGGGAGGAATGTTATGGCCAGAGGGAAGAACTTCGAATTGGAGCCAACTCGCACAGTTATTAAACAAAGGCTATGATGCCACAAAAGCAGTTGATCCCTCAATCAAAGTTGTGGTCCACATTGACAAAGGAAATGACAATGCAAGATCCAGAAATTTTTATGATAATGCCACGGCTAACAATGTGAAATATGACGTAATCGGACTTTCCTATTATCCGTATTGGTTAAACAGTGATTATAAAGTTACAATAGCTGCCTTGCAAAATAATCTAAATGATATGGCTTCCAGATATGGGAAAGAAGTAATGATTGTAGAGGTAGGGGGCGATTATAACTTGGTTCAAAACACTTATGACATGCTGGTTGCGGTAATTGCAGCCGTAAAAAATGTACCCAACGGAAAAGGAATTGGTGTGAATTATTGGGAACCGGAAGGTGAAAAAAGCTGGAGTGGATATCAATTGAGTGCTTGGCAAAGCGATGGAAAACCTTCACAAGCTTTAAATGCTTTTAGCGACACATTAGGGCCTCCCGTAATCGTGGTTACCGAACAAGTCAAAGTTAACGGATTCGCAGCCAATCCTGTTGAGCAGGGAAAAAATGTCACGACTAATTTAACTTATACAGCAAACACTGCAACCGATTATTTTTATGTGGGATTATTCAAAAGAAATTCAAGTGGTGGATGGTTACAAACAATTGCGGAAAGTGCAGGAAATCAATTTTTAGTACCATCAGTAGGAACCAATGTTGCCACTCAATTAACACTTGGAATACCCTTGGCAACGACTCCAACTGCGAGTTTAACCAATGGAGAATATTATGATATCTATGTAGAACTTTGGACGGCGAATTGGGGAACAAAACTAGGGTCTAGTTTATCTTCTAAACTAACTATTGCGGCAACAGGAACATTGGGAGTTGATGATGTAAGTTTGGATAAAGGATTAGTGTTGTACCCAAACCCGGTTTCCAATATTTTAAGCTTTAAAAATGCCAACAATCTAACTGTTAAATCATTAAAAATTACTAATGTTTTAGGAAATACAGTTTATTCTAATGTCAATTCAGAAGGCCTAAACACCATCGATGTGTCTAAATTGAGTTCTGGCATTTATATTTTATCAATTGTTTCAGAAAATGGAACACAACAGTTTAAATTCATCAAAAAATAAACAGTAAAAGCGATTTATAAATTTATTTAATAGTAATACATAACAACATTTTACCCCTTTTTTAACTAAATATGAAGAAATCTACAGTACAATTTCGATTCGTATTAATGGCAATTATCACATTGCTAATTACTTCTAGCAGTGTTGCACAAACATCTGAACCATCAACTTTTGCTTTTTCTAAAGGAGCAGATGTAGGTTGGTTGCCCCAAATGGAAGCCACTGGATACAAATTTTATGATGTTGACGGTTCGCAAAAAGATTGTTTGCAACTGCTAAAAGACAGAGGAATGAATACGATTCGGCTTCGGGTTTGGGTAAATCCATCCAATGATAAAGCCAGTGGGCATTGCAGTCCAGCCGAAACCGTTGTGATGGCTGTTCGCGCACAAAAAATGGGAATGCGCATTATGATTGACTTTCATTACAGTGACACTTGGGCCGATCCTGCAAAACAAGCCAAACCAGCCGCTTGGGCAAATCACTCTTTCGCAGACTTACAAAATGATGTTTACAAACACACCTTTGATGTTTTATCAGCATTGAAATCGGCAGGAGTAACACCGGAATGGGTGCAAATTGGAAATGAAATCCCAGGAGGAATGTTATGGCCTGATGGAAATTCGAAAAATTTTAACCAACTCGCCCAGCTTTTAAACAAAGGATACGAAGCCACAAAAGCCGTAAATTCAAATATCAAAGTAATCGTGCACGTGGACGAAGGAAATAATAATGCCAAGTTCAGATGGTTTTTTGATAATGCCAAAGCCAATAATGTAAAATATGACATCATTGGACTTTCTTACTATCCCTATTGGTTAGGACAAGAAAAAGGGAAAGAAGCGCTAAAAGATTACTCCAAAACAATTGCAGATTTAGAATTTAATCTAAATGATATGGTCTCCAGATATGGCAAAGAAGTTATGATAGTTGAGGTTGGAGGCGATTACACCTTAGTTCAAAACACTAAAGATATGTTGGATGCCGTTATAAAAGCTGTTAAAGCAGTCCCTAACAACAAAGGGCTTGGCGTGATTTATTGGGAGCCACAAGGCGAAAAAAGCTGGAGCGGTTATCAATTAAATGCTTGGCAATCCGACGGAAAACCATCACCGGCACTTGATGCGTTTAAAAATTAATAAGAAATACAATGAAATTTATTTTAAGAAACATACTTTTTTTACTGCTCATTTTTTCCATTGGAAAAGCAACAGCACAAACTAGAACAAAAATTAATTTTGGTTCCGACTGGGAATTCAAAAGAGAAGAAGCAAATTCCAATTGGGAGAAAATTACCATTCCGCATTCGGCAAAAATTGAGCCTTTAGTGGTCAACAACCAGTTTCAAGGGGACTGTTGGTATCAAAAAAAGTTTACTATTTCCAATACAAAAAACAAGAAAGTCTTCCTTTATTTTGAAGGCGTGATGCAAGAAGCCGATGTTTGGATCAACGACCAAAAAGTGACCAATCACAAAGGCGGTTATTTACCTTTTACGGTCGATGTCACTCCTTTTTTGAAGTCAAAAAATAATACCATTAAAGTCAAAGTCAACAATGAAGACAACCCGGAATTTCTTCCCGGAAAGCCTTTAAAGGATTTGGATTTCAATTATTATGGAGGAATTTACAGAAATGTATATCTAATTACAACTGATAAAATATACATTACAAACCCGATTCAAGCCAATAAAAAAGCCAGTGGCGGAATTTACGTCAATTTTGATAACATCAACAAAAGTAAAGCTTCAGGAACAGTTCAGGTACATTTAAAAAATGAATTTGCTGTCGAAAAGAAAGCAAATTTGAAGTTTATTTTGACTGACAATGAAGGCAAAAAACTTCAATTCAATTCGGAAGTATTTACTTTAAATTCCAATTCAGACAAAGCAATCACACAAAATATTGTGGTCGATGATCCAAAATTATGGTCGATTTCCAAACCTAATTTATATAGTTTAGAAGTTCAGGTAATTTCAAATAATAAAATTCTTGACAGTTATTCGGAGAAATGCGGCATTAGAAAATCCGAAATAAAAGAAGACGGCTATTATCTCAACGACGAGAAAATTTACATTACCGGAACGAACGAGCATCAGGAATATCCGTATTTGGGTTATGCCATTTCGGACGAAGCCCAATATCGCGATGCTGTAAAAATAAAGAATGCAGGTTTCGATTTGGTGCGAATGTCACACTATCCGCACGCCGAAGCTTTCCTAAATGCTTGTGATGAATTGGGAATTTTGGTAATGAACAGCTTAACGGGTTGGCAGTTTTTTGGCAATGAAACCTTTCAGAAAAATGCTCTTCAAGACATTCGCGAAATGGCTAGACGGGACCGCAATCATCCCAGCATCATTTTTTGGGAAGCCTCTTTGAACGAAACCCAAATGAGTGAAAGCTTTATGAAAGAAGCCACAAAAGCCTTGAAAGAAGAATTGCCTTTTCCACACAATTACAGCGCTTGTTGGATTGACAATGATAATTATGATATTTTTATTCCAGCTCGACAACACGGGAAAGCACCAGATTATTGGACTAAATACAACAAAGGAAATCGAAAAATTTTCATAGCAGAATATGGCGATTGGGAATATTATGCGCAAAATGCCGGATTCAATCAAACTCAATTTGCTAATCTGAAAGAAGAAGAAAGAACCTCGAGACAACTTCGAGCTCACGGCGAAAAAAGATTGTTGCAACAAGCTTATAATTTTCAGGAAGCGGCCAATTCGAATAGAAAAGGCAAGCAAACTATTGGCGAAGCCAATTGGGTAATGTTCGATTACAATCGAGGATACAGCAACGATTTAGAGAGTTCAGGAATAAGCGATATTTTTAGAATTCCGAAGTTTTCGTATTCTTTTTACCAAAGTCAGCGTGATGCCAATGTGATTTTGGATACAAAATTGATTTCGGGCCCAATGGTGAAAATTGCCAATAATTGGACGGAAACCTCCCCTTTGAGTGTAGCGGTGTACAGCAATTGCGATGAGGTAGCCTTGTATTTAAACGATGTTTTGGTTGCCAAACAAAAGCCATTAATCAATTCAAATAGTGACCAATTAAAACATCCTCCATTCCTTTTTAATTTGGATAAATTTATTCCTGGAACATTAAGAGCCGAAGGTTTTATAGACGGTAAAAAAGTAGTGTCAAACGTTGTCAAAACACCTGAAAGTCCTTCTAAAATTGAGTTGGCTTATGACATTTCTTCTACACCAATCAATCCTGATTTCCCGGATATGATTTTTGTATATGCTAAAATTACGGATGCAAACGGAACCATAATCCCTACAGCAGCCAATGAAGTAACCTTTTCTTTATTGGAAGGAAATGCTGAATTAATTGGAGAAAACCCAGTGAAAGCCGAAGCTGGAATTGCCACTATTATTCTTAAAACGACTCATTTCAAGAAACCAATAACGATAATAGCATCAAGTTTAAATTTAGAAAACGGAGCCATAGAAATTAAACCATTACTTAAAAATTAATCAATGAAATTATTATTTATTTCAGCCCTATTCCTTTTGAGTTTAACTTCATGTTCGTCACAAAGCGATATACCAACACCAACACCTGTGATAGATACCAACACGCTCTATCCATTACCCAATGTCGTAATTTCCTATCATACAGAGTGGACAAAATCTCATTATATTGAAAGAATTGCCGAATTTAAAGCTAATCCACTGCAATTTGGAGATATTGTTTTTATAGGAAACAGTATTACCGAACAAGGGGGCAATTGGGGGCAACGATTTAATAATCCTAAAGTGAAAAATAGAGGAATTGCCGGAGATGTTACGGCAGGAGTGGTAAACAGGTTGGCTGAAATTTATTATTACAAACCAAAAAAAGTGTTTATAAAAATTGGTATCAATGATTTATTTCACAATGAACTAACGCCTGAATATGTGGCAAACAACATCAAATCAATAGTTGCAAAAATTCATTTAGAATCTCCAAACACAAAAATTTATGTTCAGACTATTTTGCCAACTGCCAATAATAATCCATCGAAAGAAAGAATTGCAGCTACAAATACCATTTTGAAAGCAATGCCTCCAACTAATTATCTTCAAATAATTGATTTGCATTCGAGATTTGCAGATCAAAATGATTCGATGATTGGCAGTTATACTAGCGATGGATTGCATTTAACCGAATTAGGATATCTTGCTTGGCAAAACTATATCATGGAATTTGTGAATAATTAATTTAAGCTGTTATATAAACCATTTATACTATATTTTTCAGATGATTATATTGAAACGGACTTTAATAATTCCATCTATTATACTTTTTTGTGTTTTTTCTATCAGTTGTAAAGGAACTAAAGACAAGATTATTATTGCAACTAATACTGTTACAAGTCAACAAAAATTAGATAGTCTTCCATTAATTCCAAAGTATTTTTTAGAACAAGAAGCATTGAGCAAAGGAAATTGCTTAGTTAGAGGAAAAAACGGAAACAAAGTCGTTGCCTTGACATTTGATGATGGACCAACAAATTTATCCAACAGAATTTTAGATGTTTTAAATAAAAATGGAGTCAAAGCCACTTTTTTTTGGCTAGGTAAGAATCTCGCCGATAATAAACAAATTATTGAAAAAGCGAAAAAAAACGGACATCAAATCGCTAATCATAGTTGGGATCACACCAATGGATACAATTTAGATGAAAATGTTATATGGGAGCAGCAAGTGTCAAGAACTATTGAAGAATTAAAAACAGTAGCAGGGATTCAATCCAAATATTACCGACCTCCTTTTGGTGGAATTACCCAAAAACAAATTGATTTTCTTGGGAGTAAAGATATTACAACGGTGCTCTGGTCTCTAACTACTATGGACTGGGATAATACACAAAACAACAGAATTGATTTAGAAAATAAGTTTAAAGAATATCTTCATCCTGGTGCTATTGTTTTGATGCACGATTATGATTTTGGAAAATCAGTAGAGATGCTAGATTCCTTAGAGAAAATGATACTTTATGGAAAATCACAAGGATTTTCTTTTGTAACAGTTGAGAAGATGAATTGATGTCCTTGATGTCGTAAAATCATTCTTTGTGAACTTTACTTCGTCTGTTCGCTGCGCTCGAGTGTGCCTTCTTCGTGTCTTAGTGGTTAAATTACCATCAAATTACACCCCCGAATATCCGAATTATCAAAACGTCCCAATACTTCAAACGAGTTGTTGGGATTTTTTTTACCCAAATCTTGCGTGGCGATAAACGAACAGGAATTAATGTTTGCTAAATCAATCACATTGATTCCACCCGATTTTCCTTCAGGAATATAAACCAATGCGTCTTCGGTGTCACGAATGAGAATTTGCACCCAAGAAGGACATTCAAAAACACCATTTCCTAACGAATAGGCTTGCGAAAGCAATTCAGTCATCCCGTATTCCGAATGTATGGCTGTCACGCCAAATCCTTGACAAAGTTGCTCGTGCAATTCTTCCCGAATCATTTCTTTGCGTTTGCCTTTCATTCCGCCCGTTTCCATAATAATGGTATTTTGCAGTTGAAAAGGGTGTTTCTCGATTAAATCCAGCAAAGCATATGTAACGCCAATCAAAATCACGTTTTGTCCAGCAATGTCTAATCGAGTCAATTTCTCGATGAGTTCTTCGTGGTTGTGAAGGTAAAATCCGCTTTCGGGATTGTGGGTCATTTGTATTAAATCTTCAACCATATAAATCAAGGACGACCCTTCGCGCTCCAAATAGGATGGAAGCAAAGCTAAAATTACATAATCCTCGATGTTGCCATAAAATTGGGAGAAACCTTTTCGATAGCTTTCTTCGTATAAAGAAACATCGGTAACGAAATGATTGCTAGTTGTCATTCCTGTTGTTCCACTGCTGGTAAAGGTTTTCTGAATTGTATTCTTATTAGAAATAACAGTGTGACTTTTAAAAAATTGGATTGGCAAAAACGGAATTTGCTCCAATGATTTAACTCTTTGAACATTGATTTTCAACAAATCGCAAAATTCTCGATAGACTAAGTTATTTTCGTATTGAAAACGAAATACTTTCAGTGCTATTTTTTCAAATTGCTTTTGGCTGGAAATGGAAAATATGTCGGGAGTTGGAGTCAAGATTTTTTTGCAAAAGTAATTAAATAAAAAAAACTCCAACTTGTGATTGGAGTTTTTAAAAATATAAGATGAAATTAATTATTCGATAATTAATTTTTTAGTGTCTGTTTTTCCATCTTCAGATATTTTCACGATATAAGAACCTCCTTTTAAAGAGGAAACATTTACTGTGTTATTTGAAGTTTTAGTATTTAATACTTGCTTTCCTAACAAATCATAAACTGAAACAAATTTTGCTTCACTACTATTAGATGTGATATATAAAGTTCCATTTGAAACTGGATTTGGATACATATTTAAACCTGCAATTGCATTTTGTTTAAGGCCTAAAGGCATATAAGTTCTTATGTTAAAATCATCGATGGCATACATTCCATTGTCAAGTGCATCGTTTGTATCTACCCATTTAATCCATAAATTTGTCCCGATAGTCCAATTTAATCCAGAAATAAGGCTTGTTAAATTACGGTAATTTCCAGATAAATTTCCATCGAGCGCTGCTCCACCAGTAGCATCGGTCAGTTTTTCGTTTAAATTTAAGGCAGTCACGGGAGTCCAAGTTGCCAATGGATCGCTTAAACTTGTAGCATCTAAACTATAGTAAAAAGTAACGGTTTCATTTACACCTGCATTACCAGATTCTTTCCATTGTTCCATTCTGGAAAGAATTAATATGCTTGTAGCTGTACTTCCTGTGTTGTTTTGAAAAACAGCACCGAAGGCAGGAGTTGTTGTAGCATCTGCTAGTGTTCCAAAAGCCCTATCAGAGTTGCTTGTAGTACCAACATTGTAGATGTTTCCAGCGAGTGTACCGCTTCCGTCTGTTACATCCATTGTTAATGTCGCACCACCATTATTGTTAATGGCTGTCCAGCCAGATGGAAAAGTTGTAGTGGCACCCATTCCGTTGAAATCCTGATTATAAGGATCGCCTACTCCAGTAAGACTAATCGGTGTTTGTCCAAAAGACAAAGTTGTCAATAAAATAAATGATAATGCGTAAAGTTTTTTCATTTGATTAAATTTAGAATTAAGATGTAAATATAGTAAGTTTTTTCTTTGTAAGAAAGAAAATAATTATTTTCTATTCGCTTTAATAGTCTAAAAATTATACAAATACAATTTTATTTGTGGGCTAAATAAAAAAAAACTCCAACTTTGCAGTTGAAGTTTTTAGAAATATAAGATGAAATTAATTATTGAATAATTAATTTTCTTGTATCAGTTTTACCTTCTTCAGTGATTTTTACAATATAGGAACCTCCTTTTAGACTAGAAACGTTTACAGCATTGTTTGAAGTTTTAGCATTTAAAACTTGTTTGCCTAAAATATCATAAACGGCAACAGTTTTGGCTTCGCTGCTATCAGAAGTGATGTATAAATTACCATCAGTTACTGGGTTTGGATAAACGTTTAAACCTGAAATGGAGTTTTGTTTTACAGATAAACTTGCTTTGTTTTCTGGTGAAGGAGATCCTGTAGTGAAGTCAGCCGTATTGTTATTAGAGTCTATTCCATTAGTTCTAGAAGCTGATAAAGTTGCAGATATTGCTGGAGCCGCAGCACTTCCTTCAAATGAATTTGCAGTTCCGTACCCAACAAAATCTAAAACATTAGAATCAGTTGGTGTTGTAATTTGCGTTAAATTATTTACTAATGCAATTTTTCCATTAGATGCCGCCATTGCAAAACCAGGGGTTGAATTAGTACCTGTGCCAAAATTAGTAGGAATTGGAGCAATGTAATCTGGAGTAGGTAAATTTGTTGTTCCACCTGCACCTGCTGCTTCTTGAATTAGATATTTTTGACCTGGAGCTAAAGTGATATCAGGAAGAGTATGGTATTGATTAAATGTACCTGCACTTGATGCGTACTGTAAAGAACCTCCAGATAGGGTAGCATCTGATGTACCATTATTGATAAGTTCAATAAAATCGTTTTTGTAAGTAGAACCGCTATTGCCGCCACCGCCGTATACTTCGTTAATAACAATTTGGGCGTTAGCAAAAAAAGAAGCCAATAAAATAAAAGATAAAGTGTAAAATTTTTTCATAACATTTTTTTTAAATTAGTTACGCAAATATAACAATCCTTTTCCTTTTTAAGAAAGTATTAATGTAAAAAAATTATTAATTTAACAAAATTGGTAAGATTTACTTATTTGACAATAAGTTTTCTTGTAGCGGTAGCTTGTTCCTCGTCTATCTTAATGATATAAACACCTGGAGACAAATTTGAGATGTTGAGTTCCTTTGAACTCATTGTAGTTTGAAGTACTTTTTTTCCAAGAACATCAAAGATAATGATGTTTTTGTCTAAATCATTTTTTGAGGTAATATACACTTTACCATTACTTACAGGATTAGGGTACAAGTTCAACCCTTCGATAACCGTAGTTTCTTGAATTTTGGCATTTTGCTTACCCTCTTGTGCCGAAACACTCAAAGTAAAGAAAAAACCCAATAAAAGTGTAATATAAAAGTAATTTTTTGTCATCATTTCGATTTGGAATTGTAAAGATATAAAAAAAAGTTTTCAAAATCCATACCAAAAACTTTAAATTTACGTTAATGTCCATTTTTTACAAGAAAATTAGTAAAAAGGGTTTAATTTATTTGTTCGTTTTAATCACGTTTGAAGTTTTACCAACAAAATTTATGGAGGTTAACTTTGTTCCAATTTTAGAATTATATTCTTTGTTTTCATTTTGCGATTGCTCCATTCTTCTCAATAAAAAAACCAAATTTGTAACTTATTTTGCAGTAAAATTTAAGGAATAAGGCAGTTGTGTTTGCTTGAATTATCATTCCGAATTTGTTTCACAGTATTACCAAATTGTTAACTTATAAAAAACAGTTTAACACATACGATGGTTTTGTTTTATATTTACCTTTACAAACCTTAAAGCATTATTTGTGCTATTATGAAAAAACGAAATACAAAGATTTTATTAGTCGATGATGAACCAGATATTTTAGAAATCGTTGGTTATAATTTAGCCCAAGAAGGCTATCAAATTTTCACAGCTTCAAACGGAAAAGAGGCCGTTGCCAAAGCCAAAAAAGAAGAACCAGACCTTATTATTATGGATGTAATGATGCCAGAAATGGATGGGATGGAAGCTTGTGAAATGATTCGAAAAATTCCTGAATTGAATAATGTAATCATTACCTTTTTGACAGCCAGAAGCGAAGATTATTCTCAAGTAGCAGGCTTCGACGCTGGAGCGGATGATTATATAACCAAGCCTATAAAGCCAAAAGTGCTAGTAAGTAAAGTTAAGGCATTGTTAAGAAGACTAAAAGAGCAAGAAAAAAACAGCGAAACCCTTAATGTGGGCGGAATCGAAATCAATCGCGAAGAATATCAAATTGTAAAAGACAATATTGTAATTGCCTTGCCTCGAAAAGAATTCGAATTGTTTTATTTATTGGCGTCAAAACCGGGTAAAGTATTTAAACGTGATGAAATTTTAGATAAGGTTTGGGGCAATGAAGTGGTTGTTGGTGGGAGAACAATAGATGTACACATTCGCAAACTTCGAGAAAAAATTGGTGATGATTTCTTCAAAACCATAAAAGGTGTTGGGTATAAATTCGAAGTGTAATTTTTGTGTTAAATTTGCACAACACTTCGAATTCAAAAAAAATGAAAATAAGTTTTCAAAAAACCTATAAGTTTGCTGTAATCTCGGCATTATACATCAGTGTTTTTGCTTCTTTTTTTGCTATGTTTTTGGCAAAAGCGATGTTTAAATATCCATTCAAAAGTTTACTTTCGTTTGGACTTGTCTTCCTTTTTATTATTTTTATCTTTTCATTTGTAGCCATACAATATAGAGTAGAAAGATTTATTTACCGAAGGGTAAAAAAAATCTATGACGACATTTCACTTTTAGAATCCAGTACTTTTATAGACCAGCATATCACCACCGATATGGAGGTCTTGACTAGAGAAGTGAAAAAATTTGCCACCGACAAAAAGCTGGAAATCGAAATGCTCAAAGTTCGAGAAAAATACCGAAGAGAATTTCTAGGAAATGTATCTCATGAACTTAAAACTCCTTTATTTACAGTGCAAGGTTATTTGTCAACACTTCTTGACGGCGCAATGGATGATAAAAATATCCGAAAAAAATACTTGAAACGTGCCGAAAAAGGAGTCGAACGATTGATCTATATCGTCGAAGATTTAGACATGATTACTAAACTTGAAGTAGGCGACTTAAATCTTGAATTTTCTGAATTTGATATTGTCGAATTGATTCAAAACGTTTTCGACTTATTAGAAATGAAAGCCGACAAAAAGAAAATTACTTTGGCATTCGAAAATTATCACATTAAACCCGTTTTTGTAAAAGGAGATAAAGACAAATTGCAACAGCTTGTAGAGAATTTGATAGTCAACTCTATAAAATATGGCAAAGAAGGCGGCTTGACCGAAGTGAGTGTGATCAATTTAACCAAGAAAAAAGTCTTAGTTCGAATTACCGATAATGGCGAAGGAATAGAAAGTCAAAATCTTCCAAGGATTTTCGAACGATTTTATAGAGTTGACAAAAGTGGAGCTCGTTCTGAGGGAGGTTCGGGATTGGGTCTCGCCATCGTAAAACACATTGTCGAAGCGCATAAAGAAAAGATTTATGTAGAAAGTGAATTCGGTATTGGCTCAGAATTTTCTTTTACTTTGACAAAAGCTAAGTTAATTAGCAAAACAAATGAAGAGGTTTAATTAACGTTTGGTAAATATTATTTCTATATTTAAACAACTGAAAATCATAATCTTATACGTTATTTTTTATTCTGATTTTCAAATCTGACATTAAATAATTGTCAATACACTATTAATTTATTATCAATATAATGTTAAGTTAACATTAGCTTAACATTGCAATCTACCTTTGCAAAAAAATTAAATCATAAAAAATGAAAAAGATTTTATTTGCAAGTTTACTATTTGTTTCATTTGCAACTCATGCTCAAGATATTAAAAAAGACGAAATCAAAAAAGAAGTAGTTCGTATTTTAGACTCGATTAATTCTGTTAACAAGGAAAAGCAAACTGAAAAAGAAAAGCAAGTTGCAAAAGAAAAAGTAGATAAAGAAAAAGCGGATAAAGAAGCTTGGTACAACAAATTGTCTATCCGTGGTTATGTGCAAGTTCGCTATAACGGATTGTTTTCTACAAATGACAAAGTTTCTTGTGACCAATGTGATAAATCTTGGGGAACAACTTCAACTGCCCTTGATGCCAAATCCAACAACGGTTTTTTTATAAGAAGAGCTCGACTTGTGTTTTCGGGACAAATCCATCCTAATGTATATGTTTACATTCAACCTGATTTTGCAAGTTCACCAGGTTCAGGGATAAATCATTTTGCTCAACTTAGAGATGCTTATGCCGATATTTCTTTTGATAAGAAAAGGGAATTCAGAGTTAGATTGGGACAAAGTAAAGTTCCTTTTGGATTTGAAAACTTGCAATCAAGCCAAAACCGTTTGACCCTTGATCGTAACGATGGTTTGAATAGTGCTGTGGCTAATGAAAGAGATTTGGGAGCCTTTTTTTACTGGGCGCCAGCCGAAATCAGAGAGCGTTTTGCCATGCTTGTAAAAGACGGATATAAAGGATCGGGTGATTATGGTGTGTTTGCTTTTGGAGCTTATAATGGTCAAACGGCTAATAAATCCGAAGCCAACAGAAATTTACACGTGGTTACCAGAGTTACTTATCCTTTTGTTATTGGAAACCAAATCATAGAGCCAGGATTACAAGCTTACACGGGGAAATGGGCATTTACCAATGAATTATCTACAGGTGTGACAACTCCTGAAAAGCAATATACTTTGGATCAAAGAGTTGGAGCTACTTTTGTATTGTATCCAAAACCATTTGGACTGCAAGCTGAATACAATATTGGAAAAGGACCGCGTTATGATAAGGTTACCAATACAGTACAAGTTTCGGATTTAGAAGGAGGTTATGTAACTTTAAACTATAAATGGGACATAAATTTAGCCAAACACCATTTTTTATATCCTTTTGCTAAGTTTCAATATTATGATGGTGGAAAGAAATTTGAGAAAGATTCTAGAAGTTACATCGTAAGAGATTATGAAATTGGTCTAGAATGGCAACCCATCAAAGCATTCGAATTAGTAGCTGAATGGGTTATTGCTGACAGAACTTTTGAAGACAGCGCACTTCCAAACAACAGACAACAAGGAAACTTGCTAAGATTGCAAGCGCAGTTCAACTTTTAATTTTTGAATCATAAAAAAGAGGCTTTTTCATAATTCATGAATCAGCCTCTTTTTTTAATATTTTAAGAGTTTATTGTGTTTAAAATCAATATTTTACAATTAACTTTGGTTATGCTTAGTTTTCCTTATTGTTAAATTATTGTAAAAATCATCCAAATAGTAAAGATTGAATAATATTGACTTAACACAGACTTAACGTTGCCACTTTACTTTTGTCAAAAATTAAAACAAATTTTAAAAATGAATACAACTAAATTAAGAATTGCAGCCCTTTTAGTAGTCGTTATGGCTATTGGATATTCGTTTACAAGTTTAAGTAAAATAACGATTAAGGGTTCGGATACTATGGTAATTTTGTCTCAACAATGGGCAGAAGCGTATATGAAAAAACATCCAGAAACAACTATTCAAGTTACTGGTGGTGGATCAGGTGTAGGTCTTGCAGCATTAATCAACGGTTCTACGGATATTGCTAACTCAAGTCGTCCAATTAAACCATCTGAATTGGAAAAAATTAAAGCGAAATACAAAAAAAGTGGTGTTGAAATCGCTTGTGCTAAAGATGGTTTATCTGTTTTCTTGAACAAAGGAAATTCGGTTTCTGAATTGACTGTTCAACAAATCGGGGATATTTTCTCTGGAAAAATAACCAATTGGAAACAAGTAGGTGGAGTAGATGCTAAAATCCAATTGTACGGAAGAGAAAGCAGCTCAGGAACTTTTGAATTTTTCAAAGAACACGTAGTAAAAACTGATTTTTCTCCAGCTTGTCAAACTTTGCCTGGAACTGCAGCGATTGTAAATGCAGTGAAAAAAGACAAATACAGCATTGGTTACGGTGGTGCTGCTTATGCTGAAGGAGTGAAAGACTGTAAAGTAAAAAAAGATGCTAAAAGTAAAGGTGTTTTGCCAACTGAAGCTACTATAAAAAACAAAACTTATCCAATTTCAAGATACTTGTA